>Ga0307478_10000553_pt1 | contig 37737 bp, 28 predicted proteins | sample atmos_gasesECM4C_2_FD_203713 | JGI IMG/M metagenome (GOLD analysis project Ga0307478, IMG submission 203713) | Hardwood forest soil microbial communities from Morgan-Monroe State Forest, Indiana, United States - atmos_gasesECM4C_05 | ecosystem: Environmental > Terrestrial > Soil > Temperate...
CATCCTGATGAGACTCGGACAAGAGTGTCCGAGCCACACGGGCATTCGCATTCGCACTCTCACGGACGCGGGCTGACGGAAATCCGCCAAATTATTTCCGCGGCTTCGATTTCTGAAGGTGCGAAGAACAAAGCCATCGCCATCTTCGAAGCGTTGGGGCGGGCTGAGGCGAAGATTCATAACACTTCCGTCGAGAGCGTGCACTTTCACGAGGTCGGCGCGGTCGATGCCATGGTCGACATCATCGGCGCGGCGGTTGGTGTGGAGGCGCTGGGCGTCGACGAAATCATCTGCTCGCCTCTCAACGTAGGTGGCGGGACGGTGAAGTGCGCGCATGGAACGTTTCCGGTTCCGGCGCCCGCGACCGTCGAATTGCTGCAAGGCGCTCCGGTGTTTTCGACGGGCATTCAGGCTGAACTCCTGACGCCCACGGGCGCCGCGATCATCCAAACGCTGGCCGCGCGATTCGGCGCGTTTCCCGCAATGAAGATCGACAACAGCGGTTACGGCGCGGGCACGCGCGATTTCCCCGGGCACGCGAACGTGGTGCGCTTGACGATTGGCGAAGCGGCATCCCGCCTTACCGCGAGCACAAACCTGGAAACCATCTCGGTGCTGGAAGTGAATCTCGACGATTTGAACCCGCAGGTGTTTGGCTACGTGCTCGATCGCCTGCTGGCAGAAGGCGCGCTGGACGTCTTCAGCATGCCTGTACAAATGAAAAAAAATCGCCCCGGAACTCTGCTGACCATTTTGTGCAAGCCAGAAGACTCGGCGAAACTCACGCAGATTGTGTTCACAGAAACTACGACTCTCGGCGTCCGCCAACGGCAGGAACACCGCAGCACGCTCGCTCGCAGGTGGCTGCCTGTCTCAACTCCCTGGGGTGAAGTGCGCATGAAGATTGCCAGCATGAACGGCACCGTGACCAATTACGCGCCCGAATACGAAGACTGCCGTCGCATCGCCGAAGAAAAGCACGTGCCGTTGAAGTCTGTCATGCAGGAGGCGATGCAGGCCTACTTGCTGGCTGCGCCCGACAAAAAAGCTTAACCACGAAGGACACCAAGGCAGCACGAAGGAGGCGCGTCCTGTTATCCTTCGTGCTACCTTCGTGTCCTTTGTGGTAAAGATTTTCGTTCTCATGAGCAAAAAGTTCTACATCACGACCCCGATCTATTACGTCAACGCCCGTCCCCACATCGGGCATGCGTACACGACCATTGCCTGCGACACCATTGCGCGCCGCCATCGCATGCTCGGCGATGACACTTACTTCCTGACGGGTACCGATGAACACGGCCAGAAGATCGAGCGCGCTGCCGCCGCCGCGGGTAAGACCCCGCAACAGTTTGCTGACGAAGTTTCCAGCGAATTCCGCGCCCTCTGGAAGCGCATGGGCCTGACCTACGACGACTTCATTCGCACCACCGAAGAGCGTCACAAGAAAAGCGTGCAGGCCCTGTTCCGCAAGCTCAGCGAGAACGGCTACATCTATAAGGGCAGCTATACCGGGCAGTACTGCGTTTCCGACGAAATGTACGTGGACGTCGGCCCGGGCGAGCCCTGCCCGGAATGCGGCCGCATCACCGAAACCGTGCACGAGGAGAATTATTTCTTCAAGCTTTCGGCGTTCGCCGACAAACTCCTGCGCCTCTACACCGAGCAACCGGAGTGGATTCGCCCGGAAACGCGCCGCAACGAAGTCATCTCCTTCGTGAAAAGCGGATTGAAGGATCTCTCTATCAGCCGCAGCACGTTTTCCTGGGGTATCCCGGTGCCAGACGATCCCAAGCACGTGATCTACGTCTGGCTCGACGCGCTGGCCAACTACATCACCGCGCTCGGCTACGCGTCGCCCGACCCTGGCAAGTTCGAACGCTACTGGCCCGCCGATCTGCAGATGATCGGCAAGGAAATCGTGCGCTTCCACTGCGTATACTGGCCGGCGTTCCTGATGGCAGCGGGCATTGCGCTGCCCAAGGGCATCATGGCGCATGGCTGGCTGCTGTTCGAAGAAAACAAAATGTCGAAATCGCGCGGCAACATCGTGCGCGCGGAAACCATTCTCGACGTGCTGGGCGCCGACGCCCTGCGCTACTTCCTGCTGCGCGAAGTGGTATTCGGCTCCGATGGGTCGTTCTCGTTCGACGCCCTGGTTCAACGCTACAACTCCGATCTCGCCAACGGACTCGGCAACCTCGCCAGCCGCACCTTGACGATGATCACCCGTTACTTCAAGGGCGAAGTGCCCTATCCGTCGCATAAGGCCGCCCGCCGGCCCGCCGACGATGCCATCGCAGAAATCGCGCGCAACGTGATCGCGGACTATGGCGAGCTTTTCGACCGCTACCAGTTCTCCAAGGCCCTGGAAGTGGCCTGGGGACTGGTCGCCGCGGTGGATAAGTACATTGTCGAAAACGAGCCCTGGGCCCTTGGTGAGAAGCAGGATGAAGACAGCCGCGCCCGGCTTGCGACGGTTCTCTACACGGCGGCTGAAGCGCTGCGCATCGTCACCGCGCTCGCCCATCCCGTAATTCCCGATGCCAGCGCGCGAATCTGGACGCAGATGGGCTTGGGAGATATCCGCAAATTCGATCTCAACACGCTCAAGTGGGGACAACTTCACCTTGGCACCAGGCTGGGGGACGTTCAACCCGTGTTCCCGCGCGCCGATAAAAGCGCTGTGGAAAGGATGCAAACGATGGAAGAGCAGGGACGCCCGGCCGCAGCCGTCGCCGAGACGAAAACCGCGCCCGCTGTGACTCCGGCCACCGAACCCGCGATGCAAGCCGCCGCCAAACCTCCCGCGGCCACGCCCGACGGGAAGATCAGCATCGACGACTTCGCGAGGGTCGAACTGCGAGTTGGCGTGGTCAAAGTGGCAGAAAAAGTAAAGAACGCGGACAAGTTGCTGCGCCTGGAGGTCGATATCGGTACCGAAGTACGCCAGATCGTCGCCGGCATTGCCGAAGCCTACGCGCCGGAGAAGCTGGTCGGCCGCAAGGTGGTCATTGTCGCGAACCTTGCCCCGCGCAAGCTGCGTGGTCTGGAATCGAACGGCATGATCGTCGCGGCATCGCTCGAGGGTGGCCAACCGGTGTTGGCGGGTTTTTTGGAAGACGTGCCGGTGGGGGCCAGACTGAAATAGAGAAAGCTGATGGCTAGTGGCTGATGGCTGGTCGCTCGTCGCTCATCGCTGATGGCCAGAACGCTTTGCCATTAGCCAACGACCATCCGCCGCCAGCGGGTTACCGACGACTGTGTTCATCGACTCCCATGCCCATCTCGAAGGCCACCGCTTCGATTCCGACCGCGAGCAGATGATCGCTCGGGCGCGCGAGGCTGGCGTCGAGACCATCGTCGCCATCGGCAACGGGGATGGTCCCATCAACTTCGATTGCGGTATCCAGCTCGCCGAGAAATACGAATTCATCTACGCGACCATCGGCATCCATCCCCATGAAGCCAAGCTGGCCGACCAGGCGGCGCTTGCACGGATGGAACAACTCGCGCGGCACCCGAAAATCATCGCCTGGGGCGAGATCGGCCTGGACTACTTCTATGACCATTCTCCCCGCGAAGTGCAGCAGACAGTTTTCATTCAGCAGATGGAATTGGCCCGCGCCGCGAAACTCCCCATCGTGATTCACTGTCGCCCTTCTGATGGGAAAGAAGACGCCTGGGACGACTGCCTTCGTCTCATCGAGCAACATTGGACTCCGGCGGGAATCGGCGGCATCCTGCACTGCTTTACCGGGAATCCCTCCCAGGCCAGGCGCGCACTTGATATGGGCTTCATGGTTTCATTCGCCGGCAATCTCACTTTCCCCAAGGCGCAGCAAATCCGCGATGCCGCTCTCGAAGTGCCGCTCGACCGCATGCTGATTGAAACCGATTCCCCCTTTCTCGCCCCTGTGCCCTATCGCGGCAAGCGCAATGAACCCGCCTTCGTCAAAGAGGTCGCGCGGCAACTGGCCGAGTTGCGCGGGCTCTCCACTGAGGAAATCGGCCGCCAGACCACACAAAACTTCTACCGCTTCTTTTCCCTTCACGAAAAGCGCGTGAGCGTTTAGCTTGGTAGTTGCGACTTTCGCGGGAAAAGTCGAATCTGAACAGGTGACGGACTGCGATGCCCGAGAACACTTTTGATATCGTGAGCAAAGTCGACCTGCAGGAAGCCTCCAATGCCATCCAGCAGGCCATGAAGGAAGTCACCACTCGTTTCGATCTGAAGGACTCGAAGTCGAAGATCGAAATGGAAGGCAAGGACGCCATCGTGCTGCATTCGGCCGACGAGTACAAGCTCAAGGCCGTGAACGATATCCTGCAACAGAAACTGGTGAAGCGCGGTGTGTCGCTGAAGGGTTTGACCTACGGTCCGGTGGAACCGGCGGCCGGGGGGACAGCCAAGCAGAAGATCACCATCCAGCAAGGCATCGCCATTGAGAAGGCGCGCGAGATCGTGAAGTTAGTGAAAGATTCGAAGAAGAAAGCGCAGGCCTCGATCCAGGGAGACCTGGTGCGGGTCAGCGGCAAAGATCGCGACACCCTGCAGGAGATTATTGCCCTGTTACGATCGCGCGATTTCGGCATCGATTTGCAGTTTACGAATTACCGGTCGAATTGAAAGAGATCATTCACCACGGAGACACAGAGACACAGAGAAAGATTGGTAATTTGGAAAAGTCGCGTAATCGGGTAATGTTCAGGATTGCTCAGTGGAGCGAAGACGCACATGTTCACAAATTACAAATTACAGAATTACCCGATTACCAATTCCTCTGTGTCTCGGTGACTCTGTGGTGAAAAATAAGTTTGCAGGGTTATCAACGATAGACAACGCGTGAGCACACCGGCCATCAACGGAAAAGAGATTTTCGAGCTTCTGCACGATGACCTGCTGGCCATCGAAGCGGAGTTCGGGCAGGATACCGTCTCCGACGTGTCCGCCATCACCGAGATTGGCGAATACCTGCGCGAAGGCGGGGGAAAACGCATCCGGCCTGCCCTCTTGCTCTTGGCGGCGAAGCTTTTCCAGTACAAGGGAACGGGTGCGGTGCGGCTGGGCGCCGTGGTGGAGATCATTCATACCGCTACCCTGGTGCACGACGACATCATCGACGAAGCCCAGACCCGCCGCGGCCGTCCCGCCGCGAACACCCGCTGGGGCAACTCCAAGTGCGTGCTGGCCGGCGATTGGCTCTACATGCAGTCCTTCAAGATTGCCGTGCAGGAACGCAACTTCCGCGTGCTCGATACCCTCATCGAACTCACCCAGCAGATGGTCGAAGGCGAACTCCTGCAGATGGAAAAGCTCGGCAAGCTCATCACGCTCGAGGAGCACTTCGATCTCATTTTCCGGAAGACTGCCTGCCTCTTCTCGGTGTGCATGCGATTGGGCGCGATTCTCGGAGGCGCGAGCCCGGAGCAGGAAGAGGCTGCCGGAAGCTACGGCCGCAATCTGGGAATGGCGTTTCAGATCGTCGACGACGTCCTCGACCTCACCGCCTCGGAAAGCGTGCTCGGGAAACCAGTGGCCAGCGATTTGCGCGAAGGCAAAGTCACCATGGCGGTCATCCACGCTCTGGAACGCTGCACCCCGCAAGAACGCGAGAAGATTGCCACCGTCCTGCGCGAGCGCGCGTTCAATGGCGTGACCCACGCCGACATTCTTGCCATCCTGAACCGCTATGGCGCCCTCGAGGCCGCCAATGCCCGTGCTGCCGAGTACGCCGAAGCTGCAAGAAAAGCGATCTGCACATTCCCGGATTCGGAGATCAAACGTGCCCTGCTCTGGGCGCCAGAATTTGTGGTGGCGAGGGAAAAGTGATTCCAGCCGGTAGCTGATAGCCGGTGGTTGACAGCCACGCGCTTGTGGGCGCCGATCCTTACAAACCTCGTCAGCCATCAGCTACAAGCCATCGGCTACCAGCCATCAGCTACCAGCCATCAGCCATGCACGTCGTGACGACTAGCGTTTGACTGCAACCCCGATTAACTCGAATCTCCCGCCCAACAACAGCGGCCCCGACCCGATGAACGCTCGCGCCGGCAACTCCCGCGAGAAGCGCTTCACGTAAGCGGCATTGAACGGTTCCCATAAAGACAGATCCGGCGAGAAGATCTGCGCTGACACCAGGTCGTCCATGGTCATGCCGGCTTGCGCCAGCACTGCCTCGACTCCGTCGAGAAGCAACTTGATTTCGGCCTCAACGTCCGCCGGGGCTCGACCGGTAACCGGATCAATGCCGATTCGGCCAGCCAGATACAAGGTGTCTCCCACGAGGACGGCGTCACTGAAGGGCAGTGCCGACTTTCGACCAGGAAGATTGATGTGACGGCGTGCAACGGCGGTTTGTGAACTCGACATAACACCTCGCAGAAGCGTTGGGATTTTCCGGCTTGGATGATCGAGGCCTGCTCCGGGATTCCGCATTTTGTCACGCCGCCTCGCTGGACTCCCGCTTCAATCCTCGTTAGTCTAACTATCCAGCACATGACCGACCTGCTTTCCCTCATCGCTCGCCACGGTTACAGCCTGGTCGCTGTGGTCGTGTTTGCCGAGGCAATCGGCTTGCCCGTTCCCGGCGCGCTCGCCTTGGTCGCGGCCGGCGCGGCAGTCGCAGGACACCTGCTGCGCGCTCCCGTCCTGCTGCTGCTCGCTCTCGCGGCCATGCTGCTCGGCGACACGCTGCTTTTTTTTGCCGGACGATCCTCGGGATGGGCGCTGCTCGGATTTCTTTGCAAAGTCTCGGCCAATCCCGAGACCTGCATCCTGCGCTCCGCCGAGTCTTTCTACAAGCGAGGGAAAACGACCCTGGTCGTCGCCAAATTTATTCCCGGCGTAAACACGATGGGCCCACCATTGGCGGGCAGCATGAAAATGCCGTTCCAGCAATTCCTGCAGTTTGACGTGATGGGCGCCGCACTCTATCTGTTGGCCTACTGCGCCCTGGGCTATCTGGGTCGCGACTTTCTGAAAGCGATCGGCACCACCTTCCAGATGGCCGGGCACGCGGTGGAAGAAGTTCTGCTCATCGGCGTGCTGGTGTACATCGCCTACCGGATCTGGCTGGTGCGCAAGCACCGGGTGTATCGCGTGGTGCCCCGTGTCCAGGTGCAGGAATTGATGGAAAAACTTGCTTCCGAAGAAGCTGGGAAGATTCTGCTCGTCGACGTCCGGAGCCACGGTTATTATGATCCGGATGCCGCGCGCATCAAGGGCTCCATCCGCATCGAACCGAACAATCTGGAAGAAGAACTCAGGAAGCTTCCCAAGGACAAAGACGTGTATCTCTACTGCACTTGAGCGCGCGAGGCGACCAGCGCCCGGGTGGCGCTCATGCTGCGCGAAAGAGGATTCAACGCGTTCATTATCGTAGGCGGGCTGGCCGCATGGCGAAAAGCAGGACAGCCGCTGGAACCGGTGCCGCGCGAGGATCTGATCAAGCTGCCGACGTTTGGGTGAGAGAAGGTTCTAGGTTCTAGGTTCTAGGCTTTAGGCTCTAGGCTCTAGGCTCTAGGCTCTAGGTTCTAGGCTTTAGCAATCAGGCCCTAGCGATTAGGCCTCACCGATCACACTTTGGTGGAACCCCATCGGACTGACGCAAATGCATGACGAGCCTATGAGAGTCTGGAGTAGAGATGGAGAAGAGATGCAATATCCAAGCAAACATGTTTATGGCTTTCCCTTTGTGTACCTCTGTGGATCTCCGTGGTGAGAGGTTTTGCTAAAGCCTGGCGCCCAGAGCCTAGCGCCCAGAGCCCAGAGCCTGTTTTTCATGCCCAACGAAATCGAAATCAAATTCCGCATTGAAGATCTTCGCGATCTCAACCGCCGCTTGCGCGCGTCCGGATTCCGCCGGACCACGTCACGCACGCACGAGATGAACGCACTGTACGATCTGCCCGGACAACCACTGCGCAAGCGTGGAGAACTGCTGCGGCTCCGCGAGTATGGAAAAGAATGGGTGCTGACCCACAAATCCAAAGGGCTGGCTGGACGCCACAAGATGCGGGTCGAACTCGAAACCAGAGTTTCAGATGGCAGGACGATGAACGAGATCCTGCGCGCGCTCGGTTATCAGCCAACCTTCCGCTACGAGAAATTCCGCGCAGAGTGGACTGACAACCGCGGTCAAGTGGTCGTCGATGAGACTCCGATTGGAAATTTCGGCGAGATCGAGGGACCGCCCCGGTGGATCGACCAGACCGCAAAAAAACTCGGCATTCGCCCCGAGCACTACATCACCGACACCTACGCCGGCCTGTTTTTCGCCTGGAAGCGCCGCACGCGCAGCGCGGCAAATGAAATGACGTTCCGGGAAATTCAGAATACCTAGTCGCCAGTCGCCGGTCTTCAGTCGTCAGCCTTCGGTCGCAGCGCTCAGTTGCCAGTCGTACAGTCTTCGCTGCACGGTACACAGCAGGCACACCGAGTCCGCAAAGATCAAGATTTCAGGTTGAGGATTCTTCGATTAAAAAGTCAGATCGAAGCGTTTCGAAAAGAAGGCTTGCCATCAGCCAACGACCACCAGCCACCAGCGGTCTATAAGACCGATCCGCTCTTGCTGGAGGCTGGCGACTGGCGACTACTCTCACGCCGCCTGCTTAGTCATCGCTTCTTCGTACCCCTCGGTCGCGTAGTACACGGCGCGGTCGAAGAATTGGTCGAGCAGCCGCAGCAGTTCCAGTTCTCCGTAGACGTTGTGCAATCCGCCGTACACGCCCTCCCATTCGAGGAAACTCCACAGATGTTCTTTCGTGAGCAGGATGGCCCAGGTCAGGCCCGCGATCGAAATCCCCTGGCTCGCTCGGCGTGCGCCCAGGGCTTTGTAGACGGTCTCGACGTCGTGCTCCGTTTTGGTCAGGAGCCAGTCGCTGAGGTGGCGATAGATCTCGTGACAACGTTCGTGCAACTCATGCGCGGGCAATTTTTGCAGGTCCCGGGTGCGTTCGGACGAAAGAAGTTTTTTTGTGAGCCCTTCCGCCAATTCTTCGGAGTGATTTTCGATGAGCTGGACAAGACGAAGCGCAATCATGGCAACCTCCCACACTACCTGCCTCTATTTTACGTCCGATGGCAAGAGGGACCGAGTATGCGAGTTCAACGAGCATCATGGCTGGCGTAGTTTCAGGACACCGCGAGCGAGTCGATGCCAACGGTTTTTTTCGGCGGGCAAGGACGCCCGTCGCTCCACGGCTTCTAGGCGCCGTGGCACTTCTTGTATTTCTTCCCGGACCCGCAAGGACAAGGATCGTTGCGGCCAACTTTCTCCGCGCCGCGCACGACCTGCTGTACTGTTCTCTGCTCGCTGCTTCCCGCCATGCGCGCCTGTTCCAGTTCACGGCGCTTCTTGCGCTGGAAGGCTTCTTCGAGATCGTCGACCGAGGTCGCTACATGGCGCGGAGGCCGGCCGTTGCCTCCACCACCGGAGCGCAGCACAGGTACTCCGGCTTCGGGGCCGCCCGGTCCGCCTGGACCTTGCCCGCCAGCCATGTCACTCTCTGGCGGCCGCTCCAGTATCTGCATCAGGTACAGGTACCGGACCGTTTCCTCCTGGAACTTCTTCATCATCTCTTCGAACATGTCGAAGGATTCGCGCTTGTACTCGACGAGCGGATCGTGCTGCCCGTAACCGCGCAGCCCGATGCCCTCCTTCAAGTGGTCCATATTGAGGAGGTGGTCTTTCCACAGCGAATCGAGCACGCTCAGCATGATCATGCGCTCGTGATAGCGCATCGCTTCCGGCCCGATCAGTTGCTCCTTGCTGGCATAGCGTTGCTTCAGCTTGTCGAAGATCGCGTCGCCCAGCTCCTGCCGGTTCAGCGACTCGGGCTTGATGCCTTCGGCGTAAATGTCCACGCCAAAGCGCGTGAACACGCCGTCCTTCAGTCCTTTCAGATCCCATTCTTCCAGGTGCGCCTTCAACGGGCAGAACTGGTCGATAAGCTCGCCGAGAATCCCGGAAACATAATCCTCAAGGATAAGGTCCTTCTGATCGAGACCTTCCAGCAGGCTTCGCCGCAAGCCATACACGGCCTCGCGCTGCTTGTTCATGACGTCGTCGTACTCGAGCAGGTGTTTGCGGGCTTCGAAGTTCTGCGCTTCGACCGCCTTTTGCGCCGCCTCGATGCGCTTGGTGATCATGCGTGACTCGATCGGAATGCCTTCTTCCATGCCCAGCCGCTGCAGCAGGTTCGACACCCACTCCTTCGCGAAGATGCGCATCAGATCGTCTTCGAGCGAGAGGTAGAAGCGCGACGATCCGGGATCGCCCTGGCGGCCGGCGCGTCCACGAAGCTGGTTGTCGATGCGGCGCGCTTCGTGGCGTTCGGTGCCGAAGATGTGCAAGCCGCCGGCTGCGATCACTTCCATATGCTCAACGTCGGTCTGAGCCTTGTAGCGGTGCAAGGCTTCGTTCCACTGCTCGGTCGGGACAATGTACTCGTTCCCGCCGTAGTACCACTTGCTCGTGCTGGCGTCATCAACGCTGGCTTCCACCTTGCCCTGCGCGGCGCGCACAGGCTGCGCCACCCCCTTCTTCACGCACTCCTGCTTGGCCATGAATTCAGGGTTGCCGCCCAGCAGGATATCGGTACCGCGGCCGGCCATGTTGGTGGCGATGGTGACCGCACCTTTTCGTCCGGCTTGGGCGACGATTTCGGCTTCCTTCTCGTGGTATTTCGCGTTCAAAACGACGTGCTTGATGCCTTTCTTCTTCAGAAGCTCTGACAAGCGCTCGGACTTCTCAATCGAGGTCGTACCCACCAGCACCGGTTGATTGCTCTGGTTGAGCCGCTGAATTTCGTCTGCCGCGGCAAAGTATTTTTCCTTCTCGGTCCGGTACACCACGTCCGGATTCTCGACGCGCAGCAGCGTCTTATTGGTCGGGATCACCAGCACTTCCAGCCTGTAGATCTTGTCGAATTCGGGCGCTTCCGTTTCGGCTGTACCGGTCATGCCGGACAGCTTCCTGTACATGCGGAAGTAATTCTGGAAAGTAATGGTGGCGAGCGTCTGGTTCTCGCGCTCGATCTTGACCCCTTCCTTGGCTTCGATGGCCTGGTGCAGGCCGTCAGACCAGCGCCGCCCCGGCATCATGCGGCCCGTGAACTCGTCAACGATGATGACTTCTTTTTCGCGCGGATTATCTTCTTTCGCCTTGACCACGTACTCGACGTCGCGCCGGTAGAGCGCATGCGCCTTCACGGCCGTCTCCACGTGATGCTTCAGATCCCAGTTCTCCGGGTCGGCAATGTTGCCGATGCCCAGCAGCTTCTCGACCTTCTCCCAGCCGTCGTCGGAGACGGTGATGTTCTTGTGCTTCTCATCGACCACGAAGTCGCCGGTGTAAATCTTCGGCTCGCCGGGGGGAACATCGATCTCCTCGCCTTTCTCCAGCTTGGGAATGATGCGGTTCACGCGCTCATACTTATCGGTGGATTCTTCACTCGCACCGCTGATGATCAGCGGCGTACGCGCTTCGTCGATCAGGATGGAGTCGACTTCGTCAACGATGGCGTAATTGTGCACCCGCTGCACGCAATCCTTGAGGTCGAACTTCATGTTGTCGCGCAGGTAGTCGAAGCCGAACTCGTTGTTAGTGCCGTAGGTGACGTCAGCCGCGTAGGCTTCGCGGCGCTCGTCATCATCCAGATCGTGCACGATCACGCCCACGGTCAGCCCCAGGAAGGTGTAGAGCTTGCCCATCCACTCCGAGTCGCGCTTGGCCAGGTAATCGTTCACGGTGACCACGTGAACGCCGCGACCACTGAGCGCGTTGAGATATACGGGAAGAGTCGCGACCAGCGTTTTGCCTTCGCCGGTCTTCATTTCGGAGATCCTGCCCGAGTGCAGCACCATGCCGCCGATCAGCTGCACATCGAAGTGCCGCATATTGAGCACGCGCCGCCCGGCCTCGCGCGCCACAGCAAAAGCTTCTACCAGCAACTCGTCGAGAATTTCCTTCAGAGCCGCGTCCCGCTCGGCCTCAATGGCCTTCTGGCGGTCGAGATCGGCATCGGGCTCATCGGCGATCTTCGCCAGCCGCTCCTGGACGCGACGGCGGAATTCATCGGTCTTGGCGCGCAGTTCGGCATCCGCCAGCTTCTGCATGGCCGGCTCGAGCGCGTTGATGGCCTCCACCTGGGGCAGCAGGCGCTTCACTTCGCGCTCGTTCTTGGTCCCAAAGACCTTGGCAACTAAGGCGTTAATCAAAACCGGGTTCCTTCAGAGGGGACACGTACCCCACAGTACAAAGGCTAGTTTAGCCTAGCATATTGGATGCAGCCGAAATCGTAAGCAGCACTCGTCTTCTCGCTACAAAAATGGATTCTCCACGACAAGGCCGCCAAAATGCTGCCCATGCTGCAAATCCTCGCTGTAAAGCACACTGCAGCCGCTCTGCAGCGCAGCTGCAACGATCAGTGAGTCGTACCAGCCAAATTGGTGCGCAGCCTGGAGACGCAATCCTTGTATTGTGAGCGAAGGTGACCAGGACACCGCAGTCATCGGAAATAGCGCCGTTAAGACAAACGACTCCAAGTCAGCAGGGGTGATGGAGACGCGAAAGCGCCGCAACGCTACGTTGATAAATTCCTGGACCACTTGATAGCTGATCACCACCTTCTTCTCAGTCACGCCGTCTGCGATCAGTCGCTGCGCGATCTTGGCCTTCTTAGCATGGGTCTGGTCGAACGCATATACGATCACGTTCGTGTCCAAAAAGGACTTAGCGCTCATTCATCTCATCCCGCGTGAACTTCCGCCCGGCATTGACATATCTTAGTTTTTCAAACAGCCCTTCAATCTGCTCGCGCGTAATGGTGCGAGAGGCATACCAATGGAGCCACTCGCGAAAAGCGTCGTTTAAAGTCTTATGTTCGCTGCGCGCAACCTCGCGCGCGCGTTCTATGGCAGTCTCGTCGGCGCTGAAAGTAATATTTCGCACTATAATAGTGTACACTAACATCGTGCGAACGTCGACTGCATGATTTCTGTTCGATATTGGCATCTGGTCTCCTTGCGTGGTGGAGCGGCGGGCGTCCCCGCTTGCCCGGACGAGCGAGACGCCCGTCCCTCCATTGAGTTTTTTCAGGTATATTTTCCCCGCCCCTCATGCCCACTTTCTACGATCAGTTTGTCGAAGCCGAGCAGCGCGGCTCGCAAAATGTCGCTCTCGAAATCCAGCGCAAGGACCAGATCGAGAGCTACACCTTCGCTGAGAGTCGCCAGATGGCCGAGTCCGTCGGCCGCTGGATGTCGGAAAAGAAGCTTCCCTCCGGCGCTCGCATCGCCATTTTTGCTGACAACCACCCACGGTGGGTGACCACCTATCTGGGCGTGATTGCCTCCGGCTACACCGCCGTGCCGCTCGATACCGCCTTCCACGCCGACCAGGTTACGAAGCTACTCAAAGACAGTGGCGCTTCCCTGCTGGTCACGGATGTAAAGCATCTCCCCGTCGCGCAGCAGGCGGTCAGCGGCATGACGGTTGAGCTGATCCTCACCGACCCAGGCTCTTTGAAAACGGGCGCTGAGAAGAGCTCGGAGAACACCTCAGTAAAGAAGGACCCCGGCCAGCCCCGCTGGATTGCCGACCTCGACTCCATCTTCGCCGCCGGACCAGGCAACTTCCGCCCGGTGGAAGCGCCCGCCGATAATGTCGCCGCCGTGCTCTACACCTCCGGCACCACCGCCGATCCCAAGGGCGTGCAGCTCACACATGCCAACCTGCTGGGCGAAGTGAACGCGGTCTTTCAGGTGTTGAACATTGGACCCGCCGACGCCGTGCTCGGCATCCTGCCCATGTTCCACGTGCTGGCCCAGATGGCGAATCTGCTGCTCCCGCTGGTGAAAGGCGCGCGCGTGGTCTACCTCGAAACCTTGAACACGACGGAACTGTTGCGTGCACTGCAGGAGCGCAAGATCACTGTGTTCGCCGTCGTGCCACAATTCTTCTACCTGATCCACGAACGCATCTTTAAAGAAGTCGCCAAGCGCGGCCGCATCGCCGAATCGCTCCTGCGCTACCTGATGCGCGTGAACCGGTTCCTGCGCAGGCTCGGTCTCAACGCAGGCAAGCTGTTCTTCGGAAAAATCCACGCTACCTTCGGCACCAGCATGCGCTACCTCATCACTGGAGGCTCGCGCTTTGATCCGGTAGTCGCCCGTGATTTTCACGATTTCGGGATCGATCTGCTCAATGCTTACGGCCTGACCGAAACCTCCGCCGCCGCGTTCCTCAATCGCCCCGGACACGTAGTGATCGGCTCGGTCGGCCCGCCTCTGCCTACCGTTGAATCCAGAATTCTCGATCCGCAGCCCTCGGAAGAAGCCGGCCAACCCGTGGGTGAAATTTTGATCCGCGGGGCCATCGTGATGAAAGGCTACTGGAACCGGCCCGACGCTACGGCCGAAGCGCTCAAGGACGGCTGGCTCTACACCGGCGATCTCGGCTACTTCGATTCCGGCGGCAACCTTTTCATCACCGGGCGCCGCAAGGAGCTCATCGTCCTCGCCAACGGCAAAAACATTTATCCCGAAGAAATCGAGGCCCACTACCTGAAGTCGCCGTTCATCAAGGAAATCTGCGTGATGGGCCTCGAAGCCAAGCCCGGCGATCCGAATTCCGAGCGCCTGTACGCCGTGGTCGTGCCCAACTTCGACGTGCTTAAGGAACGGAAGGTTGTCAACACCAAGGAAGTCCTCCGCTTCGACATTGAAGGCCTCTCACAGCAACTGGCCTCGACCAAGCGCATCGGCAACTATGAAATCTGGCAAGAGGACCTGCCCCGCACCACCACCCGCAAACTGAAGCGCTTTGAGATCGAAAAGCGCGTGCGTACCAACCTGGCCCGTGGCACCTCAGGCGCTGAGGCTGAAGCTCCCGCCGAGCGCCCCATGACGCCCGAGGACGAAGCCTGGCTGGAGAAACCCGAGGTCCAGAAGGCACTCAGCGTCATTCGCGAGAACTCGCGCAACGCTCCTGAGAAGATTCGTCCCACCGACAATCTCGAACTCGACCTTGGCTTCGATTCCATGCAGCGCGTCGAACTGCTGGTAGCCGTCGAAAAAGAACTCGGTGGCGACGTGGAGGAGAGCCAGTTAGCGGATATCTACACGGTTCGCGACCTGGTGAATGCCGTGCTCGAAAGCGCCGCCAGCGGCAAGACGATCTCGCGCGCGCAGTTCGATGGCTGGAATGCCGTGCTGCGCGAAGATCCAGACGATCCCGATGTTCTCGCACTGGCCAGATCCCAGCCGATCGCCGAGGCTTTCTGGTATTTCGTTACCCGCCTGCTGCAGGTGATCTTTCGGGATCGCTTCAGCCTGAAGTACGAAGGCCTTGAGAAACTGCCGGCAAAGGGCGGCTACATTCTCTCTTCCAACCATCAAAGCTATCTCGACCCGGTCGCGCTCGCGGCAGTGCTTCCGCACGACGTCTTCGTGAATTCATTTGCCGTCGGAACCAGCGAAATTTTCGGCGCTGGCTTCATGCGCAAACTGGCGCGAGCTGTGAGAGTAGTCGTCGTCGATCCCGACGCCAACCTGATCCCGGCCATGAAAGCCGGAGCCTTCGGCCTCCGCCACGGCCGCAACCTCATCCTCTATCCCGAAGGCGAGCGCAGCATTGACGGCACGCCCCGCACCTTCAAAAAAGGCGCCGCGATTCTCTCCATTCACCTGCAGGTGCCGATCGTACCCATCGCGATTGATGGCTTTTACGAAGCCTGGCCCCGCGGCAAGAGCTTCCAGAAATTCGCGCCGCTGAAAATGAAGTTCGGGGATCCGATCTACCCGCCGCCGGAATCGGCCGCTTCCGAAAAAGCGTATGCCCAACTCATGGAGCAGCTGAAAGAAAGGGTGGTGGCGATGTGGAAGGAGTTCCGCGGAGAAGCCCCAGAACGCGCAAGCGCGGCGAAGGCTGCGGACTGATTCCACCTAGTGCCGGCATCTTGCCGGCCAACGGCGCGGGCGGGACGCCCGCCGGACAGCCGCCGGGACGGCGGCGCTACTTTGCTCTGGGATGCGTCTGGTCGTACACGGCCAGCACGTGCTTCATGGAAAGCTGGGTATAGCGCTGCGTGGTCGAGAGCCGCTCGTGGCCCAACATCTCCTGGATCGCTCGCAGGTCGGCTCCTCCTTCCAGCATGTGCGTGCCGAAAGCATGCCGCAGCGTATGCGGATGCACATCGGGAGACAACCCCTTGGCCACGGCAATCTTCTTCACGATGCGTCCCACGCTGCGCGCCGTCAGCCGTCCGCCGCGCTGGTTGATCAGCAGCGCCGACGTTGTTCTCTTCTTCTCCGCCAGCACTCGCTGTCGCTCCGGCAAATAAGCCCGCAGAGCCGATGCCGCCGATCCCCCGAACGGCACAAAGCGCTCTTTCTTCCCTTTCCCACGAATCAGGATGGCTTCATGGCTCACGCGAATGTCATCCACGTTGATGCCGATCAACTCCGCATTCCGGATGCCGCAGCCATAGAGCAACTCCAGCAGCAGCCGATCGCGCTCGGGAAACGCTGCCACCTCGGGCATCGCTCCGTCGAGCACGCCATTCATCTCCTCGATCGTCGGGACGCGCGGCAACTTCTTTGGCAGCTTCGGAGTGGACACCAGCTTCGCCGGATTCTGTTCCACTACGCCTTCCTGGGCCAGCCAACGATACAGCGAGCGCACCGCGGCCAGTGAGCGTGCCACCGATGCCTTGCTTAGACCTTTCTCGTAAAGATGCGAAAGAAATCCCCGGATCGCGACGTGATCAATGCTCTTCCACTCGCGCGCGCCGATGTAGCTGGCAAAATTCTCCAGATCGCCCGCGTAAGCTTTGACGGTATGGACCGAAGCATTGCGCTGCCGCAGCACGCGCAGAAACTCATCCGTAGCCTTCTCAACCGTGGTCCGCTTGTGCTTGGATCTCTCGTTCATAAAAACGTATTCACCACAGAGGCACAGAGACACAGAGAAAACAAAATCTAAGGATTTCAAAAGCACTCGCCGCTTACCGTGCTCGGTTGCTCAATAACGCGGTGGCTGAAGCAACAAGAATTCGTTTTTCTCTGTGTCTCTGTGTCTCTGTGGTGATCAAGCTTTTGCTTTCGCCCGCGGATGATGCTTCCGATAAACCGTTTTCAGCCGATCGAGCGCGAGATGGGTGTACACCTGGGTCGTGGAAATATCAGCGTGCCCGAGGATCGTCTGCACCGTGCGCAGGTCTGCCCCGTTCTCCACCATGTGGCTGGCACAGGAATGGCGCAGCATGTGCGGCGAGGCGGAACGGCCGGAAACCGCCGATGCCGCTTTCACCATCTGCCACACGCGCTGGCGGGTCAGCTTGTGCGCGCCGCGCGCGAGGAACAGATACGGGGAATTTTTTCCGGCAGCCAGCGTGACGCGGGGCTCGCACAGATATTCCGCCAGCGTCTCCTGCGCCGACTTCCCCAGCGGCACAATCCGTTCCTTGTCGCCCTTGCCTCGTACCAGCATGTAGCCCGTCTCCAGCTTCAAATCTTCAAGTTTTGCTTGAACAATTTCCGAGACTCGCAACGCCCCCGCGTAGAGAACCTCCAGCATGGCGCGATCTCTCGCGCTTACGGCATGGCCCAACTTTGTGTTCGAAATTCGCAGCGGCCCTGCCAGGGTCTTCTCCATCTCGTCCCGCGCTAGCGCCTTGGGCAGGACCTTCCATTGCTTCGGGGAATCGATGTTCAACGTCGGGTCGTGATCGATCTTTTTATCCACCAGCAGATGCCGGTACAGATGCCGCAACGCCGAAAGCTTCCGCCCCACCGAGCGCCCATCGACCGCATTCGAAAACAGCTGCTGGATGAAATCGCGAACATCCTTTCGTTGAGCATTCGTCAGCGCACGCTTGCGGGTCTCGAGAAACTCAGCGAACTGACAGATATCGGTCGTGTACGCCGAAACAGTCAGCGGAGCCAGCCCCTTCTCGACTTTGAGGTAATCGAGGAAGGCCGACAAGACGCGCGCATTGGCTTCAGAAGACATGGGCTGGGCGCTCTGTATCTGACCTCAAAGCGTAGTACGCAGGATCGAGCGTGGCAAAGTGCCTATGCCGATGCGGATGGAAGAGGTCAAGCTTTCCTTTGCGAACTTCGCGTAACCTTCTCGAACTTCGCGGTTAAGAGCTTTTTGGCGCTCCCGACCCTATCGACGTTAACAGCTCTCGCGCGTAGATCGCACCCTCGGGCGTCTCCTCATGCTTGAAGTAGGCAAACACGTCGCGCCCCGCCGCCAGATGCTGCTGGATTCTCTCCACCATCGCCTGACGCTCATCCGCCGGATAGTTCGGCTTGCGAAAGCGGTAGTAGTGAAAGTCTGCGGTCGTCACTTCGGGCGTGATCCTCTCCTCGGTCTCGGCCACGCACAAAGCTGCACGATGTTCGCGCAGCACTGTGTAAGTCTCCTCGTTGAACCACGACGCGTGGCGGAACTCGAAGGCCGCCTGCAAGCGTCGCGGCAGGAGCTTCAGGAATTCGCGCAGCACCTCAAGATCTACTTTAAAGTTAGGCGGCAACTGAAAAAGAACAGGCCCGAGTTTCGCCGAGGCCGCCAGCGGCTCAATCGTCGCCAGGAAGCGCGGAACGAAATCTTCCGTGCCCTTCAGCCGCTTGATGTGAGTGATGACCTGGTGCGCCTTCACCGTGAAGCGAAAGTGCTCCGGCGTAGCCGCCAGCCATTTCGCGAGCGTCGTCTCCTTCACCAGTTGCCGAAAAGTAAAGTTCACCTCGACCGCATTCAACTGGGTTGCGTAGTGACTAAGAAATTTTGTTTGCGCCAGCTTCTGCGGATAGAAGTCCGGCTTCCAACTGGGATAGGCCCACCCCGAAGTGCCTGCGAACAGTTGTGCCATCGTGCGCGGATTATACCGCCCGGCGTTTCTTGCCTGCTGACTTGGCGGCCTTTTGCGGAGACGTCTTGCGCGTGGAAGCGGAAGTTTTCCTTGATCCCCGCTCGGCTTTCGATCCGCCGCTTTTTGGGGCCGGTTCGTCCTCCGCCTGGGCCGCCAGATCGACGGTTACGGGGACTGGAGCGGCTGCCTTTCCCCGCAGATCGGGGAGCTTCTGTTTCAGCTCAAGCACCGGCGCGTGCAGGTCGCCCATTTTCTCAAAGCGTTCAATCACCTTTGGCGCCTCAAATACAAGCAGGTTCGCGTCTTTCTTCTTCAGGGCTCGTTCTACTTCCTCCCAGGTGACGGGAGTCGACACAGTCGGGCGTTCGCGGGCGCGCAGGGAATAAACCGACACCGTCGTTTTGTGCTCGTCGTTCTGGCTCCAGTCGACGAATACCTTCCCGCCGCGGATCGCCTTCTTCATCTCGGAAACGATCAGGTCTGGATGCTCGTGCTCGAGCAGATGAGCCAGCGCCTGCGCGAATGGCTTGGTTACATCATAGGAAGTAGGCGTATTCAACGGCACGTACACCTGCAATCCCTTCGATCCCGAAGTCTTCGGGAAGGACTGCAAACCCCAATGCTCGAAGATCTCGCGCAGCCAGAGCCCCACCTGCGCACACTGCACGATATTCGCGGGCGGCCCCGGATCGAGATCAAACACAATCATGGTTGGGCAATCGTAATCTTCCGCAAGCGCGAGGGAAGGATGGATCTCAAGCGAGGCCAGATTTGCCAGCCAGGTCAGCGTGGGCAGGTCATCGACGAGCAGGTAGTTGATGTGCCGGCGATTGTGCCGGCTCCAGATCGGCGCAGTCTTCACCCATTCCGGCCGATGCTTGGGCGCATTCTTTTCATAGAAAAATTCTGAGTCCACGCCATTGGGATACCGCTTCATCGTCACCGGATGCCCTTTCAGATGAGGCAAAAGTGCCGGCGCGATGCGCGCGTAGTAGTCAATCACCTGGCCCTTGGTAAATCCGGTGGAGGGATACAGCACCTTATCCAGATTCGACAAGCTCAAGTGCTTGCCTTCGACATCCACGACAGGCGAAATCGCCAAGCTGCCTCCCCTGGGCACGAGTCACTCCTATGCCGCCGCTAGTATAGCGACGACTCCAATACGATGCTGGCACCACGCCCGCGGAGATCAAATGTTTGACGTTTGCGCCGATGACCGAAGACGCGGTTGAGCCAACGACCAAAGACGAACGACTGAGTTTGGCTGACGACCGGCGACCGGCGACTGTTTGACATCCCCCTTTCTCCCCACGTACTGTGGATTTTCTTCCCGGTTTCTGGTCCGCCCAACCCAGGGATACTGGCCGTCAGCCCATGCCCACTCGCAGTGGAGGTTCGATGAAACACCCGGCAGTTCGCACGCTCCTATTTCTCCTTGTTCTTGTTGCTGTTGCTTCCGCGCAGGATCTGGCGTCCTTTGAAAAGCGCACCACGGTCAAGACCCTCGCGAACGGCTTGACGGTGGTAATCCTCGAGCGCCCCGAAGCGCCCGTGTTCTCGTTTTTCACGCACGTAGACGCCGGCTCGGTGCAGGATCCCCTGGGCAGGACCGGACTCGCGCACATGTTCGAGCACATGGCCTTCAAAGGCACCGACAAGATCGGCACCACCAACTATCCCGCTGAGAAAGCAGCCCTCGCCAAGGTGGAAGTCGCCTACGCGGCCTACATTGCCGAGCGGGACAAGCGCGTCGGTCGCGATGAGAACAAGGTCAAGCAACTGGAGAAAGCCTGGAAAGACGCCATTGACGAAGCCCAGAAATACGTCAAGCCCAATGAATTTGGCGAGATCGTGGAGCGCGAGGGCGGCGAGGGCATGAACGCCAATACCAGCGATGACGAGACCAATTACTTCTACTCCTTCCCTTCCAACCGCCTCGAACTCTGGGCCTATCTCGAATCCGAGCGCTTCCTGCATCCTGTGCTGCGCGAGTTTTATAAAGAGCGCGATGTAGTCATCGAAGAACGCCGCATGCGCACCGACAGCAGCCCCGTTGGCCGCCTGATCGAACAGTTCATCACTGCCTCCTTCCAGGCTCACCAATATCAGCGCCCGACGATCGGCTGGATGTCGGACCTCAACTCCTTCTCCGCCACCGACGCGCAGAAGTTCTTCGACCAGTACTACATCCCACCGAATATGGTCGTTGCCGTGGTCGGTGACGTGAAAGCGTCTGAAGCCATTCCCTTCGTCGAAAAATACTTCAGCCGCCTGCCCACCAGGCCGGTGCCCGACGAACGTACTACCACCGAACCGCCGCAGAACTCCGAGCGCCGCGTCATTCTTCGCCAGAGCGCGCAGCCGTTTTACATTGAGGGCTATCACCGTCCCGACTACCGCAGCCCCGACGACGCAGTCTACGACGCCATCTCCGACCTGATGTCCGACGGGCGCACGTCGCGTCTCTACCGTGCGCTGGTGCGCGACAAGAAAATCGCGGCTTTTGCGGCGGGATTCTCCGGCCTGCCCGGCAACAAGTATCCGCACCTGTTCTCGTTCTACGCCGTGCCCGTGCCCGGCCACACTCCGCAGGAACTGGGCGATGCCATCCACGCCGAAATCGACCGCATTAAGAAGGAAGACATCTCCGACGAAGAACTCAGGATGATCAAGACCCGCGCCAAGGCTGACCTGATTCGCGGCCTCGCCGACAATTCGGGGCTCGCCCAGCAACTTGCCATTTACCAGTCGCGCTATGGCGACTGGCGCGAACTGTTTCGCTCGGTTGACCGGATCGATAAGGTGAACAAGGCCGACATCCGCCGCGTGGCCAACCAGACCTTCAACGAGAACAACCGCACAGTTGGCATCAGCGAGACGCTCAAAACTGCCCCAGCCTCGCAAGGAGGTGGCCAATGACAGCGCCCCTGGCAAAGGCCGCCGCGCCGCGCGCAACTTTCTTCGCCGCCTTGACTCTGATCGTGCTGCTTTTCGGCGCACTGCCCTTCGCGCACTCGCAGGCCACCGACTGGCAGCGGATTCCCATTCCTACTCTGCCGCCCTTTCATCCCGCCGAGCCCAGGCGGATCGAGCTACCCAATGGGCTGGTGATCTTTTTGCAGGAGGATCACGAACTCCCCCTGATCGACGGCTCCATCCGGATTCGCGGAGGATCGCGCGACGAACCCGCGCAGAAGGTCGGCCTCGTCCAGCTTTACGGCGAGGTCTGGCGCACTGGCGGCACCAAATCGCAAACCGGCGATCAGATGGACGACTATCTCGAGAGCCGCGCGGCCAAAGTCGAAACCGGCGGCGGTGTGGACGCGACTTCGATCGGATGGTCCTGCCTGAAAGGCGATTTCGACGACGTCTTCAAGATCGTTGTCGATCTGCTGAGCGATCCTGAATTCCGCGCCGACAAGCTCGACCTGGCCCAGAAGCAATACGCGGAGGCGATCGCCCGCCGCAACGACAATCCCGGCTCGATCGCCGCGCGCGAGTCCGCCAAGCTCGCCTATGGTTCCGACAATCCTTACGCTCGCCAGATGGAGTACGCCACGCTCGATGCCGTGAAGCGCGATGATCTGCTCGCCTGGCACAAGCAATACGTCCACCCCAACAACATGATCCTCGGCGTCAGCGGCGACTTCGACTCCGCTGCGATGGAGAAGAAGCTCAAGGACGCCTTCGCCGGTTTACCCAAGGGTCCCGCGGTTTCCGAACCTGAAATCGAGTTCCATCCAGCTAAGCCCGGCTATTATCTCGTCACCAAGGAAGACGTGAATCAGTCGAACGTGCGCATGGTCGCGCCTGGCACCGACCGCCGCAACCCCGATTACTTCGCCATCGAAGTATTCAACGAAGTGATGGGCGGCGGCTTTTCTTCACGGCTGGTGCAGGACATTCGCACCAGGCTGGGCCTTGCCTACTCTGTCGGCGGAGGCATCGGAACCTCCTTTGACCATCCCGGCATCACTCGCTTCGTACTCGGCACCAAGAGCGAGCGGACCATCGAATCGATCGAGGCTCTCTACAAAGACGTCGACGACCTCAAAACCAAGCCCATCCGCGATGACGAGATCAAGCGCGCCAAGGATTCCATCCTCAACTCTTTCATCTTCAATTTCGACACGCCCGACAAAGTCCTGCACGAGCGCATGGCCTATGAGTTCTACGGTTACCCGCTGAACTTCCTCGAGCAGTACCGCGCCGGGATCGAGAAAGCCAGCGTCGCTGACGTAAACCGTGTGGCGGCAAAGTATCTCCACAAGGACCAACTCGCGGTGCTCGTCGTCGGTAATCCCAAGGACTTTGACAAGCCGCTCAGCACGCTCGGATCAGTCACCAACGTGGATATCGCCATTCCGCCTGCTCCCGGCGAAGAGCAAGCTGCCGGAGAGTCATCCGTCGCTCCCGCGGCCTCCAACCCGGAAGGCAAAGCGCTCGCTGCCAAAGTCGTCGAATCCATGGGCGGCGCGGACAAGCTGAAGACGGTGCGCGCCATGCAGGCGAAGCTCTCGCAAGAAGCGAAAGACCAACCCGCCTCGCAACTCGACCTCACCATCGTCTACCCGGACCGCATGCACCTGGCCATGGACTCGCCCATGGGCTCGATGACGGTCGTCTTCACTTCGACCGGAGCATTCATGTCGGCACAAGGACACGTTCGCCAGATCCCCGCTTCGGGCGCGAAGGAGAGTCTGGAACAGATCAAGCGCGATCCGACTTTCATTGCGTCGCATATTGACGATCCGAAGTTCACCTTCACGGCAAACGGCTCGGAGAAAATCGGCGATATCGAGGCGAAAATCGTCGACGTCAACGCCGACGGCACAGCTCTCCGGTGGTACGTGGACCCGGCGCGCGGTGTCTTGCTGCGCGAGTCCTATACCGCCACAGGGAACTCCGGCCCGTTCCATGGCGAGACCGATCTTTCGGAATGGAAGACCTTCGACGGCGTGAACTTCCCCACGAAGCACGTGAACAAGCAAGACGGCAAGGACTCGAGCGTGGTGACCTTCAGCGATGTTCACATCAACCCGCAGGTGGATCCCAAGCTGTTCGAGAAGCCCGCCGGAGGACCGCCGCCCGCGCAGTAACCACCTTCAGTCGTCTGCCGGCAAACCCCTCGGGTGCGAAACTGCCGTTTCGCATCCAAAACAACTTTGCTCGCGCTCGACCGTCAACCGCTTCACTATTCGTAGCTACTCGCGCAAGGCAATGACGGTACGGTCTGTCCGCCTTGCTCCTGATTAATGATCGATTCCTGCTGAAGCGTGTAAGAACCGTTCTTGTTCACGTAGTACTTCCAATCGAACAGGCCGATGCCAAGACCCAGACTATAAACCTCCATGAATTGGCAATTGGCATAGTTCGCATCGCAACTGTATTTATAGGTGAAGCGTCGGGTCCTGGTCGGCCCGACATTGCCCACGTTCACCGTGTTCGGAGCGGAAATCGAGTTCATCACATAGCCAAGCGGCTGCGTGAGGTATGGGAGGCATTGCGAATACGATTTGTACGACGTATTCGAAGCCGGAATTTTGAGCGTCGCACCCGCTCCACCGCTCCGCACGCAGCGTTGCGTCATCGGCAGGTCGGCAGTAAATCGCTTGAAGCTTGTCGGATCGTTCCAGCCCGACTCCGTCGACCGATCGTAAACGAACTTGCTGTCGTACGTCTTGATATCCCACGGATAGCCAGTCAGGCTCTTGGTCCAGATGAAATATCCGCTGGCGGAGTATGTATTGTTGCCATAGTCGGGAACGATGGAGCTGTAAATCGGGTTCGCGTTGCCCGGGCCCATGCTTTGATCCACGCGCGCGGGATACCCCATCACGAAATAATTCAGCATGTCCTCGGTGTATTGCGGACACGAAAAAGTCTGTTCCTGGGAATGAGCAAACACACAGGTGCAAAAAACGAACACAACAGCATACTTCAACGGAATCCTCCTCCAGGCGCACAGGGGGAGGAACTTCTTGGCGCGTGGAATTGATCTGGGATGTTTGGGACGCAGAAATTCTACACCGGCGCTCCGCGCGCGAGTCGCTCTTTTCTAGGCTCCGCGTTATTTTTTCTTTCCCGCATCGCTCAGACCACAGAAGGGTAGTGCGCCCGACAGTCGCGGGTTTGCGCGGACGATCGTGCAGATACGACTCTCATTCGGGCTCTCAGGAGCGAACGTCTAGGAAGCATGCGATCCTCACCTACGAACTAACCGTTTCCTTCCATCCCATTGATTTCACAAGCTCGCCCAGCGACATGCCGGACAAGCTTCTCCCTTTCGTTCGCACAACCGACGCCGCATCGTGACTCATCCAACGCACGGAGCTATAGATCATCGATGCTCTCAAAAAGGAGATGAGTGATGAAACCGAAACTAGTCTCACTGTTATTGGGTTTGATGCTCGTCGTGCTCGGGTCCGCCTGGATGTTCGCGCAGGAAAAAAGCGACAACAAATCGAACACCCGCAGCATCACAGGCTGCCTCTCGAAGGAGCACGATTCCGGCAGTTCGAAAGAGTACCTCTTGACCGCCAGTGACGGCAGCACCTGGGAAGTGCGCAGCGACGCCGTGTCGCTCGCTGATCACCTGGGACACACAGTCACGGCAACCGGCGTGGTCCGCAATTCGACGGCGCACAATCTGAAGGAAGACGCGAAGGACGCCGCCTCCGATGCGCACATGAAGAAGGGCAACACCGAGCACGGGCACATGACCATCACGGATGTTCAGATGGTCAGCAAAACGTGTGAGAAGTAGGTCCACAAACCGGCTGCCGTGATTGAGCGCCGGCTCTTATGCTGAAAGCTGCCCCACGTCTTGCGTGGTCCAGACGTGGGGTTTTGCTTGCGGTCGGAACCCAGTTTTACCGCAGTACTTGCAGAAGATTGCTGTAATCGTCAGTCCACAGCAGTGGCGGTCCAGATAGATTCACGGGCCTGGCGTGCCAGAGTATAGCCGGTATCTCAAGTGCTGCCGGATCCGCAGCCATAAGCACCCAGTCGGATGGAATTTCCGCTTCCGACTGAGGAGCAAGCGTGAGAATCCGCACCAGCCGCAAGTGATACTGTTCGGAGAGACCCGCCAGTACAGGGATGAGGTTCACCGCGCGGTTAGAAACGTGAAACGCCAGAATCGACCGGTCGCTGCGCAGATGGCGAAGATAGATGCCCATCGCCTCGCGGGTAAGCAGGTGCAGCGGTATGGAATCCCCGCTGAACGCGTCGATGGCCAACAGATCAAATTGCTGTGAGCCCTGAGAAGCAAGCTCCCTCTCGAGCGAGATGCGGCCGTCACCCAGCACCACCTCGGTTTGCGCGGCCGTGTCATGGAGAAAAGTGAAGAGAACCTCATTCCCCTTCGCCAGCCGTGCAACCTCGGGATTCATCTCGTAGAAGCGCATATAGTCGCCGGGCTGGCCGTAGGCCGCGATTGTGCCCACGCCAAGTCCGATGACGCCGATTCTCAGCGGCGCGCCATTCTGCCCACGGTTGAGCAACAGTTGCCCGACTCCACTGCTGGGCCCGTAGTAGAGCGTTGGGATGTTGCGCCGGCTGGGCGCCTGGAGTTGTGCTCCGTGTAGTGTCAGCCCATGCTTTTCGAGCAAGGCGTAATGATTGGCGATCGGCTCGTCGTATGCGACCCGAAGCACACCGTAAAAGTTGCGGGACAACAGGACCGAGTGGCTCAGCTGCCGATGTGCCTGGGTCCAGAACAACAGTCCAAACAGGCACCATCCGCAGAGCGCGGCGCCCTGCAGCATCCTTCCTCCCCGCGCCTGCACTCGAGGTCCCATCACAATCAGGACCAGGCTTGCGACTGCCGAAACACCGACCAGGATATGCAGGTAAATCGGACTTGTGTGCAGTATGGTCGCGGACACGCCGATGTAATCGGCCGCTGCGAGGACTCCTGCCACTACAACGCCAGCCAGCCATCGCGGGTGCCGATGCAGCCAGGAGGTTGGGTCCAGCCACAAGACCAGGGCAACCAATAAACCAGATAGCCATAGGCCGATCTGGAATTCCCAAATCGCGGGGAAAATCCGCGGCGCCAGCAAGCCCACCAGCAGCGTCCCAAAAGCCCCTCCCGCGGCAACGTAGAAGTAGAAAGAGGTCAGGTGGCGAGGACGCGGCTTCAGTTTCGCCAGCTCGCCGTGATAAACCATACAGGCGACGAACAGGAGAACATCAAACCATCCGATCTGCGCTACAACCTTCACTCCCTCGCCACGCAAGAACTCAATGCCGCCCCATGCCGCGGTGAGTGCGAACGCTACGTGGAACAGACCACGCCGGTAGATCGGCTTCTCCTGAAAACAAAGAATGAACGAGAGTAGATACAGGCTGAGCGGCAAAACCCACAGAAATGGAACAACCGCAATTTCCTGGCAGATCAGGTTGGTGACGGAGAGCAGCATGACGCAGCCGCACGCGGCTAAGCCGAACCACTGAAGCCGTTGCCCCGGCGATGGCGCCAGATCGGAAGTGTCATCTTCCCCGCTCACCGAAGCGATGACTTCTTTTTCTTCCCCGGCAGCCGCAGCAGCACGGATGGCGCAAACCACGCCTGCCAACACGTACAGGAGATAACCCGCGGTCCAGACTCGCCCTTGGTTGCGCAGGCTCAGCGTCGGCTCAAACAGCAAGGGATAGGTCAGCAGCCCGAGCAACGATCCCAGATTTGAAAGAGCGTACAACCTGTAGGGCGACTCTCCGGGGTGCGCGTGGGTGAACCAGGCCTGCAACAAAGGCCCGGTGGTCGACAAAAGGAAGAACGGCAGTCCGACGCTAAGCGATAACAAAACCAGAATATGCCACACCGGAGATGTAACAGCCTCTGGGCGCAGAATGTCGCTTGGATAGATGGGCGAGCGCCACTTCAGCGCGCAAATCGCCAGCAACATCACGGAACCAACCAGCAAACCGATGTGAATGCGGGTCAACCGCCGCGAACTGAAGCGTGCCATCGCCGCATGCGCATACCCGTATCCGGCCAGCAGGAGCAACTGGAAGAATACGAGACACGTATTCCAAACGCCGGCGCTGCCGCCAAACCATGGCAAAAGTTGCTTGGCGACGATCAACTGCACCTGGAAAAGTAGAAACGCACTCACGAAGATCGTCAGCGCGAACACAGTTTGACTGCTAGAGGCCGCTTTGCGCGCGACCGGTACGTCGAGTACGGCTTCCTGTGTATTCATGACAGACTCGCCTGACTAGCTTGGAATATCGAAGGAAATCAGTGGTAGCCTGAATTTGAAGATGCGCCTGCCAGGTCACCTCGGACAAGTTACGAATGTCACAATTTGGAGGGCCGCCAACGGGGAGAGATCGCGATGCGATTCACCCCATCGAGCTTCGCCCGCTACGATGGATTTCGAAATTGGAATGGTCACGCGGATTCTGGTTCCTGACAGCCTTGGTCAACCGCTGACACTGGAGGGCCGCGCTACTGAAGACCAGCGCGAACAGCAATGCTGAGAGCAAAAAGAATCTCTCCGTGTCACACCCGAAGAATCATGACTTCTGTTGCCTTGATGAGGGCGGCCGCAGTCTGACCAGCTTTGAGACTCATTTCCCGTGCTGATCGCGCAGTAATGATGGAAGTGATCTGCTGCTCCCCGATGGAAATCACCACCTCCGCCATAAGCCCACTGATGCGTACGCTATCAATTCGGCCAATCAATTGATTCCTGCCGCTGAGGCGACGCATCGCGAGAGTTCGCTCGGGCGCAGTCTTTGCCGTTGTCCGGAACAATAATCGGTCCACTTCACTCTGCGGAATACGATGGTGGCCTCCCGCTGTTTGGATGCTGCGAATTTTCCGTTTATAGATCCACTGTTTGATCGTTGGGAAGCTGATGCGAAGCTCCAAGGCTGCTTCGCGGAGCTTCAACAGCTCTTCATTCACCGCTTCCCCTCGTTGAGGTTGAGGCTTTTTGGGCATTTGGCCCCGAATGCTATCGCCGAAAAGCGACCTCGGTCAACCCGCCGGGCCGCCTGCTTTTGCCAGTCAAATCACGCCCTGAGTTGTCCATAACCAAGTCAGATTCGACTTCATAACCGTCTGTAATATACACTTCTTCGATTCTGGAAATCACACTTCTGGTCGAGAGGAAATGATGCGTCACCCTGCACAACTTCCCGGTCTGCGGACAATTGAGTTTGGATTGCACATTGCCGCCCCCAAGGTCGCCCGTGAAGGCTGGAAGTTTGAGCTCTGGATCCTGGTATTGATTTTCTCTTGCGTGTGTGCGCGATTCTCTGCGGCGCAAGTGTCGGCCAACCTGTCCGGACTCGTTTCTGACCCTTCGGGAGCAGCAGTTTTCTCGGCCTCGGTTACGGCAAAGCGCCTTGATACGGGAATGTCCCGCACCGCCCCAACGGACCAAACTGGCAGGTATAGGTTTCTCGCACTGCCTGTTGGGCTCTACGAGGTAAGGGTTACAAAAGAGGGATTTGCCGAGGGAATCCGATCAGGTATCAGGCTGGTGGTCGGACAAGATGCAACCGCGGATGTCGGTCTGCACGTCGGACGAGTGACTGAGCAAGTCAAGGTGACAGAAGACGCTCCGGTTGTAAGCCTGACGACACATGATATCTCAGGCCTGGTTGGAGAGAGGCAGGTGAAAGATCTGCCGCTCAACGGACGCAGCTACGACTTGCTCCTGACGTTGAATCCGGGAATTGTGAACTTTACGTGGGAGAAGACGGGCGGAATCGGTGTTTCCAATTCGACTACGGGAAATAACTTTTCGGTTTCAGGAAACCGGCCACAGCAAAACATATTCTTGTTGAACGGCGTGGAATTTACCGGAGCTGCCGAGAACAACATGCAGCCTGGAGGCAGCAGCCAGCAGTTACTTGGCGTCGACGCGGTGCAAGAATTCAATGTGTTGCGGGATTCCTATGGTGCCGAATATGGTAAGCGCCCGGGTGGCCAAGTAACCATTGTCACCCAATCGGGAACGAATCAACTCCACGGCAGCGTTTATGAGTTCCTCCGCAACAACTCTCTGGACGCACCCAATTTCTTCGATCAGGGATCGGCGCCGCCCTTTCAGAGAAACCAGTTTGGCGGGTCTCTAGGCGGACCGATCCGAACCAACAAAACTTTCTTATTTGGAAACTACGAGGGATTGCGCCAGCACTTGCACCAGACGTCTGTCGCTTTCGTCCCCGACGATGCTTCGCGTGCCAGCGCCGTTCCAGCTGTTCAGCCGCTCTTGAGCTTGTGGCCCGAATCGCCAATTAAGGCTTGTAATCCGGCTTGCGGTATCGCCCAGTTCTTTAGCAGCCCGTTACAGACGATTCGTGAAGACTTTGGAACCGTTCGGCTGGACCACAGTCTTTCGTCAAGGGATTCTCTCTCTTCCGTATACACAATCGATGATGGCGATGATTTCACGTCGACCGTGTTGGATCCTTATAGCTCAGACATTCTGACTCTCCGGGAACAGGTGCTCAGTGTGAACGAAACCCACTCGTTTTCGGCTTCCACTCTTAACGTTGCCAGGGTGGGATATTCACGCGCGGGCTATTTCTTCACCGGCCTGCCAACTCCTGGTACACCCGCAGCCAGCGTTTCTGGGTTTTTATTGGGGCACCGTGTTGGTGCCGTCGTAGTGGGTGGGAGCGCCGCATCAAATCCGCAGGCTGCGATCGGACTGGCAGGAAGCAACAACGGGAGCAATTTGCATATCGCACGAAATCTATACACTTTTGAAGATCGCGTGGCGTTGACCCGTGGAAGGCATCAGCTGACGTTTGGGGCGTGGTTCCAGCCATTTCAATCCAACGAAAACATCGCTCTCAGCCAGTATGGCCAGGCAACATTCTCGAGCTTGGCGAATTTCCTGCAGGGATCGATGTCCAGTTTCCTGTGGAACCCATCCCCGACTCAAATGAATTGGCGTTCGCTATTTGGCGCCTGGTACGCCCAAGACGTGATTCGAGTCGCCCCGCGACTTACTCTCTCGGCAGGTTTTCGAGACGAGTTCACGACCGGTTGGAATGAAGCTCACGGTCGTGCCGCCAACTACACCTTCAGCAACGGAGTGATCTCAAACGATCCCCGCATCGGAGACTCTCTGTTCACGGCCAACCATGCCAGGTTCTTGCCCCAACCACGCATCGGATTGGCCTGGAGTCCTTTCACAGACAAGACCGTTTTCCGCGCCGGTTTTGGGATTTATAACGATCTGCAAGATGCGCTCGGCTATCGTACCGATCAAAATGCGCCCTTTAACCCAGTCTACAGCGTCGGCAGCGCGACCAAGCCATTTCCCGCTTCGTCCCTGCCGATCGATCCGTCCGCTCCTCCGCCCACAGGCGCGAGGCTCGTTCCTGGGGGAGTTCAGCCGGATATGAAGACACCAACGTTAATCTCATGGTCCCTGCGGGTCCAGCAGGAGGTTTCACCCAACACATCTTTGACCGTGAGCTATGTTGGAAGCCACGGCTACCATGAACTCATCGGCATTGATGCGAACGAGCCTTTTCCGGTCATCTGTCCAGCTTCGCCCTGTCCGGCCGTCTTTCCGACATGGGATCCTGGCCAACCGACCACTCCTGCGAATTCGCCCGCGATCGGTTTTCCCATCGGTTCCCCGCTCGCGGGCAAGCCGGTGCCCGCAGGAATGTACTACATTCCCTCAGGCGCACCGAGAGCGAATCCCACGATCGCAAACACGTGGACCTGGTTCTCTCTCGGGACGAGCAATTACAACGCGCTTCAATTGGATGTGAACCGGCGTTTTAGTCGTGGTCTTTCGCTGCGAGGTGTCTACACTTGGTCCAAGGCATTGGATGACGGCGATTCGCTGAATGCAACGGCTGCGGCCAATGCGCCTGGTTTGGTTTCGAATCCTTTCAATTTGCGTGCGGACTATGGTCTCGCGACCTACGATGTCCGGCATGTCGGTGTGATCAATGCGGTTTACACTCTGCCATTCGGGAAGGGACAACCCCTGGCCAATAGCCTGGAGGGTTGGAGCAATGTCCTGGTGAGTGGCTGGTCAGCGAACAGCATCGTGACCATCCAATCGGGGTTTCCCTTCACGCCGCAACTCAGCTATAACCCTTCTAACAATGGCGATACGCGCAACCCGGTGCGGCCGTTCGTAAATCCAGATTTCACCGGACAAGTCATACTTGGCAAACCTTCACAGTGGTTTAACCCGAAAGCGTTCCTGGCCCCGCCCGCCAACAGCGGCTTCTACGGCAATTTGGGCCGAAACACCTTGACCGGTCCAGGATTGGCAACATGGGATTTCTCGGCCTTCAAAACGACCAATCTGCGCGAGCGCCTTGCCCTCCAGTTTCGTACTGAGATCTTCAACCTGCTCAACCGTGCTAATTTCAACACACCGAATCTGATTACTTTCACCTCGTCCGCCACGGGTACAAAAGTATCTGGGACCGCTGGAGCCATCACTAGCACATCGACAACCTCTCGCCAGATTCAGTTTGGATTGAAGCTGATCTGGTAGGCGCTATCCCTGAACCATTCTCTGTTGCCGTCCACCCGTCTATCCCCTTATTTCTTGACTCGCCCATCTTGCAGGAGCATAATTTGGCAACTTCGTCTCTCCGAAGAGAGTTCCCAACGCTCGGAACGCAACACCCCCTGAGGCGAGGAGACTCATCCAGGTCTCATACCGAACCCAAGCGAAAGTCAGATTGAACCCCGGGGAAGAGGATCTTTTGCTCGAGCTCCGCTCGGGATAACTCTGACTGGAAGAAAGCGAACACGCTGCTGCAGGAAGGCCTGATCTGGCTCGCTGTTTTCTTCGAGAAGTTGCATTCTCGCGCAATGTGCAGACGCTGGTTACTGTCGCCGCCCGGCGAGCCTCTCACAGGTCTGGCAAGCAGATAGCTCGACAAACCTGAACGCAGATGTAATGGAGGCCGAGAGATGAAGAATCGGAGAACTCTTGCCTGTTTCGCAATCCCTGTTCTTGCGCTGATGATCTGTGCCGGGACCTCCCAAGCCGCGGAGACGAAAATCAGCGGAACCATTTCCACGACAGTCACTCTTACGCAAGATGGCGAACTGGTGGGTGATGTGACGTGCAAAGTTGTCGGTGGGCCCTGCATCGCATTTGGAGCGGGGGGTATCAAATTGCGCCTGAACGGCTTCACCATGACAGGAACCAGCCCCGGCTGCACACCAGCCACGTCGTTTGACGATGGCGTTGATGTCATCCAGATGAACGGTGTGAGTATCCTTGGACCTGGGCTTATACAAAAATTCGGCGGCTTTGGGATATTCCTGGCGTCAGAGAGCGATGTAAAGGTCCGTGGGATTACTGCCACCGACAGCTGTTTCAGCGGCATATTCCTCGGAGGTGTTACAGATAGCGAAATCGAGGGGAATACTTCGGTACGAAACTCCATGGGCTCCGAGGGCGGCCCCTGCGGAGGAACTTGACTTGCTGGCAGCAGCCACAACCGAGTTCGGTTGAACACTTACTATGGAAACGGCTTGGCTACCTCCAAAGACTCGGCCGCATCGACAAACAGCAACAATTTCGGAGTTGGATTGGTCTTTGCGAGTAACGACAACTTAGTCGAGGAAAACAAGGTCGGCGGTAACGTCAATGGTGTTTACATCGACGCCAACGGGGATGTTGGGAATGTAATTCGAAGCAACACGGTTGTCGGTAACCCTCCGGGACAGGTCTCAACGGAGTTCGGTGCAGGGATCGGAGCAGATATTCAGGACATGTCAGCTCCAGGCGCCAACACCTTTGAGGACAATCGCTGCCTGACCTATGCGGGTGCTGCTGTGCCTGCTCCTTGTCCGAGCATTCCCAAAGACAACGATGGCGAAGCTCTCGACGGCGAGGGCGTGCCGCCCGCTACTTCGATCACACAAATCCATCGTGCAGATGTTGGCTTGAACGACTTCGGGGGAGGAACCACGCTGGCTGGCGCAGCCACACTGTTGATTGTTGGCCTGGCCGTGCCGAAGCGTCGTTATCGAAGTCTCTCCGGGAAAAAATAGCTCGGCGCTGGCTCTGAGCCCAACCTGAGCGTCTTCCAAGCGAAGAGATCGCGACGAGCACGGATCGCGCTAAGCGCCGTGAAAAATGGCGCTTTTGAGCTTGCTCGTTAGAAACTGCTTCCGTTTCACACCCTGATTTGGAAGGAGTGCGTATGAGCTTCCGGTGCAGACTTACTAGGCAAGGATGTCAGGATCCCAGGGGCGCAGTAAGAAGGACGAATGGCAACAGGAGACGAAGTACGTTTACCTGCCTGGCCATTTGGGCGGCATTATCTTCGGCGTGGTCGTTTTCGCAATCAAAGTCGACGTCTCAACCTACTCCCCCGCCTAAGGCGGTCTCTTCAGGATCGACCACAAAGACCTTGACCGACGCGCAAATGTCGCAGATGAGCTCCGACGAACTGGCAAACTACGTCTTTCAACAGCATGGCTGCAAAAACTGTCATACGTTGGGAAAGGCTGGTAAGCTCGGCCTCACCGACCAAGGGATGGCGATCGGCAAGAACTATGAAGGTTGCGTCTCTCTGCTGACCTCGATGAATCTCATCGCCCAACTGAAAGACGCGGACCTTACCAGTGCGCAGAAGAAGACGACTGCCCGGTTTCAAGAGTTCGGTTGCACCACGTGTCATCAGATTGTCGCGCGGGGAAAATTGGGGCTCACCAGCTACGGAGTAAAGCTCAAGTCGATGCATATGGCCTGCACGGATGTCGAGAAACTCATGAGCCAACAGCCGTGACTATGACTGCGATTCTCTTGTCGTGCGCCTCCTCCCTCGCGTGCTTTTGACCTGAGCGATTAGAAAATCTCGCTACGCTGCGCGGCAACGCTTGGAATAATTCGGAATAATTCGGGGACAGACGTGGGAAATTCGGGGACAGACCGTCTGTCCCCTTATTGCCCCAGAAGCCAAGCAGGTTTGAGTCTGTCAAGGAACTCGGCCAGCTCTACGGCCCTTGCAAGGCGAGAGGTGTTAGCGGTTTCAACGAGGTGCCAGGTGGAAACGACCACATCCAAGGAGCCCGATTCTAGGGCTCGATCGACACTCTTACGAAACTCAGGATTCCAAGCCTTGACCCCCAGGGCGATAAGGGCATTTTGGTCCGGATAAGTTAGAAGCATTGCTTTGTGAGTGGCTTCATCCTAGAACTTCGGGAGCTGCAAATTCATAAGAGCGAGCCTCAAACCCCTTTTGACCTCCGATTCGCGGCATTCCGCTCGCTGGTCGTCAACGTCGACACCCATCAATATCCAACCTGTCACAATTTGAACTTGTTTGCGAATACCAGTTCCGTGCCGCAGGAAAATTCTCCGAGCTCCGACATGCGCTGGTGATAGTCCTGGGCGTCGGCGCGCTTCTTTTTGAGCGCAGCGTACCACATGGCGTCGAAATAAGCGGAGCAGCGGCTGTCCTCGGACTGGTCGGACTCGACCACGGCCTCAAATCCATTTTTGTCCACTGATCCGGAAAGGTATTGAATCAAGGCGCGGGTGGCGATGGAACTTTCATCCAAGCGCTCGGTGGCGTGCTCGAGAAGGCTGTCCTCACGACTGCCCCGGCTGAGCCGGTACAGGAACTCTTCGACCACGGCACCGGAGCGACCGCAGACATTCGGGTTTCCTTCCGTCAACGCAAGCCGGTCCATGAGGCCATAGGACTTGCTCAGCCAGGCCAGTTCGTCGTCGGTTGAACTGCGTACGCCGGTGAAGTAAGCAATGCCGGCGATGACGCGCGCGGACGAGGCGCCGGCGCAGCGGTAGCGAACGCCAGTGTTGAAGACGGTGGTCAGCAGGGTGATGGCTTCGTGCAGGTCTGCCTTGCGCGCATCTTTTCCAGTGATTCTGGCTTCAGCAACATTGCGAAGGCAGCCGGCATGTCCCTTCTGTGCGCACTTTTCCCAGTAGGCGTACGCCTCAGGTTCGGAATGCAGATCGTTGCGCTCGACCAGGCCGGCCCAATACTGGGCGTTCGGGACGCTGACAACCGGATCATAGGTGTTCCGGCTGTCGGCGATGACGCGGTTCAAGTCTTCGAGCGCGCGCTGGGCGAGTGGCTGGTCGATGGTTTCCCCCTGTCGCTTGCGGATGGAGTTGATCAGCCGGGAGGCCTCACCGCGATAGAAGTACGCAACCGTCAGATCGGTGGCGTCCAGACGGCCTGATACCATGGCGGCCGAAATGTGGTCTACGTCGCGTTCCAGGTCGGCAAGGTCATCCGAGTTGCGATCGGACTTCCTGAGGACTTTCCGAATATCTTGAATCGCACCGAGGAAGTGATCGACGGCCGCAGACTGAGCGGCGCTCATCCTGCCCGGCAGGCGCGGCGAGGAGCGCAGGGCCGGTGTCCAGTTCAGTTTGCCAGCTACAACACCTGCAGGACCGCGCGCGGCTACGATGGCCAGGCCGAGAACCAGCATGGTCGTAAGACCGAGTCCCGCCAGGCAAGCCAGACCAACCGGAACAAATGCCGGGAGCCGCGAAGCAGGCTTCAAGGGACCAGGGGGACTCGCTTCCGGCTGGGTGCTGGCTTCCGGTACAGGGCCGCGAGCCTCGCGGAGTTGCTCCCGGGCCAGGCGATACGCGTCGGCTGCCATCACCAGCGATACCGTAATTCCGAGGAGCGAGACAACTCCACCCCAGAATCCAGTGGTCGCGCCAATCAAGGCCTTCAGCACGTTGATGAGCAGGAAAAGAATCATGCCCTTCGTGCGCTCGCCGAGATAGAAGTAGCCCAACCCGGCCGTGAGCAGGTTGAGAACGACCGCGACCCTGGGATTGACCGCATCGATCAGTTCGCCGGCGCCGGAATTGATTTCCAACGCGGTGAAGTAGGCGTCAAGGAAAGCGAAGCACACGCTGTTTGCAGAAACTATCTGATAATCACCTGTCCCAAGTGCCTGCGTCCCAAACAAGCTGGAAGCGATGAGTTTGAACGGCGGAATTCACCAAACGACTTGCCGGTCATGCAGCACGCCGGTGAAGTTTGAGATTAATCACGAAATTGAGCCGTTGATCAAACGCAAACACGCCTGAGCAGAGAGTGCGCTTCAGAATTTAGGGACGGCGGCCTCCCCTAGTTCGCCCAATAAGTTTTAGATGGGCTTCTTGGAAGACGTGAAAGTGCGGCCATCCCGGCCCTGCAGCTTTGTCTCCACCAGCACTGCCAATACCGTCGCGGCACTGCGAACATTCCCCGCGATGGATATGAGTGCTTCGGACACGGGCGGATGATGTTCCGCTAGTCCCTCAATGCGATCACCCGCCAGATTCAGTTGGTCAACTTCATTCAAAATCGCGTCAAAAGCCATGGGTTTGCCTCTTTCTGTAGGAGGCTAAGGAAGAGGGAACTTCAGATGGACTGCTTAGTTCAGAGGATCTGAAAGAGGAGAAAGGTGGAAACCACCCCTGAGACCTATTCTACTCTCCGGAACGGCGGAAGGGGCGAGTCATTCGTCCGTGAGTCCGAGCCTCCAAATAAGACCCAGGGGGGACCGAAGGTTGGAGGGTTGTCTACTCCTTGGGTGAGACCACCTCGTGGGGAACATTGGATAGCGAGTCGCGGGCAGGGATCGTGAGGCCAGCGAAAGTAACGGCTTTAACTACTGCTCGGGGGCTGTCGGATAACCATCCGAGGGCAGGAGCGAGTCTTTGAGCTGCGTTCGCAAGCTCTCGATATGCTCATGCAAGGCGACTTTCAATTCGGAGGCCAACACGGCGACCTCTTCATCGCTGGAGCTGGCGAGCAAGCGATTACATAAACTTTTGATGCGGTTGTCGGACCCCACTCGTGAAGCCTCTCCCGGAGTGGGAGTAAGGATACCTGTACTACCGCAGGCAG
>Ga0307478_10000554_pt1 | contig 37704 bp, 38 predicted proteins | sample atmos_gasesECM4C_2_FD_203713 | JGI IMG/M metagenome (GOLD analysis project Ga0307478, IMG submission 203713) | Hardwood forest soil microbial communities from Morgan-Monroe State Forest, Indiana, United States - atmos_gasesECM4C_05 | ecosystem: Environmental > Terrestrial > Soil > Temperate...
CAACGTATTGGGATGAACCCGGGCCATTCGCCACACAGCTCAACGGAGAACACGCTTTCATTAATCCGGCAATGATCCTTATGTATGTGGATTCCCGAAGGAGCGAAGATGTCGCCGTTACAATCGGTTTTTTCACTTCGGCATGGACAATTTCTGGCCCGCCGATAGAGAGCTGCCGCCTATTCAGCCAGCGCGCCATTTGCTCGCTCAACGCGATCAGTTACGATGCGCTGGCGGATGCACCAATAGAGATTGGAAACGCGGAACAGTTTGACCTGCCGGGAATATCGCCGCGCGTTACTGTCGTCGTCCATGGCGACCATTGGAGTAAGGGGAAGATCGAGACAGAGCTAAGTAAGATTTGCCAGTATGAACTGAAGCTGATGGATGGTGCGCCGTTTGAACGTTACACATTTATTTTGCACATCGGGAAAGGCGCGGGCGGGGGTGGGATGGAGCATGCGAATTCGACGGCCATTGGGATTCCATCGGACGAGTATCTGGCGGGAGTTGCGGCGCACGAATTTTTTCATTTGTGGAACGTGAAGCGAATCCGGCCTGCGTCACTCGAGCCGGTGGATTACACAAAGGAGCAGTACACGCGAGCGCTATGGTTTGCAGAAGGCGTGACAAGCACTTATGGTGCGTACACGCTGGTACGAACCGGAATTTGGAGCAAGGAGCGGTTTTACGCAGACTTAGGGGAGCAGATTAGCGAATTGGAAGCGCGGCCTGCGAATCGCTGGCAGAGCGCGGAGCAATCCAGCCTGGATGCGTGGTTGGAAAAATATCCGCTCTACAACGGGCCGGATGACAGCGTGTCCTACTATACAAAAGGGCAGGTCTTGGGTGACTTACTGGATATTCTGATCAGGGACCGTACGGGCAATGAAAAGAGCCTCGATGATGTGTTGCGCGGCTTAAATACAGACTTTGCCAAACAAGGGAAGACGTATCGGGATAGTTTGGATATTCGCTTGGAGGCGGAGAAGGTAGCGGGCGAATCGTTCGAAGAATTCTTTCGGGATTATGTTGCCGCGGCAGAGCCATTACCTTATCGGCAGGCGCTTGCGCTTGCTGGGCTAGAGGTGCGAACCGTCGAGCATAAACGGGCCGCCCTGGGATTCTCTGCGGAGCGTGAATCGGCCGGGACCGTGACAGTACGCACGGTAGACGACGGGAGCACGGCGGCACAGGCGGGGTTACGCGTTGGAGACGTCATGGTGAGTTGGAACGACGCAGATGTGCCGCGATCTCTCGGGCGATGGGCGCGCGAGCGGCAACCGGGCGAAACCGTGAGAGTGCGCGTCCGAAGAGAAGAGAAGGAACGGACGCTCGACTTCAAGTTGGGTGAAGAGAAAGAACTGCTCTATCAAGTCGTGGAAGATGTTCATGCGAATGAGAAAGCCAGGCGGATCCGTGAGGGATTGCTTCACGGAGTCACGCAGACTGCAACGGTGCATTGAGTGGCGAACGCACGCTAGGTTCTGCTTGACCCGGCGAACCGGATTCGAGAGAGTGCTGCGAACTGCATGCTCCGTCTGATTTTCATCGTTGTTTTTCTTTCGCTGTATATCCTGATACTTGGGCCACCGTTATTGCTATACACGTTGGTCACACGGCACATTGACCCACTATATTGGACGGGCCTCGGGGGGGTGCTGTTTTTTATGAGAGCGGTCGGAGTGAGGGTCCGGGTGGAGGGGAAGGCGAAAATACCTGCAGGCGTTTGTTTATTTGTCGCGAATCACACGAGCTCAGCGGATGCACCGGCTGTGGTAGGTGCAATTCCGAGGCGCATCGCGGTGCTGCTGAAAGAGTCTCTGTTCAGATGGCCTATTGTGGGACAGGCGTTCACGCTGGCGCGCTTTATCCCGGTGAACCGGAAAGATCGGGAATCCGCAATCGAGAGTGTGGAAAAGGCTGCGAAGGCGATGCGGGAAGGACAGTCCTTCCTTATCTATCCGGAAGGGACGCGGAGTCCGGATGGCCGGCTTCAGGAATTCAAGAAAGGCGCGTTTGTGCTGGCTATCAAAGCGGGTGTTCCGATTGTTCCGGTGCTTTGTTCCGGGGCACAGCGGGTTATGGCAAAACATTCGATGGTGATTCACCCCGGAGAGATTCTTGTGGAATTTCTGGAACCGATTGATGCCTCGAAGTACGCCCTCGAAGAACGCGAGACTTTGAATCAGAGAGTGCACGATGCGATGGCGGCGCGTTTGCCGCCTGATCAGCGTCCCCTTGACTTTCCAGGCGCGGCGTAAAACCTAACGGGGGCCGGAAGTTCGAGGTTGGCCGCCTAAGCGTTCCAGTTCCGCTTCCAATTCGCGGACGCGCTTCTGAAGTTCCGGCAAGCGATTTAGGGCCGCAACGGTCTTGAGCCACTGGCGATTGTCGACCGCGGGATAGCCGGAAAACATCGAGCGAGGCGGAACATCGTTCGGGATGCCACTTTTCGCGGTGATGACAGAACCGTCGCCGATGGTGAGATGCCCGGCCGTGCCCACCTGGCCAGCGAGAATGCAGCCGTCGCCGACCTTGGTGGAGCCGGCAAGTCCGACCTGTCCGCACAGCATGGTATTGGCTCCAACGCGGGAGGCATGGCCGACGACGACGAGGTCGTCCAGCTTAGTGCCGCGGCCGACGCGTGTTTCTCCGACGGTCGCACGGTCGACGCAGGCGTTGGCTTGCACTTCTACGTCATCCTCAAGAACCGCAGGCCCTGATTGTTGCATTTTGTACCAGGTGCCATCTTTCTGCTTGGCGAAGCCAAGGCCGTCGCCGCCGATAATTGCACCGTTTTGCAGAATGACGCGGTTTCCGATTTGGCAAAATTCGCGAACAACGGCGTGAGAGTGGGCGAAGAAATCATCGCCGATGCGTGCGCCTTGGTAGATAGTGACGAAACCGTGGAGAACGGCATTGCGGCCGATGTGGGCGTCTTCTCCCACCACGCAGTAGGGGCCGATGTGAGCCCCTGCGCCGATTTTGGCAGACTTCGCGATGAGGGCGGTAGGGTGGAATCCCGGCGCGTAGCGGGGGGCTTGATAGAAAAGTTCGATGGCGTGGGCAAACGCAAGGTAGGGATTGGCGGTACGCAATGCGGCGAGCTGGGCCAAACTGGCGTCGCGCTCAACGTGAATGCCCTCCTCGATAAGGACGGCTGAAGCGCGCGTGGTCTTGAGAAGAGGGAAATAGCGCCGGTTGGCAAGAAAAGTGATTTGACCCGGTTCGGCGTGTTCGATTCCGGAGATTCCGTGGATGGGAGTCTCGCCGGGTCCTTCGAGACGGCAGCCGAGCTTTTGCGCAATTTCGGAGAGGTTCATGGACATAGAGACAGCTCCTTGGTGCTGGGTGCGAGTCTCGCACAGCGCAGAGAGGTAAGTACAGCCGGATAGAGTCATTCGTTGAAGAGGCGCGGCTGGTTTGCGGCAGCAGCAGCGGCGGCGGGTTTGCGGCGGGCGATACCGACGACGCCAAGAACAGTCAGTTCGGTGAGCGCAGAGCGTGGGATGAATATGCGGTCGGTGGTGGAGTTCAGATCGGGCGGGGTGATTTGGATACCGTTGTCGAGGATAGAGAGCAGGTCGTTTGGGACCACGCCTTCGATGGTTTCTCCGTCGCTGTAGCGTAGGCGGACCCAGAGTCCGTCGAGCTTGGGTCGGCTGAGGAAGGCCTTGCGCTCCGGTTCAAAGTCATCGGAAAACTCACGAACGAAATAAATGGAGCGAACTCGTGCGAGCGTAATCTCCTGGTGCTCGCCGTCCGGGGTGAGCAGGTCGATGGGATCAGCTTGACCGAGCCGCGTAGGGTTCAGATAGCCACGGATGGGCTTCTTGTCGGCAAGGACAATGACGACTTTCTTGTGAGTAGAGGCTGGGGCTCTGTTTTTCAAAGAAATCAGTTTGCAAAAGACCGGAACAGCCGAAATTTGCGAATAATCAAGATGTATGTTATGTTAAGCGCGTTTTGCCTGTCAACCTATTGTTTTCATTAGGGTTAGGTCCCGGAGCGCCGGCCGTTGACCGATAAAAAGCATATCCTCAAATCGGCATCGATCATCTCCCTAGTTACTATCGTTAGTCGAGTTCTCGGCTACGTGCGCGATCAGCGCATCACCCTCCTGCTGGGAACATCCGCCGCGGCCGATGCCTACGTTCTGGCCTATCGCATACCGAACCTTTTCCGGCGGCTGGTAGCCGAGGGATCCATGACCGCGTCGTTCATCCCGGTGTTTACCACCTATATGAGCGAGAAGTCAAAAGAGGAGGTCTGGGATTTCGCGAATAAGCTTTTCTGGACGCTGGCCCTGGTCGTTGCCGTAATTACCGTACTCGGAATGGTTTTCTCGCCGTCGGTGGTGCACCTGTTCGCGGGGAATAACGTTGCCGGGGTCCAGGCGATCGAGCTGAACCGCATCGTATTCCCGTATTTGTTCTTCGTCTCTCTGGCAGCCCTCGCGATGGGGATTTTGAATAGCTTTCATCTGTTTGGACTTCCAGCCGCCACTCCGGTTGTCTTGAATTTGGCGACGATTCTCTTTACGTTTGCCGTGGTTCGGAGTCACTTCAAGGATGCGGCGACAGCCATCGTGGTGGGAATCCTCGTGGGCGGCGTGCTGCAGTTTTTGATGCAAGTGCCACAGCTTGTGCAGAAAGGGATGAAATTTAAGTTTGGAATCTCATTTTCCCACCCCGGGATCAAGAACGTCGCACGGCTCATGATCCCCCGGCTTTTTGGCATTGGCATCGGACAGATTAACCTGTTTATTGATACACGTTTCGCGACGGCCAGTATCATGCCGGCAGGAAGCCTCGCGGCGCTGTATGTCGCCGATAGGGTCATGGAGCTGGTCCTGGGGGGCTACGCCATTGCGGTGGCGACGGCGATTCTGCCCATGATGTCACACCAAGCGGCGGCGAAAGATTATGAGTCGCTGAAGAAGACTTTGGCTTTCTCCGTGCGCATCGTCGCTTTTATCACGATACCCGCCGCTTTGGGACTTATGATCCTCCGCGAGCCAATTATTCGAGTGCTGTTCCAACACGGGCAGTTCGTGGCGGAATCAACGCGTTTGACGGCGCGAGCCCTGCTGTACTACGCCATTGGATTACCGGCGCTGGCGACCGTGAAGCTGGTTGTGCCTGCGTTCTATTCGACGGGCGATACGAAGACGCCGGTTATCGTCGCTTCTCTATCATTGGTGATTAACATAGTTCTGAACATCGTGTTTTTGCAGTTTTTCTTCAAGCGTGTGCAGAACGGGGGCCCCGCCCTGGCAACAGCCATCGCTTGTTTTTTTGATTTCTTCGCCCTCTTCATTATTTTCCGGTTGCGCTACGGGGCGATGGGGACGATGGAGATTTTGCGCTCGTTTGGCAAGATTTCGATGTGCGCGGGCATTATGGGAGTGGCCTGCTGGTTTGGGAATTACTACACACAGTTCACTTTGCACGCGCGGTTTCTCGTTCAGCTTCTCGTTTTCTCGGGGCTTGTGGTCGGAGCAACGGCGCTTTATTTGGCGCTCGCGTGGCTTTTCCGTTGCCATGAAATTCACGAAGTTTACGGCATCGCCACGCGGCGTCGAGCGGGCGGCGGAAACGGATTCGCGGAACCCTGATGGAAATGACGTCAGCCATATCGCTGTTTTTGACCCACGTAAAAGTGGAGAAGGGGCTTTCCGCGAATACCGTCGCGGCCTATCAGCGCGATCTGGCCAAGTTCAACGTGTTCGTACAGAAACGCAAGCTCACGCTTGAAAGCGTGACGCGCGACGATCTTGTGGATTTTCTGGCGGGGCTATACCGGGAAAAGCTGGAGAGCAGAACGGTGGCGCGACATTTGGTAACACTCCGGAACTTTTTCCGGTTTGCGCAAGTTCAAGAACTGATCACCGGTGATCCGGCACTAAATCTGGAGTCGCCCAAGATCCGGCGCACGTTGCCTGGCTATCTGAGACTCGAGGAGGTGGACCGTCTGCTGGGCCAACCGGATGAGAAGACGGCTCTTGGCTTGCGGGACCGCGCGATGCTGGAAGTTCTGTATTCGACAGGCTTGCGAGTCTCTGAGTTGATAGGGCTTCGTGTCACGGACCTCGACGCAAAAGTAGGCTGCATTCGCTGCATTGGCAAAGGGGATAAAGAGCGGATTGTTCCGGCTGGCCGCAAGGCGCTGGGCATGGTGGAGAAGTATCTGCGCGATGCGCGGCCAAAGCTCTTGGGAAAGGGTGTCGCGAGCCGGGCGCTGTTTGTGAACCGGAGTGGCAACTCACTCAGCAGGGTGGGCGTTTGGAAGATTCTTTCGGCGTACGGACGGCGCGCAGGATTACGAGTCGCCCTCACTCCGCACATGCTGCGTCATAGCTTTGCGACGCATTTGCTGGAGCGCGGAGCGGACTTGCGGTCGGTACAGCTCATGCTGGGCCACGCGGATATTTCTACTACGCAAATCTACACGCACGTGGTGGAAGAGCGGTTGAAACAGATTTACAAGGCGCATCACCCGCGCGCTTGATGCGCGGAGGGCCCGGGACCTTATTGCGGTTGCCTCCGCGGCAGTCAGCGCGGGCATCCAGAACGCGAAGGAGTGCGATGCCAGATTACATGTTTCTGCTGGAAAGCCGGTTATCTCCAGAGCAGCGAGCGGCCATGATGCGCGTGCAGGAGCTCTCCGCCGCCATGGGATTCAACGTATACCTAACCGGTGGGACGGTGCGCGACCTGGTTACGGGAGCTTCGCTGCGCGATCTCGATTTCACGGTGGAAGGGAATCCATCGAAGATCGCCCGCGAGCTGGAGAAAGGCGGCGCGAAAATCCTCTCCGAGGATGAAAAGCTTCGCCAGGTGGAAATACTATTCGCGGGAGACTGCGACGGCAGCATTTCAGCTGCGCGTGACGATCATTATGTGCGTCCCGGAACGCGCCCGGAAATCCGCTGGTCGACGATCATGGAAGATTTGCGGCGGCGCGACTTCTCACTGAACGCGATCGCCATCTCGCTAAATCCAGCTTCGCGCGGATTGCTATTGGATCCCACAAATGGACTCTCGGACATCGAACGCGCCGAGGTGCGCGCTCTAACCATCCACAGCTTTACGAATCAGCCGGTGCGTCTACTTCGCGTTTTGCGTTTTGCCGCGAGAATGGGCTTCAAAATCGAGGCACGGACGCAAGAGTGGTTTGACCTGGCTATCGAGCGCGATTTGCACCACACCATCGCCCCGGAAGAGGCCGGCACGGAATTGCGAGCTGTTGCTCGCGAAGAGCGCCCTGCGGTGGTTCTGAAAGCGTGGGAAGAGCACGACTTGCTCGAAGCTATACACCCGGTACTGGCAAAGCGGCATCCGGATTACGATGCCATAGCGCGCCTGATGAAAGTTCGCGAGGATTTGTTTACGGCAGGGGTTCGCCCCAAACTCGCAACGCCGATGATGCTGGCCGTTCTTGGGCGGCTCAAGGAAAGAGAACAGAGCAGTCTTCTCTCAAAAGCTGGATTCCGGTCGGCGGAAGCAGACGCCATATTGAACTTCGAGAAGGAAGTGCTTGCGGACCAGAAGGAATTGATCGGACGCAAACTGAACGCGCCAGCAGACGCTTATAAATTTCTGGAAAAGCTGCCACTGGATCGAATCGCGTACCTGCTCGCGGAATCGAACCATTCGGCGGCGCTCTCGAAAATCCGGGCATATCTGCACAAGTGGCGGCCGATTCGCGCTGCGCTTCCCATGGTTGGCAATGAGCTGGAAGCCTTGGGCTATGCGCGCGGGCCGAAATTCGACGCCATTGTGGACCAGGTTTTCGGGATGCAGCTTACGGGGCGTGGCAAGACGCCGGAAGAGCGGCTAAAGATCCTACGTAAATTGTCGGGCATCAAAGAGCAGCCGAAAAAGAGAGAAAAAGAAAAGAAAGCCGCGAAAGGCGCGGAGAAGCACCCCGCAGCTTCCGGGGCCGCGGCAGCACCGGAAAAGGGCGCCCCAGCGAAGGCCGGACAGAAGCAATCGCACAAGAACCACCCGGTGATGTTGAAGCAGGTTGCAAAACATAAAGCAGCCCGGGAGCAAGCGAAGCACGCAACGGCGAGCAAGAAGAGCAGCCACCGAAAATAGCGTGCGGGCAGTGAAAACCGCGCCTGTGCAAATCGTGAGAATGCGATTCGCAATTCTCGCGCGAGAGTTCTAGAATCGAGATCCATGGGTCAGCCCCAGTTTGTTCATCTTCACGTTCATACGGATTACAGTCTGCTCGACGGGGCGTGCGAAACGTCGGAGCTGCTCGATGAGGCCTCGCGGCAGAAAATGCCGGCGGTGGCCGTGACCGACCACGGGAATCTTTTTGCCGCCGCCAATTTTTTCAACGAAGCTAGTAAACGCGACGTCAAACCGATCATTGGCTGCGAAGTCTATGTGGCCAAGGGCAGCCGCCACGACCGCGGCGAAAAAACAAATGGAGCGAGCGGACAGGACCGGGGCGAAACCGAGCCAGGCATGCGCGGGAGCAACCATCTGGTTCTTCTCTGCGAATCGCTGGAGGGCTACCACAATCTTATTAAATTGGTGTCTTCGGGCTTTCTCGAGGGCTTCTATTACCGGCCAAGGATCGACTACGACCTGCTCGCGAAGCACAACAAAGGCCTGATCGCGCTATCAGCGTGCTTGCGGGGCGCAGTGACTGAGTCGGTCGTCGATGAAAAGTATGACCAAGCCCGTGAGAATGCCTATCGCCTGCGCGATGTCTTTGGCAAGGGGAATTTCTTTCTCGAGATACAGGATCAGGGTCTAGAAATCGAACAGGGCGTGAATCGCGAACTCGTGCGCCTCTCCAAGGAAACGGGTATCCCCCTTGTTGCCACGAACGACTGTCATTATCTGCATCACGGCGACGCACATGCGCAGGAAGTCCTGCTGTGCATTCAAACGGGAAAGACGATGAGCGACACTCATCGCATGAAGTTCGCGACCGACCAGTTCTACTTCAAGACGGCTGCCGAGATGGCTCAGGTGTTTGGCGAACTGCCGGATGCGCTGAGCCGGACGGTGGACATCGCCGCGCGCTGCAATGTCAAAATCGATCGAATACCAAATCCATTTCCAGAGTTTACGGTTCCTGAAGGCCACACGCCCGGGAGCTACTTTGAGAAAGTGGTGCGCGAGGGGTTTGCCACGCGCGTGCCGTACCTGGAGCGCCTCGCACAGCAAGGCGTGCTGCACAATCCACTCGCCGAATATGAGCGGCGACTGACGTCCGAAATCGAAATGATCAAGAAGATGCGGTACGAGGGCTACTTCTTGATTGTGTGGGATTTCATTCATTACGCTCGCGCGCAGGATGTGCCTGTCGGGCCTGGACGCGGTTCCGCGGCGGGCAGCCTCGTAAGTTACGCGCTACGCATCACGGATGTGGACCCGTTGCAATACAACTTGCTTTTCGAGCGTTTTCTGAACCCCGAGCGCGTATCGTTGCCCGATATCGACATCGACTTCTGTATGCGGCGGCGCGGCGAAGTGATCGAGTATGTCACGCAGAAATACGGGCGAGAGAATGTCGCGCAGATCATTACGTTTGGCACGATGGCTGCGAAGGCAGCGGTAAAGGACGTCGGCAGGGCAATGGATATTCCGTATGGGGAAGTGGATCGGCTGGCGAAGCTGATCCCCACGACCCTCGGCATCGACCTGGAAACCGCTCTCGCCGAGGCGCCGCAGTTAAAGGCCGCCATTAACAGCGACGAAAAGCTGAAGGATTTGATGAGCGTGGCTCTGCGGCTGGAGGGCCTCGCGCGGCACGCTTCGACCCACGCCGCAGGCGTAGTTATTTCATCGCGTCCGCTGACGGATGTGGTCCCGGTTTACAAGACGAATCGGGACGAAATCACGACGCAATACGACATGAATGCGCTCGAGCGCATCGGTCTGCTGAAAATGGATTTCCTGGGCCTGACGACGCTCACTGTCCTCCAAGACACGGCGCGCATGATTGAGAAGAATCGCGGCGTGAAGGTTGACATAGACAATTTGACCTTGGACGACGAGCAGACCTATAAACTTTTTGCGCGCGGCGATACGACTGCCATCTTCCAGTTTGAATCGCACGGCATGCGCGACATCTTGCGCCGTTATCAGCCTTCCCGGATTGAGGATCTCACCGCGCTGAACGCGCTCTACCGCCCCGGGCCTATACAGGGCGGCATGATCGACGATTTCATCAACCGGAAGACGGGCAAGACAAAAGTCAGCTATGAGCTCCCGCAACTGAAGGGCATCCTCGAGGAAACGTACGGCGTCATCCTGTATCAAGAACAGGTCATGCAGATCGCGAACCTTCTCGCCAGCTTCTCACTGGGGGAAGCCGATATTCTGCGCCGCGCCATGGGCAAAAAGAAAAAAGAGGAGATGGCGGCGCAGCGTGCCAAATTCATTGGCGGATGCCTGGCGAACAAAATCCCAGAGAAGAAGGCGACGGGCATTTTTGATTTGATGGAAGAATTTGCAGGCTACGGCTTCAACAAATCCCACTCCTGCGCTTACGCGCTGCTCGCCTATCAAACGGCCTATTTGAAGACGCACTTTCCGGTGGAATTTATGGCCGCGCTGCTGACTTCGGAAACGGGCAACGCGGAAAAAGCAGTAAAGTACATCAACGAAGCGCGCGGCATGAGCATTTCCATCCTTCCACCGGACATTAACGAGAGCGATCTTTATTTCACGCCGGTTGGCGAATCCATTCGTTTCGGTCTGGCGGCCATCAAGAATGTAGGAGAAAACACCGCGAAAGCCATCCGCGATTCGCGGTTAAGCTCGGGCGAATTCACTTCGCTGTATGATTTGTGCGAGCGCATCGAAGCGCGTTTTCTGAATAAGCGCGTGTTTGAGAGCCTGATCAAGTCCGGCGCTGTCGATTCTCTCGGACCTCGCGAATCGATGCTGGCGTCCGTTGACGATGCATTAGCTGCAGTGCAGCGCGCCTCACGAATCCGCGAATCCGGCCAGCACGGCTTGTTTGGAACGGCCACGGCGCCCGCGACAATAGCGTTTGAATTGCACGCCGCCGAACCGTGCAGCGAAGCGGAGCGGCTCGCCAGCGAATACGCCATGCTCGGCTTTTACGTTTCCGGCCACCCGCTCGCAAAATACGCTTCGCGCTTGCAAGAATTGAAGTGCGTTTCGCTCGACCAAATCGAGGGGCAGCGCAATGGCAAAGAGATCACCGTCGCCGTGCTCATTGTTGGCACACGGCCCATGCGTTCCAAAAAAGGAGCGCGCTGGGCCATCTTCACAATCCAAGACATGACTGGAGTTCAGGAGCTGCTTGCCTTTCCGGAAAGCTTTGCGCGCCTGGAGCAGATCCTGAAGGCTGGTGCGCCGCTTTTGCTCAAGGTCCGCGTGCAGGTAGAGGAAGCGGGCACGCGGCTCTCGCTGCAGGAGGCCGCGCGGCTGGGGGACCTCGCTGAACGGCCGGCGTCCGGCCTTCGCATCCGCATGAAACTTGAGGACTTGAACGAAGAATTGCTGGAACGCCTGGAAGAAATCCTCTCCTCTTATCGAGGATCGAGCCTGGTATCGGTTGATCTCTCTGATACAAAAGGAGCCATGGCAACGGTTCAGATAGAACAGCGCGTCCGCGCCTGTCCGGAACTAATCGCCGCGGTCCGGGAATCCTTTGGTGAGCAGTCGATCGATTTGGTCATGTGATGAAATCCAAAGACAAAACAACAAAAAGTCCGGCAGCGCAGGCAAATCGTCAGAGCGAGATTGAACGCCTTGAAAAGGACGTCGAGGAACTGCGCCACCTTGCTGGCGACGAAGAAGCCGACGCGGAGCTCGAGCGCATTCGCCAGCAGGTATCCGAACTGCGCAAGGAGTTTTACAGCCATCTCGGGCCATGGCAGCGCGCCCAGATTGCCCGGCACCAGCAGCGCCCTTATACGCTGGACTATATCGGGATGCTATTCACTGACTTTGTGGAACTGCACGGGGACCGGGGCTATGGCGACGATAAGGCAATTATCACGGGACTTGCCAAGTTTCATGGCCGGCCTATCGCCATCATCGGCCACCAAAAAGGCCGCGACACAAAACAACGGCTCCAACGAAACTTTGGTCAGCCCAAACCAGAGGGCTACCGTAAGGCCCTGCGTATCATGCAACTGGCCGCAAAGTTTGGCAGGCCTATTTTCACTCTGATCGACACTCCGGGGGCCTATCCGGGCATCGACGCGGAAGAGCGCGGACAAGCCGAAGCCATTGCTCGAAATTTGCGAGAAATGGCCCGGCTTCCTGTCCCAATTATCGTGACCGTGACCGGCGAAGGCGGTTCCGGGGGAGCTCTCGGCATTGCCGTCGGAGATTACGTCAACATCCTGGAAAACAGCTTTTACTCAGTGATCTCCCCGGAAGGTTGCGCTGCCATCATGTGGCGCGACGCTACAAAAGCGGAGACCGCTGCTGCCGCGCTTAAAATTACCGCCAAAGACCTAAAAGACCTTGGCATCGTCGATGAAATTGTGCCGGAACCCGAGGGCGGGGCTCACACCGACCCGGAGGGTGCCGCGCAACTACTCGGAGAAGTGTTGGACCGAGAACTGCTCGCCCTGACGCAACAGCCTACGAAAGATTTGCTGGAAGCCCGCTACGAGAAGTTTCGCAAAATGGGTCAATTCTTCGATTTCGGCAATTAAAACCCCACTTTTTGGCCTGTTCGGTCCTGGGTCCACCCCTTAGCACATTGGCAACTCTTCCGAGACCAGTCGTTGTCGCTTCGCTGGACGGGGGCTACTCTGGATGCGCAACCATCAGAGTGATCCGTCTCGGGGCAACTTCTGCGCTTATACGCCGACCCGTCCACGGAAGACAGGACTCGATTATGTCGGAACCCTTTCGCCCCTATGAAAAGCTTGTGGAGATCACCGTGTTGGGCAAGAAGTTCCAGGTGCCTGAACGCAACTCGCTTCTGCGATGTTTCCAGTTTATAAGCCCGGAAACGATTCCCTATGGACGTTTTTGTTGGAATCAGGATTGCCAATATTGCCGCGTTTCCTGCCAGTTGCCTGATGACGACGAACCCCGGGAAATGTTGAGCTGTAAGTTTATTGTGATGCCGGGTATGGAAATTACCGAGTTGAGCCAAGAGCTGAAGTGGTGCCTCAGGTCCAAGCTTCCGGCCGACGCTACCGTCTCGTCCTGAACTTCCCAAATTCGGTATGCAAAAAAGTATGTCCGGGCGCAACTTCCACCCTCCGGGCGTGTTTCTACCTGAAGGTACACGTATCAGCGAGCGACGGCGGTTGTGCGACGCCAAAACCAATTAGCCATCCCCGGCGCACAGCCGTCGTCGTCGATTCGCAAGTAGTTGGCCGCAGGCCTCTTGATTCCGTTGGGCAGCCTAGAGCAACTTCCGCCCGATTTGCACTCCATCCTTTGCTGGACTACGATTCAGTCTTATAAACCATGCTTACGGATTTCTTGCCTTGCGACGGCTGCGGTCAAGCCGCATCCCCCGAACACATTTCGCGGCGGCTTCAGCGCCTGGAGTGGACCACCCGTTATCGCCCTGTTCACATCAGCGCTCTGCTTCTCGGAGGCGTCTCCCCCCTCGCCGAGGAAGACTTCCTTTACGCCGGCAAATTCAAAGGTGAAGCCGACCGATTGCTGGAAGCGGTCGGAATCTCTACGCCGGGGAAGTCCTCCGACGTAGTCCTAAGCGAGTTTCAGAGAGGCGGATTCTTTCTGACACACGTGCTCGAATGTCCGCTCGAAACTGGACAGGCCGGGGAGTCGGCCGGCGAAGATTTGCTTATGCGGCGAGTCTCGGCAGTAACGACCCGCATTCGCCGGTCGCTGAAGCCCAAGCGTGTCGTTCTGATTTCGGGATTATTGACGCCACTGGCGGCCAGATTGTCGAATGTCGAATTGGGATGTCCCGTGATCTTGGACGATGGCAAACCCTTCGGGCTGGACTCTTCCGATTTATCCGGGGCGTCGCAGAATCTGCGCCAAGCCTTAGGGCTGACTGCCGCAGGGTTGTGACACAGCTCACAGCGTCCCAAGCCCAATGGTACAGTCTTACGCCTGTCTTTGGACCGGCGTGCGAATCCGCTGGCTGTGATAGAATCAAAAACTCAGAGAGCGTAGCGTCAGAGTAGGAGTCGAGTCGTGAAGAAGCAAGCGAAGTTTGGCATCGGAATAGGCGTGATCGTTATTTCCCTGGCGTGCTTGGCTTGGCTAGGCTACGGCGAAAGCAAAACTTACTATCACACTATCGAGGAGCTCCAGAACCTTCAGGGCAATCAACTTTCCCATCGAATGCGCGTTGGCGGAACCGTAGCCCCGGGCAGCATTCGCCGTTTCACTGGCCGCGTGGATTTTGTTCTCGAAGGGGAAGGGAAGTCACTCCCCGTCAGCTATGTGGGCAGTGACCCGCTGCCGGACACTTTCGTGGATAAATCGCAAGCCTTGGTCGAAGGCCGGCCGACGGACGGACGCTTTGTCGCTGAGGTGGTTCAGGCGAAGTGCGCGTCCAAGTACGAAGCGGCTCCAGGGGGAACCGTTGCGGCTTCGTCCACTGCGACAAAGTAAAGCACCATGTAGTGGGCCCGGCTTGGCCGGGGGATAGGCGGAGTTCTTGTGGATGTATTCGGTTCATTCGCTCTCATCCTGGCGTTTATCTGTGCCGTGTATGCATTCGGAGGCGGGATTACTGCGATTATCACCCGCCATCCTCTTCTTGTTAAGAGCACGAGGCAAGCGGGAATCGCAACCTGCTGTCTGATTTTTATCGCTACCTTCAGCCTCGAATACCTCTTTTTCAGTGACAACTTTTCCGCAGCTTACGTCGTCGCCCACAGCAACCGCGCGCTCGCCACGTTTTATAAAATCGCTGCGCTATGGGCCGGGCAGGAAGGCTCGCTCCTTTTCTGGAGCTTCCTGCTTTCGATCTACGTTTTCTCGGTCCTGATCGCCTACCGGAATAAGAACGGCGAATTGATGCCGTACGTGGGAGTGATCCTTGCCGGCGTCCAAATATTCTTCCTGACGCTGAATAATTTCGTGGCCAGCCCGTTCAAGGCACTCGCCGTTCCCGGCGCCAATGGCGCAATGGATCTCGTGGCACGTGCTGACGGCAACGGCCTGACTCCGCTACTTCAGTATCCGGAAATGGTGATCCATCCGCCGAATCTCTATTCCGGCTATACGGGGTTTACGATTCCGTTTGCGTTTGCGCTGGCCGCTCTGCTTGCGCGTTATCCCGGTGAAAAGTGGATTCACCTTACGCGCAAGTGGACGATGATCGCGTGGTGCTTCCAGACGGCGGGCATTTTATTAGGCGCGCACTGGGCTTATGCCGTCCTCGGTTGGGGCGGTTACTGGGGCTGGGATCCGGTTGAAAATGCATCGCTGCTGCCGTGGCTAACGGGCACCGCGTTTCTGCATTCGGTGATGATGCAAGAAAAGCGCGGAATGATGAAGGTGTGGAACGTCTGGCTCGTGTTTACGACATTCCTCTTATGCATTACTGGCACCTTTCTGACGCGCAGCGGAGTCGTGAGTTCGGTGCACGCATTCGCGCAGTCAAGTATTGGCACCTGGTTTGTTGGATTTCTCGCGATCATTTTCGCTGTTTGCCTTATTGCCTATATCAAGAATAGCGATTATTTGAAGAGTGAAAACCAGCTCGACGCCATTGTCTCTCGCGAGTCCAGCTTTCTCTTCAATAATCTGATTCTGCTAGTTTCCTGCGTCGCCGTTCTTTCCGGTACGCTTTTTCCGGTGCTGTCGGAAGCGCTTTCGGGCTCCAAAATCAGCGTAGGCGCGCCGTTTTTTAATAAGGTGAACATTCCGATCGGCCTGCTGCTGCTATTCCTTACGGGCGTTGGCCCTCTACTCGCCTGGCGGAAGACTTCCGTGGAAAGCCTTAAACGGAATTTCACCTGGCCGTTGATTATCGGACTCCTGAGTGGTGTGGTCATCTTCGCGCTGGGATACCGGGAGATTTACTCGCTCATCTGTTTTTCCCTGTGCTTCTTTGTCGCGGCGACGATCGTCATGGAATTTTACCGTGGCGCAAGAGTCATCCGAGTGCGCTCGGGCGCTTCCTATTTGACGTCTGCGATCGAATTGACGATGCGCAACACGCGGCGCTATGGCGGCTACATCGTCCACATGGGTATGGTGCTGATCTTCATCGGATTAGCTGGAGCAGCCTTCAACCAAAATGTTCAAAAGGAATTGCAACCCGGCGGATCGATGCGGCTAGGGAAGTACAAGCTCGTTCTCCAGAGCTTTGATAGCAAACCAGAAGCGAATTACACCGGCCTTCGCCTGAATGTGGAGGTCTTTGTCGATAACAAGCCGTTGATGATGCTTTATCCCGAGCGCCGCATCTTCGAGACGAATGGTGAAACCGGAACGATGGTCGCGATTTATTCGACGCTTCGCGAGGACTTGTATGTCGTGTACGCGGGTCAGAGTCCCGATACGAAGTTGCCGGTCATCCACGCGTACTTGAACCCGTTGGTGAAATGGATTTGGTTTGGCGGCGTGATCGTTGTGTTTGGCACTCTCGTCGCATTGTTACCGAATCGGCGCGCCGTCCTGGTTTTGTCTGGCGCGAAACAGCCGGCACCGGAGCCGCTTGTGCACGGAATAACGCCGCCGGTCACCTACAGGGAAGGCCATGAATAAACTGGGGAGCGTTAGAAGGCCCGGCCTGCTTCTCTTGCCGGTTCTATTCTGTTTTGCTGGCATGCTACCACTGTTGCCGGCATTCGGGGATACGCAGCAACCCGATCACGCGCATCAGTTAGGCATGAAAGTGAAATGCATGTGTGGCGGCTGCAACGATTCCGCGGGAGGCTGCTACCACGTTGGCGGCGCATTCTCCGGCCCATGCGGTACAGCGCTGGCAATGTTAAAGAAAATCGACGAGCGCATCGCCCAAGGCGACTCCGACGATTTGATCGTTCAGTCGTTCGTTCAAGAGTATGGCCAGGCTGTGCTCACCGAACCTCCGCACACCGGATTTGGCCGCGTGGCCTGGTGGATTCCTGCGCTCGCGTTGGTCGGCGGATTCGCGCTGGTTTTAACTGTGATCTCCCGGTGGCGGAAGCATGTTTCGCCGGAGCCTGCCCTGGCCGCAGCAGGTCACGCAGCACCAATTTCGAGTGAGTTGCTCGATCGCGCACGCGCCCAAGCTGCTCGCGACACTGAGGATTGATCTTGACCGTGGTCATCACCACTGCTGTTCTTCTCATCGCCTCCGGGGATTGGGCTGTGCTCGGTGCGTGCCTGGCGCTGGCTCTTGCCACAGGACTATTCATCTTTTACATTCAGCCCGACGCGTCCGATCTCGCCCCGCACCGCTCGAAGCTCGATCAGTTGCTCGAGCGACGTGACACCCTTTACGATAATCTGCGGGACCTCCGTTTCGAGTTTCGTTCGGGAAAATATGCCGAAAACGACTACGAAGCCATGAAAACTTCACTGGAAAACGAAGCGGCGCTCACACTCGCGGAAATAGATCAAATCACGGAATCGCAGGTTCGCCGGCCTCGCGCAGTCAAGCCCGCCGGTTCCGAACGAGGTGCCCAGTGAGAGCGCGGGTGCTTGCGTTCATGGCGCTCGGCGTCTGCCTGGCGATGCCGTTTTCTTCTGTTTACGGCGCTACCGTCCACGGGACCGTGAAAAATGGCACCACTGGCAAGCCCGCCCCGGATGTTGAAGTGATCCTCATCCAACTGCAAGGCGGAATGCAGCCGGTCCTCAACTCCAAGACCGACGCGCAAGGCCAATTCACGTTTGACTATCCTGCGATCGGCGCGCAACCGATGCTGGTGCGCGCGGTCTATCGCGGGATTAATTTTCATCAGCCCTTGCCGCCGGGCCGGAACGAAATTCAAGTCGAGGTTTTCGAGCCTTCCCGCGATCCTAAAACGATCTCCGTTGACACCCATTTCGTCATTTTCCAGCCGAAAGGCGCCACCCTTGAGGTCGGAGAAGAATACGCCATTAAAAACGATTCTCAGCCCGCTCAGGCTTATTTTCGACCGGATGGCAATTTCGAATTTGCGATTCCCGAGGGCGCCAGTCTAAAACAGATCGCAGCGCAGGGACCATCGGGTATGCCGGTAGTGCAAGCGCCCATCGACCGTGGCAAAAATAAATACAGCGTAGCGTACGCCTTCCGTCCGGGTGAGAACGGCGTTCGTTTCTCTTACGAGTTGCCATACTCCAGTAATGCTGCATCTGTGAAGCTGCCTACCGTATATCCCGGAGCGCGCCTGGTCGTGGTCGCGGCTCCCTCTGTGCAGATCGTTGGTGAGGGCTTGCAGTCCAACGGCCAAGAGCAGGGCATGAGCCTTTACAGCCGGGACAGTCTCGCCGCCAATTCCACCCTGACCGTCAGCGTCTCCGGCACAGCCCCACCGCCAAGCAGCAATGCCTCGGACACCGATGCTGGCCCTCAGAATCGCGACGAGCAGCAGGGAAGCGGTCCAGCATCCGGCCTAGCCATTCAAGCGGTCCCAGGCCGTCTTGACGTCTTGAAATGGCCCATCGTGGGAGGATTCCTCTGCCTGTTTGCTCTGCTAGCGATCCTGCTTGCTAGGAGGCCGGTAGTAGCTGTTGCGGGTGGACCAAGCGAGGGCGTGGCTGATCTGGTGGCGAAGCCGGCCAAGAAAACGTCAGCCGGAACGGTTGCGGCAACGGCGGCACGTACGGCAGATATGGCTCAAGTGGATGCAGCTGTGGGCACGAGCCTCGACGCGTTGAAGGATACGCTCTTCCGGCTCGAGCTGCGTCGCCAGGCCGGAACGATTTCGGAGGCAGAGTACAGCCAGGAACGGGCACGCGCGGAAAAAGTCTTGCGCGATCTTGTGAGAGGTTGAAGGGTGACGCCGCCCGACGCTGCGTGCGTTTTTCCATCCCGTGGGACAGACATTCCTGTCTGTCTCGATCTGCTTTTTGATCTGTCCCTGCACGAGGTCCGCCGGTGACGCCGCCGGCATTTTCTCCCGTAGGTCTCCGTTTTGAAAATATCGACAAGCGTTACGGTGGGCTTCTCGCCTTGCGTAAAGTGTCGCTCAGCATCGCTCCAGGAGAGTGCGTGGTTCTTGCAGGGCGCAATGGCTCAGGCAAGACTACGCTATTGCGCATCGCAGCTCGATTGGTGCGGCCGTCGAAAGGCACGCTAATCTTTTCCGGCGACTCAACTGGTGGGGAAGTGGACGCCCTTCGCCCGGGGTTCGTTGCTCACTCCATAATGGTCTATGACGAACTGACGGCCGAAGAAAACCTTTTGCTCTTTGCGCGGCTGCAGGCAATCGCCAGGCCCGAGAATCGTGTCGGGGCTTTATTGCAGGAAGTTGGCCTGTCTGAACGCCGCGCCTCCCTTGTGCGAACATTTTCTCGCGGCATGCGACAGCGCGTGGCCATTGCCCGTGCCTTGCTGCACGAGCCTGCCGTGCTTTTGCTCGACGAACCGGCTACCGGCCTCGATCCTCAGGGCACCACCTGGCTCGCCGAGGCAATTCGCGGGCTTCGCGATTCCGGCCGAACCATTCTTATGAGCCTCCACGGCGAATCGGACATCTCATCGCTGGGAACGCGCGCGATACGCCTGGACGCGGGCTCGGTGGTTGCGGATACGCGCACTGGAGCGACGTTCCGCTCCATTCTTACCTTCGCCGACGCCTGAATGAGCCTGCTTCGCAACGCGGCAGTGTTGCTCGGCAAGGAACTTCGCACGGAGTTCCGCTCGCGCGAACTGTTAGCCACCACGATTGTCTTCATCCTGATCGTGCTCGTGCTTTTCAGCTTCACCTTTGACCCAACTTCCGACGAATCGCGGCGGCTCGCTCCGGGGCTTCTATGGCTGGCATTTCTTTTTGCTTCCTCGCTGATGCTGCAACCGTGTTTCTTGCGCGAGCAGCACAACGACACCTTGAGCGCGCTGCGGCTGTCGGTGAGCGATCCGTTCGCTATATTTCTCGCGAAGCTGGCCGCAAATACTTTCTTTCTTTTGCTGGCTGAATTGCTCCTGCTGCCGCTTTTCTCCGTGATGTACAACGTCCCGGTCTTGCCGGTGCTGCACTGGCTACTGCTGGTGTTCTTCCTCGCGAGCCTTGGCATTTCGATCGCAGGCACGGCGCTTTCCGCTATCTCCGCGCAAGCCCGCATGCGCGAACTGCTCTTGCCGTTGCTAATGCTGCCGCTCTTGACTCCGATTCTCGTGGCCAGCACGGAAGTCACCAAGGCGCTTTTTGACCGCGAGCCTTTCGTAAAGTGGCAGGGAATCGGCTTCCTCGCCGTTTTCGACGTGGTTTTTTTGACGGCGCTATGGCTTTTCGGCGAATATCTTCTGGAGGAATGAAGCACCCATGTGGAAACGCGCGTCAAGCGCCGCCTTCGTTGTCTTCTTGGTTGGCGCGGCCGCTTATGCCTCGTTTTATATCGCTCCCGATGAGAAGACCATGCACGTTCTCTATCGGATTTTTTATTTCCACGCTGCCGCCGCATGGGCCGGAATGACCGCGTTTTCTATTTGCTTCGTCGCAAACCTCTTGTACGTTTGGCGCCGCGATGAGCAGTGGGATTCGCTCGCGGTTTCGTGCGCAGAGGTCGGCTTGGCTTTCATTACCGTTGTTTTGATCACGGGACCGATTTGGGCCAAGCCGGCGTGGGGCATTTATTGGACGTGGGACGCTCGCCTGACTTCCACGTTTGTCCTTTGGCTTCTCTATATCTCGTATCTTCTCTTGCGGACGCTGGTCGAAGAGCCAGACCGGCGCGCGCTTCTTAGTGCGCTCTTCGGAATTTTTGCGTTCATCGATGTGCCGATCGTGTTCGGGGCAATTCGCTGGTGGCGGACCCAGCACCCGGCTCCCGTCATCATGGGAGGGCCAAACTCCGGGCTCGATCCCACCATGGCGAAGGTTTTCTTCTTCAGCGTGCTGGCCATGCACGTCTTGATGGTTTTTCTGGTGGCCGAGCGCTACCGCCTGGAAAGGTTGCGCACCGATCTTGAACTTGTACGCCGCGAGGCGGAGGCAATATGAAAAGCCTGGACAGCGTTTTTGCAGCCTACATCATCGGCTGGGCGGTGTTTTTTGTTTTTTATCTGACCGTGGCAAAGCGCACTTCGTCGCTCCGCGAGGAACTCGAGCGATTGAAGAGCACGTTGAACAAGGGCAAATAGACTGGGCCAAATAAAACAAAGGCAAATAATTGGCGCGGAAGAAAAAAGTCGGGATCGTGATGTTCCAACTCGGAGGGCCGGACTCGCTGGAGGCCGTCGAGCCGTTTCTGCTGAATCTGTTCCTCGATCCGGACATCATCCCCATGGGCCCGCTCTGGTTCTTGCGCCGCCCGCTGGCGAAGTTGATATCGTCACGGCGCTCGATTCCCGTGCGCGGCAAGTATGCCGAGATCGGTGGCCGCTCGCCGATTGGAACGCTAACCGAACGCCAGCGTGGCGCGCTCGTCCAAGCACTTTCCAATGAAATCGATCCTGCCGCCGTGATTGCCATGCGCTATTGGCATCCGCTTACTGAGGACGCCGTCGAGGCGCTGGGCAAAGCCGGGCCGTTGGATGAGATCGTTCTGCTGCCGCTCTATCCGCATTTCTCATACGCCACAACGCTGAGCAGCCTCAAAGAATGGCGACGTGTCTACGGGCAGCCGAAGGGCGGACCGCCGGAACGCACCGTCAGCCAGTTTTACGATCACCCGCTGTATATTCAAGCGCTTGCCCAGCGCATCGGCTCCGTCTTGCGGCAATTCGCGGACAGCTCTCGCATTCATCTGGTTTTTAGCGCACATGGCTTGCCGATGAGTTTGGTCGAAAAGGGCGATCCGTACCCCGGGCAGATCGAAGCCACCGTGCGCATGGTTTGCGAAGAAGGAAGGAAACAATTTCCCGGCTGGCCGCTAACGCACTGGCTGTGCTACCAAAGCAGGGTCGGTCCCTCTAAATGGCTCCAGCCGCCTCTGACGGGCACCATCGAGCGGCTCGGCACTGCGGGCGTCAAGGAAATGCTTGTGGTGCCGATTTCCTTCGTAACCGAGCACATCGAGACCTTGCACGAAATCAATATCGAGGCCCGCGAAGAGGCCAGGAAATTTGGCGTGGAAGTCTTCCGGATGATGCCTGCCGTCGGTGATTCGCCGCTCTTCATCGCGGCTTTGAAGGACCTCGTGCTTCGAGCCGTCGGTCTGGCAGGCGACGCGCAAAGCATGCAGGTGTCTTCGACGGCTTCATGACCGAAACTGTCGCGGCTACGCTGTAGACACCATTTCCACCGTTTCGCTGGCGCAGAGTTTGGCGGAGCCGGTTGAGGAGCATGAAATTCGGCAGTGCGCTATAATCCCGCGTTGAAACTACAACTATGAAGACTTCGTATCATCTTGGCGTTCATCGGTTTGCGGTCTTTACCGTCTGCTGGACGATGCTGCTCTTGATTGCTGGCGCCCTGGTTACTTCCAACGACGCCGCACTTGCTGTACCCGATTGGCCGAAGTCTTTCGGCACTTGGACCCCGCACATGGTCGGCGGCGTGTTTTACGAACACTCGCACCGCGTTATCGCAGGCGTCCTGGGGGTGTTGATACTCATCCTCGCCATATTGATTTGGATCAAAGAGGAGCGGCGCTGGCTGCGGTGGTTCGCGGTGATCGCCGTTGGCGGCGTCGTGGCGCAGGCGATTCTCGGCGGACAAGTTGTAATTCGGCTGTTGCACTACTGGCTGCCGGTGATGCATGCGTGCTTTGCGCAAGTCATGTTCGGAGCGATATTAAGCATCGCCGTTTTCACCAGCAAATGGTGGACTGCGGAACAGCCTCTGCTCGAGGATCGCGGCTCGCCCTCCATTCATTCTTTAGCTTTGCTGAATGCCGGAGTGATTTTTCTTCAGGTGTTTCTGGGAGCAGGTTTCCGCCACAGAGAGATTCCCATCTGGCCGCACGCTGCCGGTTCGCTAGCGGTGCTTGCCACGGTCATTTGGACAGCCGTAGTGCTCCGCAAGCGTTTCGAGAATTCGCCTGAACTCACCAAAATGCGGATTCTGCTTCACTCAGTCTTCGGCATGCAGTTTCTCCTGGGCATCGGAGCTTACTGGTCGCGTATTGCTACTGCCGAAGCGCCGCAACCTATGCCGCTGATGGTGGTTCTGACCGTGACGCACACGGTTGTCGGCGCGCTCTTGTTCGCTGTCTCCATCCTGACGATTTTACAATGCTATCGTTTGGTGCCGCGCCAGAGGGAAGTTGCCGTATCGTCACAGGGGCGGGTGAGCGCCTGATGGGCACGGTACGCACCACGGAAATCACGCTCGCATCGCGGGCCAGCGCCTACGTCGCGCTCACAAAGCCGGATGTTTCCTTTCTTGTTTTGATGACCACCGCCGCCGGGTATTACATGGGTGTGCGCGGTGCGGTCGACTGGCTGCATTTGATTCAAACCGTGTTCGCCACGCTTCTGATTGCTGCGGGCACCGCAACTTTGAACCATTACATCGAGCGCGACTCGGACCGCTTTATGCGCCGCACGGCGGCGCGTCCGCTTCCCAGCGGCCAATTGCAGCCACGGGAAGCCTTGTGGTTTGGCGTGATTCTCTCCGTCGCTGGGGCGCTTGATTTGTACTTAACCGCGGGGATTCTTCCTTCTGTCCTTGGGATTCTGACTAGTCTGAGCTATCTGCTCGCATATACCCCACTGAAGAAGCGCACCGTTTGGGCAACCGCTGTCGGTGCGTTTCCTGGCGCGATTCCTCCCATGATTGGCTGGGTTGCTGCTACCGGCGCTTTGGACCGCGGCGCATGGTTGCTCTTCGCCATCCTCTTCCTGTGGCAATTCCCGCATTTTTACGCAATCGCGTGGATGTATAGGGAAGACTACGCTCGCGCGGGCATTCTAATGTTGCCCGTCGTGGACCGCGAAGGCACGCGCACGTTTCGCCAAATTATTCTTACGGCTATTGCGCTGGTGGGAGTCAGCTTGCTGCCCGCCGTTCTGGGCTTGGCTGGCGTGCGTTACTTTTTCGGCGCGCTGGTGGTAAGCACGGCACTAGTTCAGGTTTGCTTGTGGGCCTCGAGCTCCAGGACCAACGCACGCGCCAAGTGGCTTATGCACGCCACCGTGCTGCACATTCCAGTTCTTCTTGGCTTAATGGTTTTCGACAAGATTCCTCGCTGAATCGGCTTCTGCCGGGAAGGACATTCGCGAACGCATGTTTTCACAGGCCGCTCTGAACGCCACCCTAAACGGCACCAGCGCAATACTGCTGGCCTGCGGTTATGCTGCAATCAAGAATGGCAAGATGAAAGTTCACAAGGCTTTCATGATTTCCGCATTTGCAGTTTCGACCGTATTTTTGGCTTCCTACCTCATTTACCACTACCGCGTCGGCCATGTCGTTTTCCAGGGGCAGGGATGGATTCGGCCACTCTATTTCGCGTTGCTCATCTCGCATACGGTTCTGGCTATTGTCATCGTCCCGATGATTTTGGTCACACTCCGCCGCGCCTGGCTCGAAAAATTCGATAGGCACCGCATTATTGCTCGGTGGACACTGCCGCTGTGGTTCTACGTCTCCGTCACCGGAGTGATCGTCTACGTTCTTCTCTATCAGGTGTATGCCCCGCGCGTGGTGTAGGGGCAGACACCACCGCAAAGTAATCAAAATTTCAGCTCTGATTAGCTCGTTACGTTTGTGGGGGGAGATTCTGGGTCTTTTCCGGCTCGACGAGTGACCCGGTCTGCGATGAGCGTATAGCCTGTCGAGTCCCGGCCTTTGGAAATACCACATGCCAGAAGTCATTTCTGGGCGTGGAGAACCCGAGACCAATGAAGCGCCGTTCCTGCTTTTCCCGGACGGAGGTCACGAAACACTCCACGGACTCCGACGTTGTTTCATTGAAAACCCGCACTATTTGCCCGGGCAACAGAGGAGCGTCCATGACTATGAGCGCCCCGTGCGCGCTCACAAACTGCGTAAATGCCCTTAAATCGATAGCCTCGCCTTCCGGCATCTGACAGCGTACTTTCAGGGGAATTTGCAGCGTCATCCGAACAGTTCGACGCCTTTCAGGGTATCTCGACCGATGCATTCAACCGCCTTGGATGGGGACGCTAACGGTCAGAGAATGCCATGGTTCGCATAGAAAAACAAGGATTTACGTTCGTATTATCTAACCACGAGAGAACCGAAGCAGAAGGGACCTAGCTTGGCCGAAGCGAAGAAACGACCGCTTCGGTGAATTCTTCGGTGCCTGCTTTGCCGCCTACGTCTTGCGTGATGTGCTTGCCTTCGCGATGAACTTTTTCGATGGCGCTCTCGATGCGCCGCGCGGCAGACCTTTCACCGAGATGGTCGAGCATCATGATGCTGCTTAGAAGCAGCGCCGTGGGATTCGCCAAGCCTTTTCCGGCGATGTCGGGCGCGGTACCATGCACAGCCTCAAACATGGCCGCTTCGTTGCCAACGTTGGCGCTGCCGACCACGCCGAGGCCGCCGACCAGGCCGGCGGCGAGGTCGCTCATCACGTCTCCATAAAGATTGGGCAGCAGCAGCATGTCAAATTGTTGCGGGTTCAACACCATTTGCATGCATGCGTTGTCGACGATCAGCTCTTTGTACTCGATATCTGGATATCGTGGCGCGACGTTGCGGATGGACTTCAGAAAAAGTCCGTCCGAGAGCTTCATAATGTTGGCTTTATGTATGGCGTGAATTTTTCTTCTCCCTTCGCGTTTGGCGTATTTGAACGCGAAGTGAGCAATTTGTGTAGAAGCTTTTTCGGTGATGATTTTCAGGCTCTCGACAACGCCGGGAACCACTTCGTGCTCGAGGCCCGAGTATAGATCTTCGGTATTTTCACGGATTAAAACGACATCCACGTTCTCAAATCTTGATTTCACTCCGGGAAGATTCTTGACTGGCCGGACATTCGCAAAGAGATCAAGCGTTTTCCTCAAAGCTACGTTTATGCTGGGCGCGCCACCCGCAACGGCGGTGCCCATGGGACCCTTCAGAGCAACTCGGTTGCGCCGAACGGATTCAACAGCAGCTTCGGTGACAAATTGTCCCGTCGCCGATGCCTTGTCGGCGCGCGCTTCGACCTCTTCCCAATCGATTTGGACACCTGCAGCCTCCAGAATGCGCCGCGCGGCCGCAGCAACCTCAGGGCCGATGCCTTCTCCCGGAATCAACGTGACTTTGTGTCTCATGGCGCATCTAATTGTATGCGAAGCACCTGGGGTTGTCGAAACGCGGTGCTGGCGAAGGTTTCCAAACTGGAAATCTAGAGTGCCGAAGCGATGTGCAGTTGTGGGCTAGGTTTGCTATACTTTAGTTGAAAGATGCATCGCGGGTTTGCCTGCGAGCGGAGGCTATAGGAATTTATGATTAGTCTGACTCCCACTGCCAGCACCAAGGTGAAGGAAATCATGGGCATGCAGAATCCTGTCCCGGTGGCGTTGCGGGTTGCCGTCGTCGGCGGAGGCTGCTCCGGTTTCCAGTACCACATGGCATTTGAAAACCAGACCAATGAGACCGATCAAGTCGTTGATTTCAACGGGCTCAAGGTCGCGGTCGATCAGATGAGCTCAATGTATTTGGATGGCGTCGAGATCGACTACATCGAGACCATTGAGGGCGCGGGCTTCAAGTTCAACAACCCGAACGTGAAGAGCACCTGCGGCTGTGGCAGCTCGTTCAGCGTTTAATAGGCTGCACTTCAATCTGTCACAGATCGAATGACAGAATGAATGAGACAGATCCGGTCGCTTGATGCAATTCCTGGCCAGAATTCAGGGCTCTTGAACGCACCGTTCAAGGGCCTTTTTTTATGCCTGCTAACGTAACCGAATGGGACGAACGTCACCGCGAGACCGCACAAAACGCGCCCTCGGAACCCGCCAGCATTGTCTTGGAATGGCTGCCGTTGCTTCCCACTGGACGAGCGTTGGATCTCGCTTGCGGGACCGGACGGCACAGTCTGCTGCTTGCAGCGCGTGCGCAATCCGTGACGGCCGTCGATTGGTCGGGAAGCGCGCTCGACATTGTCGAGAGTCGTGCTCGGAAAGCAAAGCTCCACGTTGGCAGAGGGGACGCCGCTACCCTTGCTGATTCGCGGACTCGCGGCATCCGGCTGATCCAGGCTGATCTAGAGGACATACAGCTTCCTAATGGTGCGTTTTCGCTGATCCTCTGCCTCCAGTACCTGCAGCGTTCTCTCTTCTCGCAGATGGCTCGCGCCCTGCGTCCCGGAGGCATGCTTCTTTTTGAAACCTTTACGCAAGCACAGCTCAACTACTTGGGAGGACCACGCAATCCCGCACATCTGTTGGAACCCAAAGAGCTGCGCACGGCGTTTCCCGAACTCCATGTCTTGTTTTATCGCGAATTGAACGCCGGGCAGGGAATTGCGAGTTTAGTTGCCGAGAGGCGGCAGCAGAAAACATCAGAAAAATGAGTCGAAAGTGTTGCAGATAAAACAGGCACAATGCATCCCACCGCTGTTTGCAATCTTCCGTTCGCATCCGTATTCTAAAGTCCGGGCATGAAGATAGCGCTGGCGCAGTTCAATCCCACGGTAGGCGATTTTGCAGGAAATTCGGCTCGCATCCTGAGCTTGGCGGAGACAGCCAGGCAGCGAGGGGCCGACCTTGCCGTTTTTTCGGAGCTTTGCCTCTGTGGCTACCTTCCGCAAGACCTCCTCGAACGGCCCTCTTTTATCGATCGTAACCATCACGAATTGAAGGAACTAGCTTCCAAACTTCCGCTGCCCGCCATCGTCGGCTATGCCGGTCGCGTGAAAAACGGCACGGGAAAATCCATTGCCAACAAAGCGGCATTGATTTGCAGCGGACGCGTGGTGTTTGAGCAGAGCAAAATGCTTCTGCCGACCTACGACGTGTTTGACGAATCCCGCTATTTTCAGCCGGCTGACCGGCAGTCCGCTTACGGATTTGGCAGAGAGCAATTGGGTATCACGATCTGCGAAGACGTCTGGAACGACAAAAACTTCTGGGCCAAGTGCCGGTATGACCGCGACCCAGTGACGGAACTCATTGGGCAGGGAATTACCGTGCTTCTGAATATTTCTGCTTCGCCCTACACGATCGATAAGCGCGCTCTGCGCCTAGAAATGCTTCAATCGATTGCCATGAATCAGCACCGGCCCGTTGTCTATGTCAACCAAGTTGGCGGCGACGATAGCTTGATTTTCGATGGCGCCAGCATGGCCTTGACGGCGGACGGAAGAGTGGCGGCGCAAGCGCTCGCCTTCGAGGAAGATCTGATCCTCTTCGATACTGTTACCGGAGAGGGCGAGATTCATCAGCAGCCGCACGAAGAGATCGCCTATGCCTACCGCGCGTTGATCACTGGTACTCAAGACTACGTCCGCAAATGTGGCTTCAAGAAAGTGTTGGTCGGTCTCAGCGGGGGAATTGATTCCGCGGTTGTTGCTGCCATTGCTGTCGAGTCCCTGGGAGCCGAAAATGTGCTGGGCGTCTCCATGCCCGGTCCGTATTCTTCCGAGGGCAGCAAGGCCGACGCTAAAGCGCTGGCTCAGAATCTCGGGATTGAGTTCATAACGCTGTCGATTGGCGACGTGTTTGACGCCTATCGAAAGGCGCTTGCGCCGGCGTTTGCTTCACGATCAATCGACGTAACGGAAGAAAATATCCAGGCGCGCATCCGCGGGAACTACCTCATGGCGATTTCCAACAAATTTGGCTCGATGGTTCTGAGCACAGGCAACAAATCCGAATTGGCTGTAGGCTACTGCACGCTATACGGCGATATGGCCGGAGGCCTCGCCGTGATTTCCGACGTGCCAAAACTGATGGTCTACGAGCTGGCGGAATGGATCAATCGCGAAAGGGAACTCATCCCCCGGTCGACCATCGAGAAGGTCCCTTCTGCGGAATTGCGTCCAAATCAGAAGGACGAGGACAGCCTGCCGCCCTATGATGTGCTGGACCGTATCCTCAAAGCTTATATCGAGGATTTGCACAGCCCGCAGGAGATCGCCGACCACTACGGGTTCGACCTGCAACTCGTACGGGACATTGCCCTGCTTGTCGACCGGACCGAGTACAAACGCAAGCAGGCTGCTCCGGGATTGAAAATTACGTCGCGCGCATTTGGATTTGGCAGGCCTTTTCCGATTGCCCAGCGGTTCATTCCTTAGAGAATGAGGTTCATCGTGAAGAAATCACTGACTCTCAGAACGATACTTGCCCTGAGTTTTGTTGCTTCCCACGCGTGTGCGCAACAGCCGCAGGCTACCGCCGCCGCCCCGGCTCCGTCTGGCCAATCGCCGATCCAGAAGACGGTTGAGGCCTACCTGCGCAATGTCTATGCGTTCGGGGCCGATACCGACGTCAGAGTATCCGTTCCCAAGGACATCGGTGTGGATGGGCTGCAGGAAGTAGATGTCGAAGTCAAAATTGGGGAGAACCAGCAGACTGGGAAAGTGTACGTCACCAAGGACGGGAAATATATGTTCCGCGGTGAGTTGTCGGAGCTCGCAAAGGATCCCTTGGCCGAGAATCGCGCAGAGTTGCAGACGATGGATAGCCCCTCACTTGGCCCCGCCAATGCGCCAGTCACTTTGGTGGAGTTCTCGGATTTCGAGTGCCCGGTTTGCCGGAGCCTGCACGATGCCCTGCGCGGACTGCTCCCGAACTACCCTCAGTTACGGGTGGTCTTCAAGGATTACCCCCTTGAGCAAATCCATCCTTGGGCGCGTACAGCTGCGCTTGCCGGCCGCTGCGCTTACCAGCAGGCTCCCGCGGCCTTCTGGAAAATGTACGACCTCATTTATGACGGTCAGGAGGTTATCTCGGCCGAAAATGCGTGGGGTAAGATGACGGACTTTGCCGCCCAGTCTGGGCTGAACGCGGACGCGTTCAAGGCGTGTATGGCCAGCCCGGAGGCTGGAGCTGCCGTTGATGCGAGCCGCGCCAACGGTGTCCAGCTCGAAGTCGGCAGCACCCCGACGATGTTCGTGAACGGCCGACGAATTGTCGGCGCAGATACGCGCACGCTCGAACAGTACATCAAGTACGAATTAGACCAACGCAAAGCGCGAAAAGCCGCGAGCAAGAACTAAACAACCGTAAACGACAAGAGGGGAGAGGCTAACCCGGAGGGCAGAATCCAGGTTGGCGATTCGGTAGACAATTCACACCGATTTCGTAGTTAACATAATATTACTTATCAGACGAAATGAAAGAGAAATCTTTGACTATTTTGGGCTTTTTCACCGCTTTATGAGACTACCCATTCATCATGGGTTCCAGCTTCCTTTGAGGAGGAGTTCGGCTGGCGCGGGGGGTGCGCCAGCCGGGTTGCGCGGCGGTGGCGGGGTTTGCGCGTCCCCAACACGAAGCTTGCATTGGCACGATTCGCGTCGTGCCTATACTTTAGCGATTAGCGGGCGGCCTTGGCGGCGATGACGCCGGCGGCGGCGCCTATGGCGAACCATTTTGCTGCGCGGGCGATGCGGCGCAGGACGCTTCCCCCTTTTGGCGGCGCGGACTGCGGCGTCTCGCTCCTTGAGAGGCGGCTCGCTGGGCTCAATTCCCTGCTTCCGCGCAATGGCGTGCAGCGCCGAATAGATGTGCGGCAGATGGTTAGTGGCGATGTCGCGCACAAACGCGCACGATTTCGTCATTGCGCATGCGGCGGTGCAGCCAGCGCAGGAAGAGTACGAATTGCACGCCGACGGGAACAATCGCGGTCAAAATGGCCGACCAGTGGATGGGCATGTTGGGGGTAACTTTCAGGTGGCCACGAAGCGGCCAACATAATTGCGGCGTTCCCGGTACCCGCAGCTTCGCGGCAGAGAATCGCGCAGGCGTCTCTTGAGAAGGCGCCGAAAATTCGTGATGTGTACTTGTTAGCTAGGCTTCAGTAACTGACGCTTGCCGGTTTGCGCAGCCTCGGATTAACTTGGTTTCTGGGGAACCCGCCTGCATCGAACCGCATGATGAAACTAGAGGGCATCATTCTGTTTCTATTGGTTGCCGGTCTCGGCATGTACTCGCTGCGGTTTTGCTCCAGCCGCTTCATGATGCTTCGTCGCTCGAAATCCTTCACGCCCTATCTTTACGGGATTGGCGGCATCCTCTCGTTGATGCTGATCACCCTGGCTTTTTTCGCCATGCTCTTGGTGTTCCTCGGGCCGCTGCACTAACGCCAATTTCGCACGTCACGAATCGAGGATCTGCTCGTCGCTCAGTTTGCGATGTGCGGTCAAACGTAATCAAGTTCATGAGCGCGTCGCCGGGATGGATCGACGGCAGGCCTTGCTCGACGCTTAGCCGCGAAACGCGCGCGTAGACGTCGTCGGGGCCATGCGAAGGCGCGGCTTCAATTTTGTTTGCAGCGTGCGGGTAGGCAGCCTTCAGTTTTGCACGATGCACTTCCGCTTGCCATTGCAGGTACGGGTATTCGTGCATTTCGTTGGCCCAGACGGGCGTGTTCAGTTCGAGGCCGCCAGCGATGGAGATAACTTCCTGGCCGATCGGTACGCGCCGTGTTCCGATGACGCGCGGCACGGTGACGCGCTCGGCTTTGCGCAGATTTGCCTCCGTCATCGTCGCGCCGCAGCCGGGACAAGTCATTTCGCCGTTGGCGTTGGGAGCTGCGTGACCCGTCCCGTGATCCGCGGAAGAGTAAGAGGAAGAATTGCCGTAGGGCGGCGTCCGCTCGTCGTCGGAAGCATCGGGAGAAGCCGACCGGGAGAGATCGCTCCTTTGATCAGAATCCGAGGCTGCCCCGGAGTGGTCTTCACGGGACACGGGCCACAGATCACGGGTCACCGCGGTTTCTTTTTCGCGCTTCGGGCAAACATACTTGTCTTCGCCGAGAGGAATCTCGAGCGCCGGAAGCAACTGCTCTTCGTGAAAACCGAAGCGCTGTCCATCGGCGACATAACGCACGTAGGCGCCAAGCTTTCCATCGGCCCGCAGAAAATACCCGATCGTGCTGAGCAGATTTTCGACTTCATTGTTCCGCTCGATCAAATCGGCAACGCTACTGGCTGCCCGCGCGGCGCCGATGTCATCGAGAGACTGCGCAGACTGCGGGTAGAAGCGCACGCTCGGGACATCCTGCGATAGCACGGCGATGTACGACAGTCCGAATCCCTGGTAAAAATTCGTGACGAACTGATACCGCGGCATTTCCTCGAGCTCGCGGTCGTTGCTAGAGGGGTTCTCGTAAGGCAAATGCCAGTTCATGTCGTTGGGGTTCCACCAGGTGTATTGCAGACCTTGCCAGAAGAGGCGCGCCTGGCGAATACGGCGGATTTCGTTGCGCCGCGCGACGATACCTTCTTGGCGATATTGGCGGACCAGTTCGCGCAGCGCGTTGACTAGTTCTGGCTTCAAATCTTCGAGGCGCTCGTTGTTTGGGCCGAGATCGACAATCTCACCGCTGACGGGCACGGCATGCCGTGCCCCTACCGTGGCGTCAGCCCCGAGGGTGTCCTCTTCGTTGACACCGCGCCCACCGAAATAAACCGCAGGACTTACGCCCTGCGCTCCGTTTGGCGCGTAGTTGCCGTCCGCCGGTGCAAGAAAACCAGGCTCTATCGTTCTAATCATGGCGTCGTTTGCAAAGCTCATTAGCTCGTCCTGGCTGGAAACTTTTTTCTAACGCCGCTCGCATGCGGCGGAAGACCGAGGCGAAAAGTCATGAATCCGACGCGAATCCGAACTCGATCAATCCTGTTCGGCGCATGCGCAGCGGCAGTGTCGTTTGCGGGGTTGGGTGCGCTTGACGCGCGCGGTCAACAGAACTCCGCGGCGAAACTCGACATCCCTGATCAGGCGCCATCGCCAGCGATTGAACTGATCATCGCCGGTCCCGACGCGGTGCCCCGGCCTCGAAAAGACTTGCGGCAGCGCTTTACCGCTGTCTTGGTCAACCGCTCAAATGCCTCGGTGGTGTTCGTGCCACCTCGAAACGATTGGTACGGGGAAAGACGGCTGGAATGGCAAGCCGTCGATTCCAGAAGCCGCTGGCTTGACCGGCAACCGAATTTCGCCATCGAGTGCGACGTGCATGGCGTGATGCGGATGGTGCCAGACCTTCCGGCGCCGTTGCTCGCCGCCGGGCCACCAAGACAAATCCGCGACGCGGATCTGGTAGTGCTCCAACCCGGCGAAAGATACGAGCTGAAGAGTCTCGCCGATCCGTGGTTTTCCCTGAATTTTCGCAGGCACAGCAGTTACACACTGAGCCTGCATTTTGCATTCGCATCCAGCCACTACGAATTGACGAAGAACAGTCAATATGCGTCGGCCCTGAAAAAGAGCAGCGTCATCGAAGTACGCTCGAACGAGCTGAAGCTGACCATCAACTAGCCTTATCCTGCGCAGCTCCATTTTCGCGCCACGCTTGGATCTGGTGCCAGCTTCGCTTGCGCAGTCGCGGCAATGGTTGCGGCTTCGGCGCTTCGGCGAATTCGACCGGGGGAAATCCCGCCGTCCCCAGCAGCGAATTCGTCAGCGCGCGATTCTCAGCGCGCAACCGCGCTACGTCCGCTTCGAGTAGGCCGACGTACCGCCCTTTTAGCAATCGCCTAAGGAATTCCATCAAGATGCACCTATGTTCCAGCATCGGCTCCCAAATTAGCGGCGGCGCGGAAGCGGCTTGGGCCGGAAGTGTCTGCGCGCTTCGGTTTCGAGGCGCTGATAGTGAATCGCCTGCGAAGTCGGATCCGTGGCGCTGACCTGGCGCGCGATTCAAGAGAAATCTTCAAATTTTTTCACTTTTTCTTGACTCCCTTTGTTTTCAAGAGCATAGTCGCTTCTTCCCCCGGGAAGTTTCCCACCTGAACGTCAAGGAGGTCCGCAATGCCACATTATTGCCACCAAGTCACCTACACCAAGGAAGCTTGGGCCCGTCTCATGGCCGATCCGCAGGACCGGCTCGATATCGTTCGCCTGCCGATCGAGAAACTCGGCGGAAAACTGCACTCTGCGTTCTTTGCGTTTGGTCCATTCGACGTCATCGCCATCACCGAAATGCCCGATAATATGTCGGCTGCGGCTATCGCCATCGCGTTCGCTGCCGGCGGTGCGGTCGCCAACATTCAGACGACGCCGCTGATGACCGCCGCTCAGGCCGTCGAGGCTCTGCGCAAAGCCGGCACTTGTGGGTACAAGTCCATCGTCGCTGGACGCGGAGCGACGGCCGCTGGCGCCTGATCGCTCCGAACAGGCCTCAAGAGACATCCCGAACTGACTCAAGGTGCCGGGGTGTGCTTCCTTCACGCGCAAGAGGCGATTGTGTGTCCCAATCCTCCGCCCCTGGGCGACAAATAGAGACGTGGGGTACGCCGGAGTTTTCCTCAGCCGCGTGTAAAGTAATCTTCTCGACTAACACCTATTGGATAGTTTATAGTCCCGTCACTCCGACGCGCCCCAGCCCCGTGACGCGGAGCAGTTCTAAGAGGAGCTACGATGATCATCGGCGAACGCCTCCGCGTGCTACGCGAGGGAAAAAAACTCTCCCAAGGTGATATCGAGAAACGAACCGGCCTGCTGCGCTGCTACCTTTCGCGCGTGGAAAACGGCCACACCATCCCGGCTATCGAGACGCTCGAAAAACTGGCCCGGGCGCTGGAAATGCCGCTCTATCAACTACTTTACGATGGAGACCAGCCGCCCAAGCAGGATGTTCCCGCCGCCTGGATCGAATCCAAAGATAATGGCTGGGGAAGTTCCGGCAAGGACTTGCGCTTCTTGCGGAAGCTGCGACATCTGCTGAGCAAGATGGAGCCGCAAGACCGCACGCTGCTTCTCTTCACCGTGCAGCAGATGGCGAAGAAAAGGAAGGCACCAGCGGCGAAGCCGGTGGCTGCCGCGGCTGCTGCGGCAAGCGCAGATTGAGCCGGAGGCGGGGATCTCGGCTCGATACTTGCGGCACTCTTTTCTTCGTCGGAACTGGTTCGGGTGGCGGTTTATCGGTCGCCCAGCCTGCGCGTCAGTCCGATACTTTCGCAACCGCGCGTCACCTCTCGATGAAGAGTAAGCAATCGCAGGAGCTCTTTTTCTCCCACGCTTTTTGTGCGCAGCGCTCTGCTAAACTTTAGGTGTGAGCTCTCAGCTAGCGGCGCCACGCTTGGCGAATATCCGTCTGCATCCCATCAAAGCCCTCGACCCTGTCTCGGTGAACGAAGCTCGCATTGGGCCCAATGGCGGCATCGAGTTGGACCGCGTCTGGGCTCTTTATTCCGCCGACGGGCGCTGGGTCAATGGCAAGCGCACTGCCGCCATGCACCTCATCCGCGCGGCGTATGCTCCTGATCTCCGTTCCGTTACGCTTACGGTTCCCGGCGACAGGCGCGACATTCCCGCAATGACGTTCGCCTTCCCAGACGACACTGAAGGCGCGGCGGAGTGGTTCAGCGTGTACTTCGAGCAGTCGATTCAGGTGCGCTACACGCGTGAAGGATTTCCCGATGACGGCCTCGCCGCCGGTCCTACGATTGTTTCCACCGCATCGCTGGAAGCAGTATGCAAATGGTTTCCTGGGATGACGCTCGAAGAAGCGCGCCGGCGTTTCCGCACTACGCTCGAAATAGGCGCCGCCAGCCGCGCGGGGACAAATGGAGGCGAGCGCTCTGACTCTTCTGCTGGAGGGCGCGAATCTGGCCGCTCCATTTCCGTGCCCACGACTGAAACCTTGCCGCCATTCTGGGAAGATCAACTCTTCGGCGAGACGGAAACCAGCGTCGTGCGTTTCAAGATCGGCGACGTCGCCTTCGAGGGCAGCAACCCCTGCGCCCGCTGCCCAGTTCCCTCTCGCAAATCACAAACCGGAGCCACAGACGACGGCTTCCAAAAGCGCTTCACCGAACTCCGCCGCGCGCAACTCCCCGCATGGGCCTCCGCCGACCGCTTCGACCACTTCTACCGCCTCGCCACCAACACTCGAGTCCCCAGCACCGAACAGGGCAAAATTCTGCGCCTCGGCGACGTTCTGGATCTTGAATAGCGATGTGCAAGACAGCCGACCCTATTCAAGTTTTTGACATGTCTTGCTCGGTGATATCGAGGGTTTCGTCCTCCGCATCGCATCGCCTCCTTCCCTGCTGTTCATGTTTCTTTCGCAGGAAACTCGTCGTCATTTCGGTCTACGTCGCCAGCCGCGTTGTTTGTACCGGTCGGCTGTGACTCCGGCCGGAGGCCCTCGTCACCGTCATCTTCCTCAGGATCCGTCGTCCAAGCTGTGCGGTCGGGATCTTCGTAGTCCCCCGCGCAGGCACTACAGGCCCGCAACGGCTGCGGCGAAGCATGAGAATCACCGCAAAACACAGGTCGTCCCAGCATTGGTCCCATGCCTCTCCGCTCCAGCCTGGAAAGTTTTCCACAGATTTCCACAGCAGATTATCTATAAGTATTATTGACATGACTTACTGTAAAATAATATACGCACCATCCCCTAACGGAGGCCCAATGACCACCCGCTCCCCAGCCACCCTGGGAGTTCCTTCTTTCCGCTTCGCGGAACTCTCTGCAAAGTTTTGAGTTGTCGCGCCTCGCGCACGCTTCCGGCCCAAAGCCGCCACGGACTTACGTCATGGCTACTTTCTATTAGTTATCGGGCGCAATTACTGGAGAGCAGGCAGGCGAGCGCTACACGCGCAGACAGAAAAACAGCAAACGTCTTCAATTTCAAAGATATAAGCAGGGACTAGCAGCTGAAAGATTTACCTGCCGGCAGCGGGGGCGACGGGAGGTTTTTCGAGAAGCTGTTCTTTGCGGTAGATCAACGAATTGATGTCGTAGGTGGCGAGTTCAAAACCGTGCCCGTGAGTGATCGCATCCGTTGGGCACGCTTCGACGCAATAACCACAGAAAATACAACGCGAATAATCAATGTTGTAAACGCTGGCGTAGCGTTCCCCGGCCGAGATCCGGCTGGCATCGGTGTTTTCAGCAGCTTCGATATAGATGCAATTCGCGGGGCAGGCCGCGGCACATAAAAAGCATCCAACGCACTTCTCGAGGCCGGATTCGTCGCGATGCAATACGTGAATTCCGCGATAGCGCGGCTGAAAATGCACCGGTTCGAACGGATAATTCTCCGTAACCGTTTTACGAAACATATTTCGGAAGGTTACGCTGAATCCCTGGACCAGCGTGGTGAAAGTCTCGCCAACTTCTCGCAGGATGGATGCCATGAACTAGGAGTCTAGCAAACGGCTGGTACTCCGGCAAATGGAGGTATTCGATAGGGCGTACGACCCCAGAATGCAGGGATGGAGTTTGATAAGGTGTGGTGGGGTTTTCTTTCTTTCTCTGACAGCGTATACTGTTGTCAGACAGGAGGCACCCGATGACCACTTCCTTAAAGGCTCTTCTCGAAAAACGCGAGCAACTCAAGGCCGGTCTGACGCAGATCAGCGATCTCCGTCGCGGCTCTCTCACGGCCCGATTCCGCAAGTGTGGCAAGCCCAACTGCCACTGTGCGCAGAAAGGCTCCCCGGGACATGGCCCCTCCTACTCGCTGACTCATGCCAGCGGTGGAAAGACCATCACCCAAGTCATCCCCCAAGGACCGGCGGTAGATCGTACCCGGGCGCAGATTGCCGAATACCGCCGTTTTCGCAAGCTAGTGCAAGAACTGATCGCCGTTAGCGAACAGCTCTGCAATGCTCAACTGCAGCAGCCGGAAACGCTGGTTGC
>Ga0307478_10000556_pt1 | contig 37625 bp, 30 predicted proteins | sample atmos_gasesECM4C_2_FD_203713 | JGI IMG/M metagenome (GOLD analysis project Ga0307478, IMG submission 203713) | Hardwood forest soil microbial communities from Morgan-Monroe State Forest, Indiana, United States - atmos_gasesECM4C_05 | ecosystem: Environmental > Terrestrial > Soil > Temperate...
CGTTACTTCCTCATCCGCATCAACGTTGAGCACCCAAACGTTATTTGCGGCGCGGACGCCGAAATTCTTCTGGCCACCGTAGCCAGGCCAATCCCGTTCGAATATGAGCGCCCCCAGAGCCGCCGCCTTGGAGCGCGTCTCATCAGCGCTGTGAGAGTCTACGACGATCCTTTCCGCAGCCCAGTCAACGCTCTTCAGGCAACGTTCAATGTTTTTCTCCTCATTCTTCGAAATGATGACTACCGACACGGGAACGCTCACTCGCCGGCAAATCTCCCGTTAACGACGGCTCGAACGCTCGTCCTTGCCCACCCAGGGGTTAGCCGGCGAACCCGATGCAGTCGCTCGAACCAACCGGAGGTTTTCATTCGGAACATTCGTAGGCTGTCCCCGCTATTTATCTGGTGACGAGGCAGGGCGTATGGATCACGCGACGAGCCGGGCGTGGCACCAAACCCTAAACTGAACCCCGCCTTTCGTACGTCTGCACGGACGTCCTCGTCCGATAACCCAAAGGGATAGGCAAATGCCTCCACGGCTTTGCCCATCAAACCCGACAGCGCCTCACGCGCGCGCCCAAGTTCCAAGCGCCGCTCCTCGACTTGGACCACCCGAAGGTCGACGTGTCGCCAGCCGTGGCTGGCGATCTCCCATGGACCTTCTCGCATCGAACAGATGCGCTCGGCACTGGCTATCTCAAGAGCCGCCAAGCGAGGATGCTTGTCCGAATCCCATTCATTGCGTCGGCCCATGTACGCCGCTGGCACGAACATCACCGCCGAAAACCCAAATTTCGCAAGGATTGGCGTGACATTTGGCGCTACATGCGAGTAGGCGTCGTCGAAGGTAATCAAGACACTACGCTCTCCTGCGTCGAGAAATTCGCCGAGGCGCAGCGACTTAAAGCCGCGGTGGGCGAGATCCGCCATTTGGCTCGCGAATACTTCAGGCCTCACGAATAGACGCTGTTCCACGTCGTCACATTCTGGCGGAGGGTCCATCACAGCGTGATAAAGGAGGGCTATGCGAGCCGTCGGCTAACGCCCTCCACAGGAGCCATTAGCATCATTGCCTGGCGCGCACGTTCTTGGAGGGTGAACTGATCGGATGTTGCTCGGCGTCGTGCCGCTGCCTCAGGTCCATCCGTGCGCATGGCGCGCTCGACGGCTTCCACAAACTGATTCGATGCTGCCAATTCGATCACACCCTGAAAGATGTTCAGCTCCGGCATTGGCGTGCTGACGATCGGACGGCCTTCCGCGAGATAATCGAATATCTTGACGGGGATGGCGAATTCGGTCCATTCATTTAGGACGCACGGATTGAGGGCCACATCGCAATCGGCGATGACGCCTCGTGCTTCGTCGGGGGCCAACTTCCCAAGCCAGTGAACGTTCGCAAGGCCCTGCAGTTGATGGCCCCACGCAGGATCCCGGGGCCCTACAAGCACCAACTGCCAGCGCGGCCGCTTGATCGCCAATTGGACCAAGATTGCTTCGTCAGCGAGCCAGTCGAGGGAACCGACGACAGCTAGGCGAGGCCTCGCAATGTGATCGATTCTTCTAGAGTTCCGGGCCCTGAGCCGCGAGTCCTTACCCAGTGGCAGCGAAAAGCTGCCGCCCACAGCATGTTCGAAGCGTCTGGCGAGGCCTGCGCTGGTCGTTACAACCGTCGCCAGCCGAACGATTTGGGCCTCGGCAACCGCGATTCGTTCGCGCTCACTTGACGAGAACCAGGCGCCATTGCTGTATCGATCCACGGCCTCATAGATGACTCGCTCAAATGGGAGTCCGTGGATGGCGTCGACCAGCTCGGGCGATGGAAAACGTGTCCAAAATACCCATTCGCCGAACCTCCCCTTCGTAACCCTCAGTAGCCGTTGCCGGATCATGCGGGTCGTTAGCCTTGCGGCGAGCCCGCGCCGGATCGGCAGGACAGGAAGTACTCCCGCCCGTACTCGAGACGAGTGGGCCGGTAGGTGCGCCTTTGCTATGCGAGATGGCAGCGCCTTCATGATGCGGAGGTCTAGGCCTTTGACACCGATCCCCTGGAAAACTACGGTCTGCGAAAAGCACGCTGAGAGCAACTCTATAAAGACTCTCTCCTCCGAACTATGTGAGTTGGGTGGGAGGAAACCCACAAATATCAGGTTTAATCCAGCCAATTCTTGCCTAAGCCCGTCCTGCTTCTACCGAAAGGCTTGCCTGCTGCGGCATGTATTCGTCGATCAAGGCGAGGAACTCTCGTCGGAAGCGGGCTTCGTCAAAGCGAGTAGCGTGCTTTTGGATTGCGTTGTGATCCCAACTCATTGCCTCGAAGCGTTTGATTCCATCAACTAACCCATCAACGGTTTGCGGCCTGAAACGGATTCCGGTCACTGTGTCGACTACCGTCTCAGTGGCTCCGCCTCGGTCAAAAGCGATAACCGGAGTTCCCGCCGCCTGCGCTTCTAACGCCACAAGGCCAAATTCCTCTTCACTTGGAACAAGCACCGCACGGGCGCGGGCGTAAAGCTCGCGCAATTCGTCGTCAGAGACATATCCCGCAAACCGGACATCAGACCGCGCCATTTTCCTCAACCGCGCCTCACTACGCCCGCTTCCGACGATCACCAGAGGCGCTGCGAGCCGCTGGCAGGCTCTGATAGCCAACTCCACCCGCTTGTGGGGCACTAGCCGCGCCGCGACAAGATAGAAGTCGTTTGCCTTGTGGTTAATGAACCATTTCCGCTCTATCGGGGGCGCGATTATCAACGCGTCCCGATGATAGAAGCGCTTGACACGTTCGGCAACCGACTGCCCGGTGGCGATGTAAACGTCCGGCTGTCGAGAGGCCCAACTGTCCCACGCTTTTAGCCAAAGCCGAAGAGGCGCCGCAAGCTTGCGCGCTGTTGGATTTAGGAAATAAGCGTCCGGCCGCCAGACAAAATTTGCCGGGCTGTGACAGTAGCAAACATGAAGACCGGAGCTGTTCGTGCGAACACCCTGTGCAAACGAAGATGTGAGGCTAATCACGATGTCGTACGCGTGCAGATCCAGGCCGGCAAAGGCGAGAGGATAAAGTGCTGCATAGAGGCGAGGCGCTCGCCCAACAGCAGGCAATTTCTGCATCCACGTAGTCCGGACATCGAATCCTACGAACACTGGCACGGTTGCTCGATTCCATATCGGCGTATAAATTGGGGCAGCGGGAAACATGGAGTGCAGTGACATGAGCACTCGTTCGGCTCCACCGTTTTGTTCCAGTCGGTCATGCACAAGAGCAACGCGTGGCCCGACTGCTTGAGGAAGACCTACAACTCCGATACCTTCTCTCAAAGTCCGGCCCTTCGCATCAATAACGGAATCGTCCTAACAACGATGGAAAGGTCCTTTCGCAATGACCAGGCACCGACGTAATCACGTTCAGCATGGAGCTGCTCGTAAATTGTTATGGAATGGTGGCCGCTGACCTGCCATGGACCGGTGATGCCCTGTGGAACGGCAAAACGAAAGAGCAACTCCTTCTCCATCTGTCCGGCCTCTCGTGCGAGGATTGGACGCGGCCCAACCAGGCTCATATCGCCGCGAAGAACGTTCAGCAGTTGAGGCAGTTCGTCTAGGAAGCTGCTTCGCAAGAACCGGCCGAAACGCGTTACTCGCGGGTCCATGCGTAGCTTGAAAAGCGGACCACTAGCCTGGTTCAAATGAAGCACTTGATCTAACCGTGCTTCCGCGTCACAGTCCATTGTCCGGAACTTGAATAGAGTGAACTCAATACCGTTCTGCTTCAACCGCTGCTGCTTGTAAAACACCGGCCCGCGACTCGTTACCTTGATCGCCGCCGCAATCAAAAGGAACGCCGGCGACAACAGGATCAATAGAACGAACGACGTTATCAGATCGAGGAACCTTTTGACACGGTATTGGGCGCGCTTTTGGAATCGGAAGGCCGTCACTGCCCGCAGGTAGATGTGCAGGGTCGATGCCTCGGGCAGATCGAAAAGCCCCTCAAGGATAAACGCGGAAGCGGCAGGAGGCGCTTCGCTAGTTAGCAGGCGACTCGCCTCTGGGAGATGGCGCTAACTGAAACCTTTGGCCCAACGCTCCTTGCTTCAGCAGCACACTAGCCCCTTCGGACTCGAAGCGAAACGGCACCTCCGCTAAGCCGGCCCCTTGCAAGGCCTGGGTCACGTTGCTTTGTCGGTCTGGTTCGCAGTAGAGGAGCATGAACCCTCCGCCACCAGCGCCCACGATCTTGCCACCCTTAGCGCCAGCATTGATCGCGGAGTCGTACCACTGGTCGATCCATGGGTCGGTCACGCCTTGAGCTAACCGCCGCTTGGCCATCCATGATTTGTGAAGGCAATTGCCAACCGCCGAGATCTCGCCCCGCCGCAGGTCGTCATTAAGCCGGACAGCGGCCTCTTTGATGTCGTGTAACGCATCGATCACGCTTGCCCGATTTCGCTGAGTGTTCCGCCGTTGCTCCGTCCATATCCTTCCGGAGTCCTGCCAGCGGCCAGTAAAGAACAGCATCAGTCTGGATTCGAGGGCCGTCTTAAGATCGGGCGCCAGGATAATCGGATCGACGGTAACGCCGTCGCTCCGGAACTGGATGTAATTCAGTCCGCCAAAGGCTAGGGCGAACGCGTCCTGTTTGCCGATCGGCCGCCCAAGCCGGCCTATTTCAATCTGGCACGCTAGCTCCGCAAGCTCATGAGCGCTGAGCGGACTGCCGTCCAGCACCTGGAGAGCCTGAATGAGGGCAATGCCGGACGCGGTTGACGAACCCAAGCCAGTGTCGCTGGGAACCTGGAAGGCGATGAATATCGAAAGGCCTTGCCCACGCCCGAAGTAATCGACCACCGCGCGGGGGACGGGTAGATCGGCATCCGAAGAGCTCGAAACATTGACGCCGATACTGTTTTGATAGTCAGAGGACGACCGGATCTCCGTCGGCCCAACTTCTCCGTTTGAGACGATGGCGTAGCAGTACTTGTCGATGGCCGCGCTGACGACTGCGCCTCCGTACCGCTCGTAGTACGCGTCCACATCCGTCCCGCCCCCGGCCAGACCGATTCGTAGGGGCGATCGCGCTATGAGAATCGGAGGGCTTCCTTGATGTTTAGAAGGTGCAGGCGCTGCAGCGCCAGTCCGTAAATCGCCACGACCACAATGCCGGCAGCAACGGCTGCGGCCGTAGCGGGATAGAAGCGCGAGAGCGCAAAGAACGGGCCGGCCAGCGCAATGGCGATTGACGCCGCCTTGAGGATCGCTCCGCCTGTCCCGCCGACGATCCGCTTCCAGAGGGGCGCCAGGATCGTCAGTGCCCAGAAGCCCTGGACAGCGGTGTTGGCGATAGCCGCGCCGACGGCACCATAGCGCGGAATCAAGACGAAATCGAGGGCGATGCTGATCACAGCTGCAGCGACGCCTGTCTTCAGCAGCCACGATGGCGATTCGAGGCCAAGGAGCGCCGAACGAGAGGCCTGCCCCAGAACGCCGAATATGATCGAGACCAGAAGGATCTGGAGAACCACCACTGCGCCGGCGTAACTAGTGCCATAGAGGAGCTGAACGACCGCCGGGGCCAGCGGAATGCCGAAGAGGCAGATCGGCAGGGTGAGCATTGCGAGGTATCGAAGGGCATCACTGAACGCTGCGCCAAACCGAGCTGGGTCAGCCGAGTGGGCAAATGTGAAGCTCGGCACCAGTACGCCGAGGAGGGCCCCGGGGATCAGATCGACCAGCTTTTCCGTGAGGGCGAAGGGAACGGCGTAAAGCGCGACTTGACCTGCGGCGCTGAAGCGGCCTAGGAACAGGATCTCTGAGCGCTCCCAGACGATGGCGTTCAGAATGATGAGCGCGGCCAGGGTCGTGTTATAGCGGGCCAGTCGAGACGCAATTCCGTCGGGAAGCCGGGCGCGCCACGCGATGCCAACGTTGGTGGCGACCCACCAGCCGACGGCCGCCACCTGGGCTATGTCGATCGCAAGGCTAGCGATCAGAACCCCGGCGACTCCGGCGCCGGACCAGATCGCGGCCACGCAGCCCAGAACCCAGAGCGGCGACGTGATCGCGTTAAGCGAAAGGAGATAGCGGTATTGCTGATAGCCACCGGCGACACTCCGGAGGACGCCAAGAAGGACCATAGGGAGAACCATCGCCGCGCCGAGCAGCAGGTACCCTTGCAGCTCGGCGTGGCGAAAGAACGCCGCCAGCGGTGCGGCAGCGAGCGCCAGCAGGGCCGTGCCAGCAAGCCCACTCATAAATCCGAGTCGCAGTCCTCTCCCGACTACCGTGGTCGCAGTCGCTCGATCTCCGCGGGCGTGGAGCTCAGCGACGAATCGCCTGACCGTACCCGAGATGCCTAGGCGGGCCAGCAGGAGAGCCACCATGACGATCGACATCACTAGCGCATACAGGCCGAAGCGATTTGGGCCGAGCGCCCGGGCCAGAAGGACGGAGACGATCAAGGCAGACGTGAGGGTCACTCCGCCATCCAAAAAGTTCAGCGATGTCGCGCGATAGAGCGTCGGGGCCTTCACGAAACCCTCCTCGGTGCAAGCAGGTAAAAGAGTCCGCGTAGCGGTTGCCGCATATCGAGCACCCAGTCCTCGGTCCTCGTGGCAGGGGCGCCTACCTCTCCCCCATCGAGCCGCAGCGGCTGGTGCCACTGGCTTTCCGAATGGAGGTAACAGGCGCGCACCCGCCACGCACGCCCGGCGCGAAAGGCGGCGTGGTCGTCGGCGTTGTTGAAAGCCCGGACAAGTCCGGCCAAAGCGAGGAAGAAGCGCATGCGGACTTCCAGCGACGCGTCATTGAACCGGTCGCGATACTGGCGAGCCAGTTCGCGGATGAACTCGGCGCTCTTGCGCGGTGCCACCGCATCGAGGACAAATTTCAATGTCGCCAGGTCGAAGGCGTAATCGCCCGCGGTAAGGTCCCCCCAGTCCAGCAGCCCGATGGTTGTGCCCGTAGACACGATGTTGGAGCGGTGGAGGTCGCCGTGGATGAGGCGGGTCGGGACCCGGAACGCCGAGGCGTGCTCCCCTACGTAGGCAGCCATGGCATCCAGATGCTGGCGCACGCGGTCGGCGCGGATCGGAAGGTCGGCCAACCGTCGGATGAACGCCTCGCCAAACGCCACGAAAGCCGACGGCTCGTTGATACGCCCGGCAAGGGTGTTATGGGGCTGTCCCTGATCCTCGATGGAGTGCAATCGGGCCAAGAGATCACGCAGCGATGTGAGGACTGTGTCCGTCACATTCGACCTGTTCAATTCGTTGCCAGGAATCTCTGGATACATCAGGACCGCCCAGGCGGCGTTCGAGTTACGCCACGCCACCTCGCGTGGAATTCGGTCGTCCTTAAGGACCGCAACGATCTCGAGATTGCTATGCAGCCGCTTTAGGTATTCGGTCCCCCCGGGCGCGGCATGGGCGATGAAGCTCCGACCGCCGGCCTTTACCCGATAGACGTCCGAGTGGCTGTGTCCGAGAAAATCGATGCGCTCGACGGGACCACCGACCGCGGCCTCGGTCGTGCAAATCTCCTCGATAATCGACGTGATATTGAGGACCCGCACTACGCGGTAGTTACTCCTCTCCAGTACTGACCATCCCAGAGCAGGGGGTAGAGCACGTCGAGGATCGGCCTCGCTTTCAGACGTTCCCCAAGGGGGGCCATGTACTCCACGAGCCGGATCCCTGCTGTCGTTTGCAGAGCGAGGGCGCGCCAGGCGATCCCGGCAAGCCGTTTGGGCAAACGACGCCTGATACCGATCCGCACGTGTGGCTCGACGGCCGGGTGAAGCTGCACAAACTGGGCGTCGGCTCGGCCAGCCTGAAAGGCTTGGTCCCCGTAAGCATGGGCGTCGCGGTGGGCGTGGTGTTCGGCCCGGGCCTCGGGCACGAACCGAATGCGCCAGCCGACTTGCAGCGCTCGAAACGCCATTTCGAAGTCCTCCGCAAGGCGGAACGCGGCATCGAAGCCGCCCAGGGCGCGGAACGCGTCCCGATCCACACCGAAATTTCCGGAGAAGAAATCGGTGAACCGGAGCTCGTAGCCAGGTTGGCGTAGGGCATCGATCTTTCCCTCGTACCACGCCGCATTGCGTCGATCCAAGTGGGTCTTGATGCCGTCCGGTGCATGCGGACAGTAGCCCATGTGCAGTACCCGGGATTCTTCCGGCCGGATGTCGTCAACGAGAGCCTCGACCCACCCAGGGCCCGGAATGACGTCATCGTCAATGAACAGGACAAATCGACAAGTGGCGGTCTGCAGCCCGAGGTTCCGTGCTGCAGCGGGCCCGCAACCTTCCTGCTCGATCACCCAATCAACTCCAGCCGCCCTTGCGACCTCAGCCGATCCGTCGTTGCAACCATCGCAGACCACGATCCATTCAGTGCTATTGCGGGGATATGTCTGCTGGCTTAGAGCAGCGAGATGTTGGTACAGCATTCGCTCTCGATTGTGCGTTGGGACGACAACGGACACTCTCATGACACCGGCTTAAGGCGCATCCACTCCTCGCTCACTTCCGAAAATAGCGATCGAGTCAGAAGCGCGGTTTGGCGCCATGAGTAACCACCCGACACTTGCTTGCCTGCTCGGGACATTGCATCCCTAGCGACGTCATCGGTCCATAGGGCGGCGAGCTTCGCTGCAAGCGATTGCACGTCCATTGGCCTAAAGTAGTGAGCCGCGTTCTTCAGGACCTCCCTATGCGCCGGTATGTCTGAAGCGAGAACAGGGCAACCTACCGACATCGCTTCGAGCGGAGGAAGTCCAAAGCCCTCGTAGATAGACGGCGATACAAAGAGCCGCGCTTTGGAATAGAGGCCTAATAGCGACGAACGGTCAACGTGACCGAGTTGAACAACATGATCTCCCAGCCTCGAAGCCTTCCCTTGAAGCGACGAGTAGCCCCACCCCAAACGCCCAACAAGTGCCAACGTAACCGCTTCACCGGTCATTTCCCGAACCAGGGGAAGAGCATCGAGCAGGGTCTGGAGATTCTTCCGGGGCTCTAACGTTGACACGCTAAGCAAATAGTGGAGCGGCAGTTGAGCGGGGTCGGACTTAACGACCCTTAAGGCGAGTGGGCGGACGGCGAGCGGCGTCACCTTAATCCGTGCACTCGCATTGATCTTCAGATACCGCGGGAGGAGGTCGACAGTGGCCTGGGAAGGGGCAACAATCCCATCAGCGCGCTTTACTGCCGACGACACGCCGAGCCTAAAATACCAGCGGCCTTTGAAGCTCATTGTTTTTGGATAGAGCCACGGGGTCACGTCCTGAATAGTCATCACGAAGCGCCTTCGGAATCCAAGCGGGGGCGGAAAAATCAGGAAATGAATCAAGTCAAATCTGAATCGTTGACACACCAAAGGAATCCAGAGGTATTTGTTTAACAGCTCCTGCTTAAATGGAGACCGAAGTATGTGAACCTTTCCGACTACATCGCTCAGTTGGCCCGGGAGAACCTTGGACACCAGCAGATAGAAATCGTCATCTGGGCAGATCGCCAACAACGCACGGGTCAGTTCCAGTGCATAAACGACAAGACCATCGTCTCTGCGCGAGGCCGCGGTGAGGTCGAGAGCTATCCGCATTCTGCCCGTGCTAATGGGGCCTCAAGGCCACAGTCTCTGATGAACGACGATCGCAGCAAACCGAGGTATGCCGAGGATGTATCGCCGCCATAGGCGTCCTGGCTCATTAACGAGACGGAACAGCCACTCGAACCCTAGGGCAGTGGTCCACCTCGGAGGGAAGGGGACCCTGCCGCCGATTACATCAAGACTGGAGCCAACTCCAACTGCGACAACGGTGTCCAGTCTAGGCATCATTGATGCGATCCATTTCTCTTGTTTCGGAGCCCCTAGCGCCACGAAGAGAATTTCGCAGCTTATCTCAGGAAACTCACCTTGCCCGTAATTTTCGTTTGGCAGTGCGACAATCCCCGGCGAAACCGCCGCAACGTTAAGGTGCGGATGGCGTTTTCTCAAAACATCTGCCGCCCTTGCAGCGACGCCGTCTGCCGATCCGAATAGACAAACGCGCCAGCCAGTTGTTTCGGCGCGGGCACATAGCTCCTCGAGAAGGCGTCGGCCTCCGACGGTTCCCCTCAGGGGAGATCGGAGCCAGCGGGAAGCGTAAACGACTCCCATTCCGTCCGGAATACACAGATCAGCCGAATTCGTAACGTTTCGAAACTCTATGTCGTCTGCCGCGAGCACAACATGCTGCGCATTTGGAGTGCACACCCGGATCTGTTCTACCCGGCGGATAGCTGACTCAATTATTCCGACCGCGTCGTTCATGCCTACGTCATCTATGTACAGCCCACCAATTCGCCTCCGCTGGGGAGGACGCCGATTCACGGCACGCGCCTGTCGACCCAGGGTACGGCTCAAGCTAACGCCGGGATCCTAAGGTTATGAGCATCTGCCGACCTAGGTCGTCGTGCGATACCGGGACGACCTTCATCCGAAAAAAAGAGCAGCAACACTGCGTAACAAAGCGGCGGATACATCAACCCGGGATCCGAGATGGTTAGCAATAAGATGAGTACTGCAAGCGGTACAAGTGGAGTGCGGGCCTTTAACGCGCGGCTCGCGAGGGCGGCAATTAGTAGAGCGAGGGCGAAACAACCTAACACCCCGAGCTCGACGTAGACCTCGAGATAACCGTTGTGAGCTCCGAGACCATCCGGAATTAGATACTGGATGCGATTCCATCCGACGCCAATCCACTGGGGACTCGCCGCAAGTGACAAAACGGTGTTCCAATGGTCAATTCGCCAGCCCGCAGCATTAGCGCCAGTTACTCCACCGGACTCAGCAAGAAATTGCAGGCGGGCGGCGACTAGCGATCCGAAAATTAGGTAGGCGATTCCTAATACTGCCGCCATTGGTATGAGCCTGGCCTTAAATCGGGGTAAACAGAGCAGCAAAGCCAGGCCGAGGGCAAGGAATGCCCCGCGGCTACCGGTGAGCAGGATCGCTGAGCCGTACAGGCCCAAGAGCGCGTACCGGCGCCACCCGCGAGGGGAGGTAGCTACTACGAGCTGCAGAATGCCGATTGCCAGGATGCCAGCCGCGAAATTCGGATGACCTATTAGACCTCCGGCACGGCTTCCCGGCGCCTCCCGATCAGCATATTGAACCAAGAGTGGGAGCGCACCCATGCTCTCCAATAGGACGCTGACCGCTACGCCAGCCACCACAAGGTGAAGCCCGATAACTAATCGCCGATGCGCAGTCGGCGACAATGTCAAACAACCCAGAACCACGAGCGCGTAGGAGAAGAACCGAAGCGCCGCAAAACCGTCCGACCAGACGTGGGCGACAGCGGCAACAAGCGACGCGCACGCTAATAAGCCACATGCAAGGATCGCCAGCTTTGCCGCTCGATCTAAGCTACGGACGCGCCCCATCAGCCGAACGCCAGCGATGACCAAGAAGAAGACTACAAGCCAGTCATCTACCGTGCGACCCAAGACAGTCGGCAAGGGCAACCAACTCGCTCCGACCAGAGGGAGTAGCAGCAGGAACTCGAAAGGGAGACTCAAGGCTAAAGCGACACCGACGCTAAAAGCGCCGGCCGCGATGGCAAACCCTCGTGCCGATCCTTGCAGGAGGCTGAGAACGCCAATTGCCACACCTAGCAGCACTACGCCGAGGATTACGGCTGGCCTCCAGGTGCGCCCCGGAAGGCGAGGGGTTCGCGTTACTCGCGTCCCCGCACGACTCGAAGGGCCCATCTTTTCACCTATGCTGACGGGGCCGGGCTCCGTCGGACGCCTCAGGCCTATTCGGAATCCCCGAGGACGACCTGCGTAACCGTGTTAGCCATCGCTTCTGCAGAGAATTTGAGGGCACGATTGCGGCAGGCTTCCGCCGAGTATTCGCCACTGACTACCCGAACTAAAAGAGCTGCTAGTTCGTCCGCGTTGCGAGTCCTAGCAACAAAGCCCGCGCCGCCTCCATGATTAAGGACGTCGGGGCACTCACCGACGGACGTAGTAACGGCCGGCACCTCACATGCGAGAGCCTCAAGCAGGGTCATGGGCATTCCTTCCCACAAAGATGTCAGGAGGAATGCGTCCGCCGCCGAGTACACGCTCGGTAGCTCAGACGATCCGATATTGCCGAGCCGCTTGATCCCGCCCATCCGCTGCTCACGAATTATCCCTTCCACCCTGTCCTGCTCCGGACCATCTCCAGCAATTACAAGCTGCGCCGTTGGGAAGACTGCTTGAAGCCGCGCGAAGGTTTCCAAGCTCAGCCTAAGGTCCTTCTGAGGCGATAATCGACCAACGGAAGCGATGACCGGCACGCCTTGCGGGATACCTAGTTTTGCCCTTGCCTCCTGCTTGTTTCTCGCCGTGAAGTGATTCACATCGACACCGTTGTCGATACGATGAAACTTATGCTGTAGCTGGGGGAACCGCTGACTGTACCAGTCCTGTCCTTCCCGGCTGACCAGGATCAGCGCATCAACTTCCCGAAGCGCAAGAGCCTCGCACCTCCAATACAAGCGCTTAAACCAGCCAAATCGAAAAAGATGTCCACTGTACAGACTCGTGTGACCGCCGTGACCATGGCTAGCCATAACAATCCTTGGCCGACGGTGTTTTGGGATAGCCAAGAAAGGAAGTGTGAACTCAACGTTGTGCGTGTAGATACAAGAGTCGCGACGAGTGATGACGGGGATCTGTCGGGCGAAACGAGGCAGAACATGGACCTTGTATGGAAGGCGCCGCTTGTTGTAATCCTCGGTTGTCGTCCGATAAACAGGCATAAAGGAAACGTCAGGACGCAAGGTATACGGAGACCAGTGGCCCAAGGGCAAATCGGAAGTTGTTGTTCCGACTGCGTCCACACGAGTGGGTATTGGAGTATGCATTAGAACCTCACGACAATGAGTCGTGATACCACCCGTTGGAAATCCGTCGAAATCAGTATGGGTCACCAGACATATTCGCCGTTTGTCGGCCGCTTGATCAGACACTCATCCCTCCAAGTACTAAATCGCCCTATGCCCTGGCACCACGTTAGAAAGTGATGCCAAGGACCGCACGTCGCGCACGCCATATCTTCGCGAGCAACGGGCCCAGTAGTCGACGATGAATGGCGAAGTCTATAAATCGATCCATAATCGTTGGGGGTGCGTACTGGGCAATGGGCGGCAAGATCGCGAAATCTAGGCGATAAATCGCCGCCCTCGCGATTGCGCGCCTCCAGGACTGTCTCAGACGCGCACCCAGGTTGGCATCCGATAGGTGCAGGCGCCGATATACCGAAGCGTAAAAGGACGTAAGCACGCGGGATTCTTCGTCGAGCATCTCAGCCACGTGGGCCGTCTTGCTACTGGCGCCAAACCGCCATAGGCATAAGGCCTTAGGGGTACGGAAAAGCGTCCATTCCGCCGCCATGAGTCGAAGGGCAACATCGTAATCCTCAACCGTTCGAGATCCATCACGAAAACCGCCGACTTGCTCGAGAGCGGCTCGGCGATACATAGTTGCGGACGCCGTGAGGACATTCTGTAGCCACAATTCGCTTGGCACGACCTGGCTGACTACCAAGTCCGAATTGACCTCGTCTTGCTGTGGGAGCGGCCTACCAACAAAGGTCGTGCGCCCGGTAGAAAGAAGTGCGGCTGAGGCCGGCAGTTGACCCCATAACTGAGCCTGGGCCGAGCTCATGGTCGGTAACCACATATCGTCAGCGTCTACAAAGGCGACATAGTCACAGCACAGCGCTCGCAATCCAACGTTTCGTGCGGCAGCAGTACCACGATTTGGTGTTGAGATGGTCCAGACGCCAATTTCTCGAGCGGTTTCAGATGTGCCATCTGTACTGCCGTCATCGATGACGACCACCCGGTGCGGACGTATCTCCTGGCTAAAAATCGAATCGAGCGTCGACGGCAGGGTTGCCTTCGAGTTGTAAGCGGGCACGCATACGTCGTATAGGAACCCGCTCATTGCTCGCTACGTGCGTATGCCAAGCTCAGCTGCTTGTATCGAGCAAAAGCGTAGACGCACGCTGCCACCTCGGCAACGGAAGCCGAGATCGCGACAATCGGCAGCCGCCGAGCGCTAATGACTAGACAAAAAACCGCTACCCCGAGCACAAGTGCGTTCTGCTCCCACTGCCACCTTGCCTTGCCAAGAAACGGGTACACGTAGGAAATGGGCAAGCAAGCTGCTGCGAGCGGATACTGGATCGCAAGGAGACGAAGCCATGGAATCGCTGCGTCGTATTTCTGACCAAAAAGGAATGGCACTGTCCAGCCCGCCGTCCCAGCCATGACCGCCGCGCCGCCACCGATCAGCAAAAGGACCGGCACTAGCCGCCGATATGCTCGCTTGAGATCGACAGGGGTTTTAACTCGGCTAATTCGTGGGACGGCAAATGTCGCGAATGCGCCCGTTGCAACGGCCATTCCACCGGCAAGACGAACCGCCGCCGCGTAATGACCAGCTTCCCGTGGCGGAAGAAAAAGACTCACGTAAAAGACGTCTAGTCGAGTGAAGACTGCAAATAGCGCGGTGCTGACGAGCATCGTTCCCGCAATCCGCGTATATCCAGGAACGGTTAAGGCGAAGCGCCAGCTTGCGCGGTTCTCCCAGACGTACCACACTACAAAGGCGATTCCCGCCAGCGCCATCACGAGCAGGGTTACACTGACAGAAGCTCTGATCGCGAAAGCAACGCAAACGCCAAGGAATAGCGGTAGGTAGAACCCGAGCTGATAAATGGTGTAGGAGCCAACCGCTCCTACCGCTGTTGGTTTGATCAGCGCCAGCCCCATCATGGAAAGCCCTAAGGTCAATAACAGCCACGCCACCAGCGCTGGGCCTATGCCGATCAGACGGACGGAGGGAGCGGCTATGAATACTAGAACGATAACTCCAGAGCTCAAGATAAGTAGTCCCAGGCGCCACGTCCGGGCAACGGCCAAGTACGTCCGGATTATTCCATCTTCGAGGGGCCCTCTTGCCACAAGTCGAGCCGCCGCAGAGTCGACGCCTGCACCAAGCATGCTGACCATAACCGCCGACGCGAGGACGAGCGAAACCCCGGCAAATTGTCCTGGCTCAAGCCAGCGGGCGAGGACTACCGCAGTCAAGAAGGCCAGGACGGACGAAAGGCCCGAGCCAGCCGCGTAGCGACCGAAGTGGATTGCTTCCTTGAGGCCAGTACTATGGGTTGGCCTTAGACTTTGCTTCCGTACCCCCGCTAGCAACTGCGTCCGGCCTGCCGCGGATTTGTCAGCTGACCAGCATCGGGAAGCCTAAGCAACGCGGCGCCCTTTTCGCAAGGCACTTCCTCCAAGGAAAGCCGTGGCTCATCGCGCAGCCATCGACTTACCATTTCGCGCTCATCAGCACGATTAAAGTCATCGACCACGATAACGGCACCAGGACTGAGTTTTCGAGACAGGATCGGAAGCGCTGGGTACCGCGCCAGGGAGTGAAGGTCGCCCGGCGGGCCATCGACAATAACTACGTCGATTGACGTCAGCTGGTCGAGCGCTGCCGTTTCGTACCATAGCCAATTCCCATCGCCGAGCTGCTGGCGCGTTATGGCAGCGTTGCAGACAGAGGCAAACTCCTGCACTCCATGCGAAACCAGGTCCGCCTGTGTCTTTGAGGCAAACGCTCGATCATGCTCAAGCGCAATGAGGCGGCCGCTCCCCGCACCCTTGAGCCAATGCCCAACGATGAGCGTCGAGATTCCACTTCCAAGTTCGAGAACGGTTCGCGGTCTACGTTCAGCAAGCACTTTGATAATGAGATTGGCGAAATCTGGCGAAATCGCCCAGCCGCGCATTGGCGGTAGAGGGTGTTTGAACTGAATGGAAGAGAACAGAGAAAACAACGATTCCACCTGGCGATAGTCCCTTCCAGCGATCTGCAAGCGCCGATAGGATTCCAGTTGGACCGCTAGCGATACCACGAGTGCCCCCGAGATGGCCAGAACAAGCACCACGGGGCCCAGCACAGCCCAGCCCAGGAGCGTCGCGCCCAGGAATAGTCCTCCCACCATAGTGATGAGTAGGACGTCGGCTGGTCGCAGCTGGACTAGCTGCGCCAGGGCCTTTCCGAGCCCGGACCGCTTAATCACCTAGAGCCTGGGACATTTGCCGGTGAGAATCACCCCTTTACTGATTGAACTTCCACATCTCCTGGGCAGGCTCCGCCGTTTCGAACACTTTCGTGTTCGAAAAGCCGCCGGCCGGGCGGGGGGCGTGCCCTAGCCGGCGGCCCCGACGATCGCGGCGTCGAGCTCGACCGGCATCGAGCGGCCGAGCAGCTGAACCAGGACCTGCACCCGCTGGGTGGCGTCCAGGTTCTTCTCGAAGATCGCGTCCACCATCCGCAGGGGCCCGCTCTGGATGAGCACGGGTTGGCCCTTTCGGAGGGTCGGGCGAGTTTGGCTCAGCGACCGTTCGGCCAGCCGCTGGCGGACGTGGTCGACTACGACGTCATCGACAGTGCCGGGGTCGCCGTCCTCCTGGAGCATCCGGCGGACACCGGGCGCCCAGCGGATCAGGTCCCAGCGCTCGAAGCCGTCGGCAATCTTGAAGAAGACGTAGCCCGGGAAGACCCACCGCTGCCGGCGGTCGCGGACGCTGCCCGGCTTGGTGCGAGGCGGTGGCGGGAACCTGGGTGCGTAGCCCTCGATGCCGTGGAGCCCCAGGTATTTGCAGACCTGCGGCTCGCCGTTGGGTGCAACATGCAGGACGTGCCACATGGGAGACTTCGCACGTTACGGCTCGTGAAAAACGAGACAGTAAGAGTGTGCGGTCCTGCCGGTAACGGATCGTTGACCTGTCGGGCTGCGGCAAATGAGCGTGTCTGGCCGGCACGCGCGACAGTGAGTGCAAAAATGTGGCGGTCAGAGGTGCGCTAGCCTTCGCCACGCTTGCGCCTACCTAAAGGCCGGGTTACAGGCCTTTAACCTTATATATGTGCGTGCACCAAGGGCCGGTTCGCCGGTCAGCGGGCGGCGGCCGCGGCCCGGGGCTGCGGGATCTCGAACTTGTAGCCGAACCCGCGGAGGGCCTGTATGTATTCGCGCCCGTCGAGATGGGGCTGTAGCTTCTTGCGCAACCGCTGGATGTATACGTCGACCGACTTCTGGGTTCCCGCGAAGTGATCCCAGGCCAGCTCGGTCAGCTGGTCGCGGCTGAGGACCCGGCCGGCGTTCTCCATCAAGGCATAGAGGAGCGAGAACTCGCGCTGGGTCAGGGAAATGCGTTGACTGTTGACCACCACCTGGGCTTGCTGCAGGTTGAGAGCGATCTCGCCGATCGAGAGATTCTCGTCCTGCCAGCGCCCGCCCCGGTTGAGGTTGGACCGCCGCAGCAGGACGGTGACCCGGGCCAGCAGATAGCGAGGCGAAAACGGCTTGACGACGTAGTCGTCCGCCGCCGCCAGCAGGGTCCGGACGATCTGGTCTTCTTCCTTGCGTTCGGAGAGGACCAGGAGCGGCGTGTAGGGGTTGAGCTGGCGCATCTGCTGGCAGACCCGAACCGCGTCATGGCGCGGCAGCGCAGGTTCGACGACCACCAGGTCGATCAGCTGGGACTGCAGGACGTCGAAGGCGATTTCGGGTTCGGCCGTCGCATGGACCTTGTGCCCTTCCTGCCGGAGGAGGTGGCTCAGGACCTCGAGCTGCAGCGTGTCCTTGTCAACCGCCAGAATCGTAGCCATCGGCTGCCCCCATGTCTGCATCCCACCGGCTGACGGCGGCGCCTGTGGCTAGATAGCCACCGATATAGACCGCGAGATACAAGACCCCTGCCCCTCCAAACGAAATCCTCGGCCCCTTTCCTAAAGTCCCCTGGCCAGCATCCTGTCAGTTCCGCATGGCCTATGTCAACAGGGAAGAGTCAAGCCGTATTTAGATATAGTGAATAATGACCGATTGGACTAGGCCGAAATGGTAGAGGCACCCTATCACGTTGGCCATGCCGAGATCCGCTGACCCTACAATGCAGTCGCAGTGGGTCGAGACATCACCGTTCGGCTCGGCGAGGACCGGCCCGGAGCCCTCGCCGCCCTGGTCCAGGCTCTCAGTCGTTCCGGCGTCAACATCGACGGCATCACCGAAGTCGAGGGCGTCGTCCATGTGCTCGCCCGCGATCCGAGCGCGGCCCGGGGGGCACTTCGGGCGGGCGGCTACACGGTCGAGGCCGAACTCGAAGTGGTGGTGATGCCGATGCCGGACCGTCCCGGCGAGCTTTCCATGGTCATGCAGCGCCTGGCCGAGGCGGGCGTCAACCTGCGGTTCGTTTACCTGGCGACGGGAACCCGTGTCGTCATCGGCGTGGAGGACATCACCCGAGCCCGCGCCGCCCTCGAGCCCGCCCAAAATTAGGTTTCGGCGCTAGCAGAGCTGGGCGACGATCGTGCCGGTTCCGGGATGCCCGGGGTTGGGTCCGTAGCCCGGGTTGGTGCGGACGAGTACGACGTGGACGATGTCACCGGAGATGACCGGGCCCTTCTTCGTGATGTGACTGGAGACGATGACGGCCATCGTCCCGGGGACGGTACTCGGCGGCTTCGGGCTGTTGCCGGGGAGGGTCGTCCAGGTCTGCCCACACCACGGCGACAGGTTGCTCTTCTCGAAGCCCTTGAAGCTGGCTGGGGCGAGACCGCTGCTGAGATGATCGTTCTTCCACCACTGCGCGCCCCACCAATAGACGGCGCCGCCGTTGATCTCTTTGAGATCACTAATGACGAACCCGCCGCCGCCGGGCGCGAAGGCCACCCATGTAACCGCCACCGAATTCGAGGTGATGGTGCCGGCGATGTTGGTGACGGAGGCGTGCCAAGTGTCGGTCCCGGTGGTTGAACTGCTGTAGCTCAGGGTCGCCATGCCGTTCGCGTCAGTCGTGCCCGTGCCTGTGCGTCCGGCATTGGGCCCCGAGGCCGCCGTGAACTGCACGGCAACGTTGGAGAGCGGCTGCCCGCAGCTGTTGGTGAAGGTCGCGGTGATGGTCGCCGTCGCGCCGACGTTATGCGTCTGGGCAGGCGGCGTCAGACCGAACTGGGAACCGCGGCAGGGCGCATGACCAATCGTCGTCCATTGGATGGATTCGTTTGAACCCGGGGGCGGGCATAACGCGCCGTCGACACCACCGGTGTTCAGCACCTGGCCGGCGTCCGTATAGCTCGTCGTTTGGCTATTGATGGTCACGTCAACCGTCGACTGGATCCCATCGGGCGTGCAGATGCCAGAGTAGTTGCTGCCGTTAGGGCCGATGTCGGAGGTATCAAAGTGCGCCGGCGACGGACCAGAACAGCCATCCGAGGCTCCGCTCGTCAGCTGCGTCACGATCAGGTCGGCGCCGGGCGCAAGAATCGCAGAGGGCCACCCGGTGAAGGTACACGTGTCCAGGTGGACGGCGATCGCGTTGACGGTGACGGAGCTGCCGGTATTGTTCGCAATGCGGATCGCGCCCGCGTCGTACTCGCAGCTCGCGACGGGCAGGCAACCTTCGAAAATCGTCTGCGGGGATCCGGCCCACGGAGTCGGGAAATTGGTCGCATCCGCGCGAAGGCTGTCGGCGTAACCGACGAATACCCCAATTCCGGACGCGGCCGAAGCGGGCATGATGGTCACGAGCGACCCAAGAACGAGCCCGGCGAGCATGCCGGCGATGGCAACGTGCGGTCCCCTGCCGCGCTGAAGGCCCTTTCCCATTGTCCCTCCTCGCCCTCCCATGGGCGTACTCCCACCCATACAACGAGACGCTCCGGCACGCCCTTTTGGGCTGGAAAGCACGGCTCGCCAACAGGGTGGACGCGCCGAGTCGCGCCCGCGTAACGGGGTCAGCCGGCGCTATTTCAGGACGGCGAAGGCGCCGGCGTCGGGATCGGCGAATCGGTGGGTGTCGGGGCCGGGGTTGAGGTGTCGGTCGGAGATGGCGTCGGGGTTGGGGTGTCGGTCGGCGTTGGGGTCGGGGTCGGCGAGTCGGTTGGCGATGGACTCGGTAAGACGGGGGCAGGAGCCGTCGTGACCGTCGCGCGTTGGTGAGTCGTCGCCACCACGGCGCGAATCACGGTACCGAGTCCGCCATTCGGCGTCGGCGTTGCTACTGGATCGCGAGCGGCGGACGGGCTGGGGCTGACCGGTGGGGTCGGCGTCCCGATCGCCGTCACCGAAACGGGATGGGTGGCGCCGGAATGGCGGGCACCGAAGTACACCATCGTGAACACGGCGACCAGCACGATCAGCGCCAGGCTGGCCGCCACGTCAGTTGGTGCAAATGTGGATCTGATCGAAAGCCATAGGCCCTTCCTGCGGATGGCTTCGCCCCTCCTTGCGAGCCGTCGCTCGCCGGGTCATCTTAGCGAACCGACCCTCGAAAAATGGCTCGGCCGAACAGACGTTCTATTTAAGGATGATCGCCATATTGTTGAAGTCAGCCCACGAGGTCTCGAAGGTGCTCCGGCTGACCAGGTACTGGGTGCCATGCCAGGGGTCGTTGACGCGGACGTCGGTGAGCGACAGGCCGGTGAGCACGACCGTATGTTCGTCCAGCGAATACCGAATGCTGCGCCCGTCCCACGCGGTCCAGAAGTGGATCGCCGGACGATACCAGCCGACCTCCACCCAGGCGAGCACCGGCTGGCCGCTGGCCATCGCTTGATAGATGGTGGCTTTGTTCATGGCTTCCCCGCCCACGGCGCCAGGCGCGCCATGGCTCTGGGCGATCGAAACCATCGGCGGATAGTAAATCCCATAACCGGTGGGCGGGTAGTGGTCGGTGCCATTGACGTCCCCCACGAAGTTGGTATAGGGATCACCCCACTGCTGGATGACGCCGCCCCCCACGACAGGCGGGCGCGTATCGGGATTTTCATACGCGAAGATCTGCTGCTGCGAGTAGTTCTGGCCCAGGTAGGCGAGTCCCATTTGCAGCGCCGCCGTTTCACAATCGAGGTTCATCGCCTGCCGGAAAACCGGCACGGGAATCGTCATCGGGTCGGTGCCAGTGGCCATCAGCCCTCCGAGCGGCTGCCAGCCCCATCCGGCTCCGCCCCACCACAGGTGCCAGACCTGACCATCGTTGCCGCGGCCGAAGGCATCGATCCGGCCCGGTCCCCAGGAAACGGCGGATGGCGTGGACGTCAGGATCCCACCCAGCGGCTGCCACCCGCTCCACGACGCGCCGGCCCACCACCGGTGCCAGACCCCTCGGTCGAGACCCACGACGAAAACATCGAGGCGGTCGGGCGCCCAAGATGCCACCCCGGGCCCGGAGGTTAAACCGCCGCCCAACGGCTGCCAACCTTGCCACGCTCCGCTGTCATACGTGATGTGCCAGAGCGCGGCGTCGCTGCCCCGACCGAAGACATCGATCCGGCCGGCTGCCACGGAGATCGCGGCGGGCTCGGCGGTGAGCTGCCCGCCGAGACTGCTCCACGCGCTCCAGGTGGCGCCGCTATCCGTCGACGATTTGTACGAGAGACTCTGATCCGCGCCAACGGCGAAGAGGTCGAACCGCCCGGGGGCTGACGACGTCACGGCCGGTCCCGACACGAGCCGGTCCCCCATCGACTGCCAACCGCCCCAGGCGGTGCCGTCGAACACGCGATGCCAGAGGACGAAATCCGCGCCGCGGACAAAGACGTCGATCCTGCCACCGGCGGAGGTGACGGACGTGGGATCCGCACTGAGTAGGCCGCCGAGCGGCTGCCATCCGCTCCAGCGGGTGCCGTCCCAGTGTCGCTGCCAGAGGCCATTGTCGGCGCCCCGAATAAAGGTGTCGAGGTGGTTGGAACCGGTCGACACGGCGGCGGCCGCCGCCGGCTTGAGCAAGGTCGCGAGCGGAAGCAGCGCCGCCGTCAGCAGGACGATGCCTGCGAGCAGCGATGGGAGCTTTCTGTTCAGCCTGAGGTTGCCCCCCTTGTCATCAACCCGGGAATACTACCCGAGACCCCGCGCGCAATCGCCGCTGTGTGCTTGGGCCTTAACGAATTTGTAGACGGCTCTTAGGTGGATCTCAATCAGCCGCACCACGATAGAGCTATGAAGGCCCCCGGCTGGTTGGTCAGTGATGCCGACGACGTCGACGTGCTGATGCTCTCGGCCGATAGCTCGCTGGCGCAGATGTTCCAGTTCAGGCTGCAGATGGACGGCTACCGGGTCACCGCGGCGAGCCAGCTCGAGGAATGGCAGGCGCGCTCGCCTGTTCTACCGCCCGATATCGTGCTCATCGATCTCGATGATGCCGAACTGGCACGGCTTCGCGATGTGAGCCGGCTTCGATCGGATCCGGTTCTCAAGAACGTTCCGTTACTGATCGTCTCCTCTCGCTCGCCCGAGGAGTTGCGACGCGCCGGCCTCACCCTGAACGCCCGGGACAATCTCCTTACGAGTGGGTTGGCGTTGGGCTTGCTAGGAGGTTGACGCGCGGCAAGATGCCTTGTGGCAGCTTCCGGATGATGCTCACACAGCCGAGGGGAGTGACGCCCTGCGGAGGTCCCGTCGACACGAATGCGGTCACCTCGGTTCCTAGTGGTGCTTGGCCGGCCACCGGCTGGGTCTTGAACACGACGCCGTTCGCATAGGACGGATTGGCGACGAAGCTGCCGGCGAATTTGAAGCCGGCGCCTTCGATGGCTTGCTGCGCGACGGCGGCCGTCATGCAACTCACGTTGGGGATCGTCGCCAGTACGGGCGTGGGTGTCGGGCTCGGCGTCGGGGTCGGCGTCGGCGTCGGCGCGGCACTGTTCGATGTGGTGGGTTTGCTGCTGCCTCCTGTGTTGGGGGCGGCCTGATTGGACGCGCTTTTGCCGGCCACCAGCTGTATCAGGGGATCACGCTCGATGACCGCGCCCGTCAGCAGCCCGATCAGCAGCACCCCGAGCAGCACGGGCACCAGCGGGAATTTCCTTTGGATCGGCCGGGGCACCGGCTCCTGCAGCATGGTGGCATCGGCCGACACCGGCGGTAGCCCGTCGGCGCGCAGCTCCACCTTGAAGGGGTGCGGCTGGGGCGGCCCATCGTAGAAGCGCGATCGCGGCGTCACGGTGAGCTGCGCGAAGGCTGACTGGCCGGCGGCGACCGCGAGAGCCAGCGGCTCGAACTGGAAGTTCAGCAACTCGTCGACGTCGCTCGCCTCGAGGGTGGCGCGCAACGGAGCGTTGCCATGGTTCTCGACGGTGACCCGGTGGCTGACCGATTCTCCACCCCGCGACGTCCGCGGCACGATCGAGAGGCTCGCCTCCTGATACAGCGCCACATCGATCGAGCCGTCCTGATAGGCGGCGATGTTGGGCGAGGCCTTCGATTGCACCGCGATGGAGAATGGCTTGCTGCCGGACGCAACGCCGGGGGAGCGGGCGGGGCGGAACCGGACTTTGGCCACGCCTTCGCCATCCGGGAAGAGCGAGAGCGTGGTCGGCTCGACGATCGCCCATCGGGACGGTTCGCCGACGACCTGGATCTCGTACTGGTCGACAACGTTGCTCTTGTTGCGCACGTGGACCTCGCAGCTGGCCTCCTCGCCGGGCTTGACGGCGATCATCGCCGGGGCGATGGCCACGGTCACGCCGCCGGAGAGGGCCTCGGTTTTGGTGCCGACATAAGCCAGGAAGGCGCCACACCCCTTTGGGTTGGCGCAAAACTCCACACCGTCCTCGTTGCGGAAGCCGCACTTGGAGCAAATGACCACGACGACACAGTCTGGTTCGCGGACCGCGCTACGTCAAGAGGCGGGCCGATTTTGGCGCAATTACCTATTCGGAAGGGGTCGGGTCGCCGATCACGCCAACGAAGAGGATCAGGTCGGTTTCGCCGTCGATGACCGCCACCAGGAACGGCCGCTCGACGTACATCTCGAAAGGCGTGTCGGGCGTGATCGTGAGGGAGGCGCTTAGCGTCATGCCGATGAACGTCGAGGCGGCGGCGGTCGTGCCTTGCTCATCGATCTCCAGCCGCGTCTTGTGAGAGACCGTTGAGATGAACGCCGGCAGATCCCCCTCAAAGACATCAGAGAAGTCGGCGTCCTCGGTAAACGCAGGGCCCAGTCCCATCTCCAGCAGCTCGGGCACAAGATTGGCCGAGTAGGCAATTCCGACTTTCGGCAGGCCGATGCTGCCCCGTCTGGTCCTGAGCCCGGCCAAGATCCGCGTCAGGGAACTCGATGCAGCGATGTCGTGAAACGCTGCCGGCGCTAGGGATTCGTGCGGCAGCACGACGAGCAGACTGAAACGGCCTTGTTTGTAGGGCACCAGGACGGCCTGGAGGTCCCGGTCTCGCATGTAGCTGAATGACCCCGACGCGAGCATCAGACGGACTTTGGTCACACCACCGAAGCCGGTCGTGAATTCCCAGTCGAGCGTACCCTCCGGATCGAACGATTCCTCCCAGAGGCCGTTGAAATAGGTGGCATTGACCAGCGCCAGGATGCTGCTGGGATCCATCTGATCGACCGCGCTTTGTATCTGGCCGTGGGTGGCACCCGACACCCAATCGTTCACGAGCTGTGTGGCACCCTGTGATGCGAAGTCGAGGCTGCGCACCTCCGCGCGGTAGCCCTCGCGCATCGCATCGGTGTAGCGGGCCGACAACGGCAACCCCGATCGCACCCAGAGCGAATTAGCGAGCTCAACCACGACACCGGGAGGGAGCGTGTCGAGGCTGGCGAAGAGTTGCTTGGCCTGGCTGGCCGCGCGCTTTCCGTCGACGCCAAGCGCGTCTTCGAAGGCAGCGAGTGTCTTGCCGTGCGCGCCGGCGGCCACCATCCCGAGAGCAAGCCCGACACTTGCGGGGGAAACAAAGACGTTCTCCTGCTTCCGCTGGAGCAGTTGCTGCAACAGGCGGGAACCGAAAAGGGTCTGGCTGGTGGGCGCGAGGGCAGCCATCGTCTTGCTACCTGTCCCTCTCTTTTGTCTCCATCGCGGCCTGGGCCGCTGCCAATCGCGCCACGGGCACCCGATAAGGGGAGCAGCTGACGTAGTTCAGGCCGATCGTGTTGCAGAACTTGATCGACGCCGGATCGCCGCCATGCTCGCCGCAGATGCCAATCTCCATGTCCGGTCGCGACTTGCGGCCTTCCTCGACCGCGATCTTCATCAGCCGGCCGACACCGACGGTGTCGAGGGACTCGAAGGGGTTGACCGGCAGGATCTTCTCCTCGACGTACTTCAGGAGGAACTTGCCTTCGGCATCGTCGCGCGAGAAGCCGAAGGTCGTCTGCGTCAGGTCGTTGGTGCCGAAGGAGAAAAATTCCGCGACCTTCGCGATCTCCCCCGCGGTCAGCGCCGCGCGCGGGATCTCGATCATCGTGCCGAACTTGTACGGGATCTCGGTCTTCAGCTCGGTGAAGACCTGCTTGACGACCCGCAGCACGGTCTCGTGGGTTCGCTGCAGCTCGTTGACGTGGCTGACCAGCGGGATCATGATCTCGGGCTTGACGTCGACGTTCTTCTTCTTGAGCGAGATGGCGGCCTCGGTGATGGCACGCACCTGCATCTCGATGATCTCCGGGTACAACAGGCCAAGACGGATGCCGCGCAGGCCCAGCATCGGGTTCTGCTCGCGCATCCCCTCGATCGCCTTAAGCAGCGCTTCTTCCGCCTCGAGCTTCTTCTTGGGCGCCTTCTTCAGACGCATGCTCGTGACCTTGACCAGCTGCTCGTCGTAGTTCGGCAGGAATTCGTGCAGCGGCGGGTCGATCAGCCGGATGATGACCGGCAGCCCATGCATCTCCTTGAGGATGCCGATGAAATCCGACCGCTGGAACGGCAACAATTTCGCCAGCCATTGCCGCCGCTCCTTTTCGTCCTCGGCCAGGATCATCTTTTGGACGATCGGCAGGCGCTCCTGCTCCATGAACATGTGCTCGGTACGGCAGAGGCCGATGCCCTCGGCGCCGTAGCTGCGTGCGACCTTGGCGTCTCTCGGGTAGTCGGCGTTGGCCCAGACCCCGAGGCGCCGGCGCGCGTCCGCCCAGAGCAGCAGCTGGTTCAGGTCCTTGTTGATGGCGGGTTCGATCATGGGGACCGACCCGAGAATCACCTCGCCGGTCGACCCGTTGATGGTGATCAGGTCGCCTTCCTTGACCTTGACCCCGCCGACGGTGAAGAACCGTTTCTCGAGGTCGATCTTGAGGCTCTCGGCGCCGGCGACGCAGGGCTTACCCATGCCGCGGGCGACGACCGCCGCGTGACTGGTCTTGCCGCCGCGAGCGGTGAGTACGCCTTTGGCCGCGATCATGCCGTGCACGTCGTCGGGGTTGGTCTCGATGCGGACCAGGATGACTGCCTCACCGGTCTTCGCCTTCGCCTCGGCGCGATCCGCGTCGAAGACTGCCTTGCCGCTGGCGGCGCCGGGTGATGCGTCGATGCCTTTGGCGATCACCTTCGGCTTCGCCTTCGGGTCGATGCGCGGGTGCAGCAGCTGGTCGACCTGGGTTGGCTCGACCCGCTGGACGGCCTCGTCCTCGCTGATCAGCTTCTCCCCCACCATGTCGACCGCGATCTTCACCGCGGCCTGTGCGGTGCGCTTCGCCGATCGAGTCTGCAGCATCCAGAGCTTGCGCTTCTCGACCGTGAACTCGAGGTCCTGGACGTCGCGGTAGTGCTTCTCGAGCCGCTCGGCGTTGGTCTCGAACTCCTTATAGACGTCGGGCATCGCCCTCTTCAGCGATGAGATCGGCTGCGGGGTGCGGATCCCGGCCACGACGTCTTCACCCTGGGCGTTCGCCAGGTAGTCGCCGTAGAGAACTTTCTCGCCGGTGTTGGGATCACGAGTGAAGGCGACGCCGGTGCCGGAGTCGTTGCCCATGTTGCCGAACACCATGGTCTGGACGTTGACCGCCGTGCCCAGGTCGTGCGGGATTTTGTTGAAGTTGCGGTAATCGGTCGCTCGCTTGTTGTTCCACGAGGAGAAGACCGCCTCGATCGAGGCGCGCAGCTGATCCAGCGGATCGTCCGGGAAGGGCTTGCCGCTCTCCTTGAGGATGACGTCTTTGAATTCTTTGACCAGCTTCTCGAGCTGTTCCGGCTTCAGCTCCGGATCGGTCTTGACCTTCGCCTTCTCCTTGGCGAGCTCGAGCCGCTTCTCGAACTTCTCGGCCTCGATGCCGAGGACGATCTTGCCGAACATCTGGATGAAGCGGCGGTAGGCATCCAGCGCGAAACGCCGGTCGTTGGTCAGCTTGGCCAGCCCCTCGAGGGTCGCTGGATTGAGCCCGAGATTCAGAACCGTGTCCATCATGCCGGGCATCGAGAACTTGGCGCCCGAGCGGACCGAGACCAGGAGTGGGTTTTTGACGTCGCCGAGCTTCTTGCCGGTCTTCTCCTCGACGTGGTGGAGAGCCTCGATCGCCTGCTCCCACATGCCGTCGGGGAACTTCTTGCCCGAAGCGTAATAGGCGTTGCAGGCCTCGGTCGTAATCGTGAATCCGGGCGGAACCGGCAGCCCGGCGCGGGTCATCTCGGCCACGCCGGCCCCCTTGCCGCCGAGCAGGTCGCGCAGATCCTTATTCCCCTCTTCGAACAGGTACACCCACTTCGTCTGGGCTGGAGCCTGGCGGGCTTGGGGTGCTTGTGTCGTGACGGCCATGGGAAATCCTCCTCAGAACCTGGGCTGCGTACGTCAGGATAGCAAGCCGCCGCCCGAGGCCAGCCGTATGATGGGACCGGGATGACGGTCGGAATCGGCCTCGTCGGCTGCGGCCAATGGGGCCTGAACTACCTCAGAGCCTTCTCCGAGCTCGAAGGCTGCCGGCTGGTCGTCGCCTGCGATCCGGATCCTGCCCGGCTGAGGGAGGCCGAGCGCCGCAGTCCGGGCCTCCGGACCACCCTTGACGTCGCCGAATTGCTGGCCGAGCCGGCCGTCACGGCGGTCGTGGTGGCGACCCCGGCGACCCGCCACTTCGGGGTCACGTTCGCGGCCCTCCAGGCGGACAAGGATTGCCTGGTCGAGAAGCCGATGACGACCGACGTGGAACAAGCCCGCACCCTTCGCGACCTCGCGGCCTCCCGCGGCCGCCGCCTGATGGTCGGACACGTGTTCCGCTTCAACGCGGCGGTCAACTACCTCCAGCAGCTGATCGGCTCCGGATCCCTGGGGGAGCTCGAGTACCTCTACTTCACCCGGACCAACCTCGGGCCGATCCGGTCCGATGTCAATGTCGTCTGGGATCTGATGACTCACGATGTGTCGATCCTCCTGCACTTCCTGAACCACACGCCGACCTGGGCATCGGCCCAGGGAGCCTCCTACCTCTCGCGCGGCTGTGAGGACATCGCCTTCGCGACGCTCGGCTTCGAGAGTGGGGTGATCGCCAACATCCGGGCCAGCTGGCTCGATCCCCGTAAGGTGCGCGAGATCACGGTGGTCGGCAGCAGCAAGATGGCCGTCTTCAACGACCTCGACCCCACCGAGCCGGTGCGCATCTTCAACAAGGGGGCGATTCGCGAGCCGTCCTACGAGAGCTTCGGGGAGTTCAAGCTGGTGACCCGGAGCGGCGAGGTGGTCAGTCCTGCCATTCCCCCCAGCGAGCCACTCAAGAATCAGTGCCAGCACTTCCTGAAAGCGCTGGCGAGCGGCGGCCCGGTGTTGAGCGATGCCGATGATGGGCTTCGCGTCGTCGAGATCGTCAGCGCCATCAACCGATCGATCGCCGAGCGGGGCGTTCCGCAGTCGCTGTCCACCGCTCCCGCCATCGCTTGAGCGTCGCGGCCGGCGTCGCCCTGGCGGATCCGCACCGGATCGATCCCCTCGCGATCATCGGCGAGCAGCCCGGCCGCTCGATCGCCGACCTCACGCTGCATCTGGGGCCGCATGCGATCGTTCGGGCCTTCAGCGTGATCTACGCCGGGTCGCGCATCGGCCATCATCTCGAGACCGGGCACGGCGCCGTGATCAGAGAGGAGAATACGGTCGGCGATCATCTGAGCATCTGGAACTACTCGACGATCGACTACGGCTGCGTGATTGGCAACAACGTGCGCATCCACAGCAACGTCTATGTGGCGCAGTTCACCGTCATCGAGGACGATGCCTTCCTCGCGCCCGGGGTGACCATTGCCAACGATCGGCATCCGATCTGCCGGGATTGCATGAAGGGTCCGACCATCAAGCGCGGCGCCCGCATTGGGATCAATGCGACGCTGCTGCCTGAAGTCGTGATCGGCGAAGGCGCCCTCGTCGGTGCGGGGGCCGTGGTCACCCACGACGTTCCGGCCGGCAGCGTGGTGGTCGGGAACCCGGCTCGCGTCATTGGCCAGGCAGATCAGCTGACGCACTCGGCCTCCTACCTGGAGCGGCAGCGATAGCGACTACAGCGGCCGCCATCCGGTTCGTCGACGTCGCCGCCCAGACCGCCTCCCTCCAGCCGGCGCTGTCCGACGCGATCCAGGGCGTCATCAACAAAGGCGATTTCATCCTGGGCGCCGACGTGGAGCGGTTCGAGCGCGAGTTTGCCGATTACTGCGGCGTCCCGCATGCCATCGGTCTCGATTCCGGGCTTTCGGCCCTGGAGTTGGCGCTGCGGGCCGCGAAGGTCGGCGCTGGCGACGAAGTCATCACCCAGGCCAATACCTTCATCGCCACCGCCGGCGCCATCATCGCGGTTGGCGCTCGACCGGTGCTGGTCGACTGCGACGATCACGGCGCGATCGATCCGGCCGCCATCGACGCCGCCATCACTCCCAGAACGCGGGCGATCATCCCGGTGCACCTCTTCGGCCGGATCTGCGACATCGAGCCCATCCTGCAAATCGCCAGCAAGCGGCAGTTGCATGTGATCGAGGACGCCTGCCAGGCGCATGGCGCGCTGCTTGGCGGTCGGCGCGCCGGGTCCTTCGGCGAGAGCGCCGCCTTCAGCTTCTACCCCGCCAAGAATCTAGGGGCCTTCGGCGATGGCGGGATGCTGGTCACCACCTCACCCGAGGTCGACCGCACCGTGCGCGAGCTTCGCAACTACGGGCAGCGGGTCAAGTACGAGCACGTCGCGCTGCCCCTGAACCACCGGCTTGACACCATCCAGGCTGCGGTTCTGCGAGTCAAGCTTCCGCATCTCGATGGCTGGAATGCGCGCCGGCGCTACCTCGCCGACGCCTATCGCGAGCATCTCGCCGGACTGCCGGTGACGCTGCCGGCGAGCGATGAAGAGGGCCGGCACGTCTACCACCTGTTCGTCATCCAGGCCGAGGATCGCGACGGCCTGCGCGCCGCGCTAGGCGAGCGCGGCATCGAAACCGGCGTCCACTACCCGACGCCGCTCCATCTGCAGCCCGTGCTCGGCGAGCTCGGTTATCGCCGCGGGGCGTTTCCGAATGCCGAGCGACTGGCCGAGCACTCGCTCTCGTTGCCCATGTACCCCGAGCTTTCACTCGAGCACGTGGAACAAGTCGCGGTCGCGATTCGCACGCACCTGGGCGGCTGATGTACGGCGGCCAGACGATCGCGATCATCCTGCCGGCGCTCGACGAAGCTGGGAAGATCGGAAAGGCGGTGAGTCGCATGCCCAAACCGCTGGTCGATGTCGTTGTGGTCGTCGATGACGGCTCGACCGATGGCACCGCCACTGAAGCCGAGGCCGCCGGCGCCACCGTGATCCGCCATGATCGGAACCAGGGCGTCGGAGCCGCGATCCGCACCGGCATCGAGTGGGCACAGTCGCACACCATCGCTCTCACCGGCATCATGGCCGGGGACGACCAGGACGATCCGGAGGAGTTGATTCGTCTCGCCCATGCGATCGTCGATGAAGGAGCTGACTTCGTGCAGGGGTCGCGCTATCTGGCAGGCGGGCAACGCCTACACCAGCCGGCAAGCCGGACGGTGATGACGGTTGGCTACTCGGTGATGTTCTCTCTCTGCGTGGGACGCCGCATCACGGATGCCACCAATGGGTTCAAGCTCTTCCGCACCGCGATCTGTCGCGATTGGGACCTTCACCAGTCATGGCTCGACCGTTATGAGCTCGAGCCTTACCTGCTCTGGCAGGCCATCCGGCGCGGATACAAGGTGCGCGAGGTGCCGGTGACGAAGTTCTACCCGCCCGATCGGCAGGTCGGCTACACCAAGATGAAAGCCTGGCGCGACTGGTGGCGTATATCGCGGCCGATGCTACTCCTCACCCTCCACATCCGGCACTGACGGCGCAACCAATCTAGATGCGCTGACGCCGACGCAGTCGCCAGGCTAGGCCCGATCCAATTCCCAGCAGCATTAGCGCAAAAATTGCGCCAACCAAAACGACAGCGCCAGGAGCTCCCGCCTTCGACGGCCCCGTGGCAGAGGCGAGGCTGGGAGCGAGCCGCGTCGCAGTTGCTGATGGGGTCGCGTCTGACGAAGGGAGTGGCGTGGCGCTTTCGGTAGCGGACGGGCTCGGTGTCGGCGGAGGTGTCGCGGCGGGAGGGGTAGTGGTCGCAGCGCGTGGAGGCGCACTATTGGCGATGGGCCGAGTCGTCAGGGGGAAGTACGCCTGCGAAGCCGCATACACCGAATCCCCGTTATAACTGACTTGGATGGTGGCTGACGGGGGAATTCCTGGGGCACGGGCCTGGAACGTCACGCTGCCGCCGGCCCCTAACGAGATGATTTGAGTGGATGCGCCCGCGATGGTCAGACTGATATATCCGGTTGGCGCCGGTAAGCCCGGTCGTTCAGAGACGACCACTTTCCAGGTGATCAACGCCCCACCAGTTACAGGCGCGGGCTCCGTGTATAACGCGATACCGCCTACCGGGTTATTCCCGCTCACGATGGTGGTCGGGATGCTCATGGTGGTTTCCACAGGATTGAAGAGGTTCGTGCCACTGAACGCACACTTGGTGTTATAGACGCCGTACGCTGCTGGTACGGGGGTTGTCACCTCCAAGGCGCTATTCGCCTTAAGATTGCCGAACGAGAAGGTCTGGGCGCCCACAAAAGTTACCGTGAAGGTGCCATTCTGGAAGTCGACAGGCGCGTTGGTGTTCGAGAATAGGGCAGAGAACTTCAAGGGACTGTTGGGAGTGTAGGTGGTGCTGAAGTTCATGACCCCGCAGGACAGTCCGGGCGTCGACTTGAGGACAGTCAAGGCGACGGGCGAACTCGTAAGCACACCGTGGTTTGGGCTGAGATATTTGGCGATGACGGAATGCTGACCCGGTAGGGGCCTTGGATCCAGGGCGGGCACATATAACGCATAGGTCGGGTTTGTCCCGGAGAGGCTGCCGTAATAATCCTGCGAGTCCACCGAGATGCGGAGGGGCGCCGTCATTACATTTAGGGGCGGATCATCACTTGGTTCGGTCAAGTACGCGTGGAACACAGGAGATAGCTCCCCGTAGGTCATCGTCGACGAACTCTCTGTGATGGTGAGTTGGTAGTCGACAGATGCGGCCGAGGCGCCCAACGGTATAGAGGACACCGGAATGGTCAAGCTTCCCAGGACGGCGAGCACCACGAGTCGCGAGCCAAGCTTATGCCCCATCTACTCCCCCGAATAGGCGCCGGTTACCCCAGTATCGGCTTCAGAGAATACCGCGCGTCGCGTCTCGGCGCAATAGGTCAGGCGGGCGTGGCGGTTATGGTCGGAAGGGACCCTAGCCGCTGTAGGCGCGGTGCCAGAGGGCGCCGTCGGCGCCGCGGATGAAGACGTCGATCAGATTAGTTCCAGTCGACACGGCGCCGACGTCGCCGGTCGTGATGCCACCCAGCGAGCGCCACGGGTTCCAGCCGCCGTTGGCGAACCACTTGTGCCAGAGCTGGTGATCCTGGCCCTCGGCAAAGACGTCGAGGCGACCCGCGCCCCACGATGCGGCATCGGGCCCTGACGCCAGCACGCCGCCGTCGGCCTCCCACCCGCTCCAGGAGGTTCCGTCGAACCAGCGGTGCCAGAGCTGGTTGTCCTGGCCGCGGATCACCACGTCGATGCGGTTGCCTCCCGAGCCGACGGCCCCAGGCGCGGCGGTGATCACGCCGCCGAGCGGTTGCCATCCGGTCCAGGCGCCACTGATAAACGATTTCTGCCATAGCTGGTTATCCATGCCCTGGATGAAGACGTCCATCCGGCCCGGGCCCCACGAGGCGACGTCCGGACCCGAGTTGAGCCCGCCACCCAGTGGTTGCCATCCGCTCCAGGTGGTTCCGTTCCACGAGCGGTGCCAGAGTTGATTGTCCTGTCCTCGGCCAAACACGTCGATCGAATTGGGGCTCATCGAGACCGCCGACGGATCCGCGGTGAGAATCCCGCCCAGCGCCTCCCAACCGCTCCAGTTGGTTCCATCGAACCAGCGATGCCAGAGCTGGTTGTCGAGGCCGCGGATGAAGACGTCGAGCCGCCCCGATCCCCAGGACGAGACATCGGGTCCGTTCTGCATGCCACCACCCAGCGATTGCCACCCGCTCCAGGGCAACTTGTAGCTGCGCACCTGGGTGCTCGCGACGATGAACACGTGGCCGTCGCCGGCGGCCGGCGTCGAGAAGTGTTCGGCCGAGCCGAAGCTGTCCGAGAAGACGATGCCCCCGTTGGACGAGTCGAGAGCGTAGAGGGTGCCGGCGGGATCAATCGTCCATACGAGACCGCCCGCGATGATGGGCGGCCCGGAAAAGCTCACGGCCGGCCCGTGCCAGGCCGAGCTGAACGATGGCGTCCCGGTGTTGACATTGAGCGCCTCGAGCCGGTCGGCGCAGGGGACATAGATCCGACCGGTGGCCGCGTCATACGCGTTGCCCCCGAAGGCGGCGTCGGCGAATTGGCGGCACGCGCGCCCGGAAAACGCCGGGGTCATGTGATTCGCACCGCCCAGGTTGCTGGTATGCAGCAGGAAGCCGTTGCCATCCTTCCCCACCTGGAAGATGAGGCCTCCGGAAAGGAGCGACGGTCCTTCACCACCCAGGTCCGTGTCGTTTGCATTCAGCGTTGCGTAGTTGGAAGGCGCGAAGTAATCGAGCAGACCCAGGCTGGGCGAGAGCTTGATGACGGCCTCGCCATAGTTGAAGTTGGGGCAGCTCCCGCTGCAGCGGGTATTGCCCGACGTGACGTAGACGTTGCCCTGGCCGTCGACCGCCGAGCCTGACGCCCCCCAGAACCCACCGGCCTCATCGGCTCCGTTGGGGGCATTCGGTGTCGGGAGCATGAAGGTCGAGATTGGTCCGGCGCCGGTGCGGGAAGCCGCCGCTCCGACGACCCAACCGTGATATGCGCCGCAGTCGCCATAACGACCACCGAACGGAATGTCGACGATGCCGCCAGTGAGCGCCAGGGCCGCGCGCTGCCCCTCGATCTTCGGATCGAAATTGGCAGTTCCGGAGGCCGGAACCTGCTCGTGCCAGAGCAGGGCCCCGCTGTTGTTCAGGTCGGACGCGAACAGCTCGTAGTGAATGCTCGACGCATTCGTGCCGTCCCAGATCAATCCGACGGCATAAAGAACACCGGCCGCCGTGTCGACGACCGGCGTCCCGGTGATGCCGACCAGACTGACGTTGCCACACGGGAGATTGCCGCTGGGAACCGCCTGGCCCAGACCGGTGGCGAGGTTCTTCGACCACAATTGAGTCCCCAGGCGATCGTCAAACGCATAGATCGTGTTGTTTTCCGTCGCGACCAGCAGCGTATGGCCGACCAGCAACGGCTCGGCATAGACCGGCGCATCGAGACCTGAGGCGGTCCAGCCGGCTACCACCGGGCCGACGCCCCCACTCGTGTCGACGCCCGTCCTCGATAGGTCAGCGTGATAGGTTGTCCAATCCGCGGTGGCGGACAGCGGGAGGAGCGCGAGTGCAGCGACCGCGATGAGCAGGCGACGGGGTCTCAAACTGACGCCCATGCTAACCCGTCAACCCAAGGTGCCACAGGGCAAAATCCTGGCCCCGGACGAAGACGTCGATCACGCCCGTTGTCGGCGAGACGGCGCCGGGTGCAGCGTTGATGATGCCGCCGAGCGGTTGCCATCCGCTCCAGCTGCCGCCGGCGCGCCAGATGTGCCAGAGCTGCTGGTCCTGCCCCTCGATGAAGACGTCGAGCCGTCCGCCACCCCAGGATGAGGCGTCCGGTGCGGATGCGAGGATGCCGCCGAGCGGTTGCCATCCGCTCCAGTTCGTGCCGTCGAAGGATTGATGCCAGAGCTGGCGGTCCTGTCCTCGCGCTAGCACATCGATCTGGTTCGCGGCCGCCGAGTCGGCAGTCGGTGCCGCGGTGATGATGCCCCCCAGCGGCTGCCATCCGCCCCAGCTGCCGTTGATGAAGGACTTCTGCCAGAGCTGATTGTCCTGTCCCTGGATGAAGACGTCGAGCCGGCCCGGGGCGGGCGAGGTCACGTCCGGTGCCGACGCCAGGATGCCGCCGAGCGGCTCCCAGCCACTCCAGTTGGTGCCGTCATAGAAGCGGTGCCAGAGCTGTCGGTCCTGGCCCCGGATCAGCACGTCGATCCGGTTGGGTCCCCACGACACGGCCCCGGGGTCGGCGGTAATGATCCCGCCCAGCGATTGCCACCCGGACCAGTTGGTTCCGTCGAAGCTCCGATGCCAGAGCGCGTTGTCCTGCCCGCGGATGAAGACGTCCTCACGGCTGCTGCTCCACGATGACGCGTCCGGTCCGGACGAGAGGATGCCACCCAGCGATTCCCATTGGCTGACGCCGATCCCGGTGAGCGACGCGGATTGCGGGTTGTCCGCCGCGTTGTCGGTGACGGTCACGACGCCTGTCCTCGCGCCGGACGCTGTCGGCGTAAAGCTGACGTAGATGGTGCAGAAGGCCGCCGCGACGAGCATAGTCGGGCAGTCGTTTGCCTGGCTAAAATCGCCTGAGGCGGCGATCCCGTTGATCGTCAGTGGGCCCGTTCCGCTGTTGGTCAGCCTGATCGATTGCGCCGGGCTCGTGGCCCCGAGGCGCTGTCCGCCGAAGTCCAGACTGCTCGGGTTGAGCTTGCCCTGCGGCGTTGGCAGCGGACGGGCCAGCGACCAGGCACCGCGCCCGTGGGTCCAGGCGACGATAGAGGATGCGTCGGCCGTCAGGGTCAAGGCATCGACGCGCGCGTTCGGGATGCCGGCGCCCAGTGTCGTCCATACTGGGGACGGGGAGCTACCGCCGCACGTGGAGCACCAGAGCGGCCCGGTATCGGTGCCGACGTACACCGTCGACGGGCTGAGCGGGTCCACCGTCAGGCTGTTCACGACCACGTTGGGCATCGCGCCCGTGATATCGGACCACACGGTCGGCGACGCCCCCGCGTTGGTCGTATGAAATACGCGCGGACCCGAAGCGACACCGATCGTTGCCCACACTTCCGAATTGTTGATGGGATTAACAGCGACGGCGGAAATCCAGGGATTCCCGCTATAGCTGCCCTGGCTGAACACCGGCAAGTTGCCGGTGATGTCGGTCCAGCCCGTGCTCGTGACGGTCGGCCCGGTTTTCGTCATCCAGACCCTGCCGAACCAACTGCCTGTCATTACCGTGCCCGAGGTTGAACCTGACCCGATGGCCATCGTGTTGATGAAGTCAAACCGAGGTCCAGTTGACAAGTTGACGGTCCCGGCCGTGAGATCGTTGCTCACCGCCGTCCACGGGGCGCCGGGCCCGCTGCCGCCCGCGGGAAGGCCGCCACTGGTGGTGCGGTAAACACGGTTCGTGCCGCCGTAGAGGCGCTCGACCCCGTTGCCGCTGGTTGGATCCCGCACAAATGGGGCGATGAATCCGGCTGGATCGTTGCACGAAGGGTCGTTATAGGGGCTGGGGCACGGCGCGACCTCGGTCAAAAGCCCGTTCGAGGCATCGACCCGATAGATGTCGAGGAAACTGACTTCGGCGTAGAACGTTGACGAGTTGGGGATCTGCGCCGTCCACCCGCCGTCGCCATCCAGCAACGACGCCCAGGCCGGGGTGGCGGGTCCACCCGGGACGATGCCGGCGGTCCCGTTGTCCTGCGAGCCGCCGATGACGTGGTTGAGGTCTGGCGCGCTCCCTTCGTAGAACTGGGTGATCGACAACGTCGCGTTCTCGTTGGTCCAGTCGTTGCTCGTCCCCGTTCCGCCGAGGTCCGACGTGAGGGAGACTCCGCCGTCATCTCCTACATAAAAGGTGTTGACGGCGCCAGGAAACGCCACGGCATGGAAATCGGGATGCAGCGGGCCCTGCGCGTAGGGTTTCGCGACATCGGTAAAGGTGCTCCCGCCGTCCGTGGTCACCAGCATGCTGATCCCGCCAAAGACGGCGTTCATGGGATTGTTAGGCTGGACCGCGACCACGTTGTCGTACCAACCCTGGTACTGGACCGGTGCGGGGGTCGAGAAGAAATCGGTCAGGCCTGGGGCTGAACCAGGCGCTATCGCCGTCCACGTGGAACCGGTCGGGTCCGTCGTCTTTTCGATCGCGGCAAGCTGCCCGAGGTTGTAGGTGCTGGGCACGTTCGTTTGGCAGGCGGCGACCGCGGCGTAGGCAACATCGGTCGTCGACGTGGCACCGACGCCGAGCCCGATGCGGATGGCCTCGGGCCCCGAGAAGATCTTCGTCGTCGTCCAGGTGGTTCCCGAGTCGACCGACATTGCGATGCTGCCATGCAGCGGATTGGTCGTGCTGGTCGACTGGCACGTCGAGTCGGCCTGGGCGGCCCAGAACCTCGCCGGCGCGACCGGGTCTTGCACGATGGCACTCGTCTCA
>Ga0307478_10000557_pt1 | contig 37615 bp, 36 predicted proteins | sample atmos_gasesECM4C_2_FD_203713 | JGI IMG/M metagenome (GOLD analysis project Ga0307478, IMG submission 203713) | Hardwood forest soil microbial communities from Morgan-Monroe State Forest, Indiana, United States - atmos_gasesECM4C_05 | ecosystem: Environmental > Terrestrial > Soil > Temperate...
GTTTTTTTCCCCGTATGATCTGGAACAGTAACTAGTCGTGGCTCGTATGCCCGTCTTTGCTGTCGCAGAACTTTGGTAACGAAAGATTATTACTACCCTGGACGTACAATTGGCACGACCTCCACTTCGAAGGCGTACGGATACCAGGGACGTTACCAGCATGGCGTGGGAAAAACTCAATCTTTCTCGACCAACTTCGATTTTTTCGCGGGTCAGCCTGTCGGCCGTTTGGATCGCGCTGGTAATTACCGTCGCCCTGCTAACCAACTTCGATGAGCCCTACTTGCCGTTCGCGATTGCCGGTGCTTTCCTGTTCTTCTTACGAGGCGCTCCTTCGCGTTGGGAAATCTACTCCTGGCTGCTGATTTCAGCTCTCTTCGTCAAGGTCATTCATTTATCACAAGTACCGTTCTGGGTGCTTCGCGCTGCTAGCGGCTGTGCAGTGCTTGGTTTCGGCGCGCTGCTGCTGCTCGGTCTGCGCGCTCTGTGGTCGGAACGGGAAGGCAGAGAAAACGCCTTGGCCCTTCTGGCGCCAGCTGTCGTTCTGATTCTCTTCATCTTCATTTCCGCGAATGTGCTGCGCGTGACCAGCGGCCTTACCCCTCAAACGGACGATGCCTGGCTGTATGCCTTCGACGGAAGCCTTGGGTTTCAGCCCAGCTTTTGGATGGGAAGAATTATGTACGGCAGCATCTTCCTGACCCGAAGCACGATGCTGACTTATCTGTCGCTGCCGTTCGCAATGGCCCTAGTGTGCGCCTGGCAAATCCCGGTTGGGGCAAGGCGTATCTCGTGGCAGATGCTGAGGGTCCTCTTGGTTGCCGGCGTTGGCGGTTGGCTGCTGTATAACGTCGTGCCTGGCACCGGGCCAATCTACGCTTTCGGGCGAGACTTTCCCTGGAACAGCATCGCGTACAAGGATCTGTCAACATTTGCGCTGGAAAAGATGTCCATCCCGGCGAACATCCCGCGCAATGCGATGCCTTCCTTGCATGTCGGATGGGTAGTGCTGCTCTGGTGGAACAGCCGAGGTTTTCCGCGCGCGCTGCGTGCCGCCTTACTTCTCTACCTCTTCCTAACCGTTGTGGCCACGCTGGGAAGCGGACAGCATTATTTAGTCGACCTGATCGTGAGTTTGCCCTTTGTGCTGGCAGTCCAGTCGGTGGCCTCCTACGCGGTTCCCAACTTTCCGCGCCGCATGGTGGCCCTGGTTGCAGGGCTCGGATGCACAATGGCATGGCTCGTACTCATACGTTTTGGGGTATCGGTGGCACTTATATCCCCGGTCATCCCATGGACCCTCATGCTGGCGACGGCATCGATCGCATTTTGGCTCGAGGGCCGGATGTCTATGCATAGTCCAACGAAGGCTGAGAATGAATCGGCAGTTGTTACCCGGCTGGTGAGCGACGCCCGGTAAAACCGGAAGGCGGCTCCAGGCGAGTCAACTTGAGAATCGTCAAGTGCGTTCTTCTGCAGCCTGACACAAATTGTCAATGCGACCGGCGTGCGACGTTCAAACGGCGTTGCCTGCGCCAGAAGGTAAAAGCTCGCTGTCCGCATGTAACTGAAATAACAGCAGTTACTTAAATCACAGTCGGCGAGGGCAATCGTCCGTTTTGGTCCTCCGCATGCGACACACATTTCTTAGGGATAGCTTTGGGCCGACCGCAACGAGGGACGGGCATCGGAGAGAAGGGCGCTAGATGCAGCAACAAAAGGGTTTCTCACTGATCGAATTGTTGATTGTGGTGGCCATCATTCTGATCATCGCGGCTATCGCCATCCCGAACCTCATGCGCGCCCGCGTCGCTGCCAACGATTCTTCTGCTGCCGCCTCCGTGCGCAGCATCAACACCGCGGAAATTGCGTATTACGCTGCCTATCCGACGATTGGATTTACCCTGACTCTGTCGGTCTTGGGCGGCCCGGCCCCTTGTACCCCAGGAATGGCTACGGGCTGTCTGATCGATGATTACTTGGCCTCAAACGGTGGCGGAAACGGAAAGAGTGGTTACAGCTTTGCTGCCACCGGATCGGCCAGCGCAGGAAGCGTCGTCAACGACCAATTTTACTCAACGGGAACCCCTCTCGGCAGCCGGCTGGGAACGCGCGCCTACTGCTCGGTCGAGGACGCGGTGTTGCGGTTACAGCCTGCCGGCACTATCACCCTGGTTCCCAGCTATAATGCCTGCGCAGTCTTGAATCCAATGGGTAATTAGACCAAGCCCTGCTTTTTACTTTCGTAATCTCCAGAACCCCGAGACCGCTTTACTGGAAACCGGATTCGCATATAATTTTCCTAAGAAGAGCTGGAATGATCCTCCAGTGATTTGGGCTGCCGGCTATGTCCGCTATAGAAATCTTGGGATTAGAAAAAACTTACAGCGTAGGTTTCTGGCGCAAGCGGCCAAAGCGCGCGCTGCACCCGCTGCACTTCACAGTTGAGGACGGAGAGATTTTCGGATTCCTCGGACCCAACGGTGCCGGCAAAACCACTACCCTGAAACTTCTCATGGGATTAGTGTTCCCGACCTCCGGGTCGGCGCGGATTCTGGGCCGGGAATGGACCGACCCGTCTGTAAAAGCACAGATTGGCTTTCTTCCCGAACAGCCATATTTTTACGACTACCTGACCGCTCACGAACTGCTGGAATACTATGGGCAGCTTTCCGGCGTTCCCGCTAAACAGCGCAAGCTACGAGTCGATCAGGTACTGCATCAGGTGGGATTGCGCGACGTGCAGGGATTGCAGTTGCGCAAATTTTCTAAAGGTATGCTGCAGCGGGTGGGAATTGGACAAGCCATCCTGCATGATCCCAAACTCGTATTCTTCGACGAGCCCATGTCCGGGCTCGATCCCATGGGCCGCCGCGAAGTGCGTGACCTCATGGAGGAACTCAAGCATGAAGGCAAGACTGTGTTCTTCTCGACGCACATCCTCTCCGACGCCGAAGCGCTATGCGACCGCGTCGCCATTATTCACAAGGGAGAACTCCGCGGCGTCGGTGCGGTCGAGGATCTGACCTCCAGCGTGCAGGGTAAAGTGGAGGTGATTTGGCAAGGCGCACAGGTTCCGGCCGCAATCAAGGCGCTGGCCGCGGAATGCCACGTGACCGGTGACCGGGTTCGGGTCATTATTGACGAGAGCCAGCAGGATATGGTGATCGATATCCTGCGTCGCGAGCGGCAGAGATTGATTGCGGTGATTCCGGTACGCACCTCGCTCGAAGCTTATTTTGTGGAGAAGCTGCGCCGCGCCGAGACCACCGCCGGGAGCACAGCATGAGAGCACGCATCGCACATATTGCCTCCAACACTTTTCGTGAAGCCGTCCGGGATCGAGTGCTTTACAATCTGATCGCTTTCGTCCTGTTGCTTTCTGGAGCAGCCATTCTGGTTGGCCAGATTTCCATTGAGATCGAGAAACTTGTTGTCATCAATCTTGGGCTCACCGCGGTTTCCCTGTTCGGAGTGGTCATTGCAATCTTCATTGGCATCGGCCTGGTCTCCAAGGAGATCGAGAAGCGAACCCTCTACACGGTTCTTTCCCGCCCGGTCCGGCGGTGGGAGTTCATCATCGGCAAGTTCTTTGGGCTGGCAGGTACGCTGGTGGTAAATACGTTCTTCATGGGGATCGGGGTGTTCGTCGCATTGTTCTACGTTTCTCACCAATTCGTGCGTGCCGATGCACTGATTCTGGTTGCCTTGTACTTCATCGTTCTCGAGTTCTTGATCATTTGCTCCGTGGCTTTGTTGTTCTCGTCGTTTTCTTCGCCTCTGCTTTCGGCTGTCTTTTCGTTTTCGCTGTTCGTGATAGGAAGCTTTGCGGAGGATCTGCGGAATTTCGCGGGAATGGCTCACGGAATGTCGCGCTGGCTGGCCACCGGCGCAGCGTACTTAGTGCCGAATTTTTCGGCGTTCAATGTAATCAGTTCCATCGCGCATGAACAGCCAGTCGCCGGGCAGCTTGTTCTGCAAAACACTCTTTATGCCTTGTTCTATGCCACGATGGCTATGAGCGGAGCGGTGCTCATCTTCGAGCGCCGTGATCTGAAATGAAGCAGCGGCGGAAGACTTCCGTGGTGGCAGCCACTTGCCTGATCCTATCGCTGGCCGCGGCCTGCATCGTGCTTCGCCGTGCCGACCAAATGCGCCCGCAAAGCACACTCGACGAAGTCTTGTTCCTTAATTCGCCGAAAGTGATTAAGCGTGCCAGTCTCGGTTACGACGGTCTGGTGGCCTGCATTTACTGGACGCGCGCCGTGCAATACTTCGGCAATCGGCGTCGATCCGGCGCCGGAAGTTACAACCTGCTTGCGCCCCTGCTCGAAATCACCACTCAACTGGATCCGCATCTTGTGGTCGCCTACGAGTTTGGTGGCAGTTTTCTTGCATCCAAACCACCGTTTGGTGCGGGACAACCCGAGAGCGCCATTGAGTTGATAAACTACGGTATTCAAAATAATGCCGAGAACTGGCGGCTCTACTACGATTTAGGCTTCGTTTATTACATGGAGCTTAAAGATTACAAGAAGGCCTCCGAAGCATTCGAGCGCGGAACGCACGTCCCCGGTGCCCATCCTTTCCTAAAGGTGTTGGCGGCGCAACTGGCGCAACACGCGGGCGAATATCAAACGGCCCGAATGCTCTGGTCTGCGACCTACCAGACCAGCCCAGACGAACAAATTCGAGAGAATGCGGCGCAACATCTTCGTGGACTGCGTGTAGATGAAGACGTGCTGCATCTGCAAGAAGCGGTAACCCGCTTCGGGGAGCGCACCGGCCGTCTGCCGGCCAGCCTGGCAGAACTGGTGGCTGCAGAGCGATTGCCGGGAATTCCAGTCGATCCCGACGGACACCCCTATAAATTGACGCCCGAAGGGCGAGTCGAAGTTCGCGTGCCCGATGACTTTCCGTTCGCCATCAAGGGACTGCCGCCGGGATACACGCCGCAGTCAAAGTTCCGCGAGCATCTCCAGTCGGAGTAACTATCTCGCGATTCGTTATGATGGCGTGGAATGGAACCTATCGATTCCCCCGCTTCGTCAACCATCAGCCTCTCGCGTTCGGCATGGCGCTGGTGGAATGATATTGCCGGTCGCGAAGGCCGGCTCGCGGCATCCTCGCAACTCCTAGCAGCGTTTTGGGGATTTATTCGCGACTCCACGCCGGAGCGTCGCCGGCAACGCTACGGTGACGCTGGCTACGATTGGGATCACCGCGTCAACACAACCAGCGCTGCACTGGGTTGGCGCGACCGGCTGCTCGGAGTCTTCCACTCCGCTTATCAGCCCACGGAAGCCGATTTATTTCACGAGATGATCGAGGCCCTCCGGCAGCGAGCTCATGTGGACTTTCATGATTTCATCTTCATCGATCTTGGATCGGGGAAGGGGCGTACCCTGCTGATGGCGTCGGACTATCCCTTCCGCCAAATCGTGGGCGTGGAACTTCTGCCGGCTTTGCATGAGGCGGCGCAAGGGAACCTCAGCAAGTACCGAAGCGAATCGCAGAAGTGTTTCGCGCTGGAAGCGGTGTGCGCGGACGCGACTGAGTTTTCATTTCCTGCCGAGCCAACGGTGCTCTATCTCTTCAATCCATTTCCGGAATCCGGGCTGAAGCGCGTGATCGCGAATCTGGAGCAGAGTCTAAGTGAGCATCCGCGGGTGGTGTATGTGCTCTACCACAACCCTCTGCTTGAGCATGTGTTGAGCGGGAGTGGGGCGTGGAAAAAAATGTTCGGAACGGATCAATTTGCGGTGTACGTTTCGGATTAGATCTGGATCGAAAAAAATTACAGATCGATCCCGTAAAATCTCTGGAAAGAAGCACTTGCGAGCCACGCCGCTTCCGAGATCCGGCTAAAATATTCTCGCCAAAGAACTTAGAAGTAAAATCTTTGGTTGCCTGCACTTAGCAGCAGATTTTTTCGTCAGGGTTGACAAAGAGCCGTTCGATGCCCCGCTCTGAGCGAGGAAATTTTTCAGAGTGTACCCCAAATCAGGTGCGCAGCGATGTGACATGTTGCCAACGATGCTGTGGAAAACCGGCCGTGCGATTTGTTTGTGCCCGGCAAAGACGAGCAATGGGTTTGCGGTTCTTTCAAGACCTGTTCTTTCAACACCAGTGAGGATAGCGTATTCTTAGAGCACCTAGAAAGGTGCTACGGCAACTGAGGATCTCATGCTTAACATCACTAAGGATATTCAATCTTTGACGACGTTCCGGCGTCGCTCCGGCGATTTTATGAAGCTTCTGAAGAAGAGTAAGCGGCCGGTGGTGCTTACTGTCAGAGGAAAGGCCGCGGCTGTGGTGCAGGATGCAGCGGCGTATCAGCGACTGCTCGACATTGCGGCCCGCGCAGACGCTGAGGAAGGCATCCGTCAGGGACTGGAAGATGTAAGAAAAGGAAGGGTTCGTCCGGCGCGGGAATTCTTCAACGAATTCGAAACCCAGCATGAAATACGCGGTTAACGTGACGGTGCGGGCGGAGCGCGACCTTGCGAGGCTCTACGGCGAAATCGATGCGACCGACTCTGAGACGGCGCGAAAATGGTATCGGGGCCTCAAGAGGCAAATCTTCAGCTTAGAGAAAATTCCCTTCCGCTGTGCTGTGACGCCCGAGAATAAGAGCCTAAGGCATCTTTTGTATGGTCACGGGCATAACACCTATCGGGTGATCTATCGGGTGATCGGAATGCAAGTTGACGTTCTGCACATCCGGCACGGAGCGAGGAAGCGGCTTAGGTAGAAAGCCAGGAAGCTCGTCGAGGAACCATGTCGAACGAGGCCGAACCCTCGGGCGGCCGCGCTCGTGCTTCCTCTTGCGCAAATACGCTGATACCTGACGCGGCTGGACGCACTGCCTGCGCGCTAGGGCGTAACAGCCATCCTTTTGCAAAGAACGCGAAAGAGTGCGGGCATCGGCTCGATTGTTGACATGTATACGCCAGCAGCGTATAGTATGTAAGTATACTCTAATAGCGTACAATAACCGGTATGGAGTTTATTGAGGCGCCGGCATTTACACGTCGCGTCTCTGACTATCTGAGCGACGATAGTTACAGAGATCTGCAGGCGAAACTTGGTGCCAATCCCGATCTCGGGGATTTGATGCCGGGCACGGGCGGATTTCGGAAGGTACGCTGGGCGGACGCGCGGCGCGGCAAGGGTCGCCGAGGAGGGTTGCGCGTTATCTATTATCACTTCAAATCCGATAGTCAGATATGGTTGATGACGCTTTACGACAAAGATGAAGCTTCAGACTTGACGGCGAAGGAAGAGAAGGCGCTCAAAGCCGCAATCGAAAATGAGTTGGGAGCACGTGCGGCTCGGCGGATGGCCGGGCCTCGGAGGATACGGTAATGGCGAAGAGAGACGTTTTTGGCGAACTGATGGAAGGCGTGGCGGCGATGAAAAGTCGTCGCGAAGGGAAGCTCACCTTGCGCAGCTACAAGGTGGATGTGTCACCGCTCCCCAAGGTGGATTCCAAGCTTCTTCGGGACACTCGAAAAAAGCTGCGCTGCTCGCGGGCGGTATTCGCGCGCAAACTGCGGATCAACGAAAGAACGCTAGAAAAATGGGAGCAGGGGCGCGCGAAACCGAACCCGCAGGCGGCCGCACTCGTGCTTCTCGTGCGCAAGTATCCGGATACGCTGGAAAGGCTGGATGAAGTTGCGAGGGGGTAAAGCCCAGCCCACTTCTCGCGCAAAAGGCGCGCGAGAAATGGGGCACCCGGCACCCGCGCTGCCAACCGGCTTATGCTGGGTATTAGCGGGTGCGAGGTCCCTCGACTCCGCTCGGGTCGAGATGACAGAGCTGTGAATGGAGACGGCGGGGTCGAGCTTCGCTCGATGGACAGCCGAGGGCGCGGTCCCCACGCGAACCCGCGGGTTATGACGAGCGGTATAAACTTGAAGCATGACTACCACCACGACCCTCAACGCCCTCGCTCGCGCTTCTTCGGCCTACCTGCGGTCTGCCATGCACCAGCCGATTCAGTGGCATGAGTGGGGCGAGGAGGCGTTCGCCGCGGCGCAGCGGGAGAACAAGCCGATGCTGCTGGATATTGGGGCGGTGTGGTGCCACTGGTGCCATGTGATGGACCGCGAGTCTTATGACGATCCGGAAGTTGCCGCGATTGTGAATGAGAACTTCATTGCGGTGAAGGTGGACCGCGACGAGCGTCCTGACATTGACAGCCGCTATCAGGCCGCGGTGAGCGCGGTGAGCGGACAGGGGGGATGGCCGCTCACCGCTTTTCTTACACCCGATGGCAAGCCGTTTTACGGCGGTACTTATTTTCCTCCGACGGATGGCTACGGGCGCCCCAGCTTCAAACGCGTACTGATCAGCATTGCCAATGCTTACAAGGAAAACAATGGCGATGTGGTGGAGCAGGCGAAGATGGTCGAGAGCGCGATCGCGCAAGCAGAATCGTTTGCCGGACGTGATGGGCGGGTTTCCGCGAGTATCATCGCGGCGATTGAGAAGTCTGCGTTCAGAATGTTTGACGCGCAGCATGGGGGATTTGGACAGGCGCCGAAGTTTCCGCATCCTTCGGCGCTGGATTTATTGATTGAACAGTATTCGCGTAAGCAAGACGAGGCTCTGCGTAATTTAATCGTGACGACGCTCGAGCACATGGCGAATGGAGGCGTTTACGACCAGCTAGCCGGAGGATTTCACCGTTACTCGGTGGACGAGCGCTGGGTGGTGCCGCATTTCGAGAAGATGTGCTACGACAACTCCGAACTGCTGAAGAATTACGTACACGCATATCAGGCTACGGGGTCAGAATTCTTTGCGGATGTGGCGCGCGACATCATTCGATGGATGGACGAGTGGCTCAGCGATCGCGAGCGTGGAGGCTTCTATGCTTCCCAGGACGCCGACATTTCCATGGACGACGATGGCGATTACTTTACCTGGACGCTTGACGAAACTCGCGCCGTGCTCACGGAAGAAGAAGCGCAGGTGGCCGGTCTGCACTACGACATCAACGAAGTAGGAGAGATGCATCACAATCCGGCAAAAAATGTGTTGTACGTACGCGCGCCAGTCGAAGAAATTGCGCGCCGGATGAGCCTGGACGCGGATCGGGTGCAGGATCTGCTCGATTCCGCAAGAGAGAAAATGTATGCGGCGCGGCTGCAGAGGCCGACCCCCTACGTCGACAAAACGGTTTACGTGGGGTGGAACAGCATGTGTGTGTCGGCGTATCTGGAAGCGGCGAAGGTGCTTGGCCTGGAAGACGCACGGCGTTTCGCGTTGCAGTCGCTGGACCGCATTCTGGCGGAGGCCTGGAAAGGGCGCGCCGAAGATGCGGGCGAGGGCTCCTTGGGCTCTCGCTCTGGGCAGGTCCGCGCCACACAATCTGCTGCGCGCTTGTTGCACGTGGTTGCTTATTCCGATCCCAAGGCAGAACATCGGGAAGTTTCTGGGATGCTCGACGATTACGCTGCAACCGCTCTGGCTTGTCTCGACGCCTATGAGGCTACCGCCGATCTCAGCTACTTCAAGTTCGGAAAAGCCATTGGCGACGCGATGATTGCTAGGTTTTTCGACGCAGTTTCCGGAGGGTTCTTCGATGCCGAACCGGCCGCCGATGGCAAGAGTTTGGGCGTGCTTTCTACGCGGCGCAAGCCGCTACAGGATTCGCCCACGCCGGCGGGAAATCCCATGGCCGCGATCGCATTGCTGCGGCTGCACCACTATACGGGAGACGAGGGCTATCGGGATAAGGCGGAGCAAACGTTGGAAGTTTTTGCCGGCGTCGCCGAGCAATTTGGAATTTTTGCCGGGACCTATAGCATCGCGGTTGTTCATCTCCTGGAAAGTCCCGTGCAGGTGGTTGTGATCGGTGATTCGAAATCGGATGACAAGGCAAACAGTCTTGCTGCCGTTGCTACCAGCGCTTTCGCTTTTAATAAAACAGTGCTGCGGCTGACGGTGAATCAGGCCCTTGCCGAGAACCTTCCGCCCACGCTTGCCGCTACCCTTCCAAATCTTCCACACTTGAGTTCTGGGCAGTCGGTGGCGGTTCTGTGTTCCGGATCTGCCTGCCAGCCGCCCGTTGGCAGCGCTGAGGAGTTGCAGCGTGCGCTGGATTCCGCTCTGAAAAAGAATCCGTAGGAGAATCCAAACACCCGAGCAAAAAACGGGGCTGACGGTTTATGTATGAAGTCCGTCAGCCCGAAGATAGCGAGCCCAAAGGTTCGGCCCAGTTACCTGTGGTTACCTTGGTGACCTTGCGGCCACCGCAGAAATCCGATCAACTGTAAACGCGTCGTCGGTGCAAGTAAGCAACGACGTTATCGTTGTTGTGGCGGGTGAGTAGGAATCATCCCTCCGTCCGGGGCGGGAACCTGCGGAACGGCGGCTGATGCGTACATACCCACTAATCCAAACATCAGGATGGCAATCCTGATTGCGTGCTTCATGGTTTTTCTCCTTCCGCGGCTTAGGATTCCCAAAATGGGATCCAAGTCGCGGTGAAGCATTATAAGGCACGAGTCAATACCCTTCGCACCGTAGACCTCTGGAGAGCCGACTAAGCGGAATTCTTTAGTCGCTCTTCGCCCAAACACCACCCTTCGGAACTCGCTGTAAGTATTGTTGTATCTGCAACTTAGCTGCGCCCCGGCAGGGCCGAGACGGGCACTAACGGCAGACGGCGCAGACCTGCCAGGACGATTTACGAAATCCGGAATTTTCACCTGTGGAAAAGCAGTGAAGACACTCTTAGGCGGAGGGGGAAATTAGGCTATCGGAGGACGGTGGCGCGAGTGGGCGCCGCGCCATTTTCTGGCTTCACCGTCTGTCCAGCGTGGGTCCGAGAAAGAGCCCGATCGACCATACCTTCAAACATCGGAATCAAGGAATCCGGCTGCAAAGGGTGCTGGATGTCAGACAAGCTCTGCTCCCACCGCTGGGGACGCAGGAGAGTGGCGGAGGCATCGCGGGCCGGACTCTTAATCAAGGTGTAGCCCAGCCAAATAAGCAGCGTGCAGTTGTAGGCGGCCATGTTGACAACGCCCATCGAAACATCACTTAGGTGATAACCCGCCCAAGATGCGATTAGGCCCAATTCCACCATGGCAAAAGCGCCGAAGCCGAAAGCGATGCCGAAGCTGTGCTGCCTCCGGCTCACTCCCAGGTAGCGGGCAAAGAATAACAGGAAAAGAACCATTCCGACTTGGATAATGCGGACACAGCGCTGAGCTGTCATGATGGCCTGCACCCATGGCGCGATATCCGACGATCTCGTGGAAACCGAAACCACTCCTGCCACCAGAAGCATGACCAGACCTGCCCACTTGAACAGGACTGTGCCCAGGTCTCGCAGCGTGTGGAATGGCCGGAATACATCGAGGAAGGCCTCATGAATGACTTGGAAACCTAAAACCACGCTGATCGCGGTGGTAAACCATGAAGCGTAGAAATAAGCGGAGTAGTTATACAAGTAGGACGGAAAGACAACCGCAAAGGCCAGTATCTGGGCGGTGATGTAGGCAAAGAAATACTTAAACTGGCGGTGCTGACCGCGACGGAACATGACGATGGCGATCACCGTCTGTAGGACGGGATGCGCGATCCACAAGGCGCAACAAATAATCTTGATCTTGTCGTTCATCGTAAGAATACCGGGCCACGCAATGGCGCTGTCGGCAAGAGCCTACGTCTCACAGACGGCGTCAAACAGGACAGTCAGGCTTATTAAAGGACGTTAAACCTTTCTGCTCGTGGGTTCAATGTACTCAGGTAATCGAAAGTAACGTTACCTTCGGGCCATATGGAAATCGGGCAAATTCAAAAGAACAGTCAACAAATTGCGCTCAAACGAAGCTCCTGCGCCATAGCGAGACGCCGCGCGTTCTAAGCGTCGGGGACAGAGTGGATGTAGGCCCGCATCATACGCACTTCATCACTTTTCTCGCTCAAATCCTGCAGCAAAATGTCGCGCAGCGAGATCATGCCGACGAGTTGTCCCTCATGGCAGACGGGCAGATGACGGAAGCTGTGCTGCCGCATCAGGTCCATGCAGCTTTCCAGTTCCTCATTCATATTGACGGAGAGCGGGTCGTCGGTCATGACCTCGGCCAGGCAGGTGCTGCGGGGATCGCGACCTTCTGCCACCACGCGCTTCATGAGATCGCGCTCGGAAAAAATTCCGACCAGTCTGCCGTTGTGCAATACCGGAACCGCGCCGATGTTGCGTTCTACCATGACTCGCACGGTCTCGAGCACGGTCTGGTCCATCTTGGCATCGTAGGTTTCCTGGCTCTTAATCAGGTCGCAGATCCGCATCTTAATTCTCCTGCCTTTAGGATTGAGAACTGCCCAAAAAAGATTACCGGGGCGTGAGTATACGGCGAATCCAGATGCACGGAAAGGTTAAAAGGTTGGGAAGGAGAAAATTCGAATGCAAAAGCTCATTCCGGGAAAATGAGCTTCTGACAGAAGCTATCTACTCTTTTTAGAGCTTGCGGACTTGGTCTTTGCAGCCTGATCCTCAAGAAATACGAAGTAAGAGCAGTTCCACAGTGCTGTGGGCAGACTGCCTCGCGGGCGCGCCGTAAGAATGATGTTGTACTCGCCGGTGCTGCCGAAGTCTATTTCCTGGAGGATATCCGCTTGCGGCTGGGCGGAAGGTTCGTTCTTGGGATCGATCACCGCCAGACGAGCCAGGAACTCGTGCAGTTCGACTCCGCGCCCGTATCCGGGGATTACAAATGAAACTTCCGCAGCTTGGGTAGAGAAATGCCATGCCAGCGAAGCTGTCAGGTTCACCGCCCGTTCGTACGCCGGTTCGGAGATTATTCCGGCTGCGGGATTGTCGAAGACAATGCAGAGCTTGCGTTCGTCCTCGCGGGTAAATTCGCGCACCTTCAACGAACCGGATTTTGCGGTAGCCTTCCAGTCCACGTGGCGCGCCGAATCCTCCGGCATGTACTCGCGAATGCGGTATAGATCAGAGCCGCGTCCGCGAACGAAACTTTCCCACTCTCCACGCACCAAGGGCAGGATTTCAAATAGCTCGTCAGCAGGCTCAATCGATGGGTACACCACGATCTCGCGCTCCAACGCAACATCCCGCATCTTGGTGAGAAAGGCAAACGGAAAGCGCGTACCCACCGCGAAACTCGATTCGCAGTAACGCCCACGCCGCTCAAATTGCAGTTGCAGATCAGCCGGCAACTCAACCTTCGGAGGTAAATAAGGGAAATAAACCATCCCTTCGAAAATTCCTGGTGGAGTCGGCACTGATTGCACCAGCTTCACCTTCCAGTCGCGCATCCGCACCCATTGATTCTCGGGAGCGCGATTAAGCGGAAACGTGAACATCGTTCGTTCCCATCGCCATTGTTTGCGAATTTTTTTCTCTTTTCGCGCCGGCAACACGCGAATTGAAAATGCAGGCAGGAAGCGTCGTGGGTTTCGTAAAATGACCCGTCCCAGCACCGGGCGCCCGGCAAACATGTGCTCGGGCAAACGAATATCAAGTTCGAGGCCGCGCAACACCAGTGCAGAGACAATTCCCGATACCAGAATCGCCGCCAGCATTGCTGCCACTACAATGTACAGCAGATTATTTCCAGTGTTCAGTGCGGCAATGCCGATCACCAGCGTGACCAGCACATAAACTATGCCGACCTTCGTAACTTCATAATGAAAAGTCTGGCGCAAACGCTCCATCGCCACGCGCCGCGCCAGGTATGGCACGGTCACCAGCCCCACAAATGCTGCCATCAACAGCGCGACGGATGCCAGAATCACCGACGCCCACACGTTGCCGGCCTCGCCCGATGCTGTCGAGAGCAATGCCGCCCCGAACGCCAGCCCTAACCCCACCAGCGCCAGCAAGAACTTTACCCACACTTCCGCCGACGATGATTGCAGCCACCGCGCTATTCGACCGCCAGAGGGAAGGTTCGTCATGGAATTTGGGTAAACGGAAGACACTGCTCCGAGCCTAGCATCGCCCAGAAGAACGATCAATCAAGACCAGCTTGCAGAAAACGCCTTCGTAACCAGTCTGCCCCGATTCCCGGGCCAGGCTCAGTTGCCCACGCTGACCAGATACTGCTCAACCTTGCCGTCCGGCATCTCAAAAGTTGAAATCGAAAGGACTTTCTCCGCAAACTTGGCCCGATAGACCCGGTAGGTCATGCCTCCCCGTCCCTGCTCCGCAGTCTGTTGGAAGTCCTGCGATGCCCCGAATGGGCTCAGGCTGGTGGCGAAATCCTGCAGAGCCTGCTGGTCGAAGTAACTATTGGCATTGTCGGTGAACAAGAGACGGTCAATCTTTCCTTGCTGAAGCTGTTCCAGAATCTTGCGCGCACGCTCCACTTTTTCGGCGACAACAGCTGTATTCCCGGTAAAGAGCAGAGGAGCGACCTTCCTCGCGATTTGACCGCTGGCATTCACCGCATCCTGGTTGGTGAGTATTATGACGGCAACGCGATCATCCGGAAACACGACATTTTCTGCCGTGAAGCCAGACACTTCTCCGGAATGTTCGATCATGCGATGACCGGCCTGGTTGCGCACGGCGACGCCCAGCCCATAGCCGGTTGCCGTACCATTCTTCAGCAGGACGTCCTTCTGCATCTCCTGATACGAGGAGGGTTTCAGGAGGCGCTGGGTCATCATCGCGATATCCCACGCGGCCAGATCTGTCACGGGCATGGCGAGTTCGCCGGCGGCGAACAGCCAGCCCTTACCCTCACGCGGTGCGGGTCGCAAGGGGCCAAGCGCGTAGCGCATGTAGCCGGTGGGGTCAGTATCGGCGAGGTGATCCTGGTCGATGTTCACCACGCTCTGCATACCCAGCGGCTCGAAAATATGGGAACTCAGGAAGCGCAGCAGCGGCATCCCGCTGGCCTTTTCCACGATCACGCCCGCGATCACATAGTTGGTATTGCTGTATTGCCATTGTGTGCCGGGATCGAAATCGAGCGGCTTGCGCGCCCAGCGGGTAAGAATTTCTTCGGCGGTGACTGGCGTCAGCATGAATGGAGGCACGTAGTCCTGCGGCCAATAATCCTGGTAGCCGGAGGTGTGCGAAAGCAGTTGGCGAATCGTGACTTCATTGGCCCTCGTCAGATCGGGCACAAAGCGGGAGACGGGATCGTCCAGCGAAAGCTTGCCCTTTTCCGCCAGCATCAGAATCGCGGTGGCGGTGAATTGCTTGCTGATGGATCCGATCTTGTAGCGCATTTCAGCCGTGGCTGGAGTGGGCGGTTGCAGCCGGGCATTTCCGTAAGCATGGGCGTAGGCGAGAGTGCCATCCTTCACCACTGCCACCGAGGCGCTAGGCACACCGGTGCTTTCGAGCACTTGCCGGGCAATCTGATCCACCTGGCCGCGCGCTTGGTCGGAAAGCTGTGAGGGAGCCTGGGCCGGAGCCTGCGGCAGGATCGAAAGCATCACGCCCACGCAGGCCACGGCCCGAAAAAGGCCGCGCCGAAAAGGAATTTTTCGCGAGTGAATCAACCTGTGCATGAAATGACCTCCGTGCAAAAGCCGGAGTTTAGCACAGGCGCAATGCGACAGCGCACCCCGTGGAGGTTGACTGGTGACTGGACACCGGCAACGGTCTAGTAGTCGGCTAGTTCTTTCATCGCGCGGAACAGATCGTTGGCCTGCGGCAGGATGGCATCTTCCAAAATTGGCTGGTAGGCGACAAAGGTGTCGGCGGCGGCGACGCGGCGCACCGGCGCATCCAGTTGGTCAAAGAGTTGATCGGCGATGCGCGCCGCGATCTCGGCCCCATAGCCCCAACTCAAAGTGTCTTCATAGGCGACGAGAGCGCGATTGGTTTTCGCGACCGACGTGACAATCGTCTCCCAATCAAACGGATTCAGGCAGCGCAAATCAATCAACTCGACTTTCACTCCGTGCTCGCGCTCAAGCTTCTGTGCTGCCTGCAAGGCGCGCGGAACCACAGCGCCGTAGGTGATTACAGTCAGGTCCGTGCCGGGATGAACAATCTTGGCCTTGCCGAACGGGATCATGTAATCCGGCCCCGGATATGGCGCTCGGCCGTACGTCTCGCGGTACAAGCGCTTGTGTTCGAGAAACAGCACGGGATCGTCGCAGCGAATGGCGGTGCGCAGCAATCCTGCCGCATCGAGGGCGTTCGAGGGGAACACCACGCGCAGGCCCGGCATATGCGTGAAGATACTCTCGCCGCACTGCGAGTGATAGATCGCTCCGCCGGTAAGATATCCACCGATGGCGACTCGAATTACGACCGGGCAAGAGAACATATTGTTCGAGCGCCAGCGGATCACCGAGAGCTCGTCGCGGATCTGCATCACCGCGGGCCAGATGTAGTCGAAAAACTGAATTTCGACTACTGGCTTCAGCCCGCGCGTCGCCATGCCGGTTGCGCGGCCCACGATGGCGGCCTCCGCCAGTGGCGAATTGAAGACGCGATCATTGCCAAACTCACCCTGCAAGCCGAAGGTGAGTTTGAAGACTCCGCCCTTCCCTTTCACCAGCTTGCGCTTCAAATATTCTTCGCGGCTGCAATCGGCCACATCCTCTCCGAAGATCACGATGCGCTCGTCGCGCTTCATCTCATCGCGCAACGTCACATTGATCAAATCGGCCATGGTCTTGGCGACGGGCTTCTTACCGTCGGCGGAATCTGGACCTATCGTAGCTTGGGTATCGAATGCCCCAGACGTGGGATCGAGATCGGGCGAGTAAACATACTGCATGACGCTCTCGGGTGCGGGAGGCAGAGCCGCCAGCGCCTGATCGACAGCGGCCTGCAGCTCTTCTTCAACCCTCTTTTCCAGTTCGTTGATGCCTTTCTCGTCGAGAATTCCTTCGCGCAGCAAAAACATCTGGGTGCGTGAAACCGGATCGCGTGCCGCATCGCGCTCGCGCTCGCTATCGGGACGGTACAACCGCTCATCGTCAGAGAGCGAATGCGAATAAGGACGGATCACATGCGCGTGCACAAATGACGGCCCATGCCCCTGGCGGCAATACTGCACGGCACGCTGGAACGCGGCGCAACTCGCCACCGGATCGGTGCCGTCAACTTCTTCAAAATGGAAATTCGGGAATCCCGAGACCAGCCGCGAAATGCTGCCTCCGGCGGTCTGCACCTCTACCGGCACGGAGATGGCATATCCATTGTCCTGCACGCAGAAAATCACCGGCAGTTTGTTGAGCGCCGAGGCGTTCATCGCCTCCCAAAATTCGCCCTCACTCGTGGTGCCGTCGCCAAGGGAAACGTAGGCGATTTCATCGCCCTGGAAGGTTACATTTTTGAATTGGCGATAATCGAGTGTTGCATTTTTGGCGTTCTCGCTGAGACGTGGAACTTCGGCAGCCTTTGGATGCTGCGAAAAATAACGCCCGGCCTCGGCGCATCCCACCGCCTGCAGAATCTGCGATCCCGTCGGCGACGACTGGGTCACAATGTTCAGCCGCTTGTATCCCCAATGCGAAGGCATCTGCCTTCCGCCGGAACTGGGATCGTCGGCCGCCCCCACCGCCTGCAGAAACATCTCCACGGGCTTGGCGCCCAGGGCTAAACATAACGCCCGATCGCGATAATAAGGATAGAACCAGTCGTACCCCGGCTTCAGGGCCATTCCGGCCGCGACGCCGATGGCCTCGTGCCCGGCTCCTGACATCTGGAAGAAGATTTTCTGTTGGCGCTTGAGCAGGATTTCCCGGTCATCGATGCGCCGGGAGGTATACATAATGCGGTAGGCTTCGATCAGTTGCTCGCGAGTAAGCCCCTCGTAAGTCCGGGATTTCTTGCCGCTATGTCCTGGAACCGACAGTTTGGGGTCGGTTTTTGTCGTCGCCATCCGTTTTCCTGAGGAATGCGTTATGAATATTCAGGTTCAAAATTAAGGTGCCGGATGTTTCCGCCCAGTTGCATTGTAAATCGAAATTGGGGATTGGAAAACACTCAAGTTCTTGCCTCAGAGCTTTTAGAACTACTCGACAGATCGTTTCCTGAGGGAACCAGCCAACGGAAAAGCGCCGTCGCTCCCAGTGCGCCGACGATCTGTGCGCCGATGAATCCAGGGGCGTCGGCGGGGCGAATTCCGGCAAACGTATTGCTGGCTGAGCGGGCCAGTGTGACTGCGGGGTTGGCAAACGAGGTAGACGCCGTAAACCAGTATGCCGCCGTAATATAAGCTCCGACCGCATAAGCGGTTGCGGAAGGCCGGAAACGCGAGCAACTCCAGATAACGAATAAGAGTCCAAACGTAGCTACGGTTTCGCTCCAGAGTTGAGCCCCACCGTGCCGGACATGGGTTGAGACAAAAAACAGTGGCAGGCTGAACATTAAATGAGCTGAAGCCACGCCGACAAAAGCTCCCGCGATCTGAGACGCGAAATAAACTGGAGCTTCTCGCCAAGGAAGATTCCCCGCCACGCTCATCGCCAGCGTCACTGCGGGATTGAAATGGGCGCCTGAGATTGGATCCAGCACGAGGACAAGCACCATCAGGATTGCCCCTGTGGAAAGCGTGTTCGCCAGCAGCGCGATGGCGACGTTGCCTCCAGATAGGCGCTCGCCCATGATGCCGGAGCCAACGACCGCCGCCAAGAGAAAGGCGGTACCCAGAAATTCCGCGACCGCGCGGGAACGCAAATCGAAATTCATTGCCGTCCAATGTTGTCGATTTCTTTCTTTAGCGAGAAACCGTCAAGAGTAGAGAGTGGCAGACTGAGGAACAAACTGATTCTTCGATCCAGGAGAAAGAACGCGTCGCGGAATGCCTTTTTCACTTGTTCCTCGGTGCCTCGCACCGCCGCCGGATCGGGCACGCCCCAATGCGCGGAGATCGGCTGCCCCGGCCACACGGGACAGACTTCCTTCGCCGCGTTGTCACAGACCGTAAAAACAAAATCGAGCTTCGGGGAATCAGGCTTGGCAAACTCGTCCCAGTTCTTGCTGCGAAAACCCGAACTCGGAAGGTGCGCCGCTTCCAGTTGCCGCAATGCCTCTGGCCGAACCGCTCCCGAAGGATGGCTGCCCGCGCTGTAGGCAACAAACTTAGGCCGGCCTTTGTGATTCATGATGGCCTCAGCCATGATCGAGCGCGCCGAATTTCCAGTACACAAGAACAAGACGTTGTAGGGCTCTTGCATCGGCATCGACATCCTCACGCGAATCTTGCGGGATCGCCGCAGTCAACTGCAGCAGGTCGGACCGCAGCACGCCTGCTTCGCCTCTGGCTTCGCTGCGCGAATGAACGCGCTCAGGAACTTGCCGTCCACCTGGGGAGCGATCACGTTGACGTCGATTCCCTGCCCGGCCAGAAATTCCCGCGCGTCCTCGGCGCGGTAGATACGCGTTGGCTCAACCTCGATGTTTTCGAATCCGGCGGAGGCCAGCTTGCCGCGGTAGTCATTCTCTTCGAGCGCTCCTGCAATGCAACCCACCCAGGCCAGCACGCTCTGGCGAATCTCGGGCAGCATCTCTCCGCGGGTCACCACGTCAGACACGGCGAAGCGACCGCCCGGCCTGAGTACGCGGAAGGCCTCGCGCAGCACACGGTCTTTGTCAGCCGAGAGGTTGATGACGCAATTGGAGATAACCACGTCCACGGAGTTGTCGGGCAGCGGAATATTTTCAATTTCGCCTTTGAGGAACTCGACATTCGAGGCGCCCGCCCGGCGCTTGTTTTCGTTGGCCAGCGCGAGCATTTCGTCGGTCATATCGAGACCATAAGCCTTGCCCGTGAGTCCAACTCGCTGGGCCGAGAGCAACACATCGATGCCGCCGCCGGAACCGAGATCAAGCACAGTCTCGCCGGGATTTAACTGGACAAGGGCAGTCGGATTACCACAGCCGAACGAAGCCAACAAAGCCTCTTCAGGAATCTGGCCAGTTTGCGAAACGTCGTAAAGGTTTGTGGTAATTGGATCGCACCCCGTGCTGGCAGTTGCCCCGCAGCAGGAGCTACCTCCAGATTTCACGCGCAGAGCGGCTTGACCATACTTCTCTCTGACGATCTCTTTAATGTCAGGCGTTTTAATGTCAGGCGATTCGATTCCGGCATCGGTTGGGCTCATGGATTTTCTCCTACTTGCAAATACGGATGATTTGTTCAGGTTTCACTGCCTTGTTGCGAGTGCAGCACTCGGCGTAAAGGAATTGCAGCAGCTCCTGCAGGGCAGGGGTGTTGGCGGTGTAGCGCAGAAACGTCCCCTCCCGCTGTATTTCTACAAGGCCTTCGGTTTTCAACTTTTCCAGATGGTGGGAAAGAGTCGAATTCGGAATTTCCAGTTCGCTCTGAATGTCGCCGACCACAAGCCCTTCGGGATGCGCCGAGAGCAGCAATTGCATAATGCGGAGCCGTGGCTCGGTGCCCATTGCCGAGAACATGTCGGCATACTTGGCTACGCGCTCGCTGGCCTTTGCCGCCGATGACGTTTGCATATTTCGACATTACTAGAAATATCGATTCGCGTCAAGAGTTTTCGGTCAACCGGCTGCGCGGAGGATATTGCGAGCAGGAATTCACAGTCTGCAATCAGTTATCCTGAAAACTGCATGATCCGCACCCGCCGCGCCTTCGACCCGCGATTGATCAAGCTTGTCATTTTTGACCTGGACGGCACCCTGATTGATTCACGGCTCGATCTGGTGCATTCCGTCAATGCCGCCCTTCGCCACATTGGACGGGCCGACCTGCCCGACGAAGTGATTGCCAGCTATGTCGGAGACGGTGCCCCAATTCTGATGCAGCGCGCGCTCAGGGGAGAGGCGGTCGAGGACGCGATCGTCCGCCGGGGACTGCAGTTCTTCCTCTCCTACTATCGCGAACACAAACTCGACCACACCACCGTTTACGAAGGTGTGAAGGAATCCCTCGCCGCGGTGCAGCGTGCATCTAACGGCGTTCCGCGAAAGATGGCTGTGCTCTCCAACAAGCCGGTAGTTCCGTCGCGGGCCATCGTCGAAGCACTGGGACTGGGCTCGTACTTCATGCAGATTTATGGCGGAAACAGCTTCGCGACCAAGAAGCCCGACCCCGAGGGCGCACGCAGGTTGCTCGAAGAAGGCGGCGTGCGTCCGGAGGAGACCGCGATTGTTGGTGACTCCCACGTCGATATCGAAACCGGACGCAACGCTGGCCTCTGGACGGTAGGCGTGAACTACGGCTTCGCCCCGCATACTCTTCTAGATGAGCCGCCAGACGTGCTCGTGGACACGCCTCACGAATTAGGAACGGTGTTCTCTTAGGCTATCGGGGAAGCAATGCTTCGGCACCTCGGGACTGGAACCACTTGAAAATTCCTGTTTGCCCGTCCTCCAACCCAGACCGATGCTGACGAAGTTCCGATCACCGTAACTCTCAGGTCGAGATTTGGTACTGGTCAGTTTGAACTGACCCAGTGCGCGGGATTTCGGCCATCGCCATTGAAGTGAAGGAACGACGTCAAATAATTCTTGACAGCTAGTACTATGTGATGTACAGTGTGTTCAGTACAGTATGTATCGCATGGTACCTAGATGAGTGAGAGCCCCTTCGAAAACTTGAAGCTGGAGCTGCGGCGCGGCTGCCTGGTGCTGGCCGTGCTGGCGCAGCTTCGCGCCGAACATTACGGCTACACGCTACGCAAGGCATTGGCCAACGACGGGCTGGAGATTGAAGAAAGCACGCTGTACCCGTTGCTGCGTCGCCTCGAAACCCAAGGACTGCTGATAAGCGAATGGCGTGAGGAAGATAAGCGAAACAAACGTTTCTACCGCCTTTCAAAAGAAGGCAAGCTGCTCCTCGAACAGTTGCTGGATGAGTGGTACAACATGGGCACATCTCTCAAGCGAATTCTCCGGGAGTCAAAAGTATGAATCTGCTCAATCGATATCTGCAAGCGGTCGCAAAGTGTCTGCCCAGCGCGCGTCGCGACGACATTATCGCGGAGTTGCGGGCCAACATTCTTTCCCAGATGGAGGATCGGGAGCACGAACTCGGGCGTCCGCTGACGGAAGACGAACAGGCCGACATTTTGCGGCGCTATGGAAATCCCACGATCATCGCGGGGCGATACAGCGAGCACAATCTCGGGCTCGCCTTCGGAAGACAATTAATCGGACCGGAGTTATTTCCGATTTACAAAACCGTTCTGATTATTAATTTGCTCATCACGGTGGTCGTGCTTGCTGGTGTGGTGCCAATCGTCGCGCGAGCCATTGGGGGAGCGATCACGCTGACCCGCGTCCTCATGCCGCTCGCTGTTCAGTTCGGAATCGTCACATTGATATTCGTCATTTTGGATCAAAACAAAGGGCGCTTGTTGGATAAATGGGATCCACGCAGGCTGCCAGCGTTGAAAGCAAATCCGGAGGACGGCCCGAACGCGCAAGACATTTTCACCTTCATTGCTGGCGCAGTGGGAACGCTGTGGCTGGCGCTCACGCCACGTTGGCCGTACTTACTGCTTGGACCGGGTGCTCTGTATTTGCAGGCGATTCCGTTGAAACTCATGCCGCAGTGGATCGAGTTTTATTGGGCGATCGTTGCGTTGCTCTGTGCGCAACTGGTATTAGGATTCTTCAGATTGTTCCGGTTGCTGCCACGCCGTCAGGCCCGAATTATGGATCTGACCTTGAAAGGCGTCGGCCTGTGCATCGGCCTTCTCTTGTTACTTAAGGCTCCGAACTATGTCTCTTCGCAATATCAGGAGGTTGCGGTCTGGGCGAATCTTAGCTTCTTGGCCTGCTTGATACTCGCCCTCGCGATCAATCTGTGGGGTACCGGCCGACTGTTGCTCTCGCTTTGGCGTGAGCGTGACCAAATGGTGCCCGCGCGGCAGCATTAACGGTCTGGCGATGCTGAAACCGATCAACAGGGATGCGTGTGCTCATAGATCGACAGGAGCACCTGACGAGCCACGTTATTCGCCGAGCGAAAACGTCACCTAAACTGGGAGTGGTTCGTCCGATTTATGTGCTACGCCATTCGTGACTTCTTGTTCGTCAGCTACTCGGAAGTTGCTGGCCAAAAAACGGCGGAAAGGGTCGACTCCCAGACAGACCTGCCTAGGTTGGTGGTTGTGGAACTAGACCTCGATTCTTCTTTGGGTGCCGCCTCATGTAAACTCATCCGACGATGAGCGATCCACTCGGCAATTTCAGCTCTTCCGAGCTGCGCAAATTGCGCGGCATGAAGACTCCGCACGGCATCCAGAAATTTCTCGACGCCGCGCCCTATCACCTTGCGGACACGGCGTGGTCGCCGCGGCGCGTATTGGCGGAAGAAACTGCCCACTGTCTGGAAGGCGCCATCTTCGCCGCGGCGGCGCTGCGCGCCAATGGATATCCTCCGCTGCTGCTGGATTTCGAAGCCGAACATGACACTGACCACGTGATTGCCATCTTTCGCCAGCACGGTTGCTGGGGTGCGGTGGCGAAATCGAATTACACCAGCTGCCGGTGGCGCGAACCGGTTTATCGTACGCTTCGAGAACTTGCGCTGAGTTATTTCAATGGGTATTTCAATTTGCGGCGCGAGCGCACGCTGCGGCGCTTTTCGGTGCCGGTCAACCTGAAACGCTTCGATCGCCAGCACTGGATGACCACCGACAAGCCGGTGTGGTTCCTCGTTTATCACTTATTTGACATCAAGCACTTTCCGCTAATCACGCCGGCCATGGCAAAAAGTCTGCATCGCGTAGATGAGCGGCTGTTCCAGGCGGAGTGCCTGGGCAAGGCTTACAAGACGAGCGGCAAATAAGTGGCACGGATTCGGTGCATCTTAAGGCACGTCGTCGCCTTCTAAGAAGAAGGCACGCATATGAAAAAGTTAGGTTTCGATCGGCTGATCCTGGCTGCCATTCTGCTCGCGGGCCCACCGGCTCTCGGCCAGCAGCAAGATCCTGCTCCGGAAAGTCCGGCGCTTCCCGCTTCCCTTCCGGAGCTGAAGCCCGACGCTAAAGGCAATCTCTCTCAGGAACAAATGCAACAGTTGTTTCGCGTGGTCGCCGACAAGGATATCGAGAACGACAAGCACCTTCGGGACTATACCTACATTGAGCGCGACGAAGAGCACAGGCTGGATGGTAAGGGCGACGTAAAATCCACCGACGCGAAGACCTACGAGGTGATGGAGCTTTACGGTGAGCAAGTGCAGCGGCTGATCGAGAAAGACGACAAGGCCCTCGACGCCGAGGACTCGGCCAAAGAAGAAAAGAAGATTCAGAAAATCATCGACAAGCGCAAGAACGAGTCCGAAGACGCGCGCAGGAAGCGCCAGCAGAAAGAAGAGAAAGATCGCGAAGAAGGCCGCAAGTTCGTGCGCGAGGTCGCCGACGCCTACAATTTCCGTTTGGTTGGCACAGAATCCCTGGGAGGTCGCGATGCCTGGGTGATCGATGCGGAGCCGCGCCCCGGCTATGAGCCGCACATGAAAGAGGCGAAGTTCTTGCCCAAGTTCCACGGCCGGGTGTGGATCGATAAAGACGAGGCCCAATGGGCGAAGATGGATATCGAATGCATCGACACGGTTTCGTTAGGATGGTTTCTGGCTCGGGTTCACAAGGGATCGCGCATCGTGGTCGAACAAACGCGGGTGAACGACGAAGTCTGGTTGCCTAAGCACGTTGCGGTGAAGGTGGATGTCCGTGTGGCGCTGCTCAGAGAATTCAACGTAAACGAAGAGCAGACCTATCGCGACTACAAAAAATTCCGCGCCACCGCCAGGATCGTCGGGGTGGGCGGGCAGGAAAAGTAGGTGCCGGATACCCGTTCTCCCCTTTCTAGTGCCCCCCTGGTTTGAACCCGAACTGTGACCAGCATCATCTACTAGTCTCTACTCTCAACCTTTGTTAGATTGTTGCCCGGGAGCGACCATGTCTACGCAGCTAACACCCCTGTCCGCGGATATGCCTGTTGACGCTTTCCCTGTGTTGACGGCGGAACAGATCAGCCGCATCCGTCCTATGAGCAGGAGTCGTCAAGTGAAGGTGGGCGACATTCTGTTTGAGCCCGGCGACGCCGACGTCCCATTCTTCGTGTTGCTCTCGGGCAGCATGGAGGTCGTGCAGCCGGACCGGCATGGCGAACGCCTGCTGGTCAAACACGAGGCGGGAAATTTTACCGGAGAAATGACCAACATCTCTGGCCGTCTCGCCCTGGCCCGAGGCCGGGTTACGGAAGCCGGAGAATTTCTCGAAATGAGCAACCACGATTTGCGCGCTCTGGTGGCGAGAGACGCAGAGCTCAGCGACATCCTTATGCGCGCTTTCATTCTGCGCCGGGTGGCATTGATCAACCGCGGCTATGGAAATGTAGTTCTGTTGGGTTCGCGGCACTCGGCCCAGACTTTGCGCCTGCGCGAGTTCCTCACTCGCAACGGCCATCCGCACACGTATGTCGATCTCGATGTCGACACCGGCTATCAGGATCTGCTCGACCAATTTCAGGTGACGGCAGATGAAATTCCCGTGGTCGTCTGCAATAACCAAACAGTGTTGCGCAGGCCATCGATTCAGGAACTGGCCCGGTGCCTGGGACTGAACGCTCACATCGTGGCGTCGGAAGTGAAGGATTTAGTGATCGTCGGCGCCGGACCGTCAGGACTGGCCGCGGCAGTTTACGCTGCATCCGAAGGTCTGGATGTCTTGGTCATCGAGGCCGACGCTCCCGGAGGGCAAGCGGGTGCAAGTTCCAAGATCGAAAATTATCTTGGCTTTCCCATGGGCATTTCAGGAAATGAACTGGCAGACCGGGCTGCCGCGCAGGCGCAGAAGTTTGGCGCCAAGGTGCTGATTGCCAACAACGTGACGAAACTGAATTGCGAGCGGCGCCCCTACGAGTTGAGTGTGGATTGCGGCCAAGTAATCCGCGCGCGCACTGTGGTGATTGCCAGCGGAGCGCAGTACAACAAACCGAAAATCGAGAATCTGAGAAAATTCGAAGGCCAGGGTGTTTATTACGGGGCCACTTATATCGAAGCGCAGCTGTGCGGAAACGAAGATGCCATCGTGGTGGGAGGCGGCAATTCGGCCGGGCAGGCGGCGGTGTATTTATCGCAGACGTCGCGCAAGGTCCATATTCTGGTGAGATCCGGCCAGTTGTCGGACACGATGTCGCGCTATTTGATCCAGCGCATTGAGGAAAATCCGGCAATCGAAATGCACTATCGCACTGAACTCGTCGGCCTCGATGGCGATACGCAACTGGAGCGCGTTACCTGGCAGGACAAAAAGACGGGCGAGACCTCAACGCATGACATCCGGCATGTGTTCATTATGGCGGGCGCCTCCCCGCGCACTGAGTGGCTGCAGGGTTGCGTGGCCCTCGACAACAAGGGTTTTATTCTTACCGGAAGGGATCTGGATCCCGTCGTGCATAACCTTAAATGGCCTCTTCCCCGCGCGCCGCAGATGCTGGAGACGAGTTTGCCGGGCGTGTTTGCCGTGGGCGATGTTCGTGCTGGGAACGTAAAGCGCGTGGCCGCCGCCGTAGGGGAAGGATCGATCGCCATCTATCTAGTGCACCGGGTGCTGGCGGAGTTGTAGAGCTGAAGCGCAGATTCTGCCGGGGAATCAGACGTGTTTGGCCACGTTATAATAGAAAGATTCTCACTCGGCTAAATTGCCTCTGTGGGGATGGTGTCCCCAAATGGGGTACCACTTCACAAGGCAGTGGCGAAAGGCTAAGAGCTAACAGCTGAGAGCTTCTTTTCATGGACTTCAAACTCGTTTCCGATTACAAGCCGCAGGGCGATCAGGGCCGCGCTATTGAATCGCTGCTGCGCGGCGTGTATGACCGCGAGCAGCATCAGGTCTTGCTCGGGGTTACTGGGTCAGGCAAGACCTACACCATGGCCAAGGTGATTGAGGCGGTGAACCGTCCCGCGTTGGTGATGGCTCACAACAAGACCCTGGCGGCGCAGCTTTATCACGAATTCAAGAATTTCTTTCCGCACAACGCCGTTGAATATTTCGTTTCCTACTACGACTACTACCAGCCCGAGGCTTACGTTCCAGCCGCCGATTTGTTCATCGAAAAAGAAGCGACCATCAACGATGAACTCGACAAGCTGCGGCTTTCGGCGACGCGGTCGTTATTCGAGCGGCGCGACGCGCTGATTGTGGCTTCGGTGAGCTGCATTTACGGCCTGGGCTCACCCGAGGCTTACTACGGCATGATGTTGTTTTTGGAAAAAGGCCAGAAGATTACGCGTGAAGATATTACGAAGAAGCTGGTCGACATTCTTTACGAGCGTACGAACGGCGAGTTCCGGCGCGGAACGTTTCGGGTGCGCGGCGACGTGATCGAAGTCTTCCCGACTTACGATGACATGGCTTACCGCATTGAGTTGTGGGGCGATCAGGTGGAGTCGCTGTCGCAGGTCGATCCGCTTTTTGGCACGGTGAAGCAGAAGTACATGCGGCTGCCGCTTTATCCCAAAACTCATTACGTAATGAAAGACGAAACCCGCGCAACGGCGGTGGAGTCCATCAAGAAAGAGCTGGCGTGGTGGGAAGTGGAACTGGAGAAGCAAGGGCGCGTGGTCGAGTCGCAGCGCATTCACCAGCGGGTCAAGTTCGATCTGGAAATGATTAAAGTGATGGGCTACTGCCACGGCATCGAAAACTATTCGCGCCATTTTACGGGACGCATGCCGGGTGAGCCTCCGCCAACGCTTTTGGATTATTTTCCCCGCGATTTCCTGATGTTCATCGACGAGTCGCACCAGACAATTCCGCAACTGCGCGGCATGCATGCCGGCGATCGTTCGCGCAAAGAAACTTTGGTGGAGTACGGCTTCCGCTTGCCCTCGGCATTGGACAATCGCCCCTTGACGTTTGTTGAGTTTGAACACCGTACCAATCAGCTCGTCTATGTTTCTGCAACCCCCGGGCCGTATGAGCTGACCAAATCCGCCGGAGTCGTGGTCGAGCAGATTATCCGGCCGACGGGATTGATCGATCCCGAGGTTGAAGTGCGTCCAGTAAAGGGGCAGATCGACGATTTGTTACATGAGATTCGAGCCCGAGTGGAGCGCGGCGAGCGCGTGCTGGTGACCACGCTGACCAAGCGCATGTCCGAAGACCTGGCCGAGTATTACGCCGAAGTAGGCGTGAAGTGCCGCTACATGCATTCGGAGATCGAGACGCTGGAGCGGGTGAAGATTCTGCGCGACTTGCGCAAGGGCGAATTCGATGTATTGATTGGCATCAATCTGCTGCGCGAGGGACTGGACCTGCCGGAAGTTTCGCTGGTGGCCATCCTGGACGCCGATAAAGAAGGCTTCTTGCGATCGCAAGGATCTTTGATCCAGACCATAGGCCGTTGTGCCCGCCACCTGAATGGCCGCGCGATTCTTTACGCCGACCGCATGACCGACTCGATGAAGCGAGCCATGGATGAGACTCTGCGGCGGCGCGCCATCCAAACCGCATACAACGAAGAGAACGGAATCACCCCGGAATCGATCGTGCGCCCGCTGGATATGACGCTGGCCGGAATCGTCGCCGCTGATTACACCGACCTAACTGGCGGCGAAGCCGAAGGCATGCCGGAGTTCAAATCGCAGGAAGAGCTGGATGCCTACATCGTGAAGCTCGAAAGCGACATGCGCGAAGCGGCCAAGCGGTTTGAGTTCGAGAAAGCGGCGAAGTTGAGGGATACGATTAAGGAGTTGAGGACGAAAGAGTTCTTGTTCGCGTAGAACCGGATTTCACTTCTTCAGGATCTTGGCCGGCGGTTTGATCAATCACCGCCCGTACGCCGCGCTCGCCGCCAGCGGCTTGCGGTGAAACGTATACCCGTCGAATGTTTCGGAGCGGAAGTTCAGGTTCGAGGTGATGAGCTTTTCGGTCTGGCTAAGGAAAAGATATCCGCCCGGTTCCAGGTAAAGGTGCAGACGCTCAATCAGCGCAATGCGCTGGGCTCGAGAAAAGTGCGGCAGGACGTCCATGCAGAAAATGCAGTCGAAGCGTCCGATATAGCCAGGGCGCGCCAGATTCATGCAATTGAAGGTCACCAGGCTGCGCAGTCGCGGTTTCACCAGCAAGTGCGCGGCATTGGCAGGGGCGCTCTGAGATCCGCCGGAACCGCCGTTTTTTGCTGCCTTCGGTCTTCCATCCTCAGCATCATTCGGAGCCTCAGTCAGCGAGATTGCAGGTGAACTGATCTTCGAGAAATAGTTGCGAATAGTCGCTGGCGGCAATCCATCCAGAGCCGACTGCCGATACACGCCACGATCGGCGGCTTCGATGTTGTGCGGCAGCAAATCGCTGCCTACGATGTGTATCGATAATGCTGCGCTGAGGTTTCCGGGCGCCGGCGGGGTCAGTGGGCTATCGACAATGCCTCCAGTGCGAGCGGCGGATTTTCCGTTCCCATTGGGATTGGCACTGCTGGCTCCGTTGCCATTATTTCCTGCGCTGGCGGCGTTTTGGCTCAACCCGTCACACACGGCCATAGCGATGCTGTAAGCCTCTTCTCCGCTAGAGCAGCCCGCGCTCCAGATGCGGAGCGGGCTGGGACCGTCAACCGACTTGCGGGCACAAAGCTGCGGCACCACGTGACGGGCGAGAGCGTTGAGCGCTCCAGGGTGACGAAAAAATCCGGTATTCACATTTATCAAGCCATCGAGCAGGGACGGAAAGCTGGATGGATCCTGAGCGGAGGAGCGAAGGCGTTCGAGCAGTGTTGCCGAAGATCCCAAGCCTTGCGCTTCGATGTAGTCGACAACGTGCGCGGCCAGCGCGCTGTTCGGACAATCAAGAACGATTCCGGTTTGGCGCTCGACCAGCAAGCGCAACTCCGAAAGCTCGTGTTCGAGGATGGTGCTGGTCGCGATTAACTTGTGCATAGAACCTTTCCCTAAGCGCAACGAGACAGCTCGCACGCCCGCCGAGCAACTTCAGATCGCATACAGCCAGGGGGAGGATGAATTTTAACTCTCAGTTGTCAATTGTCAGTTCTCAAAGTTCTCAGTTCTAATCAGTCGCCTGCTGCAACGGCGATGCGATACTTCCCTGAATCCCGTTCCACCTGCTGAGCCACTACATTCATTTCCTTTTCCAGCGACGAAAAACGCTGCAGCACCTCGTGGATGCGCAGGGTCATGTTGCGAATGGTTTCGATCTGCGCGCGGGCCTGGGCCGACAGGCTGCCAGGTTCGATCAGCAGCAGATCGGAATTGCCCAGCAGCGAAGTGAGAGCATTGTTCAGGCCGTGCCGCATGTCGAGGATGTAGCGGCCAAGCATGGCTTGCCGTTCAAGCGCGGCGCAAGCCTCTTCGGCGGAGCGGGCGCGGGTTTCGGCGCCGGCGCGGAGTACAGCTTCGCTGGCCGCGAGAATCAAGACATTGAGCCAATTCTCGTCACATCGCAGCACTGACGTGCGCGGCCAACGCTCACGCACCAGTTGCGCGGTAGCAGCATCGTGACACACGCAGAATAAGGGCTGTTGGGTCGAGTGCAGGGGCTCCAGAACCACAGAAAGCAATTCCCGGCGGAGCGGGCCCACAATAGCAACCGCAAAATTATCGACGCTGCACGGCCAGAGATCTCCTCCGAGCAGCGTGAATGTAGGAACGTGACGCTCCATCTGCCAGCGCGCGGTGATACTCCGGGAAAATTCTACTTCGTCGGAAATAACCAGTACTGTCGGATGATCCACTTGCAAGTTCCTTTTCGTGAGTCCCGCGAGCTTCGCAGGATTCATAACTTTGTTTTGCGACGCTCAGTCCGCGCCGCCTTGCTGATCCTAATTATTTCTTGGCGCCCGGGTGCGAGTCCGCATCCGGATTCCATTCAGGCGCCGCGGCCGCAACCTCGAATTCCGCAGCGTGACTGTCAGGCATTACGACCTTGGACGCGGGTTCCGCGGCCGCTTTCACACGGGCGTTCGCCGACATCGAAGCCGCAGCACCAGCAGATGCAGCCTTCCGCGCGGCTGGCGCCGATGCAGATCCGGCTAACCCTTGGCCTTTGTCGGCTGAGCCCAGAGCGGCCTCCACAGAGGCGCGCAGGTCTACCAACATGCGCAACGGCTGGCCGGAAGAGTACTCGGCCTGGAACATGACTTTCCAGGACTGGCAGATCATGCGCAAGCGAAGGACTGGTTCCTGTGCGGAGAATTGCGCCCGCCGGCAGTCGATGGTCTCCACTCCTCTTTCTTCCAACTCAGTCAGCCCGTCGAGAATATTATTGAGGTCGGCCAGCATCAGGCGGAAGAACACCCGCCGCATGAGATAGCCAAAGCGCGTGAATGCGATCAGCGCAACCGGCAGGTAGAACAGATCGCCGGCCTGCGCTTTAGCTTTCCGTCCCTGCTCAAGCACGCCGCCATGCAGCAGTTCGTCGAGTGAGCGGCAGCGCCGCGCGGAATCGACCACGCGATCCAGTGCGTTCAACCACACTGGCGACTTTAGCTCGACCTTGCCGAGAATCGGCTCCAATCCCTGCGCCGCATACGCGAGATCAACGGCGTTGTCGTCGAGGTCCGAAGGGGCGCTCTGGCTGAAATACTGAACCAGAAGGAAGTCGACCTTGTCGCGCATGGCATCGGTCCGAGCGGTCTTGGCCAGGAAGCGCTGCAGCAAGGCAATCAAACCGGCGGCGTCTACTACCGAACTAGTCTGCAAAAACTGCCGCAACTGGTGAACTTGCAGGCGCTCGTCCATGGCGTTCAGCCATTGTTGGGCCTGCTCGACGGACTCGCTCTCTGGCGTATCTTCTCCCGCCTCAAGCGCTGGGCAAGTGGGCAGGTCGATGGCGAACTCGCGCGCCATTTCGGCATAGATGGGTTGCAGGCGGCGGGCGCTCGTCCATATGGCGGCCATATCTGGAGCTGACGATTGGGGTTGCGATAAGGTCATGATTTCACGATCCAGTTGGGAACCGTACCGAGAAAGCGGGCGGCTACGATGGTGGTTCCAGGGTGGTACTGCACCGCGACTACCGAGGCTTCGGTATCAAGGGAGCCATCCGAGTTGCGCAGCCGCAGCACATCTGCGAACTCCAGCTGCGTAGCGCAGGCAAACAGAACCTCCCGGCAAGTTCCGAATTCAATCACGGTGCTTTCCTGAGCGGTCGCGCCACCCGACTCGCTGCCAGTTCGCGTGAACTGAACGGGAATGCGAACTGGCGTGGCTTCGGGGAAAAAGCGGGCCAGATCGGCTACCGTGCTGGTTTGCACCGCGCGCGATGCAGCTGTGGCTGGTTGCGCCAAGCGATGATGACCCCTTCCCCAGACTCGTTCTGTTTCACTTGAATGGTGCGGTTGGGCTCCCCCTCTTCCCGGTTAGGATGAGCGTTGGGGAGCCAGAACACGCGGTTATGCTGGAGAGAGATGCACGACCAAGACCACAGTGCGGAACGGAAGGATTAGCACTCAGGAGCTATGTTTTTCAACAAGTTAGAAACGATTGCACGCGCCCCAACGAACGGCGGTAAGCGTGCGTCTCAGGATGAGACGAGAATCTCACCGGCAGCCCCGCACTTTCTTGAGCCGCCTATTTGAGCCGCCGCAATCAATTTCTTTCCATCAAATCTTTATCCCCTTCAAGATTATCCCGATCCTCAACGCCCCACGGTTTTGTCCTCAATCGAGTCCTAAACAGCACCCTTGTACCGATTGGGTTGAGCCGTAGACGCAGAAACAATAATGAGCATCCAACGTTTACACAGATTTACAATTCGGGTTTTGCGAATACAAAGCTTGAGGGAAGATTAACCTATGAAGATCACGACGAAGCAGTTTGGTTGGTGGAGCGCCCTGCTCGGTCTCACACTGGCGACTGCCATCCTCCCCCCACGGGCCATTGCCCAAGATGATTATCAACCGCAAGACGATCCGCCGAGCCGCGTAGCTCGGCTTGGTTACATGGAGGGCTCGATTTCATTCCAACCGGCGGGCGAAACCGACTGGGTGGGAGCTGTCGACAACCGCCCTCTGACCACCGGTGACAAACTGTGGGCTGACAAGGATTCGCGCGCTGAATTGCAACTCGGATCGGCCGTGATTCGCTTGTCGGAAAACACTGGCATCTCATTCCTGAACTTGGATGACCATACGGTACAGGTTCAGTTGAGCTCGGGAACCGTGAACATTCGGGTCAGAAGCCTCGACCGCGACGACGACATCGAAATCGATACGCCCAACTTAGCGTTCACGATAGACCAGCCGGGAAGGTATCGCCTGGAAGCCAGCGAGGACGGTACCTATTCTCTCGTCAGTATCCGCGAGGGCGAGGGCGAGGCCACCGGCAACGGCCAGACCTATACCCTGCATGCCGGACAAAGCGGTACTTTCAACGGAACTGACTCGTTGAACGCGGACGTCGAACAGATCGGCGACCCCGACCAGTTCGATACCTGGGCAGATGGCCGCGAGCGGCGTCACGATCAATCCCGCTCAGCGCAGTATCTTTCCCATGATGTTGTCGGCTACGACGATCTCGATGACAACGGCGACTGGCGCGACGATTCCAACTACGGCCATGTCTGGTTCCCTCATGTTGACGCCGGTTGGGCGCCTTATCGCGAGGGCCATTGGGACTGGATTGACCCTTGGGGATACACCTGGGTTGATGACTCTTCCTGGGGCTACGCGCCCTTCCACTACGGACGCTGGGTCAATGCCGGCGGACGCTGGGGCTGGGTGGCTGGTCCCCCGGCGGAGCGCGCCGTCTACGCTCCCGCTTTGGTTGTCTTCATTGGCGCGGGAGGCGGAGGGGGCTTCGGCGGAAATATTGGATGGTTCCCGCTCGGTCCGCGTGAAGTTTATGTGCCATCGTATCCCGTGAGCCGCGGCTACGTGGAACGCGTCAACATGAGCAGTACTACCGTGAACACCACCGTCATCACCAACGTCTATAACACGACGGTGATCAACAAGACGACAAACGTCACGAACATCACCTACGCGAACAGAAATGTAGCAGGCGCAGTGACGGCGGTTCCGCAGGGCGCTTTTGCCAGCGCGCAACCCGTGGCCCGAGCCGCAGTTAAGATTGACGCCCGTGAGATCGCCTCCGCGCCGGTGAGCAGACGCGTTGCGGTGAATCCCACACGCGAAGCAGTCCTGGGATCGAAAGCCTCCTCCGCGAATCACGTGACCGCGCCACCAGCGGCGGTGATGAATCGGCAAGTAGTCGCGAAGAAAACTCCGCCGCCTCCACCAGTGTCATTCGCCAAACAACAACAGGCGATGGCCGCGCATCCAGGACAGCCTCTGCCGAAACGCGAGATGGCGAGCCTGCGTCCGGCAGCAGCAGCGCGTCCGGCTGTCAAAGTAGCGCCTCCGGGCAAACCAGCGCAACCGACCACCGGACATCCCAATAACGCAGCGCGTCCGGGGCAACCCAACAACAATGCAGCCCGTCCGGGGCAACCTGCTCCTGGCGCACCGGCGAATCGTCCGGGAAATCAGCCTGCGGGAAATCAGCCTGCTGCGAACGAGCGTCCTGGTTCGGCCAATCAGCCGAATCGTCCACCGGCAGCGCAGCCTAATAACAACCGGCCAGAAACGAATCAGCCGAACAACCGGCCACCTGCGGCGCAACCTAACAACCGGCCACCTGCTGAGACCAATCGTCCTGAACCCAATCGTCCTCCGGCAGCGCAGCCCAATAACCGGCCTCCTGCGGAGACCAATCGTCCTGAACCCAATCGTCCTCCGGCGGCACAGCCCAATAACCGGCCGCCTGCCGAGACTAATCGTCCTGAACCCAACCGTCCTCCGGCGGCACAGCCCAATAACCGGCCACCTGCCGAGACCAATCGTCCTGAACCCAATCGTCCTCCGGCAGCACAGCCCAATAACCGGCCACCTGCGGAGACCAATCGTCCTGAGCCAAATCGTCCTCCAGCAGCGCAGCCCAATAACCGGCCTCCTGCCGAGACCAATCGCCCTGAACCCAATCGTCCTCCTGCCCAGCCGAACAAGAGCGAACCCGCCGCGCGGCCGGAGCAGCGTACTCCTCCTCCCGCAGCCAAGCAGGCGCCTCCACCAAAGCAGCAGCCGGCCAAGCCGCAAACGCCTGAGGAGAAAAAACGAGCGGAAGAAAAGAAGCCACCGGGAGTTTAGAGCTGCAATAGGTTAGTGTGAACCACTCGAGCACCCTGAGTTTTCTCAGGGTGCTTTTTTTCGCGGTCATGCAGTCGTCACGGAAGGACAGCAAAAGGGTTTTCAACGCGGATGCCAGCGATCATCTGCTTAGCATTCAGATCCTCGGAGAGAATCCTCACCGTTCCGGCCTTAGCGGCGGAAGCGACGATGAGAGCATCCCAAAAGCCGATCCGGGATTCGTCTTCGATGCGAAACGCAGCTGCGATTTCCGCGGGAGTGGTTTCCGTGCACCAGATCGAGTAGGTATTCACCACCAGCCGCGCCACATCCTTGGGAAGCGGAGAGGCAATCTTCCGGGTAACGTTCACATAAAATTCCTGTAGAACCTGCATGCTGAGAACGCCGGTGCGTTGGCTCCACAGTTCGCGCAGAACGCCTTTAGCCACCTCGTGTTTGGCTTTTGCGTCCACGTCGTGAGCGTAGATCAAGATATTGGTATCGACGAAAGTCTTATCGCTCATGCCATTCGTCCCGGCTGGCGCGAATTACGCCACCCAGATGAAAGCCCTGATCGAGCAACGCCGTGGCTTGGCGTTCGGCCCGCTCATAGGCTTCTTCTTCGCCAACCAGAATCTCAATCTGCTCGGCCAGCAGACCGCTAATCGACGAACCGCGCCTCGCGGCCAGGATTTTGGCCTTCCGAAGCATCTGGCGGCTCAGGCTAACTGTAAGATTCTGCTTGGTCATCGTCGCATGCCACGTATTATACGTGTAACACGTAGATTACGTGCTGTCAAGGTTAGCTCTAGTGAGGACGAGCCCGGACTGGGGGATCGCATTCTCGTCCGAAGCGCGACATGACGCTTGTTTGACTCTGACCCAGGTAGGTCAAAGTCAAAGGCAACGGACAGGAGTGGCCGCCCCACACGAGGATAGCCACGCGCTTACTGCAGGGTGTGGCTTGACGATCCCGAACCTGAGCTCCCGCTGATGTTATAGCGCTTGAGTTTGCGATAAAGGGTGGCGCGGCTGATGCCGAGCATGCGTCCGGCAAGCGCTTTGTCGCCGTGGACCTGCTCAAAGACGCGCTGGATAGTGGCGCGTTCGATATCTTCCAGATCGGTGGTGGAGAGCGGCGCTGCGCCACTTCCCGTATCTGATCGCAATTCCGCCGCGGCCGCGAGATCAGAAACCAATTCCGGGGTAGAGTCCGAAGGCGGCCGAGGCGCGGACGAATTCAACGCGGCGATCGACGACGGCAAATCACCGAGGTCGATGAGGGTTCCATCGCCCAGAGCGACGGCACGTTCCACGCAATTTTCCAGTTCCCGCACGTTGCCCGGCCAGTCGTAGTTCATCAGAGCTTTCATGGCGGCGTTGGAAACGCGCAGTTCTGCTCCGGGCGCGTAGCGTTCGCAAAACCAATTTACCAGCATGGGAATATCACTGCGGCGTTCGCGTAACGAGGGCACGTGTACGGTGACGACGTTGAGGCGGAAATAAAGATCCTTGCGAAAGGTTCCGTTCTTATAAGCAGCTTCGAGATCGCGGTTGGTGGCGGCGATGATGCGCACATCCACTTTCACGCGCTGGTTGCTGCCCACGGGACGCACTTCTTTTTCCTGCAGCACGCGCAGCAACTTGGCCTGCAGCTCCAGCGGCAGCTCGCCAATTTCATCCAGAAAAACCGACCCGGTGTCGGCGGATTGAAACAGTCCCTGCTTGGATTTCAGAGCGCCGGTGAAAGCTCCTTTTTCGTAGCCGAAGAGTTCGCTTTCGATCAGCGTAGGCACAAGCGAACCGCAATCGACGGCTACGAAGGGGCGGTTGGCGAAGGCGCCGCGAAAGTGAATAGCGCGCGCGATCAACTCTTTGCCCGTGCCACTTTCGCCGGAGATCAGCACGGCGGTGCGTGTGTCTTTCAATCGCGAGGCCACGCGCAGCACTTCCTGAATCTTGGCGGACGATCCGATGATGCCGTGCACTGCAGTTTCGGAATCGATGCGCTCGCGCAGAAATTCGTTTTCCTCCACCAGGCGAACTTTCTCCGCCATCCGGCGCAGAAACAGCCGGAGTTCTTCCAGCGGAGAAAATGGCTTGGTGATGTAGTCGTAAGCGCCGAGTTTCATGGCCTGAACCGCGGTTTCAATCGACCCGTGTCCGGTCATGAGCGCGACTTCGGTGCGAGGCAAAAGTTTCTTAACCTTCTCCAGAAATTCCAGACCCGACATGTGCGGCATGACCATGTCGCTGAGAACCATATGAACCGGCTGCTCCTCGAGCAGGGCCAATGCCGACTCGCCGCTGTCGGCTTCAAGGCAAATAAATCCCAGAGCTTCACCCACGGTCACACACAGTTTGCGAATGCTTTGCTCGTCATCGACGATCATCAGACGAACGCGAAGGTCTTCCCGGTTCAGAGCGGTCTTGCCTATCGTCGACTTGTTTAGCGCCGCGCTCACCGGGATTTACCCATGGTTTTTTCGACGGCGGAGATGAGATCCTGCACCCGGAAAGGCTTCTCCAGATAAAGAGCGCCGATCTTGCGTAAAGTGCTGACCGTTTCTTCATTGGCGTAAT
>Ga0307478_10000558_pt1 | contig 37564 bp, 34 predicted proteins | sample atmos_gasesECM4C_2_FD_203713 | JGI IMG/M metagenome (GOLD analysis project Ga0307478, IMG submission 203713) | Hardwood forest soil microbial communities from Morgan-Monroe State Forest, Indiana, United States - atmos_gasesECM4C_05 | ecosystem: Environmental > Terrestrial > Soil > Temperate...
GTCTTCGCTGATGGCATCGGTCACGCCCGCCACATGGTCGCTGCGCCGAGCGGAGTTCTTTACGTCAATACTTGGTCGGGAAGGTACTACGGCGACGACGCACCCCATGCAGGCGGCTTCCTGGTAGCCCTGCAAGACAAGAGCGGTACGGGAAAGGCCGATGTCACTGAGCGCTTTGGCGAAACGGTACAAAGCGGCGGAGCCGGCGGTACGGGCATCGGCATGTATAAAGGATCGATCTACGCCGAGATTAATGATCGGATCGCGCGATACGCATTGTCTAGCGGCTCCCTCTTGCCGAGTGGCTCCGCCGACACCATCGTCTCCGGGCTGCCTCTGGGCGGCGACCATCCGATGCATCCGTTCATCATCAATGCCGAGGGATTAATGTACGTCGATGTCGCCACTGCCACCAATGCCTGCCAGCTGAAAAATCGCACACTCAAATCGCCTGGCGCCGACCCGTGCACGGAACTTGAGACCCGCGGTGGCATCTGGCTCTACGACGCGAATAAGACGAATCAAACTTTTTCAACGGCTGAGCGCTACGCGACGGGAATCCGCAACGCGGAAGGATTTGCCATCGACTCAAGCGGGCGATTGTTTGTGACGCAACACGGACGGGACCAGCTGCACGCGAATTGGCCCGACCGGTTTAAACCCGACCAGGAGGCGACCCTGCCGGCGGAAGAGCTGTTGCTTTTGAAGCCAAAGGGAGACTATGGCTGGCCCGAGTGCTACTACGACCAGTTCGCGCAAAAACTGGTTCTGGCGCCGGAATACGGCGGCGACGACGGCAAAACGATCGGCGTATGCGCGAACAAGATTGGACCCGTTGCCGCGTTTCCAGCCCATTGGGCGCCGAATGCCATGGTGCGTTACGACCAGCAACAATTTCCGGCGCGCTACCGTGAGGGAGTCTTCATTGCCTTCCACGGGTCATGGAATCGCGCGCCATACCCGCAAGGTGGCTACAACGTGGTTTTTCAACCGCTCGCCGGGGACCATCTATCGGGCCAGTGCGAAGTATTTGCGGATGGTTTCGCGGGAGCGGTCAAGTCGCCGGCCAAGGCCGAACATCGTCCCACTGGCTTGGCAGTGGGACCCGACGGTGCGCTCTACGTTTCCGACGATATACGAGGACGGATTTACCGGATTGTTTATCACGGCGGCCCTGAAGGCGGTGCCGCGAACATCACGGCGTGTCCAAGCTTAACAGCTCCGGCAGGCAGCCCTGTTGAAGTGGCCGCGCAACCGCCAGAGGGGACGCATCCAGACGCAGGTGCGGCCGCACTTCCCGTTCCTGAAGGTGCGACACCGCAAATGGTTGCGCTCGGCGAGCGCATCTACCGCGGCCAAGTGGGCGGAGCGGCGTGCACGGGTTGCCATGGTGACAGCGGTCAAGGCACGCCTTTGGGCCCCGATCTGACGGGTAAGAAATGGCTGTGGAGCGATGGCAGCTATGCCGGAATCACGAAAACGATAACCGAAGGTGTGTCGCAACCAAAACAATATCGCAGCCCCATGCCGCCGATGGGTGGCGCGCAGCTTACGCCCGAGCAGGTATCAGCGCTGGCAGCGTACGTGTGGAGCATCAGCCATCGGGAGCCGGCCAATCGGAATTAATCGCCTGAGTATTGATGCACGCCGTGATCGGGAACTGCCGATACTTGTGACGCCTGGCGCTCTGTTCAGGATGCTGGAACGCCAAAGCATTTTGAAGTAGGAATGTGCCGGGCGGTCCTTTCTAATGACCGGCGGGTTTCTGGTCTGGAGGCGGTGGAATCGGCGGAGGAGTGAACTTGGCGTCTTCGACGGGGACGTTTTGCTGGACCTGGTCGACTTGGATGGTGAAGCGGTTGCCGGGGCGGGCCAGCGTCCAGCGGTAGGGGATTTTTACGCTGTCGGCGTCGCGATAATCGGCATAGTCAATCTGGGTGGGCATGCGGCCGAGGGCGGTTTCCGCGTAACGGACCAGGCGAAGCAACAGGCCGGATTGCTGATCGAAGTAAAGCCGCAAGGGGGGCTGGCCTTCGTTGCGACCAATCACTAGGTAGGTATCGTGGCCATCGATTTTTTCGCCGGGGACGACCGTAAACTTTTTGTACAGAGTTTTGATGTGGGAGGCGAAATAGAGGTCGGAGTCGATGCGAACGGCGTCGTTCTCCGTGGCGGACATCATGTGGGGATGGCCTGCGTTGCTCAGCCAGCCTTGTTTGCCGTCGAAGGCGGTGATGCTCTCGCCGTTGGGGAGATGCATGATGGAGATGCGCTTGTCCGGAGCTTTTGCATAGACTTCGATGGGGAGCTGATGGCCGTTGGCGTCGATTTTGCCTTTTTCGACGCGGCTGGTGACTTTTTGCAGAGCGGCTTCGCCGCCGATGGCGGCAAGGTATTTATCGAGCAACTGGTCGGCGGGCGGCATTACCGGTTTCGCATCGGCCGGTGCTTTGGCGCTGGCAGCTTCCGGCTTGGGTTCTTCGTCGGTGATGATGGGCGTGGCGACGGGATCGGCGGCGCCGCGATGGCAGGAGTAGCAGGTCACGTCTCGGTGGCCTTCGAAATTGTCTTTGTTGATGGCGAACATCATCTCCATCATTTTGCGCGCCGTGACTTTCGTTTTTTTGTCGTCTTTGTCGAATTCCAGACCTTTATCGCCGCGGACGTGGCAGTACTCGCACTCAACGCCGAGGGAAGCGGTGATGAAAGTCATGGAAGGACGAACTTGATCGGCGGGAATGCCCTTCAGTACCTTAATGTTCTTGAACTCTTCTTCGGCGAGTTTGGGGGCGGCGGGCGATTGTGGCGGACTGGATTGAGCCCTCGCGCCGGCGATTGCCAAGCCCGTGATTAGCGCAAGTCCGCACAAGACAAATGTAGTGTTGCGTCGATTCAAACTCATCCCCGGCTCCCTAAGCTTTAATCTCTCGAAGAAAAGTGTATCAGAAAGCAGACTGTCGCTGTGCGCGCGGAAATAGAGGCGACGCGGCCGCGGCTCAGGCGGGGAGATCGCCGCGTTTGGCGAGAGCGGTGATGCGGTCGGCGGCGCGGAAAGCGAGCGCTTCGATAGTCATGGTGGGCTGGCCGCGGCCGGAAGTGACGAGGCTGCTGCCATCGCAGAGAAAAAGATTTTTCACGTCGTGCGTGCGGTGGTCGGAGTTGATGACGGAAGTTTTTGGATCGTTGCCCATGCGACAGGTGCCGAGCAGGTGCACGGCGAATTGCTGCTCCTGGACGGGAGGCGCCCACATTTTTTTCGCGCCCGCGGCCTCGACGAGTTCCTCGGAACGCGCATATAGCCAAGCCGTCAGCTTGAGATCATCCGGATGATCTTTGTACGTGAGGCGAAGCGCGGGTAGGCCCCAGGCATCCTTCAGGTCCGGGTCGAGCGAAAAGCTGTTGTTCTCGACAGGCAGCGACGTACCGTGGCCGAAGATCTCGCACGTGCGCGTGAAGTTGTGGCTCAGGACCTCTTTGAATCCCTTGCCCCAGCGCGGAGAACCGGGCGGGAGGCTTCCAAGAGCGAAACCTATGGGCGTCATGTCGAAGCGCGCGTCCAGGCCGCCGCCGCCGTGAAAGCCAACTTTATCGGGATCGAGCTCGTAAAAATCGTGGAGGATGCGGCTGACGGCAAAGCCCTTGTAATCGTTGAGCGGCTCTTCGAAGACGGCAGTGGTGACGCCGCCGCTGTTGAGCATTAAATTTTTGCCGACATAGCCGCTGCTGTTGGCGAGGCCGTCGGGAAATTCTTTATTGGCGGAGAGCAGAAGGAGGCGCGGAGTTTCGGCGCCATTGGCGCAGACAACGACAGCTTTGGCTTTCTGGCGCTGGACATTGCGCTGCGCGTCGAAATAAACGGCGCCGGTGGCTCGGCCGTTGGCGTCGAGCTCGATACGGTGGACGTAAGAATTTGGGCGGATTTCGCAGCGGCCGGTTTTTTCCGCCATGCGAATGGCGGTGGCGAGGGAGCTGGATTTTGCGCCGACTTCGCAACCGAACCCGAGGCAGAAGCCGCAATTGATGCAGGCGCTGCGACCTGCACGCGGCTGGGAAAGAATGGCCATGGGCGCGGGGAAGGGATGCCAGCCGAGTTTGCGCGCGGCGCGTTCGAAAATTACGCCGCTGGATTTCACGGGGAGTGGAGGCATCGGATAAGGCTTGGATCGCGGGGGATCGAACGGGCTGGCGTAGGCCTGGCCGGAGACGCCGATCTCCCATTCGACCTTTGTGTAGTAAGGCTCGAGTTCGGCGTAGGTGATGGGCCAATCGGATAACGTGGCACCGGGGATCGGGCCGACTTTGCTGCGTTCGATGAAATCGATTTCGTGGAAGCGCCAGAAATTCGCGGTGAAATGAGTGCTCGTGCCGCCAACGAGGCGGCCGTAGACGAGAGCGCGCTGCGGCTTGGCTTTGTCTTGGGGCGTTTTGCGAAAAGTCGTTGGCTGAAGCTCGGGATGGTTGGTGAGGAGATCCTGATTGAGCACTTTTATTTCGTCGTGAACAAAGTCCTTCTCCGTGAGGTAGGGCCCTTGTTCCAAAACGACGACGCGGAATCCGTTGCCGGATAGTTCTTTGGCGAGAATGCCCCCGGCTGCGCCGGAGCCGATGACGACGAAATCGACTTCGTCGGTCGTTTTGTATTTGGGCTGATCGAGCGTCATGATTTGGTTTTTTCCGCGTCCGAAGGATTCGGCTGCCAGCCTGGATAGTCTTTGTCGTAGTAACCAAACGGCGGCTGGAACATGTGTTCGCGTTCGCGGCCGATCACTTTCCAGCCGACGCCGTCGAGATTGCCCCGTTTATCGGAGTCGGGATCGATCAGAAAACCCATGATGGTGTACAAGCGGACGGTTTCGAAAAAAGATGGGGTGGCAGCGCCGCGACGAGACTGCCGGGCTCCCGTGGCGGCCGCAGACCGTGCATCGAAGGATTGCAAGATTTGATCCTGCTGCTCAGGTGTGGCGGCGGAGAATTTTGCGATGGATGGGAAAAGTTCACGAACATTGGCCTGCAACTCCGGCAGGCCTTCGGCATATATCTTTTGATCGTCTTTCGCAAAAGTGACGAGGGCGCGGTCGATAAAGAATATGACACCGGCTTCGTGTGCGCCGGGCGTATCGGTCGTGGGAAGGATACGAGCCGAGATGGCATCGACTTCCACGGCTTGCTCAGCAGAAAAGAATTCGAACTTCGCGAGCAATTCAGACTGGGCAGCTTGGCGCGCGTGAGCCGCGGCCGAGAGCATGGCGGGCCAATGCGCGGATACCCAGGCGGCCGAAATCCCCGTTAGACTATGCGACAAAAACCCACGGCGTGAAAGATGGCTGTCCATAAGCTCGCGCACTTCGCGAAAGAGTGAAAGTGAATGTATGCTGTGAGCCGGGCAGGGTCAAGAAGAAAGCGCCTCGGCGCGCAAGTACTTTGCTCCAATTTGGGCCGCACGTTTGCGGTGTGCCGCGGGCCTAGTGTACGATTTCGCAGGCCCGCAGAAAAAATCAAATTCCCGATTGGTTGTAGCAAAAGAATGGCTACCTTTACAGGCGCGATAGGAACCGGAAGCAAGTGGCTGCTCGACAAAATTGTCGGCGTGTTGGCCGCCACGGGCGTCAACCCCAATTTCCTGACCTTTCTCGGCCTGGTCGTGAATTTCATCGCGGCGGCAAATTTCGCACTAGGGCATTTCCGGATAGCCGCACTGATTATTTTCTTCGCGGGCTTCCTGGACATTTTGGATGGGCAGGTGGCGCGGCGGCAAAACCGCGTGACGGCTTTCGGCGCTTTCTACGATTCTACGCTCGATCGCTACGCAGACATGGCGTTGTATATGGGCCTGCTCGTGTATTACTCGGTGAGCGGGCGCACGCCTTACGTGGTGCTGGCTGCCGTGGCGACGGCGGGGTCAGTGATGGTCAGTTACGCACGGGCGCGCGCAGAGTCACTCATCCCGCTGTGCAAAGTCGGATTCATGGAGCGACCCGAGAGGCTGGTCTTGCTGATTATTGGCGGCCTTACCACTCGCATGGGCGCAGTGCTTTGGGTGATTGCTGTAGTCTCGACGATCACCGTGATCGACCGCATCGTGTTTACCTGGCAGGAAACGAAAGCGGGGCGCACCATTCCCGGGATCAAGCTCCCTTCCTGACATTTTTAATTGTTTCCGGTTCAGCGATTCACGTAGATCGAGCGAAGCCGTTTAAGACTCCACTCAACTTACTTTTCTAAACTCGCCTCGACAGGCGCCGAGATGATTTCGTGCACGCGCTCGCTCAGCGCCGGGACATCTTTCTTGGTCATTCCCTTTGTCTCAATGACGTCATGAAGATGGACCGTGATGGTTGCGGGCCAAAGCATCCAGCGGCCGGTGCGGTGATGCTTGATGGAACCGACCAAGCTGACAGGGACTATCGGGATGCCGAGCTGCTGCGCCACGCGGAAGCCGCCCTCTTCGAATACGTCGACGTGGCCGTCGCGCGTGCGCTTGGCTTCCGGAAAAATGATGAGGCTCGTGCCGCCGTCGATGGCGTCTTGCGTAAGGCGCCACATGCGCTTGAGATCGGAAGGACGGCGCACGTCGGGGACGGGGACATTGCCAAAACGTTTCATGAGCCAGCCATAGGCGGGAATCTTGAAGTGAGATTCCAGTTCCCAGCCGCGAACGTATTGAGGAATGGCGCAATACAGCATGAACGGATCAAACAGATTGACGTGATTCACCATGAAGAAGCAGGTTCGCTGAGGATCGAAACCCGGCGAGCGAACGACTTCCAGGCGCGCTCCCGAGAGATAGACGATCCGGCGGCAAAAGGTGCGCTGAAGCCAGTCGTGCTTGTGCGGGTCCAGAAAAATTCCCAGGAAGACAAGCGACGGCGCGACCAGGAAAAAATGCAAGCCGCTCAGAACCCATAGAAACGCGGCACGCAGCGCCAGCAATCCGCTCTTCATATATAGATGTCCACAGCGGCAGGAATGGCGTCGAGGGACAGGCACTCGAGCGCGGCGATTTCTCCGTCGATCAGCACATCCACAGGGGCTTGGGCACCAAACTCGACGTGGCGCACAGCCCGCCGCGAAGCCAGCGGATGTTCGATGTGGGTGCCGTCATAGAGCTTGGGCAGCATACGCAGCAATCCGATGCGCCCGATCGGGCCCCAGCGGACAAATTCGATCAGGCCATCCGTCGGATCGGCATGAGGCGCGATGAGCATCGCGCCACCGGTGAATTTGCTGTTGCTGAAGGAGAGAAAAAGGCAGCGGCTCTCGTCCCAGTCTTTATCCTCGTCGCAACGCAAACGAAAAGCACGGCGCCGCAACTGAACGACGCGCACAAAGACGCCAAGCAGATAGCCAAGATAACCAAAGGGTTTAAAATAGCGATTGGTTAGAGAACCAACGTCGGCCGTGAAACCCAGACTGAGAAGGTTGAACGAATATACCGCGCCCTTGGAGTGCGTCAGCCGAATCAGATCGACAGAGCGCGTTCGCCCTTCGATCAGGGCTTCAAGAGAGGCGCCGGCCCCATCCTTTGTAAAATCCCGCAAAAACGAATTGCCAGTTCCGAGCGGCAGAAATCCGAGCGCGATGCGATCCTTGCCGCGAGCGCGTTCATAAACTCCATTCAAGATTTCGTGCGCGGTGCCGTCTCCGCCGACGGCGATGAAGCGGCGATAGCCTTGTTCGTAAGCTTCGCGTGCAAGCTCGACGGCGTGGCCGGGGCCGGTCGACGCGACGACGTCAATCTTCAGGCCCTTTTCGCGCAGGCCAGCGAGAGCGGGGCCGGCAAGCTTGGCCGAGCGCCCGCCACCGGCGGCGGGGTTGACGATGGCAAAAAATGTATGCCTCAAAAGCGTTTCATTCCCTCAAAGGAAATGTTCGTTGCTGACCACGCCTGACCCGCATTACAACAGCAGAAACGCATTGGCGCGGTCGAGTTTCGCAAGCTGCTCTGCAAGTGCGTTCCTTTTAATCTTTAGCGAAGCGGTGCGAGGAAAATCTTCGTCGAACAAAACCACGCCGTGTATGCGCTTGTAATTCAGAAGCTTACTGTTGCGTGCGGAAATGTCGCGGCGCAGCTCCTCGGTGTAAGTTTGGCCGGGCTCGAGATGCAGCGCAAGCAGCAGTTGCTCGCCAACCAGCGAGCGTTGCGGCCAGATGTAGTTGGCGGCGAAAACGCAAAATTCCTTTACTGGAAGACTTTCGAAAACCGCTTCGATGTCCTCAGGGTAAATGTTTTTGCCTTCCTCGGTGACGATCATGTTTTTCTTGCGCCCGAAAAGTTGCAAGTGGCCTGCCGCATCAAAACGGCCTAAATCGCCGGTCATCAGCCATCCGTCCACAATGGTCTCAGCGGTAAGCTCCGGCTCGTTGAGGTAGCCGGACATGACCGTTTTGCTGCGAACAGCAACTTCGCCGATGCCGTCGGCGCCCGCATTAACGATGCGAACTTCCATACCGGGAAGCGGCTTGCCGACAGTGTCGGCGCGAAAGGGATGGAGATCGTTCACGGTGATGGCGGTGCCGGCTTCCGTCAGACCATAGCCATTGGCGACCGGGATGCCGAGATCATAAAAAAACTGAAGAGTCTGCGGCTCCGTGAAAGCGCCGCCGACGATGATCGTGCGCAGTTCGCCACCGAAGGGCTCGTGGACTTGTTTCAACAAACGGCGGCTGAGACCGAGCCGCGGACGACTCTTTGTAAGCGCTTTGTTGACGGCGATGACCGCGTTAAACATTTTGCGCTTGCCGGGAGAGAGCTCGCCGAAGCGCGCCTGCAAACCCTTTTGCAGATTTTTCAGCACGAGCGGAACGAGACTGACGTAGGTGATCTTGTACTTTGAAAATGCTTCGCGCACATATTCGGGCCGAAGCGTGCGCAGATGCACTACGGCTGCGCCGCAAATGAAAGGCCCGAAAAAACCCACCATAAAGTCGATAGCGTGATTCGTCGGCAGAATGCTGAGATAACGCACACCCGGCGCAAAGGGATAGATCGATGTGAGAGCGACGCACTGCTCGAGGTAATTCTCGTGGGTCATCATGCAGCCTTTGGGACGGCCGCCGGTACCGGAAGAATAGACAATGCACGCCACGTCCTTGCGCGTGCGCGGAACGAAAGTTGGTTCGCCGCTGCCGCGAAACTCTTCCCAGCGCTGGGCGCCCGCGAGATCGGCGTTCTTGGGCGCCTCCGTCACCAGAACGGCGCCTACATTCGCCGCCGCGCGGCCCGCGGCCACGCTTAGTTGCCGCCAGATTGGATATTCGGTGATCAGGACTTTTGCGCCGGAGTGCTTCAGCAGTTGCCATTTCTCGTCCGGCGTGAGTTTGTAGTCGAGCGGAACTAGCACCCCGCCCGCGTAAAAAACTGCGTAAGCCGAAATTAGCCACTTGGACTGATTCGTCATAATGATGCTGGCGCGATCGCCAGCAACGAAACCCGCCTCTTGCTGCGCTTTTGCGAGCGGGTTCGCACGCTCTTTGAAGTCGCGGTAAGTGAGCCGCTCTTTTTCTTTCTCTCGGTCGGCTTCGATCAGGCAGACTTCGTTCGCAAATTCTTCCAGCGCATCCTTCAACGCCGCGCCAATTGATTGGTATTTTGAGAGATCGAGCATTACAACCGGGACTGAATCCGAGAAGCGAGCGTGCGGAAGTCGCTCACGCCCTGCACTTCATAGTCGGGCAATTCAATGCCGAAATGGTTTTCGAGGCGGCTCAGCATCTCCAGCGTTTGCAGGCTGTCAATTCCGAGCTTTTTGAAGAAATCGTCGTCCGGGGCGAGCGAGGTCGCCGGCACGTTGAAGTGCTTCGACGCCAGATCGAGGACTTCCTGGGTAGTCTGCTCAAGTGTACGCATGGAAGTCTCAATTTATCATTCTCGAGGGGAGAAAGAAAATCAGGTGCCAGCTAATTAAGCATCCCCTGGGGATAACTCACCGCGGCCCGAATCAAAGTAGGACGAGGCCGCGGCGAATCCCCAGGGAAACGGCTTCGGTGCGAGTGGACGCGCCCAGCTTGCCGAGGATGGAGGCGACGTGAAATTTTACGGTGTGTTCGGAGATGGAAAGCTTGGCGGCGATCTCCTTGTTGACGAGGCCGCTGGCGAGCATTTGCAGGACTTGGCGTTCGCGAGGGGTGAGGGCTTCCGCAAGCTCTGCGAACGTGGGTTGCGCAACCGAAGCCGCCGGCAGAGTTGCAGGGATCTCCGACGGATGGAATACGACAAGCCCTGCCATCGCGGCTTGCAGCGCGGCAGCCAACTGATCTGGCGAGACTTCCGAAGGGAGTATCGCGCGAACCCCCGCTCGAAAGGCTTCCGCCGCCCAGCCGGGCCGCGAGTGATCCGTCAATAAGATCACCGTTGTTTCGGTGGCCAATTCCAAACTAACGACCGCTTCCAACGCAGCCTCTGAGCTTTCGCCGGACGCATCCACCAGAACAACATCAGGTTCGGCGTCCATGATTTGTTCGAAAAGGGATTCCAGGCTTGCGCTCCTGCCGATCACAGACGCTCCGCTGGCAGCGAGCAGATTCTCGAGTCCGTTACGAGCGAGAGGTGACGCAGCGACGATAAAGGCGCGAATCACGCAGCGACAGAACTCCTTCCGGTAACTTGTTCACCGCTCTGCACGGCGACGCAGCGGACTCGCGCATAATCGCCGCGCAAGAATTCCAAGCGCAGAGGCCGTAAGCCATTCGTTTCGAGAGTGCGTGCCAAATCGGCGGTGGAATGAAACGGATTCCCTTCCGTGCCCAGCAGAATGTCGCCAGCCATGAGCGACGCCTGCGCTGCTGGGCTACCGGGCTCAATTTCAAGAACGACAAGCCCGAAGGCGTGTGCAATCCCGCGCGGCACACGCACAGGATGCAACGTCGCGCCGAGCCAGCCGCCACGCGGCCCGGCAAAGAGGAATTGATGGACAGCATTGCTCGGTATTGCGAGCGCCAGCCGGCCCGCGACCATGGTGTTGATGCCGATCACGCAGCCGCTCGCGTCGGCCAGTGGACCGCCGGAATTGCCTGGAGCGAGGCGCACGTTGGCCTGCACCCAGGTCCGCGAACCAAACCCGCGAAGAGCGCCGACCGCGTGAATGATTCCTGTGGTGAGCGCTCCGACAAAACCCAGCGGGTTACCGATAGCAATGGCGAGTTCTCCGGGGCGCAGCTTGGAAGAATCCGCAGAAGTAACGGCAGGCAAGTCATTCGCGCTTAAGCGAAGAGCCGCGAGGTCCAGCTGAGGATCGCGCGACGTGATGCCAGCCTCAAATTCGCGGCCGTCCCAGAGCTGCACACGGGCACGGGAACCGCGCGCCACGTGTGCGTTCGTCACAATCAAACCGTCTCCGCCCCAAATGACGCCTGAGCCGCCTCCACGGTCTCCAGCCTGGATGAGCACAGTGGAGCGGCGAAGCCGTTCCGTGATTTCGCCGAAACCTTCGATGCTCATGTTAGTTGTCTCCGCGCGGACGCTCGGCCACCGGGATGCTGACTTCCTGGACCGCACCACCGCGGACGATCTTAGCGGTCAATGATTTGCCGATGTTTTCCGGCGGCAGATGGGCCTGCACGTCTTCGAAACGCGCGATGCTTTGGCCGGCCAGCGAAACGAGAATATCGCCGATCAGCATTCCTGCTTTGTGTGCCGGGCCTCCAGGTTCGACCTCGAGAAGGATTACGCCCGTCTTTTCCTTGCGTTGCAACGAATCGCGAAGCGCATCGGGCAAGCGCACCGTTTGTAAGCCGACGCCAAGATAGCCGCGCGGAATGTGCCCCTTTTGCAGGAGAGTGTCCACCACGCGGTTGACGCGCGGGGCAGGAATAATGATCGCGCCAAATCTGGCGAAGCGCGGCGTGGCGATTCCAACGATCTGTCCTTGCGTATCCACGACTGCGCCTCCAACGGCGGTCGGCTGCAGTCCTACGTCCAGGCGGACGTACGGAGTAAGCGACGCGCCAGTCCACGAGTGCCGCTCGGCCGCCACGAGGCTGACAACGCCGAGCGCGGCAACCGGACCGCTAGCCCGAGTGCGGCCAACAACCAGTGTGAGATTGCCGGGCTTCAAGGATTCGACGCCGCCGAACTTTGCAACGCTTGCTGCGGCGTCGGCACACTTCAGGACGGCCACGTCCGTCAAAGCATCGCGGCCTGCCAGCTCGGCAGCGACAACGCGCCCGTCTGGCAAGGTCATTTGTATTTCTTCGTCGCGCCGAAGGACATGCTCGGCCGTCACGATAATTCCGGCGCGCCATATCACGCCGCTCGACGAACCGCGTGACTCCGTGTGGACTGCGACGGTCGATACCGCCGCGAGTGCCGTGGTTTGCGCTAATGCGTTGGAAAGTTCAATCAAATGTGCAGACATCTTTATGTGGCCTCCATGAACAAGATGCTGCAAACGAAGTCGTGTCTACATCCGCCATTCGGCTAGGTCCCGACCTGGAAGGACGGGCGGGTGGCGGGCTGGCCTCGGGAGCGCCTGCAAATCAGGGGAGATACGGCATGGCGTCGCTGGATTCCACGAACTTTTTTAGCGTCGCCATCACCGTGGGCCGCGCAAAGAGTTCGCAGAAGAGATCGATTTCGCGGCGCAGCTCTTCGTGCGGAATAGGCTTGATGAACTTTTTCGCGGCTGCGCGGGTGACGCCGTCAAACTTGACGATTTGCGCTGCGGTCGCTCGCGCGATGTGAAGCGCCTCCCCTTCCGCGGCGAGCTGCGCGACGAGCCCAACCGATTGCGCGCGAGTGGCATTGACGCTGCGGCCGGTCAAGAGGAGATCGCGGATGAAAGCGTTGCCCAGGTCGCGCTTCAGGCGCGGAATGCCGCCGAAGCCGGGGATCAAGCCGAGGCGCAACTCGGGAAATGCGAAGCGCGCCATTTTGTCGGCGATAATGACGTCGCAAGCAAGCGCCAACTCGAAGCCACCTCCGAAGCAGACTCCATGAACAGCCGCGATGGTGGTGAACGGAGCGGCGTCGATCGCGTTAAAGGCAGCGTGAACGCGCTCAATAAATGTCCGGACACCGACGAGCCGTTCTGTCTCGGTGAGCTGTGTGGCGCTGTGATAAAGCTCTCGCAGGTCGGCGCCGGCGGAAAACCCGTGCCTGCGGTTGCTGGAGATGATGCAGACGGCGGTTTCGGGCGTCAGCGCCGGGAAAGCGGCGACAAATTGTTCGAGCTCCGCCAGCACGGCCGTCCCGATTTCGTTGGCGGGCTCGCGGTCGAGCGTTAATTCGATCACGCCATCGCGCCATTCCCATCGAAGGCACTTGCCGGTGAACGACTTCACGCCTTGCTCCCGGCAGCCGCTTTGCTTTCCATCGCCTCCGCGTACATCGCACTGATTTCCGCAGCGAATCGCGTGTTGATGGCGTCGCGGCGCAATTTGCCCATGACCGTCAGAAGCCCGTTTTCGGGAGTGAGATTCTCGGTGAGCACGGTGAAATTGCGAATTTGGCGATAGTGTGGAAGCTCAGGATTCAGAGTGTCCAAGGCAGACTGCACTGCGGCGCGCTCAACGGCGCCCGTCACGAGCGCACAAAGAAAGCCGCGCCCATTGCCGACAACGACGATCTGTTGCGCGCTGGGAAGCAAGCCGGCCAGCTTCTCTTCGATCGACTCGGGAGTAATCTTGTGGCCCGAATTCAGCACGATCAGATTTTTGAGGCGTCCGATGATGCGCCAATTTCCGCGCACATTCACTTCGCCCTGGTCTCCAGTGTGGAACCATCCATCGTGCAACACGCGTGCCGTTTCTTCGGGACGGTTCCAGTAGCCCGGAAAAATATTCGGCCCGCGCACGATGATCTCTTCGTTTTCCGCAACCTTCATCTCGATACCATTAACCGCCGTGCCCACATAGCCGGGTTCAACGGGAACGCGCGGATCATCGAGCGTGCATATAGCCGTGGTTTCCGTCAGGCCGTAAGCCTGCAGCACCGGGATGCCGAGCATCAGAAAAAACTGCTGGGTCTCCGGCGCGAGCGGCGCCGAACCGCAAATCAGCGCCCGAATATTCGGTCCGAACCGCTCTTTAATCTTGCTGAAAATAAATCTGCGGCCGAGAGCCAGCCAGAAGGCATCGGCGGCGCGCCCTCTGCCAACGTGGTTTCGAACCCAGGCATCGCGCGCCTTGACATACAGCGAACGGATTGGCGCGGACCGTTTCGAAAGCGCTTCTTCCACGCTGCGGCGCACCCGTTCGAGAAGCGTCGGCACATTCTGGAAATAGTGAGGCGAAGCGATACGAATCTCGTCCGCGAGCTTGGTTAGATCGGTTGAGAGAGTGAGAACACTCTCGCGCGAAAGACAAGTGAGCAAAGTGATCCACGAGGCCGCGAAACTGAAGGGTCCATAGTGGAAGACGCGGTCGGGTTCGTGCGTCGCTCCCATCAGCAAATCGAGCCGTTCGCGCGTGCAGGCAAGCATGTGCGTGACGTTGCCGACATTCAGGCAAACGCCTTTGGGCTCGCCCGACGTGCCCGATGTGTAGATGATGGTGACGAGATCGGCGTCTTGTCGCGGATTCGGGCCTTCGGCCAGCGCGTCCGGCACAGCTTCCTGAAAAACTTCATCGAAGAGGACCAGCCTTCGCGCACTCGACCATAGCGGCGGCAACGCCTTCGCGACGGCCTCGCCTAGCGCCGCGTCGCTGGTGAACAGAAATTGCGGCGTGCAATCCTTCATCATCGCGGCGAGTTCCGCCGGGGCTTGGCGCGCGTAAAGCGGTACGACGATTACGCCTTCGGCCAGCAAGGCGAGATTGAACGCGACCCAGCGGGCGGAGTTTGGCGCAAGAAGCGCGCAACGTTCGCCGGCATGAAGCCCCGTGCGCCGCAGGTGCGCGCGCACTCGCTGCACTTGCTCGAGCAATTCCCTTCCCGAAACGCTGGCGAACTCCTCGCCTTGAATTTCGCGCAGTACAACACGGCTGTCGGCCTGCTTCAATTGCACAAAAATATCATCGAGAAAATTCGGCATGGCAGCTGGGCCCGGCATCACCGCGACGCAGTTCCAGCTACGGAGTGTTGCGGGGCAACGGCGGAAGTGTCGTAGCGCTCGGCAAGCTGAAGCAACGTGTCACTCAAAGGCGGGAGGTAGTCTTCCCACGAAAGAATCCCGGAGCGCAGCGGAAATTCTGGATACGTCCGCCGCATCGCGTCTTCAAGAAAAGTGCCCATTCGGGCCATGACTTTGAGATTGCGGACTACGGTTTTCCCAATGCCGTCCCGCACGGAATCCGCTTCCGCCACCAAAGTGTCCATCATCTTGATGAGCTTGGGCTCGAGATCGGGGTCGTCGACAGTCAACAAAAGATGCTGATGCCCGCGCTCGCGCATGAGATTCCGGATGCGCTCGTCCATCGTGACGCCCGCGGACGCTACCAGGCTCGGCATGCAGGTCACAATCCCGTGATAGCGGGAAGAAACCATGTACGTGGCCGCGCGAAGTATCGAAACGATTTGGAACATGTCGTAGTCGTCGGAAGTAAAAACCGGAATACCGGGCAGGGCTTGAGCAATATCGCGACAAGCGACTGCGTCCAGCCTCTCCATCGCGACGAGGATGGGGAACACGTTGTGCTTTTCGCGAAATGCACCAAGCGCTTTCGTAAAACTTGAAATGTAATGCCGATATTTTTTCTCGACGTCCGATCCCGACTGGAAAAAATAAACCGTGCGGTACTGGCTGTCCTCGTATGCTCCCGTCGTGACACGCGCCAAGTATTTCCCGATGGAGGCCTTCACCGGCCACACAAACGGATGAATCGGACACATCACCATCACGGGAGTCTTCTCGTCCCACCCGGCTTCTCGCAAGACTTTGCGCCCGTAGGCCGGCGGGTACGGCTCAAACGTCCACGCCGTATCCGTTCCGAGTTCTGTCGGGATCCCCAGCGAACTGAGCAGCTTCTGCGATTCCTCGTTGCGGGTAATCACGAGAGAATCGTGTACGTAGCGTTCGCACATTCTCTCAATGAGACCATCCATGTGCCCCGCTTCGCCGCCATAGCCAAGCGAAAGCTTGTTTTCCGCCGAGGCGAGACCAAGCGACCCGATCATCATCGTCGTCAGCGCGTTGGCAAACTTGCTTTTGAACATCGAGCCTTCGCACGCTATAACGCCGTGATTTTGCCGAACCTCGCGGAACAAAAACGGCGGAAATACATCGGGAAGATAAACCTGCTTCGTACCGTCGAAGTAGCCGCGTGTGCGGTCGAAGCTCTGCGTCATCACATTGAAATCGACTTTGTCCGCGCCGAGCACGTGCCGCACCTGCCGCAGCATTTCCTGGACGCGAACATCCGAGCCGGTATTGCGCGTGCCGTTATAGCCGGCGAAAAGCAGCCGCAGTTTTTCACCCGGGGTCCAGCGGCGCCCCATGCCGAACATCCAGCCAAAGCGGGTAATCTCGATCAGCGCGCTGACCCAAGCAACTAGAAGAAAGTCCGTCATGCCGGAGCTCCTCCAGCGGCTGCGGATTTTTCTGGCGTGTCAAAGTCCATCCGGGGCCACGGTTTTGCTGGATAGCGAAACTTGTTTTCGCGGCTGAATTTTAGCAGCGGAAACGCGTACATCGAAAACTTCGCCGGAGCTTCCCCGAGTTCGGCCACGACGCGCGAATTATCGAACACCGTATTCCAATCCAGATATGGCCAGAAAACTTTCAAGAGTGATGCTCCATGTGCAACGGAACCCTTGCGGTTCGAAAGCCAACTCACGGTACCGGAAAAAGTGCCGCCCATCTTGGGCCAGTACGCGGGACGCCGCCAACCTCCCGCTTCCGCGAGCGCATCCGTCAGCTCTTTGTACGTCTGCGAACCCGTGCCGGAAGACAAATGATAAATCCCGTGCGCGGGTTCGGTTTTCTGGTGAATCGTCACAATGGCTTTACTGACGTAATTCGCAGGCACGATGTCGATTTTATCCCCAGGACGCAATGGAAGAACAGGCAGCCGCACAAGAGCATCAAACGCCTGAACCATATCGAACTGCGAGGTCTCCGGCCGGCGGCTGTCTCCCAAAACAATCGCGGGCCGGAAAATCGTGAGCGGCACGTCGGCAAGCAACTGGTGGAGCATGTGCTCGCCGAATTTTTTTGTCCGCGCGTAGGGATCGTAGTCGGAGCGCGCCCAATCAATGGCCGCATCTTCCTGCACGACTTCGTTGCGGCGCTTGCCGGCGACGGCCACCGTGGACACATGCGAATACCGCCGCAACCCGTTGCGATTCTGCGCCCGCCGCGCCAACTGAATCACTTCGAGGCCGCCGCGCAGATTGACGTTGAGGCACTGCCTCTCCGATTTGCGGTTCAGCGAAGCCGCACAATGAATGATCGAATCGCTGGTGTCCACGAGCGCGTGATATTCGTCATCCGAAAGCCCAAATCGCTCGCTCGTCAAATCGCCGCGAAAAATCCGCACGCGCGAATGTATATATTCGCAAAACTCAGGAAACTTAAAATGGAGTTGAAGGGAAGTCCACAACCGCTCGCGCGCCTCATCATCACTCTTCGCGCGAACCAGCAGATTCAGCGCGTCGCGGTGGTCGGTGAAAAATCCCGCGGCGACGTAGCTGCCCAGGTATCCGGTCGTGCCGGTTACGAAGATCGCCATAGTGGGTCCGTCGGCGTCGTAGAATTGGAGACCACAGCGGCCCGGGCATGTTCAGAAGGCCAATCCAGCTCTCGCGGAGCGCGCGATTCCAGCGGGCGGCCCTCCATCAAGGGATAGCACCACCGGCGCAGCGCCGGAATGTGCACGTTGATCCAGTAGTCCCACCAATCGATCGATTCGGGAGCAAAATCAAAGAGCTCCTTCTCCTCCGGCGAGAGCGACGCCGAGAGCAACCTCGCGTTTTCGCATTCGAAGACATGCTCGTTGTGCAGAATAAACGGCTCATACAGTTCGATCAGTTTTTCCGCGCGGATCAGGTCGCGCTCCTGCTTGGCCAGCGGAGCTTTCTTCATATGCATCGAAACCGCAGCACGGTTAATTGTGGAAATAACCGCCTTCTGCATCGGAATGGACAGGCGCTCGTACCGCTGCTTCGAAACAGGAATCGTTTCGAATTTCACCTTGAGCCAGTGCTCGATCCCTTGTTGTGTCCGGTAATGCTTGCGATGCGCCAAGCCGGTTAGCTCGATGCTGCGGCCCATATCCACGGGATTGATCGCCGACGTCGCCAGTTGATACATCCTCGAGTGCCGCCGCGAAATCACCGCCGCCGCAATCAGCGTCATCCCACGGCAAACCATGTCCACAGGAATCACATCGAGGCACTTCCGCTCGTTCGAAGGCAGTTGCCTGAAATTGGTTCCCAGCAAATACGAGAGTGGCCCAGACGTGTTGATCCCCTCGTTCCATCCAGTGAACGGCGAGCGTTCCGAGCTCTCCACAATCGAAGGCCGCACAATCGCGATCGCCAACTCGCCGCTGCTGCGCGCGAGAATCGATTCGCCCAGGCTCTTGGTGAACGTATACGTATTCGGCCAGCCCAAATGCTGTGCGCGTCGCAGTCCGATACGCACCAAACGGTTGCGCGCCCAGCGCAGCCGGTTGCGTTTCACTACCCCATCGAGTTCGGTGGCGGGCACAGCCGACGCATCCCCGCCTTTGCCGAGCGCTTGCCGCCGCAGCGCTTTCGTGAGCTCGGGGCTCTCCGCCCGCTCTTCGACGTGCCGAATTGTCTCGCGCAACGAAGCAATCTCTTTCTCGGCATCGAACGCCGCATCGCGCGCTGGGTTGTAGTTGTCCTGTAACTCTTCCGTCACCCGTCCGTCGCGCATGCCCACGACATAGCAGGTCGAAAGGTGCATCAACCCGGCATGGTCGCATTTCCGCAAAAAATCCAGTAGATGCAACGTCGAATCCACGTTCGAAGAAAGCGCATCGCGCAAATCCGGATTAAAATCCGTCAACCCTGCGCTGTTCACCACCAAATCGAGTGATTTCCCCAGCCGAGCCTGCGTCGCCGCATCGAGACCCAGTCCCGGCTCGCCCACATCGCCCTCGACCACCTCGACTTTATCTGCCAGCAGCGCGCCCAATTCGCGCCCGTATTTTTCCTGCAGCGTGTCGAACGCAGGCGATTCCTCGATAATTTTCTGGAAGCGCTTCAGCGCCGAAGTCGTCCGGTTGCGCCGAATCAGGAGCGTAATCTTCCCAATATTCGGCACATTCTCCAGCAGGTCCACCAGCCAGACCTTGCCGATAAATCCAGTCACGCCAATCAACAAAATATGACGATTCGCCAGCGTCCCGCGCACAGCCAACGGGCCGTTACGCACGCCCTCGCCGAACAGCGCCACGGACTTGCTCGCAAGAGGCGCGGGCCGCACCGCGGTCTGCACCGCCGCTTCCAATTGCTCCGGCTTCTTCGTCCAGCCAAGCTGCCGCAGCAATTTCTCGCGCGAAATGCGCCCGTCGGTGCCGCCGCTAGTCAACCACGCAAAAGGTCCGCGCGGCCGCACGATCGGATCGAGCAAACGCCCAGTAGCTTCCGCATCGCGAAACTCCATCCGGTTGGAAAGAAACGATTCGACGCCGAGATGCTGGGCCAGCGGCCGCTGAATATGATCGAGCAACTGCCCGACCAGCACAATCCGCTCGCCGCTCTGCACCGCCTCCAACAGCTTCTCAACAGCCTCGGGCCGGAGCTGCGGCTTCAGCACGTAATGAAAATATTCTTCACCGAGAAGATCGAGCCGGTCGCGGCTAACGCCTCGCAGCAATGTGTGCAGCAGCCTCGTAGCCAGCGTCCGGTTTACCGCATAATCGATCGGCCGGGTCATCGTCATCCACGCAAAACCCGCCCGCCGCGCCCACCGCTCCGCGAAGCTCTGCGCGTTCCACGTAAAGAATCCCACCGGCCGCAACGCCCCCAGCTCCAGCAAAGACCCTTCGACGCGCCAGTAAGTAGCCGGGCGTGCCGCCGTATCGCCGCTCATGCGTTTCGAGTTGGAAGCTGGGTCAGACATTGCCATTGGGAATAACCGGCCATTGCCAGGCCGCTCTTGCAAGGTAATGCAAATCTGCTCTGAAAGGTTGAAAAATGATTCGCACCCTAAATCATTTCATTCAGGATCGAATGCCAATCGCCGCCCGCCTTCACACCCATGTGTGTGCCCCGACCTGTGCGGGCCGCCGTCTGCCTAGGAAAGTGTAAAAGTAGCACCCTCAGCGGCTTACCGCAAGCCAAGCGGCATGCCCGGGCGGTGACTCATCCATACTTGCCTGCGCAAGCGACATCCATCAAGATGGATTTGCACGTTCTCTACCCTGCGTCGAAGAAATGCCCGAAATTGACCTCAGTCTCCCGCACTCTTATGAAATCGAGGAAATCGGCGACTTCCCGGGAACGGGAAGATTTCGTGATCCGATCATTTACTTTCCCCGACCTGAAGAGGGAAGGGAGGGCGGTGGCTTATGGCTGATAGTTAAGCCCGGAAACGGAAAATCTTGGATCGGAGTCTTTGCATTCGCCTATTCCTCGCCTCCCGCGTTTTGTCGCGTTGTTAGCCCACCAGACCCTGACCGGCTGTGCGTGATTGCAAATGGTGCGGCCTACGTCGTGAAGTCGGATGAACCCGAAGTTTGGGACAAAATCCCTGTGGATCCCGTGCTGGATGTGCGCCTAGTCGCAGAGAAGGGATTAATCGTCTTCTCAGATTTCATCCGTTTAGCAGCCTATCGCCGCGGGACGGTCGTGTGGCGAAGTCCTCGAGTTTGCTGGGATGCGCTGAAGATCATCAGAATCACGCGCGAGGCTATCGAAGGCGTTGGGTATGACCCCACAAACTCGATCACTCGCGAACTCCCTTTCTCGATTGATCTAGAGACCGGTCGCTCGTTGCTTTCGGCGCCTTCTTCGATCGATGGTAAGCCAGTCTGGTAACCCCCGACTCCCGCTCATGTGGAAATCGATGACGAGTCCACTCCGCCCCAGTGGCCTACGCTAAACGCCCCAGCCATACCGTTCAGCATGCTCCAGCGTCCGCTGCATCTCCTCGCGCAGCATCTCCGTAAACACCGACCCGCCAATGGTGCTGGCGCCGGGTTGCGCGATATCCGCGGTCCGGTATCCGCCCGCGAGCACGCGATGCAACGACTGCTCGACCCAATCTGCCTCCAGCGACAGCCCAAACGCGTCGCGCAACATCAACGTCGCGCTCAGAATCGACCCAACCGGGTTCGCCGAATCCGTCCCCACCAGCGAGGGCGCCGACCCATGAATCGGCTCAAACAGCGGCGCACCCGTCCCAAAACTCGCCGAAGGAATCAACCCGATCGACCCCACCAGCGCCGCCGCCGCATCGCTCAAAATATCGCCGAACATGTTGCTCGTCAGCATCACGTCAAACTGCGAAGGCTTCAACGTAAGCTGCATCGCCGCGTTATCCACGTACATGTGCTCGAGCTTCACCGAAGAGTAGACGCCGCCCAACGCAACGACGGTCCTCCGCCACAGCTGCGAACTCATCAAAACATTCGCCTTGTCCACCGAACAAAGCCGCCGCGACCGATTCTCCGCCCGCCCATACGCAAACGTCGCGATCCGCTCGATCTCCGGCGTCGAATAGGATTCTGTGTCCCAGGCTCGCTCAACGCCGTTCTCCGTCGTGTTTCCGCGCTCGCCGAAGTACATCCCCCCCGCCAGCTCGCGCACAATCTCAATATCCAAATCGCCCAACCGCTCTGGCTTCAAGGGAGAAATCCCGCGCAAAGGCTCCAACACCTTAACCGGCCGCACATTCACGTACAGCCCCAGCCCCTTCCGCAAACCAAGCAACCCGCTCTCCGGCCGCTTCCCCACCGGCAGCGAATCCCACTTCGCGCCTCCCACCGCCCCAAGAAAAACCGCGTCCGCCTTCTTGCAAGCATCGAGCGTTTCATTGGGAAGGGGCGTACCCGTAGCATCGATTGCCGCCCCGCCAATCGGAAACTCATGCAAATCAAACTCGTGATGGAATTCCTGCGCGCACTCGCGCAACACGGTAGCCGTCGCCCGTGTCACTTCCGGCCCAATGCCGTCCCCCGGCAAAAGCATAATCGTCTTCTTAACCTTCATCGAGATCCCCGAATCACTGCTAAGTCCCACTTTGGAGTGCGGCAGCTCTGCTGCCGCTTTTCTAACCAACCCGAACGGCTCTACCTACGAATCGAGGCTCCGTAAAAATCTTCCAGCACCCGCCACTCAAGCCCCGGCTTCTACTAACGACTCGCTTTGCTCTCAACTACGCTGCCGAAGTCGCTTCCGCCGCAACCGCCGTAGGCCGCCGCCGCATCACTTCATGCGCAATCGCCACCAAATCCCGCGGCCGCACCTGCTTCGCCTCATCCGCCAGTGTAGTCACGCGCTTGTAGCACTCCGCCAATTCCTCTTCGCTAGGCTCATAACCCAAAGTCCGCAAACTTACCTTCAACGCATTCCGCCCCGAATGCTTCCCCAGCACAAACGACCGTGAAGGCACGCCCACCGACTCCGGCGACATAATCTCGTAGGTCAGCGGATTCTTGATAATCCCGTCCTGGTGAATTCCCGCCTCATGGGCGAACGCGTTTGCTCCCACCACGGCCTTGTTCGGCGCCACCACCGCCCCGGTAATCTCCGTCAGCATCCGGCTCGACTTGAACAGCTCGTCCAGCTTGATGTTCGTCGTCACCCCAAAGCTTTCCTTGCGTACCGCCAGCGCCACCGCAATTTCTTCCAGCGCCGCATTCCCCGCCCGCTCGCCAATCCCATTCACGGTGCACTCGATCTGCCGCACACCAGCCCGAACCGCCGCCAGCGAATTCGCCACCGCCAGCCCCAAATCGTCATGGCAATGCGCGCTCAACGTAATCCCCTGCGGATCATCCAGATGCGCGCGCACCTGTTCAAACATCGCCCCATATTCATCCGGCACAGCGTATCCAACGGTATCCGGCAAATTCAAAACGGTCGCGCCCGCATCCACGGCCACCTGGCAGACCTGGCAAAGAAATCCAATATCCGTCCGCCCTGCGTCTTCCGCCGAGAACTCCACCTCCCCAACATGCTTCCGTCCCAACCGGATCATCGCGCCAATCGCTTCCAGTGCTTGCCCGCGCGTCATATTCAACTTCACGCGTAAGTGCAAATCCGACGTAGCCAGAAAAACGTGCAGCCGCGGCGCAGCCGCCGGCTCCAAAGCCTCAATCGCTGCTTCCACGTCCAGTTTTTTCGCACGAGCCAGCGCCGCAATGGGCACATTCCGCACTTCCCGCGCCACCTGCTGCACCGCCTCCAGATCCCCGCGCGAAGAAATCGGAAACCCTGCCTCAATGACGTCCACGCCCAGCGCCGCAAGCTGCCGCGCCATGCGAATCTTCTCCTCGGTATTCATCGAGAAGCCCGGCGATTGCTCGCCGTCGCGCAGCGTCGTATCAAAGATTTTTACAGAGTTCATAGAGGGGGCCCCCTAAGCTAGTAGTAAGACAGATAGAGCGTTCACGGTCAAATTTATCTTTGTTCTGCATTTGATAACGATGGCTTATACTTCCCGGGGAGGTCAAAAGCCATGGATCTCGGCGAACTCCAGGTATTTCTGATGGTTGCCAAGGAAGGCAGCTTCTCCCGCGCCGCCGAACGCCTCTACCGCACCCAGCCAGCCGTCAGCCTCACCATTCGTAAACTCGAAGACGGCCTCGGCCAGCCTCTCTTCGTACGCGGCGCCCGCCCCGTCCGCCTAACCGATGCCGGCACCCTCCTCTTGGATTACGCCGAGCGCCTGATCAATCTCCGTGACGAAGTAAAAAAAGGACTTAGCGAGTTGGAAGGCCTGACTCGCGGCGAACTCTCCCTGGGCGTAAACGAAAGCTCCATCCACGCCCTCCTATCGGCCTTGGCTACGTTCCGCCAACTCCATCCCGGCGTCCTAGTCCGTGTTCACCGCATGCTCTCCCGCGATATCCCCCACGAAGTCCTCAATTACCGCCTCGACCTCGGCGCCATCTCCTTCGTACCTCAAGAGCCGCAGCTCCAAGCCACCGAAATCCGCAAAGACGAGCTAACCCTGGTCGTTCCCCCAAAGCACGTCCTGGCCAAGAAACGCGAGGTCGACGTCGAAGACCTCGGCAACGAAGACTTCATCGCCCACAGCGTGGAATCTCCTTATCGCCGCCGCGTCATTGAACTCTTCGCCCGCAACCGCACCGCGCTAAGAATGCCCATCGAAATGCCCACCATCGAAAGCATCAAACGCTTCGTGCAAATGGGCATGGGCGTAGCCATCGTCCCCCGCATGTGCGTCCAATGGGAAATCGAGCACGGCTGGATGAAAGAAGTGAAAGTCCGCCAGCTCAACATGCCCCGCCACGTCTACCTCGTCTCGCGCCGCGGCGCCCGCCTGCCCCACGCCGCCGCCGAACTAATCCGCATCCTCCGCGAATCCCCCACCAAGCCCTTGTAGGGGCGCCATTCATTGCGCCCCAGCTTGCCCGGGCGTATGGTCTCGAGGCTCTTCTCGCTCAGCTGCAAGAACAACTACCCCGCCCGATCCATCCTACCCGCCATACACATAATCGTCGCAAGCACAGTCGCGCAATGATTCTCCACTCCTGCCTTCCTCGCAAACACATCCGCCATGCAAATCTTCAACGTCTTCCCCGACCGCACCACCCGCGCCCTCGCCACCAACTCCTCCCCCTCCGCCGGCGCCAGCAAATTCATCTTGTACTCCACTGTCAGCACCGAGTCGTCCGCCGCCATCAGCGTAAACGCTGCATACCCGCAAGCACTGTCGGCAATCGCGCCCGTCACCCCCGCGTGAAAATACCCATGCTGCTGCGTCAACTCGCCGCGAAACGACACCCGAATCACCGCCCCGCCCGGGTCCAACGACACCAGCTCCGCCCCCAGATGCTTCATCAACCCCTGCCGCGCAAAACTCTCCCGCACTCGCCTCTGATAATCCGCATCCTGAAGCTCAAATCCAGATTTGCTGTTCATGCGGCGAGTATACCAGCCGAATCGAACGCGACCGAGAGCGTCGCTCCAATTTGGAACGCGGCACCATGCCCCAGCCCCCTACAAGAGCCGCTTTGTGTCAGAACCCCCACAGTCATGTCAGAAAATGCTGGCATTGACATTTGTGTAATTTATGGTACCATAGACAATAGGTAATTCCGCGTAGATGCTTCCGAGGTTGCCGGCTTAGTCTTCGGGCCGGGGTCTTTTTGAGCTAACTTCTTTAGAATCCGCACTTACAAAAAAAAGAGGGGGGGCGGGCAGGCTGACCCTCCCTTCCGATTCGCCGTCGATCCAGATCCTCGAGGAATAGAGTTAGGTCTTTGCGACCAGAGCCGCTTCCACGGTAGGAAAGTTCGGCAGCAACTTGGTCAGCCCCGCGACTTGCAGCACGGCGTTCCCCTGCTGCGTAAGGGCAGCGACAGCAAACGACTGACCGCCATGGCGCCTGTGAACAAAGAGCGATACCAAAGCCCCCACTCCGGCCGAGTCCAGGAATGACACTCCGCTCATATCGAGCACCAAATGTGCTGCAGGCTCAGGCCGCAGCGTCTGAATGAAGTTATGAACCGTCTCGAGGCTCAGTTTCCCGTTGAGCCGGATAACGAGGATGCTTCCGTTCGCTGCTGATACTTTCTCCAGATCTAGCTTTGCTGGTTGCATAAGCTTTGGAAGGTAACGCACGGACCATCCTTTGCACATTAATATCCTTTAACAATCGAGCCGCGCGCCAAACTTGCCGCACCACGTCATTTTAATGAACCCTTCAATGTATTAAATACTTTGATATATTTTGTTGACGCCGCGCCTTTTTCGGCCGACTTTGGATTCGCAAACGTTTCCCTCAACAGCATTCGCATGTTTCAGATCTCGGATGATGCAGCCGATTCGCCTCAGACCATCAATTTGGGCGGCACGGCGAATCCAGCAGTCGTGGTTGGTCCAGCCGCGGGCGGCTCTACCTCCGCAACGGTCGCCGCGGGACAAACGGCAAGCTACAACCTTCAGATAACACCAGGCCCCGGGTACACCGGCACCGTTGCCCTTGCCTACAGCGGTGCGCCGCTCGCGGCAAGTATCCAGGCGCCTTCCTCACTTCAAATTTCAAACGGGAATACAACTTTGTTTACGGTGATGGTCACGACCAGCGGCAGCGCCGCAGCTCCGCCGTTCTACTTTGCGCCGCGCACAATGCCATTCCCCAGTCTGCGCACCGCGCCAATTCTGGCCGGTGCCATCCTCTTACTTCTATGGCTCGCCCTGGGAGCGGCGCCGTCTGACTCTGCGTCCGACGCGCCTGGCATTCAGCGGCTCCTTCGCGGCGATTGCGATTTTTCTGATGCTTGGTTCGGGAGGTTGTGGTGGCGGAAGCACGAGCCAAGCGGCACCGCAGACGCCGCAGGTGGTTACACCACGAGGGACATCGACGATTACAGTCACGCCATCAGCCACGTCCGCCGGCGGCAAACCGCTTCCATTGCAATCGATTCAACTAACGCTAACCGTGAATTAGTCCGCGCACGGGGCTTATTTCGCAACCGAGATGCGGTAGATTTTCGCGGCGCCGTCATCTGAAACGAGCAGCGAGCCATCTGGGGCTACCGTCACTCCGACAGGCCTGCCAAGTACGTCTCGACCGCTTGGGTCAGGCACCAACCCCGTCATGAACGGCACAGGATCGGCCGAAGGCCGCCCGTCTTTGAACGCCACAAACGCAATCTGATACCCCGCGCGCGTCGCCCGGTTCCACGAGCCGTGCTCCGCGATAAACGCTCCACCCCAATAGCTTTTTGGAAACTGTTTGCCTGTATAGAACGCAAACTGCAACGGAGCCACATGCGCCCCCAGCAGCACATCCGGAATAATCGCCTTTGCAACAAGCTCCGGCTTCTGCGGCTTCACCCGGTCATCCACGTTGCTCCCGATGTAGCTGTACGGCCACCCGTAAAATCCACCGTCCTTCACGAAAGTAAAATAATCAGGCGGCAAATTATCGCCCAATTCATCGCGTTCGTTTACGCTCGTCCACACCGCTCCGGTAACAGGCTCGATTGCCAAACCCACCGGATTCCGCAGCCCGGTCGCAAACAGCCGCGCATTCTTCCCGTCTGGATCGCAAATCGTAATTGCCGCACGGATTGGATCCTCACCCGTGTCGATGTTGGATCCCGATCCAACGCCAACAAACAAATGTTTTCCGTCCGCGGAGAACGCCACCGAGCGCGTGTCATGACCGCCCGACGGCAGCCACATAAGATGCTCTGCTTCGCCAAGCCGTTTAGATGTCTTCGGGTCATAGCGGAATCGCACGAGCTCGTTCATATTCCCGGCGTACACGTAGTCGTCCTTGAACGCGATGCCGAACACGCGCCTCGCGCCGGTTGCAAACACTTCGCGCTCTTGCGCTCCGCCGGTGTGCTGCGGATCGCGCAGCACCACAATTTGGTTCGCTCCCGTCTCCGCCAAAAAAATATCGCCATTCGGCGCGACGGTGAGCCAGCGTGGCCTCTTGAAGTCCGAGGCGAACACATTGATCCGGAACCCTTGCGGCACTGTGGGCAGAAATCCGGGCGGCGGCGCTTCATTGTGCGGTCCGTTCCCCGCCGACTTCGTCGAATAAGGCGCGGGAAGCTGCGGCTTCTGCCCGTGCGTAACCTGTGCGCAAAGAACTGCCGGCAAAATCAGAAAGCCGCCGATTGCGGAGACGGCGCGAACACGCAATGTCATGAAACTCTCCTCAGTTTGTTTTTTTCGAGACTCTGTATCATGCCGCGCAACCGCGCTCAATTCCAACTTTGAATTTTTCATCACACGGAGACAGGCAACTACTTGACAGTGACATGTACTTTGCTATACAAAGTGAGAGGAGGATCTCGCTGTGCAAATCGCCAAACCGTTTCGATTGTCGGTCTTGGCCATCGGGGAGTGGTTGTTGGTGTTGCCCGCGGCCGTTTTCATGGCCGCAGCTGCCCTGCGCCTCCTTCAGCCTCGTCAATACCAGCCTGCGCACGCGAGCTGGATTATTTTCGAGTGGACCACGACGCACATCTCGCGCCTGGGCGCGGCTATGCTGTTCATCGGGATGCCTGGCATCGTGGTCCTGGCGGGCGCCGCTATGTTGCTGCGAATCTGGCGCGAAGATCAGACGCTCCGTCAGGACGTGGTCCTTGGGCTCACAATCTTCCGCCGGCATCTCGCCGTCGGTCTCTTCACGGCGGCAACTTTGCTGGCTGCGGCGATCTTTACGTTTGCAGTCGCCCACCTCGCAGGGATTAAAACCAACCGGCAAACGGAACATATCTTGACGCCCTGCGAAACATCCAATTTCTCGCAGCGGACGTATACTTGAGTGGAAGGCTGTTTGCGGAGCTATCACCATGCGCGCTGTCCTGATTGCTGTGCTGATTTTTGCTGGAATAGGTGTCCTTGCCTGGGCCACGGCCAAACCCAATGACGGCCGTGCCGGCGCTAAAACCGCTTTTCCTAAACCCGCCGTCGACGCTCCTCTGACCTCTTCAAAGGCAGAGGAAACGGCAGTTCTATCGGGCGGCTGCTTCTGGGGCGTTCAAGCCGTCTTCCAGCACCTGAAAGGCGTAGTCTCCTCGACTTCCGGCTATTCCGGCGGCGCGGCAAAAACCGCCCACTACGAGGATGTCAGCACCGGCGAAACCGGCCACGCCGAATCCGTGAAGATCGTCTTCGATCCCTCGCAGATTTCGTACGGCCAGATTCTCATGATCTTTTTTTCCGTCGGCCACAATCCCACCGAACTCAATCGCCAGGGACCAGACTACGGCACGCAGTACCGCTCTTCCATTTTCTATTCGGGCGACGCGCAAAAGAAAATCGCCGAAACCTACATCGCCCAACTCAACGCCGCAAAAATTTATTCGCAGCCCATCGTCACCCAGGTTGTCCCGCTGCAAGCCTTCTACGCGGCCGAGGCCTACCACCAGGACTATCTCAAGCACCATCCCTACGAGCCGTACATAATGATCAACGACCAGCCGAAACTCACCAGCCTGAAAAAAGAATACCCGGAGCTTTATCGCAACGACGAATAATCCCCCTCGAGCTCTTCGACAGACTTTTATCGCTCCATCATCCCTATCTCGCTCTGGTAGGTGCCCGTCAGTTTCAGCGCCGCAATCTCACCCGCTACTCCATAGGTATCTAAATGAATACAACGCTCGCTACAGCGCGGAATATCCTTTTGGCGAGCCGAGTTAGAGTAGTTGGGTACCGCTTCGCGCAGTGCCCTGAGACCCTGCGAAAAATATAATGAAAGAGGTGATCCCGATGAGAGCAATCGTATGTGGGGTGTGCCTGCTCTTCGTTCTGACTACCGCCGTCAAGGCCCAGGATTCTCACAGCCGCTCGGCTTCCAAACCGGTGACCGTCGATTTCAAAAATACCGATGGCCAAAGCGTGGGCACTGCCCAGCTTTCCAGCACGCCAAAAGGCGTCAAAATCACGCTGGACATCAAGAATCTCCCGCCGGGCGAGCACTCCATCCACATTCACCAAGTGGCGAAGTGTGAGCCACCCGAATTCAAGACCGCCGGCCCGCACTTCAATCCCGGCGGCGCGGAGCACAGCCACGACGCAATGCCCGCCGGCGACATCCCGAATTTTTCGCTTATCGTCGCCGCTGACGGCACGGCCCATGTTTCCGTAGTCGCGCCTAACGTTACGCTCGGCGACGATGACCATTCCGTCTTCAGCAATGGAGGAACCGCGATTGTAATTCACGCCGTAGCCGGCGGCACGGGAACAGCCGCCCCGGCGCGCATCGCCTGCGGGATCATCAGCAAGCCTTGATCAAACTGCTGGCGGGAGCGCCCGGCTCGATGCTCTCACGGGCGCTCCGTCACCGGCTTTCCTCCACTCCCCGGCAGCGCTGACTTGTGCCCTCCGGCTGCCTCGCTTTGCAGCAAAGTCTCAAGACTGGGATAGGCATAAATCGTGGGCGCGTGATTCTGCATCAGGCCTCCGGTATCCGCTGTCGGCCCGTAATTGCTGTGCAAATCATGCGCCAGCATCCTCAGCATGGCCATCTGCTGCCCCCGATGATGCGCCGTGTGCGCAATGCGCCGCATCATCACCCAAGCGCGCGACCGCGCGACGTCAAAGAACATCGTTTCGCCTTCCCACCACCGTTCGTCCTTCGCGCGCAATTGAGCCAGCCGTTTGCCGCTGTGTTCCGTGTACCGTTTCATGAACTCGAGCCGCGTCTCTTGCGTTGGCAATGGCGGCTCACCCACGTCGATCCCCAGCATCGTGCGCAACCAAAGATCCTCGCTCACGCACTGGTGAATCATCTGTTCGCGTACGCTTCGGCCTCGCGGATCTTTGGCATTCGGCCGGAACGGCAAGTCTTCATCGCGAAACTCGCTCCACACGCTGACTACTTTCACCCGCTCGGTCTCGTAGGTTTCCACGATAAAGTCGTATCTCATCGTCACCTGCCTCGGCGAGACTCGCCCCTCGTCTTTGACCCGCTCAGCTCCATCCGTCAACTGCTCCGGCTGTTTGATGCCAGCACAAGGCGGAATTGCTACGCCGATTTCAAATGGCCGCGCCGCAGCCCGGCGAATCGTCACCGTAGAGTAATTCTCCGCAAACTCTTAGCAGTGCGGGCAACAGTTGACACGCCCACTGGCGTGGAGTATCTATTGCCGCACGCGCGTCCCGCCTCTACCTCCCTGGTTTCGTCGCGCGAACGTCTAATTCTGCAAGGAGCCTTTATGCCAGATAATGTTCGACCCATCCCTGAGGGATACCATTCCATTTCTCCGGCCATCACCTGTAAAAACGCCGCGGCCGCCATCGACTTCTACAAGGAAGCCTTTGGCGCCACCGAAATGAACCGCATGCCCGGCCCCGGCGGCATGGTCATGCACGCCGAACTTCGCATCGGCGATTCCGTAATCTTCGTGTCCGATGAATTCCCCGGCATGTCCGCCGCTCCCGCAGCAGGAGTGACTCCCTCCTACTACCTCTTCCTCTACACGCCGGACGTGGACACCGTTTTCAACCGCGCCGTGGCCGGCGGCGCGCGAGTCAGCATGCCAATCACCGACATGTTCTGGGGCGATCGCTATGGCAAACTCACCGATCCCTTCGGCCACAGCTGGGGCGTCGCCACCCACGTGGAAGACGTAGCGCCCGACGAAATGATGCGCCGGTCCGCCGAGTGGACCGCCAGCATGAACAAAGCCGCCGCTGCAGCCGCGGGGCAAGGCTAACACCTCAGGTACATACAGATCAGGCGACAGCCCCGGGGGTTTTTTCGACCCTCTCGCGCCGCCCTCCTTCAAAGGAAGGGCGGCGCCCTTTTTTATGACCCTCCATCTGCCGCCCGACATCTTCGCAAAGATCAACTAGCCCTCGACACTTGACACCAACTACCGGCTGCCCTATGTTCTTCATCCAAGCAAGTGGAAGTCGCAAGCTCCCCCCTGCTATCAAACCTTTCCGCTTTGGAGGTACCCATGCCATTAAGCCTTGCAACACTTTCCCTGGTGGCTTCTCCTCTGTCTGTGCCCGAAGGCCTGAAGATTCTGGAGCGAGATGATTACCGCTGCCAGTACTGCGGGCTCGACGGCCGCGCGAGCTTCGAAAACGCCCTGGTCATGCGCGTGGATTTCGTCCATCCTCGCGCCCGCAAGGGAAAGAAAGATCCCGGCAACCTGGTCGCGTGTTGCACTCCCTGCAACACCATTAAAGGCACCAAGGTTTACGCCGACTTCGGCGAAGCCAAAGCCGTTGTCCTAAAGCACCGTGAGGAACTGCGCAAAGCTTGGCAATCCAAAGTTGCGCACCAGTCTTCCAAATCAGCCACTGCCTGAAGCACTTTCATCTCCGCTCCTAGCGTAGGAGCACGACACGCTGCGCCCGTCTTTGCGTGTGAGAGCAAACGTTCTCCAGCCTCGTTTTTTGAGGCTGAGTCTTTCATTTTTTTTTCACAGTCTCACAAAACAAAAACGTTAACGGGATCGAGGTTCACGCAAGCGCTCCACGTCTGTCTCATTACGAGTGACCAACCAACAGTCCCCGCCTTTGTGCTAGCATGCTCGCGCCTTGTCGCAGAAGACACAAAAGAACGCCCTGTGGTTTTCCGTCGTCGTCCTTTTCGCGATTAACATCCTCAATTTTTACGACCGCCACGTGCCCGGCGCCCTGGTCGAGCCCATGCGTAAGGAGTTCCATCTCAACGACACGCAAATCGGCCTTCTCGGCAGCGCCTTTATTTGGCTCTACGCCATCATCGGCGTTCCGCTCGGTCTCATCGCGGACCGCTGGAGCCGCAAAAAACTTCTCGCCTGGGGCGTCGTCGTGTGGTGCGCTTTAACCGCCTCTGCTGGACTCGCCACGACTTACGCATTTCTGCTGTTCTCGAGGGTGGGCGTTGGCCTTGGCGAAGCGGCGTGTGCGCCCACCGCAACCAGTTGGCTCGGCGATCTTTTTCCCCCAGCCCAACGCTCCCGCGTGCTCGCTCTCTTCATGATGGGCGTCCCTATCGGTGGCGGACTCGGCTATCTGATCGGCGGCCCCGTCGCCCAGGCCTACGGCTGGCGCACGGCCATGGTTACTGCCGCCCTTCCGGCCCTGTTGCTGTTGCCTGCCCTTCTCCTGCTGCGCGAGCCGCAGCGCGGCGCCAGCGAACCGCAAGGCACGGCGCTGGTCACAACCTCTATTTGGAACGTGCTGCGTATCCCCACGCTCTGGTGGATTATCGTGAGCGGCGCGCTGCTGAATTTTTGCGCTTATGCCTATGCCACTTTCCTCACCGCGTTTCTTAGCCGCGTACACGGCCTCTCCGTCGCCAACTCCGGCAAAGTGACCGGCGCGCTTTACCTTCTTGGAGGAGTCGGCGGCGGCTTGCTTTCCGGATATCTCGGAGACTACATCAGTCATCGCCGGAAGGATGGCCGTCTGCTTTGTGCCGCGTTCATGGCGCTCGTCACGGTGCCGCTTGCGTGCATCGGAATCCTGCAACCGGCACACTCGCTTATCCTGGCTACTGTGTTTCTCGGCCTGATGTACGGTTCGCTATCGAGTTACTACGGCTTCGTTTACTCCGCCATTCAGGACATCGTCGCGCCTAACCAGCGCGCTTCCACTATGGCAATCTACTTCATGGCCATGTACATGTGCGGAGCCTCCTTCGGTCCGCTTCTCACTGGTAAATTGAGCGACGTCCTCGCGCATCGAGCCGCTACGTTGGCAGGCTCCGCCGTGGTTACGGAAGCGTTTCGCGCCACCGGCCTTCAACAAGCCATGCTCATCATTCCTGTGCTGTGCATTGCGCTCGCGTTTGTCTTATACATGGGCTCGCGCACCATCATTTCGGACATGGCGAAGCGGGAATCTGCCGCTCACGTCGCAACCGTGGAAGCGTCTTAGCAGATGACGGATTGCATTTACAGGTAGAATGGATTCGTGGGTGAACGATGAAAGCCATAAAGCCTCAAGCAAAAAAACCTGATGAGAAGCTGACGCGGTCGAAGCGCATTCAGCGCGAAATCATCGCCTGGATGTGGGTCGTACTCATCTTCCTGCTCATTAACGGAACGCTCGGCCAGGCGCGCGTGATTCCCTCCGGCTCGATGGAAAACACGCTGCTCATCGGCGACCACCTCATCATGAGCCGCATCGGGTATGATGCCGGCGTCCCCTTCACGCACTGGCATGTGCCGCTATGGCGCAATCCGAAGCGCCAGCAACTTGTGATCTTCACGCCGATTGTCGCGCAGGAGACTTCCGACATCATCAAGCGCGTCATCGGACTTCCGGGAGAAACGCTGGACATTCGCGACGGCGCCGTGTGGATCAACGGACAAAAGCTCGCAGAGAACTACACGACGGGCGCCAGCGAGACTTACGGCATGCACACGCCCTATAAGATTCCCGAGAACTGTTATTTCGTCATGGGCGACAACCGCGGAAATTCCTATGACAGCCGCTTCACTGGCTGCGTGCCGCGAAACCACATCATTGGCACACCGGTGATGATTTACATGTCGCTAGAAGCGTCGCCCGACGCATGGGAAACGGGGCAGATCCGCGAGCGCTTCCTGGCCTACGCAAATGCCGTGATTCATCCAACTACGGTGCGCTGGAAGCGGCTTTTCAGAACATTCTGAGCTGAGCCGCGTTGCTTGAGACTACTTAATTTTCGTTGAGTCTTCCTAAAGGATAATGGACAAGATGAGCGAAACCCCCCAGCAGTATTCGCAGCGCATTATGAAAATGATTGAAGGCAAGGACCCGCTCAAGACGCAGTCGGCGACGCCGAAGAAGCTCGCGAGCCTGGTGAAACGAGCGGCACCGTCCAAACTGCGCAGGCGGCCGACGTCGGACAAGTGGTCCGTCGCCGAAATTCTTGCGCATCTCGCCGACACGGAGATCGTCGTCGGCTGGCGCATCCGTTCGATCCTCGCAGCGCCGGGAACGCCCATCCAGGCGTTCGACCAGGACGCTTGGGCGTCCGCTGGAAATTACGCAAAGCGAGATCCGCGTAAGAGCATCGAGCAATTTCGTGCCGTGCGCGACGCAAATCTCTTGCTGTACAAATCGCTCAGTCCGGAACAGTGGAAGCACTTCGGCATGCACGCCGAGCGAGGCGAAGAGAGTCTCCAGCGAATCCTGCACATGATGGCCGGACACGACATCAATCACATTTCGCAGATCGAGCGCATCCTCGCAGCGAAGAAATAATCCCGCGCGCTCCGGGCATCGAAGTAGTGGCGATTTTTATTCGTCGCCGCGAACCTGCCACCAATCGAGCCGCTGGAACTCGGCCAATTTCCCAGACCCGTGGTCGCGGTACCAATTTCTCCAAGCCTGAGGATCGGCAGGAACATTTGCATCAGTAATTTCGTGCAGCGCCATGTAAGACCAAGTGCGCATTTGTGCGCTAGTGCTTGGAGCCGCAACCAAATCGAGAAATTTCGGCACCATGCGCATACGCTGCGCGCGCATGAAATTTCCGCAATCGGAAAGGTTACAGCCCGCGCGATTGCGAACGCTGTCGGCCGGATCTTGCGTGAACGATTCGAATAGCTCGTCGAGAGCTTCGTCCTTGCCGAGATAGCGCATCCCCTCGACGGCCCACTGCCGCACGCTCGCGTCCGGATCGTGTTTCGCGTAATCGAGAAGTACCGGATGAATTCGATCGTAAGCGATGCCACGCCCGGCCAGCATCCCAAGGAAATAAACAGCCGCGGCGCGGTAATGCAAATCGGTGCGGGCGCGCTCGATCAACATCTCCGCTGCTTGCTCGTTCTTTTGCCAGCCGTCCAGAGTGAGATTGATGTCCGCATTGGCGTAGCGCACGCGCAAATCACTGGAAAATTCCGAGCGGCGCTCGATCTGCCGCATGTGGTCGGTCAAACGGATGTGGCCAACCCAGCTTTCGACTTGCTGTTCGAACAGCTCGAGCGCACGCTGGTCGTGTCCGATGGCGCGCTCGAGCAACTCTTCCGCCTGATCTTGAGCAGGCAAGGCCAGCACGCGCTCCGCATCAGCGCCGGTCATCGCAGCCGCAGCAACGTGACGCGGCGGAGCAGTGTTCGCCGTCACAGCCATGTGCGAGCCGTTTGTTCGCGCTTTGTTTGCCCGTGCGGCGCTTGCCGCCGCCTTAAACGTCGAGAACCGCCAACCCTGCCAGGCAAACATGCCGCCGGCTAACAGAGCGAACACCGCAAATGAAATAACCGTGGAAGCACGCGATTGCGGCCGCGACTGCTGCCAGCCAACCTGCAAAGAGCCCGCCCGCAAGGAACCTGATTGCGAATTAAAGAGCGGCTGGCCGGGTTGCGGCGGCGGGCCGTACGGTGAATCAACTTCGACATGCGTGTCGATTTTCAGGCCGGCGAGAGTTTCGATTTGCGAAACGATCCAACGAGCTTCCTGGCGGCTGCTGATTTCATCGGCGAGCGTGACGCGGCGGCCATTCTTCGTGCGCAAGCGAATAGCGTACATCGACTGTCCCTCAGTCCCACCCTGCTGTCCGCTCGTGACTGCAACAATTGCGTCGATATCGGAAAAGGAAAACCGTTTCGTCGAGCCAATCCCGAGCACGCGCGAAGTGGATGTGAGCTCGCCGTTGCCGACGCGAATGCGGGAAGTTCCCAGAACGACGTGAAACATGGCAAAGATCAACAGCAAATCAAAGAAACCAAATGCCATCGGAAAAAACCACGGAGCGCTCGAACGGAACAGAAAATAAACAACGCCAGTCCAGATCGCCGTGAAGATAAGAAGAAACAGCGCGCGGGAAGGAGTGCGAAAAGGAGGGAAGTAAAATGCAGTGCCGCCAGCTTCAGAAGAAATGATGACTTTCGGATTTGCAGGCGCGGCCACAGGGGCTGCGTCGGCGGCGCTGAACGAACCTGCTTCGGACCCAAAGGTTTCCGATGATGAGTAGTGTGATGATTGCTCCGCGGTGGATGAAGTCTTAAATACAGGAAGTTCGAAATCGTCGGTGTAATCGATGCCGGGAATATCCGCCTTGGCGTGAAGAAGCCAGAGAACCTGATCGGAAGGATTGTCGTGATCGGTGACGTAGGCATCGGGTGGAATTGCGAAATCCACAGGAATCATTCTGCCTACCGAATCCATCTCAACAGCACCAAAGGGAACGCTTTGTTCCGTCTCCCAAAGAACGGTCTGCGAAGTGGAGCGGCTGTCTCCCGAACCCGTGACCATCTTTCGAACACACGAAAGACGAAGGTCGATGCCGTGCGCGGCGTTCGAATCGAGGTTGAGATGAATCCTGCCAGCAAGGCGGCCGCCTGGAGAAAACGGCAGCGAATAAAGCTCGAAAAAGGTATTGCCGAAGCGCTGGCGGCGAAGCGTGGCGCGTAAGGCGACCACCAATAAAATCGCTCCAATGAGACCGAACCCGAGAACCAGGAAAACACGCGGGTCATTTTTGCGGGTCAGCTGCGGAACGATGGTGAGGGCCAAAGGAATCATCACCAAATTACAGAAGATACCAACCACCCAGGCAGTGATCTCGCTTTTCTTGCGCTGGCTTTCTGCCCTGCGGCTGGCCCAATCCGTCCGCCACAACCACGGCGATGAGGGGTTTGCTTCCTCGACCGCGGCCTGGGCCTTCATCCGGCGATAGCCGCCCACAGCCACGAACAGGAATCCCACGCCAATGGCGGAAATGAAAAGCGCGATCGCGGCGCCGGCAATCGTGCCGCTGGTGCTGTGGTTACGGCTGTTCGCGAGAAACGTAAACAACGAAAGCAGCCCGGGCACGAAAAACATCAGCCCGAAAAAAATGAAGAAAGCGGCGGCACCTTTGGAAGGTTTGGTCACACAACAATTTTAGAAGCCATTCCGCACCGCCAAATGGCGCTGAAGTACTAGCTTGTTCTTGTAGTTACAACTGGCCAAACGGCCTGCTGAAACTCCGGGGAAGAGGGCCGATGACTTCTTGACGGGAAGTCAGCGGGAGGCAGCGCCTTTCGGTTGAGCGAGGGCAGGAACCACGCCGAGTTGGCGCATCAAGCCTAAAGCGTCCGAGCTGATGTAGGAATCGATGATCTTGCCGTTGTCGATGTGATGGAT
>Ga0307478_10000560_pt1 | contig 37524 bp, 30 predicted proteins | sample atmos_gasesECM4C_2_FD_203713 | JGI IMG/M metagenome (GOLD analysis project Ga0307478, IMG submission 203713) | Hardwood forest soil microbial communities from Morgan-Monroe State Forest, Indiana, United States - atmos_gasesECM4C_05 | ecosystem: Environmental > Terrestrial > Soil > Temperate...
CTGAGAACTGAGAACTGAGAACTGAGAACTGACAACTGACAACTGACAACTGACAACTGAGAACTGACTCCATTGATCGCTTACGCCCAAAGACTTGTGCCCCCATCGATCCTGCTGTTGTGTGCCGCCCTTATGATGAGCCAACAAACCAGTGCTCCTTCCTGCGCCAATCCATCGGCAGAGATTCTTGCCGCTCCCGTGAATCACGACCTTGTCCTGAATGCCGCCGCTCCGGCTCCCGAGTGGAAGTCTGCGGCGTCGATTACTTTCTGTTCCGACTGGCAAGGCAGGAATCCTGCGCCCGAGAGGGAAACTCAGGTTCGCGCCCTATGGTCGAAGGACGCGTTATATCTTCGCTTTCAGTGCCGCTATCGCGAGCTTTATGTGTTCACGGATTCAGATCCAAATGGGCGACGTGACCATCTCTGGGACCGCGATGTTGCCGAGGCCTTCCTGCAGCCCGATCCTTCCGTACCCCATGCGTACAAGGAATTTGAGGTCAGCCCAAACGGCCTCTGGATCGATCTCGACATCTCTCCAGGCGCCAAGCCGGACCTCAGGAGCGGAATGCAACGGTCTGTGATTCTAGATGAGAGGACCCACACCTGGGATGCAGAGCTGGCCATCCCCATGAAGGCTCTGACCACGAAGTTTGATCCGAATTCGGTCTGGCGGGTGAATTTTTTCCGGGTGGAGGGAAGGGAAGAGCCTCGCGGCTACTATGCCTGGCAGCCTACGCGCACGCCGCAACCGAATTTCCACGTTCCGGCGGCGTTTGGGCGAATGCGGTTTGGATTTTAAGAACCGCTAGCATGCGGAGACTCCGGGAAGACGACCTAGTGTGCCAAAGGCTGCATGCGTCCGAGAACCAGCGACAAGCCGGCTCGCTTTCGCAACTCTCCCAGCAGCGCCCGCGCAGCATTCTGATAAGTCCTGGTGGAATCCGAAGTATCCGCCCACACCGCGTCATAAATTACCTGCGCGGCTTCTTTCAGATCCATGTGCAACGCTGCTTCGAGAAGATCCACACGCGCCTGGAGGCGCTGGTAACAGGTCCTGCAGACGGCCGCATCGTCGTGCGATTTATCATCTTTTTTTGCATTGGCGCATGCGTGATCCGTGGAGTTGATCTGCGCGCTGGTTGCGTACAGCTTTGCTTTGAATTCCCGTAACAAACGCGCTTTCTCCTCGTCCAGGCCTTCGGTGTGCGTCTCGGGCGCCGTGGGACACGGAAGGGCTGCAATCGGAGAGACTCGCTCCGTCGACTTGCAAACCGGACAAGCACTCAAGCCGGCCGCATAGTACTTCCTGCATTTCGCGCAGGGAAGACCATAGCCGAGCGGTTTTGTGGCAGGCGCGGCCGCCGGTGTCGCAATCGGAGTACGAGCGGAGCCAGCAACGCGGCGGGTTTCCGTCGTAGGGGCGAGGGCAGTGCGGACAGCAGTCCCAGAACCGTTGGACTGACCTGAGGACATGAAATTCATTGTGCCTCCCTGCGGCTGGCACTGAATAGGCCAGCGGATACGCTGATAGATTTCATTCTAGGAGGCCCCTTCCGAAACCGCGACGAACGGGAGTGCATGCCAGAGGCGTCCGTTAGTACAAGGGGCAGTGCCAAACTGCGCGCCGCTTCGGGGCACGAGCCATGAAGCTCGGTGCTATCGACCGCCCGTCTGTCCCATCAGCTTCATCAACTCTTCTTTTCGCGCGCGGTACAGGGTTTGCGAAGGATCGAGGCGCGAAGCATTTTCCAATTCCGCCAGGGCTTGATCATTGCGGCCCATTGCCATCAGGCACGCGGCCAGCGAGTAGTGGTTCTGCGCGCTCGGATCAAGCCGTAACGTCTCGCGAAATTCCTTTTCGGCCTCCCCGAACGACTGCGATTCGAAAAGGGCTGTAGCCAGGTAATGATGGGCCAGCGCCGAATCCGGGCTCAGAGAAACGGCAGTTCGCAGTTCCTTGATAGCCTCTTCCGGCTTGTCGTCCAGCAGCAGGACCTGACCGAGCACGCGATGTTCGGAAGGTCCGGTAGGATTCTGCAATACGGCTTTGCGCAATTCCGAGACCGCGTCGGGATAGTCCTTCTTTACCATGAAGGCCTGGGCCAGACAGGCGTGTCCGCCTTCCCATCCTGCATCCATGTGGTCCAGTTCGCGAAATTCGGCGATCGCAGCATCGTAGTTGCCGATGTCGCAATACGTGTTTCCCAGATTATTGCGGACCGAGGATTCCCCCGGAGCCAGCCGCTTCGCCTCGCGATATTCAGCAACAGCTTCATCCAGTTTGCCAAGATCGTGGAACACGACGCCCAGATTGCTGTGTGCCTCCCAGAAATCAGGGTTGATGCGGAGCACGTGGCGATACGCTACGACCGCGCCGCGAAGATCTCCCATGTCCCGGCGCACGATACCGATGTCATAGTAGACATCCGCATTTTCGGGCTCCCGCCCGAGCGACTCCTCATAAGCGTGAAGAGCTGCATCATTCTTGCCCGTGCCATAGAGGCCGAGCCCAAGCTGGCGGTAGGCCTCGGCATTGCCCGGATCCATACTGAGCGCCGTTCGAGCTTCAGCGATTGCGCTTTCTGCGTTTTCCGAGCGAGAGAAAATGTAGGCGAGCCGGTTGTGGCTCTCTGGAAAACTAGGCATCAGGCGCGCTGATTCCGTGAATTCCTCGAGCGCATTGTCCCATTGCTCTTGCCGGAGCAGCATCTGTCCCAGGGCGAAATGAAGGCTGGCATTGTCGGGATCGGAGTGCAACAGAGCCGTGAGCTGGTCGGCGGCCGCCTCATACATCTTCTGATGCGCAAGCTCCGCCGCTTTGGTTAGAGCCGGAGGATAGGGCAGACTCTTACTACTGGCGGATCGATGGCTCGCTCGCAGAGCCTTCACAAGCTGCCCGTCCGCGCCCGCCGCGCGCAATTGTTTTTCGTCAGTTGCCGAGAGCGTGAAAGCCACTCCGCGCTCAAACACCAATCGGCTGAGCCGGGCATTCGAGATTCCGCCCGTGATCCACGCCATCAGTTGCGTATGGTCGATTGGCTGAGGCTTCGGCGGTTCCGCGAAGGCCTGCCCGAGCACGGCCAATACAAGCAGAAACAAGATGTGCACGACCAAGCCAGAACGCTTCACGACACAACTCCTTTGCGCGCAGGAGGAGGTTTGCACGTTCTCTCAACATAATCTGCGGAGGTAATCCCTGATAGGTCACCGAGGTAATAGCCGATATACCTGTCCGGGTGGCCTGAGTGATTTGGACGGAAGTAACGCAAAGCCTTGTCAAATCAATGTCATGACTGGCTATCGAGCGGCTATTCAGCCGTTGACGGAATAACCAGCGTCCAGTAACGTTAAAGATTAAGATATTGGAGGTTTTATGTTAGAAGGTCTATTTCAACCGATGCACCTGCTGGTCATTTTTTTCATTGCTCTTCTAGTTTTTGGTCCCAAGAAGCTGCCTGAACTTGGGAAGGGACTGGGCGAGGGGATTCGTTCGCTGAAGGAGGGCATGAAGGACCAGCCCGCCGAAGCGTCGAAGACTCCGACTCCTTCCAACCCGGAAGTCAAGAGCTAGTCTCAACGTATACCAAGGTCCCCCGACGGATTGCTAATAGTCGGGACGAGCAATTCACCAGCTGATCTCACGCGAAGCTAGCGCGCTCTTACCATCCGCAGCCGAATTACGTCTCTTGAGGTGACAGCGCTGGCGGTTGGTGTTGCTTTTCAGTTGGCCCTCTTTTCCCGGCCTGCCCACCATTCGTTTACCGTTTCTCCTGACTGCAAGTTTTTGGATTCGAATACTAACGATCAATTCTTGTTCTAGAGGAAAGTCTTGCGTACTTTCGGGATTGTTCTGCCGTTGATCCTTGGCCTGTGTTCTCATCTCTTGGCCGATCAGGTTGTTTTAAGGAATGGCGATCGTCTGACGGGCACCATCGAGAAGTCCGACGACAAGTCGCTCGTCATAAAGACTGAATTTGCCGGCGAAGTGACTATCCAGTGGGCGGCAATTCAGGACATTAAATCGGAGCAACCGCTGCACGTCGAGCTCAAAGAGGGCAACACGGTAGTGGGTCCAGTCACCAGCAGCGATGGCAAGATCGAAGTCTCGACCAAGACTTCCGGAAACATGGAGGTACCCAAGGACTCAATTGTGGTCATGCGTAGCGACGCGGCACAAGCCGCCTGGGAGAGGTTGCAGCATCCCGGCTACCTGGACGGCTGGGAGGGAGGAGTAAACGTCGGCTTCGGCCTCACGGCAGGGAACAGCGAAACCAAGAACCTGGCTCTGGCATTCACTGGCACGCGGACCGGACTGCACGACAAGCTGAGCTTGTACGCCGGATCAGTCTATGAAACGAACGGCTTGGCTCCGCCGGGCACACGCGTAACCGCGAACACGAACAAAGGCGGCGCGCGCTACGATCGCGATATCACTCCGCGGCTGTTTGCCTTCGTCAACGCCGACTTCTTCACCGATGCTCTTCAGGATCTGAATCTGCGCTCGGTCTTTGGCGGTGGCCTCGGCTTTCACGCGATCAAGACGGCCAATACCACGCTCGATTTCCTGGGCGGCATCACCTACACCCGTGAAAACTACACGCAACTGGCGCCGTTGCCGCACCTGATCCATAACTTCGCGGCCGCCCAGATCGGCGATGAATTCATGCGTAAGTGGCGCGGTTCGACCGTCATCACGCAGAAGGCTTACTTCTTCCCCGATTTCAGCGATGCCGGCGAGTATCGCGCCACATTTGACCTTGGCATCGTGACCAAGATCAACAACTGGCTTGGTTGGCAAAACACGTTCGGGGATGTATAACCAACCCGCCGGAAGGGAAGAAGAAGAACGACCTTGTGTTCACCACCGGGCTCAATGTCACGTTCACCCACTAAAGTCGGCAGCTTGATTCGCGACGCAATCCCGTTTAGAAGCGCAGGGCCTTGATCGCCCACCCCGCGATTCCTCCACCGATCAGAGGACCGATCACGGGCACGAATGCATAACCCCAATCCGAGGTCCCTTTTCCGGCAATCGGCAGGAGTGTATGCGCGATGCGTGGGCCCAGATCGCGGGCGGGATTGATCGCGTACCCGGTCGTGCCTCCCAGCGAAAGTCCGATGCCCCAGACCAGGCATGCCACCAGATAGGGACCAAGGCCCGGGACTGGTCCGGTCGCGGAAACTGCGCGCGAGAAAATCGCACCCACCACGAAGACCAAAACGAAAGTTCCGATGATTTCGCTGACAACGTTCGCAGCCAGATTGCGAATGGCGGGAACGCTCGAATAACAAAGCAGCTTCAGCAGTGGGTCGGGTGTTTCCTTCCAGTGTGGCAGGAAGTGAATCCAGACCAGCGTTGCTCCGGCGATGGCTCCCAGTACTTGCGCAATCGCGTAGGGGATGAGCTTTGCGAAATTGCCCGTGACCACCGCAAAACCCAGGGTGACCGCAGGATTCAGATGCGCATCCCTGCTGCCGCACGCAATGGCCGTGAGAACGCCGCACAGCACGGCGAATGCCCATCCGGCTGTGATGACGATCCACCCTCCACCTTCGCCTTTCGATCTCCGAAGAAGCACATTCGCAACCACTCCGTTGCCGAGCAGGATCAAAACCGCGGTGCCCATGAACTCGCCCAGAACTGGTGATGTCATCCTTTGCAGCCTCCGTGGCTGATTTTCGCGGAGCCGAATGCAATACGACCGCCTTTAATCCACCCAATCGAAAGACCGAGTCACGGCTTTCTTCCACAGCCGGTACATGTCTTCGCGCTTTCCCGATTCCAGGTTCGGATGCCACGTATGATCTACTGACCAGTTGGCGCGCAGATCGTCGATGCTCTGGTAGAAACCGACCGCCAGACCTGCCGCGTAGGCCGCACCCAAAGCAGTCGTCTCCTTGATGGTGGGTCGCACCACCGGCCGGTTCAGGATGTCGGCCTGAAATTGCATCAGGAGATTGTTCTCCACCATCCCGCCATCGGTCCGCAAGGAATGAAGCGTAATGCCGGAGTCTTTTTCCATGGCTTCCAGAACTTCGCGGGTTTGAAACGCGGTTGCTTCGAGCACCGCACGCGCCAGGTGACCTTTGTTGGCATAGCGTGTCAGGCCTGCAATCACGCCGCGGGCGTCGTCCTTCCAATACGGCGCGTAGAGACCAGAGAATGCCGGCACGAAATAAATTCCGCCATTATCGGTCACCGAATTGGCCAGCGCTTCGATGTCGGCACTCTTTTGGATCAGGCCAAGATTGTCCCGCAGCCACTGCACCAGCGCCCCAGTGATGGCGATGCTTCCCTCCAGCGCATAGATCGCCGGTTGCTGGCCGAATCGGTAGGCGACCGTGGTCAACAAACCGTGCTGGGAGGGCACAGGCCGAGCCCCGACATTCATCAGCAGGAAGCAACCCGTGCCGTAGGTATTCTTGGCTTCGCCCGGCTGGAAGCAGGTCTGGCCCACAAGCGCGGCTTGCTGGTCACCAATAATGCCTGCGATGGTTGCGCCCTTCAGCGCACTTTCTGTCGCCGTACCGTACACTTCGCTGCTGGAGCGAATTCTCGGCAGCATGGCTCTGGGAATTTGAAACGCCGACAGGATTTCCGCATCCCACTCCAACGTATTCAGATTCATGAGCTGGGTCCGGCTGGCGTTGGTGACATCGGTGATGTGAATGCCACCCTTCGGACCATCGGTAAGCTGCCATATAAGATAGGTATCCACGTTGCCAAAGAGCACGTCTCCGGCTTCAGCCCGCGCGCGCAGACCGGGAACGTTTTCGAGCAACCAGTGAATCTTCAGGCCGCTGAAATACGTGCTGAGCGGCAGCCCGGTCTGCAAGCGAAAACGATCCTGCCCACCGTGCTTGGCGAACTCCGCCACCGCATCCGCGACGCGCGTGTCCTGCCAGACAATCGCGTTGTGTGCCGGTTTGCCGGTGTTGCGGTCCCACAGGATCGTGGTTTCTCTCTGGTTGGTGATCCCCACCGCCGCGAGGTCGGATGCGCGCAGCGCCCGCTGTTCGAGCGCTCCGGCGATGACCTCCTGCGTGCGCCGCCAGATTTCCTCGGGATCGTGTTCCACCCAGCCCGGCCTGGGATAAATTTGCTCGTGCTCGCGTTGCTCGCTGGCCACGATGCGTCCGGAGCGATCAAAGATGATGAACCGCGTGCTGGTGGTGCCTTGGTCAATTGCTCCCAGATAGCTAGCCAAAAGACCGCCTTTCCTGACCCGCCGCAGGCTGAAGCGCAAAGGCCTGTTCAGTTCCTGCGAAGTCCGATCGCTTCGAGTGACTTCTCGAGCTTACCGATATAGTCGTGAATCGCCTGTTTTTTCTGCTGTTCGCTCCAGCCCAATTCTCGTGCCAGGTGTTGAGCCACCACGGGCGCTGCTTCGATCGCCAACTTCCAACTGAAGAATTGCAAGCCAGTACGGCGCGCCAGCACATCTTCGATCGTGACCGCCATCTCATGGCGAGCGCAATAGACTACTTCAGCCTCGATCGCCGGTGCACCGGAAATCAGAGGCAGCTTCAGTTCCGGAGTATCTGCGGCGAATGCGATCACCGCAAAGGCCTCGCTGCCGAATTTTTCGAAAAGGTGCCGGGCCGTGGCTTCTGTGAGACCATGCTCGCTCGCAAGCGCCTTCCATTGATCTCGCGTGTAGGTTTCGGCGCCCGCCAGGCGATGGTGCCGGGTTGAACTCGGCGTGCGGCTGATCCCGAGCACATCCTGCACCGCATTGATCGTATCCTCCGCCATCGCGCGATACGTCGTCCACTTGCCGCCCAGAATGCTGACCAGACCGCTGCCTTCATCGACTTCTACTTCGTGTTCTCGAATGAGATTCTTGGTCTCGTGTGCGTGCTTCGAGCGGACCAGTGGTCGCATACCCGCAAAGGCGCTGACGATTTCATCTAACTGATAAGGGCGCGCCATATAGCGATTGAGATGGCGGAGGAGATATTCGGCGTCGTCGCGGGTGACCAGCATCTCCTGATCTCGCGTTACCTCATGATCGGTCGTGCCAACCAGCAAGCGGCCTAGCCACGGGATCGCAAAAATCGCCCGTCCATCTTCGGTCCTCGGGATCAGCAGTGCACTCCTGACCCCGTCATCGAGTGGCAACAGAACGTGAACGCCCTTGCTGAGAACAAGTCTGTTTGAGAGCGTAGGCGTCGCTAACAGTCGAAGGTTGTCGGAGAAAGGGCCAGTCGCATTCACGAACACACGTGCACGGACATTCAACGTACGATTGCTCAGACGGTCTTTGACGATCGCGGCACTCAGTTTCCCATTGTTATCTTTTTCCAGACCAATGACCTTTAGATAGTTGGCCGCTTCTCCGCCCGCATCGGCAAAAGTTTTGACCAGTGTGATGCCATAGCGCGCGTCGTCGAACTGACCGTCGAGGTAGGTAACGGCGCCAGCCAGGTGATCGCGTTGAAGAGGAAACTGCGAAGCCTGTTCACGTGACAGCAGACGACTGGCGCCTAGCGTCGCCTTTCCCGCGAACCAGTCATAAAGCTTCAGGCCGATTCCGTAGTACAGCATCTGAAATCGATTGAAGCACGGCACCACAAATTCGCGCGCGTGGGCCAGGTGCGGAGCGTTCTCAAGCATCAGAATCCGCTCTTGCAGGGCTTGCCGAACAACCTTCAATTGGCCGAAGTCGAACTCGGTGAATGCCTGCTGCAGATAGCGCACGCCGCCATGCGCAAGCTTGGTGGAAGCACTCGAACTTCCGGAGGCGAAATCTCCGGCATCGACGAGTGCCGTACGCAAGCCGCGCAGCTGCGCATCCAGAGCGCAGCCCGCTCCCGTCGCTCCGGCTCCGATTACGCAAACGTCAAAGCTGCGCGATTCTAGTTCATGGAGCGCATCGAAGCGGGTCTTCATGTGCGGGTAGATTACTTCGAAGGTCCCGCAGCCGTCGAGGGTGAGGTGCCATGTGTGTCAGGTCTCAGATGTGAGGCCCTAATGCCTCGATTAACCGCGGGGAGATTTTCGAACGTCGGGTGGCCCAGGTTCGCGTCCGTTCTCTGGACGCTAACCTGGGACTTCCTGAGGCTCCAAAACCCTACTGACCGTTACTCGAAGCAGGAGCATCCTTCTGAACCATAGGAAGATTCGCTGTGGACCATCCGCCACCAAGGGCCTTGATCAGCAACACGGACGCGCTCATGCGGCGGCCGGCAATCTGGACGGCAACGCGCTCATCCGACAGCGCAGCACTTTGCGCGGTGATGACCTCGAGATAAGTGGTGACTCCGCCCTTGTAGCGGTTAGTGGAGAGAGCCAGAGAATGTTCCGCCGCAGTCACTGCCGCATTCTGGGTGCCGGCTTCTTCTTCGAGAATGCGCAACGCCGCAAGATTGTCTTCCACATCCTGAAACGCCGTTAGCACAGTCTGCTGGTAATTGGCGACAGACTGATTGTAGGCGGCCTTGGCCTGATCCGTAACCGCGTGTCGTCGGCCCGCGTCGAAGACCGTTCCGATCGCAGACACTCCAGCCGCCACAAATCCACTCGGACCGTTGAACCAGTTCGTGATCGAACTTCCCTCAAAGCCGCCGGTGCCGCTCAGCGTGATGGTGGGATAATACGCGGCTTTGGCAATCCCGATCTGCGCATTGGCAGCCGCCATGAGGCGCTCAGTCGCAGCGATGTCGGGCCGGCGCTCCAGCAAATCTGAAGGCAGCCCGGCCGGGACTACCGGAGGTGTGCTCGTCAAGGGGGCGGACGCTAATGTGAGAGCTGAGGGCGCCTGCCCAGTGAGCACGGCGATCGCATGCTCGAATTGTGCCCGCTGAACCGCGACGTCAATCGCCTGCGCGCGGGTGGTTTCCAGCTGTGTCTGGGCCTGGGCAACGTCGACCTGTGATGCCACACCGCCGCTGAAACGGTTCTGGGTCAACTCGAGCGCTTTTTCGAACGCAGTCACCGTCGAGTTCAGCAATTGTTCTTCGGCATCGAGCGCGCGTAGCTGGAAGTAGTCGGAAGCCAGTTCGGCATGCAGGCTGAGGCTGACGCTCTCGACATCCGCGGCGGTTGCCTGCGCGCTGGCGCGAGCCGCTTCGACCGTACGTCGCACTCGGCCCCAGACATCGGCTTCGTACGATGCGTCCACGGGAAGCTGAAGGTCGGTGTAGCTGTTCGCGGGCGCGAAACGGCCATTCGGACGATTCGAGGAGAGATGGTTGCGCGTAGCGGTCACTCCGCCGGTGACCGTCGGGTACTGAAATGAGCGATTGATGCGCACTGTGGCGCGCGCTTGTTCAAATTGCGCCTGAGCCGCCTTTAGAGTCTGATTCGAAACGTTGATCTGTTCCTCAAGTGCATTCAATTGGGGGTCCTGAAAAATCTCCCACCACTTTCCTTTCGCGACCTGGTCGCTGGGTTGGGCAGCTTTCCAGTTCGGGGGCAGTTCCTTGAATTGCGGAGGAGCGGGCGCCGCGGGTCTGGCGTACCGTGGTCCTACGGTGCAGCCACTCAGCAGGAGCAGCGCAAGGCCGAAGGGGCCGATCAGGGCACACCATCGGCGCGCAGTCCCCGGACCAGGCAACCTCACTGCGTCTCTCCCTTCGGAGCAGCGGCATTCTGCGCGGGGCGCACAGGCTGTCCCGACAGGATCGAATCCGGCGGATTCACGATGAGGTTCTCGTCCCCGTTTAAGCCGGTTAAAACCTCGACCTCGCTGCCGAAATCGCGCCCCAGAGTCACCGGAACCAGGTTAGCCTTGCCGTCCTTCACTACCGCGACTCGCAAACCTTCTGCGCGGAACAGCAATGTGTTCACCGGTATGGTGAAGGTCGCGACGCTGCCCGGCAGCTTGAGATGAACTTCGGCGTAGGCGCCCGACAGCAACTCGCCGGTCGGATTGTTGACTTCGATCTCGATCAGCAAGGTGCGGGTCGCCAGATCAATGGCGTCTGCGGTTCGTACCAGCGTGCCTTCGAAACGGCGCCCTGGAAACTCCGATAACACCAGGTCTGCCTTCAGTCCCGGCTTCGTGAGCTGTGAATAGATCTGGGGAACATTCACGTACACGCGCAATTTTCCGGGCTGCGCGATGTGGAAGAGTTCGCTTCTCGAGCCGCCGCTGCTGCCAGAATCAATCAACTGGCCGATGTCCGTGTTCCGGGCGGTGATCACGCCATCAAAGGGCGCATAGATTTTCTCGAAAGACTGGAGTTCTTCGAGGCGGCGGAGATTCGCCTGCGACGACCGGACAATCGCCTTCTTGGCCGCATAATCGCCATTGGCATTGTCGGCTTCCTGCTGCGAGACTGAATCGGTCTTCAGTAACCCCTGGTAGCGCGAAGAGGTAATTTCCGAAAGATTCAGATTCGCTTCGGCAGTATTGAGATCGGCGCGGGCTTGATGAAGTTGCTGATCGACCTCCGGCGTATCAATTTCGGCCAGCAATTGCCCCGTCTTCACGCGCGCCCCGATGTCCACATACCAGCGCTTCAGATAACCATTCGTGCGCGCGTAAATGGGAGCATCCCGGAACGCCTGCACATTGGCGGGCAGTATCACTTCCTGTCCGGAAGCGGACTTTTTGGGCTGCGCGATCACCACGCTTGGCACTGCAAGTCGATTCGTCTCGTTGCGCAGTGTTGCTCGTGCCCTTACCCTCGGAACAATCCCTGAGATCACCACGATCGCAACAATGAGAGACGCGATTAAAGCGACCACCCAGCCTCGCCGCCGCTGGTTCTGCGGAGGAGAAGTATCCTGCCTGCCCGGATAGTTCGGCGTCGCAATCGTCGTTTCCACGTTGTCTTCCTCTTCAACTTGCATCTTAGACTCCCCAAAACCGTACGAAGGAACTGAATTTGTCAGTCGTTCTGAGCTGCCGCGGATCTCGCCCTGCGGCCGTGCAGCAGGCTGAAGAACGTCGGCACGAAGAACAGCGTTGAAACCGTTGCCAGCAGCAGACCTCCGATCACAGCGCGTCCCAGTGGAGCGTTCTGCTCACCGCCTTCGCCCAGGCCCATGGCCATCGGTACCATGCCGATCATCATCGCCATGGCCGTCATGAGAACAGGCCGGAAGCGCGTGAACCCCGCTTCCAGAGCGGCCGACAAAGCATCCTTGCCCTCGGCCAGCTGTTCCTTGGCGAAACTCACGACCAGAATGCTGTTCGCCGTCGCCACACCCATACACATGATCGAGCCCGTCAGGGCAGGCACGCTCAGTGTGGTGTAAGTGAGAAACAGGAACCAGGCGATACCCGCCAGCGCCGCCGGCAGAGCCGAAATGATGATGAAGGGATCGAGCCAGGATTGGAAGTTCACCACAATGAGCAGGTACACCAGCAAAATCGAGAACACCAATCCGCCCAGCAGCCCGATATAAGAAGAGCGCATGGTACGAATCTGCCCACGAACCACCAGCTGTGTTCCGCGGGGAAGGTCCTTGCGGCTGGCGTCGATCAGCTTGTTCAGATCGCGCGCCACACCGCCGAGATCGCGCCCTTGCACCGATCCAAAGATGTCGATGACAGGCTGGATGTCGTAGTGCGAAACCACGCCGAGACCGACTCCGCGGTTGATCGAGGCCAGGCTGCCAAGGATCTGCGACGGCGCTCCGCTTGCCCCCGTAACCGGGATATTCTGCAACTGCTGCAGCGAGTCGATCCGGTATTGCGGCGTTTGCGTCGCGATCGCGTAACTTACGCCGTTCTTCGGATTCAGCCAGAACGTGGGAGAAGTCTGGAAGCTCCCGCTGAGCGAAATAAGAAGATTGTTGGCGACCTCACGCTCGGTGAAACCGATCTGCCCCGCCTTCGTGCGATCCACGTTGACGTGGAGCTTGGGCTGATCAAACGGCTGTTGAATGCGGAGGTCGACCGTGCCGGGCACGTAGCGAATCTGTTGCAACAGCCGATCCGCGAACTGGCGGTTGGCTTCAAGATTGGCTCCCACGATCTGGATGTCGATGGGTGAGGGCAGGCCAAAGTTCAGAATCTGGCTGACAATGTCCGCGGGCAGAAAGGAAAAAGTCACGCTCGGGAATTCGTTCGCCAACCCGATGCGTAAATCGTGAACATACTTGTCGGTCGAGTGGTGGTGCTCCGACAGACTCACCAGGATGTCGGCATCAGCGGGACCCACGGGCGCCGAGGTGCTGTAACTCAGGTTGATGCCGCTGTAGGGCAGGCCGATGTTGTCGATGATGCTCGACACTTCCTCCGTGGGAATCTGCTCGCGAATCGATTGCTCGACCAGGTCGCAGAGGCGCGCGGTTTCTTCAATGCGCGTGCCTGTGCGGGCCCGCAAGTGGAGTTTGAACTGGCCGCTATCGACGCCGGGAAAGAAGTCCTGCCCGAGCCACGGGATCAGAAACGCCAGTGATGCCACGCAAGCGCCGAAGAAGCCAATAAGGAAAGGCCGCTGATGATGCAGGCAGCGCTCCAACAAACCGTGATAGCGTTCGCGAAAACGGTCGAAGGCTTCCTCAAACCGGAATTGCAGGCGTACGAATAGATTTCGCTTGTCTCCCGATGCGTGCCCTGCTTCGGCCTCATGCCCGCGCAGCAGGTATTTTGCCATCGTGGGCACAACGGTTCGCGACAGGAAATACGATGCCAGCATGGCGAAGCAAACCGCTTCCGCCAGCGGAACGAACAGGTATCGTGCTACGCCCGAGAGAAAGAACATCGGGACAAACACGATGCAAATCGACAGGGTGGAAACGAACGCCGGTACCGCGATCTGCTGCGCGCCATCGAGAATGGCGTGCTCGACTTCCTTGCCCATCGCCAGGTTGCGGTTGATGTTCTCGATTTCCACCGTGGCATCGTCGACCAGAATTCCCACCGCCAGCGCCATGCCGCCGAGCGTCATGATGTTGATGGTTTCTCCCAGGGCGCTCAGGCAGATGATCGACGTCAGAATAGAAAGCGGGATCGAGACCGCGATGATGACCGTGCTGCGCCAGCTTCCCAGGAAGATCAGGATCATCAAGCCGGTCAGGCACGCCGCGATAATGGCCTCGCGAACCACGCCCTGAATGGAGCCGCGCACGAATAGTGATTGATCGGCCAGCAGCCGGATATTGAGATCGGCGGGCAGGGTTTGCTGAATTTGCGGCAATAGCGCCTTAATTCCTGAGACGATATCGAGTGTGGAAGCATTACCGCTCTTTTGTATCGTCAAAAGCACGGCGCGCTGGCCGTTGACGCGCGCGATATTGGTCTGCGGTGGGAAACCATCGCGCACGTGGGCAACGTCGCGAATATAGATCGTGTTACTGCCCACGTTTTTGATCGGCAGATTGTTCAGTTCCGCGACGCTCTCCGGACTGCCGTTCATATCGACGTCGTATTCCAGAGGGCCGATCTTTGTAGTGCCTGCCGGCAGAATCAGATTTTGCGCGCTGACCGCATTCACCACATCGAGTGGAGAGAGTCCCTTGGACTGCAGGGCAGCCGTGTTTAAGTCAACCTGAACCTGCCGCTGTTTTCCTCCATAAGGATAAGGAATCGCTGCGCCCGGAACCGTAATCAAGCGCGTGCGGATAAAGTTCACGCCCGAATCGAACAGTTGCTGTTCGGAAAGTTCGTGGCCGGAGAGCGCCAGTTGCAGAATCGGAACCGTCGAGGCACTGTAAGTGATCACCAGCGGAGGTGTGGTGCCCGGTGGCAATTGGCGAAGCTGCGTCTGCGAGATCGCCGTAACCTGCGCGATCGCTTTCTCTATGTTGGCGTGCGGTTGGAAAAAGACTTTGACGACAGCGATCCCGTTCAGCGACTGCGACTCAATGTGCTCGATGTCGTCCACCAGCGTCGTCAGTGCACGCTCCGTCACTGAAGTGATCCGGTTCCCCATGTCTTCCGAAGACAGCCCGGTGTAGTTCCAGACGATACTCACGACGGGGATATTGATCTCGGGGAAAACGTCCGTCGGTGTGCGCAGAATAACAATCGGACCCAGGATCAGAATCAGCAGGGCCAACACAGTAAAGGTGTACGGCCGTCGCAGGGCTAACTTAACAATCCACATAACTCTCTCTTTGGTGACTCGAAGGAAAAGCCTCAGCGGCCAAGGCGCCAGCCGTCCCGACTACCCACAGTGATTCGATGTTTCAGACACAACCCCGAAAGGACTTCGCAACGGCATTGCCAGTCGGCAACGCCGACGGGCAATAAGCTATTCGATGATCCCTGAAGGACTTAGGAACCAGAATGTTCTTGGTCCGGGTGATCGAGAGGATCCCTGGATGTCGAAAACTCGACGCAAATCGACAGCTTGCGCTTGAGACTAGTCCGCCGGCCGCTGAATGCCGAGGCTGCGCATTCGATAAATGAGAGTGGTGCGCGGCATCCCCAGACGTGCCGCAGCTCCATCGGGACCGCCTAGAACCCATTCGGTATCGCGAAGCACCTGGAGGACATGTTTTCTTTCTACTTCCTTCAGCGTTGCGCCCACCGAGTTCTTCGACTTGGTCTCACGTAATTCCGCCAACGGAGGTCGCAGGGATGAACCCTCCGAAAGAATCACGGCTCGCTCGATAAAATTCTGCAGCTCGCGAATATTTCCGGGCCAGGCATATCGAGTGAGCGCATCCATTACCGATCCGGGGATGCGATCGATCTTGCGATTCATGGTCTTGGCATACTTGTCGACGAAATATCGAACGAGAATCGGGATATCATCGCGCCGTTCGCGCAGCGGCGGGATGTGGACGGGAAAAACATTCACGCGGTAATAGAGGTCGGCACGGAATTGTCCTTGCTCCACCATTTTGCTGAGGTCGCGATTCGTGGCCGCGACCAAACGCACATCGGTGCGGATGGAGCGAGTGCCACCCAGGCGCTCGAATTCCTGCTCTTGTAATACCCGCAGAAGCTTGGGCTGGAGCTCGAGCGGGATATCGCCGACTTCGTCCAGAAAAAGCGTTCCCTTGTGAGCGATCTCGAAGCGTCCGACTTTGCGGCTGATCGCTCCTGTGAACGCGCCGCGTTCATGACCGAATAATTCGCTTTCAAGCAGGCCTAGCGGGATGGCAGCACAATTCAACTTGGCAAAGATATTGTCGCGCCGCGAACTCAACTCATGGATCGCACGCGCGATTAGTTCCTTGCCCGTTCCGGTTTCTCCCTGAATGAGCACCGTGGTCTCATTGGGAGCGACCGTCTCCACTTGTCGCAGCACTTGGCGGAGCCCCGTGCTGTTGCCGAGGATGTCTTCAAAATGATGTTCGGTGCGAATCTCGTCGCGGAGATAAAGACCCTCTTCCGCCAGACGTTCTTTCGATTCGCTGAGCTCGCTGAATTCCAGCGCGTTTTCCAGCGCGATCGCCACCTGGCTCGCGACTTGCCGAAGAAAATCGACGTCTTCCTCAGAAAATGCGTCCTTGCGCCGATCCAGCAGGTGCAGGATACCGAGCGTACGGTTGCCGCGCATGATGGGCAGGAAGCATCCCGACTCGAAGCCCTCTTCTGCATTCACTCGGAGCGCGACCGGCGCGAGTGACTTGGGCGCTGCCCCGAAGCGTACCGGTTTTCGCGTGCGAAAGGCCGTGCCGGGACTGGTGCCCACCATCGGCAGCACCATCTGATCCTGCATGAATCCCTTTCCAGCCGGAAAATCCAGTCCATAAACGCGGAGTTGCGTCTGGTCGCGATCAGGCAAGGAGAGGCAAGCGGCGTCGCACTGCATGGCGTTGCGGACGCTGGCCGGAATGGCGCGGAAAAGCTCGGAGAGCGCAAGGTTCGAAACAACCGCATTGTTCACGTCGAGCAAGAGCTTCAGACGATCGCGCTCGCGAATGACCTGCTGCTGATACGCCTGCGCGTCTTCATAGTTCAGCGCGTTTTCGACCGCAACCGCTACCTGGGAAGCCACCAACTGCAAAACGTTCAGCGCGGAGCTCTGGTAGGCGTTCACACTCGAACTACCCAGATTCATGGTGCCGAGCTTGCGACGCGCCGTCGTAAGCGGCAGGCTGCAGAACGATCTCAGGCCGTTGTCGTGCAGCGTCTTGGTGGCCCGCCGAAAGCGTGGCTCCAATTCCGCGTCGGCAATCGTAAGCGGAGCTTGGGTACGCCATGCTTCGGCCGACGGGGAGTCATCCATGCCGAATTCCATCCCCGGCTGGATGGTCATGATTCCGTCGGAGTGAAGTGTGTGCAGGCGCATCACTTCGTGAACCGGGTCGTGCAGAATCAGGCTCAGGTAATTGAAATTCAGAACCGTGTGCAGGCGCCTGCCAAGATCCTGAAACAACTCCGTGAGGCTCTGGTGTGCGGCAATGGCCTGCGAAACCTGCAGCAGCGTGGCGTACTGCTGTTCAGGCCTGGACGAGAACTGTTCGGGGAGAGTGGCCATACCTCGTAGTCCTAAGGAAGTTCGCCAAATGCACCGCCCCAAGTGCACCTGTGCCGAAACCTATCTATAGTCAGTATAGCTCGATGCTGTCGAATTTTCGACGGCATCGAAGGCGTTTCCGTCGTGGAACTGTCCCTGAATCGGCGGGTTCGGGCTGTATACCTAAGATTTTGATGGCTTTGCTGTTTTGTGAAGACAAAAGCCGCTTACGGACATTGCGGTGCTCTTCCCTCTGCGACGCTAGCCAGCATGTTGAAGGTTACGACCAAAGAGGGAGCGGCCTCGCTCACGTTCGTTCTGGAAGGACGGCTGTGTTGGCCGTGGACTGCAGAGGCAGAACGTAGCTGGACAAAACTGATCTCGACTGCAGGGGACAAGAAAGTCGTAATTGACCTGTCTGGGCTGACCTTCGTGGATGCCGATGGCGAAGCGCTTTTGAGCTTGATGATGCAGAGCGGAACTCAGGTGCGGGCCCGGGGAGTGTTGGTCAGTCACCTGGTCGCGCAAGTCCAAAAGCGGATCGAGCGAAAGCCGAAGCGATTTTCCCGTGGCGCGCCGAAACCGCGTCGAGATCCCGGCGCGCCGTAAGTACCCCGCCCTCCCCCAAGTGCAAGGGTCCCTCGGGAATCCTGAAACTCAAAAAAGCGGCGAGCACGGGGTTTACATGCCTTGTATTTCGCGGTGTGCTCGCCGCAAGTGCTTCTTTACAGAATCCTTGCTCATTCCTAAAGCCGTGGCGACCTCGGGCAGTGTGTACCCATGCATCTCAGTGAGGACATACACGTCCCGCGATCGGGGTGGAAGTAACAAGGCCCGGAGCATGGTCAGCTGAAACAATCGGTCGGCCCCTTCGGCTGGTTGGAGGAAGGTTCCAGATCTCGAATACTGCTGTTTGCCTTGCTGGCCGCGACTCATCATGATTTGCCCGGTTCACAATCATCGTGCAGCGCACGTGCATTTCGTTTCGTGCATTTGCGAGAAAAATTACAGGGAGCTTTCCGGATTGGATGGTGCGATTGGCGCGGAGTGGGATCGTGCTTTTTTCTGCTTTCGCAGGCCGCACGCCCCATTCGGGCGGTGCCTGTTTTGGGTGTAAGATATTGCGCACTCCTGCATCCCGCGAGGCAAGCTCTTGCAATTTCAGGCGTTTGATGCACCCTACGTGGAGCGTCTTCGTTCCGGAGACTTCCGGACGCAGGAGCATTTTGTCGCCTATTTCAGCGAGTTGATCCAGCTCAAACTCAGGGCGCGTCTGCGCTCCCCACAGGCGATCGAGGATGTTCGCCAGGAAACTTTCGCGCGCGTGTTTGCCGCGCTGCGGAGTCCGGGAGGCATCCGACAGCCGGACAGGCTGGGCGCATTCGTCAATTCGATCTGCAACAATGTCTTATTGGAGCAGTACCGCTCCTCCTCCTCGGCGTCTTCCCTCGAGGACGAACCGGCCAACAATCTGCCCGATCCCGGCACCAGTGCTTTGGACGTGGTCGCCTCCCACCAGATGGAGAAACAGGTCCGCGACATTCTGGAAGAGATGTCGGAAAGGGATCGCCGCATCCTGCGCGGGGTATTTCTTGAAGAACGCGATAAAGACGAGGTCTGCCGCGATTTCGGGATCGATCGCGACTACCTCCGCGTCCTGGTCCATCGCGCCAAGCAATCATTCAAGTCTTTGTATCTCAAGAGCATCGCAGGCAAAACTCCGGGCGCAACCGCGGCGGGCAAGCCATGAAACGATCCCGCTTCAGCTTTCACTACTTCATGTGTGAGGGGGAGTAGTAATCATGGATCATAGTGAAGCGGTGCGCTTAAATGCGACCGAACGATATTTCCTGCAGGAGTTGACCCCCGATCAACTCGAGCAATTTGAAGAGCATCTTTTTGATTGCCCGGCATGTGCCATCGATGTCCGGGCAACGGCAAAGCTGCTGGATCAGTGCAAAGAGCTCCTCGCCCAAACTCCCGGCGCGGTGCCGGTGAAACTCGTGCCGGCCCGAAAGCCGTGGTTCGCATCGCTGCGCCCCGCCTTCGCGGTGCCGGTCATGGCCGTGTTGCTGGCGATCATCGGATACCAGACTCTGGTGCTCTTGCGAGGCATGAGACAAGCCGGCGTCGCAACCCTGTTGCCCGCCGCCTCGATTAATGTAGCGACCCGCAGCGCCGCGACCCCCACGATCCATGCCAGGTCCGGCGAGCCTTTCCTGCTGCTGATCAATCTGCCCGCCGAAAATCGCTTTTCTTCTTACATTGCGGACTTGTACGATCCCGCCGGACATATAAAATGGTCCGTCCCGATTTCCGCCGAGACGGCAAACGACACCGTGCCCATACGGATCCCTGGCCAGCGTGAAGCCGGCGTTTACGCGTTAGCCATTCGGGGAATTCCACAGGGCGGCGGCAATCCGTCGGAAGTCGGTCGCCAGCCCTTCGAATTACGGTTGCAGTAAACGGCCCCCAGATACAGATCTCCATTTCTAACAAGGAGACGCTACCATGTCATTTGGTAACCGAAGAATCCATTATTTCCACGCGGACGCCACCGCCATCGGCGGTCATCTCGAGCGCCCTTTCGCGAAAATCATTCCCGTGCAGTCTCCCGTCGCGCTGTCCCCTTCCGGCGGAGCCTACGAAGCAAGCACCCCCAATTTTGAATTTGAAAGAATTATATCGGCCAGCGCCACGCGCGCCCGGGTGGAAGGAACTTTCCTCGGCGGCCTGGCCACCACCCGCATGACCGCAGTGGTGGAGAACTTGAATGTCTTGGACGTCGTTCGCGCCGAAGAACTGGTGGCGTATATTGCCACTGAGCACCCCGGCGAAGGTCCGGACGTTCCCCGAGTCGACTTCGGCCGAACCAGCATCACCGGCCTGCGGCTCGGCGACAGCATCGTAAAGGTTCACCTCAATCTTTCAATCTTGGACAACGGAAACGGCAAACGGTTTCCCAAGAAACCGCACCTCCAGGACAAAGCGATCTGGAAAAAGGCGGACCAGAAGTTCAACCCGGACAAGGGCATCCTGATATGTACCCTGGTGGAAGACATCGAAGTGATCCGCGGCAAGCTTCCGGGCAAACGGATTGCCACGAACGCCATCGAGATCCCCAACTTCGGTCAGGTCCATCTTGCGGAACTCCTGTTGAGCGGAGACTCGTACGAACTGATTATGATGCGGCTGGAGCTGGGGTGTACCAATCAGGGTTCGACCAGCATGTCGGCCGGCAAGGTCAATGGAGGGGGCCACTAGCACTAATCAGCTGCGTTGCTATTTCACTGAGCCTTCTCGCATGTACGCACCGGGATGCTCCCCAGACCAAGCTGGAATATCTGCAGTATTTGCTTCGCCGAGGAGAGCTTGTTCGGGCGCAGCAGGGAGCGGAACAGGCATCGTCGTACTATCTAAGGATCGATTCTTACTGGTCCTGGAAGTTCCGCCTGCTAGCAGCGACTGCGATGAGCTTTCGAGGAATGAGCGAGCCTCTCCTCCGCCTCTTAGCTTCTGAAGTCCCGGAGTCCCTTCGCAATACTGAAATCGCGGCACACAAGAACATCCTTGAGGCGTGGGCTTACGCGAGTCTACATCGGTTCTCCGAAGCCGACCGTGCGCTATCTCGCGCCCAATCACTTTGCAAGGCTTTCAACAGCCCGCTGTGGGGTGATTTGCTGAAGACACAAGGCCTGCTAGAGATAGATAGAGGAAACTACGAGCGAGCGTCGAACTTTTTCCTAAAAACCTTGGATTTTGCTCGCCAAAGACATGACCAGTTTCTGGAATCGCTCGCGCTGCTCGACCTCGGACAAAGCGCCCTACTCCGCGAACGGTTTGATGAGGCGATCGACTGGTCCAATGACGCGCTGACTCTCGCCAACACCATCGACGCACAATTGGTGACAGAAACAGCTCTTGGGAATCTAGGCTGGGCATCCTACAAGACTGGCGATCCAGAAAAAGCGCTCAACCTCTATCTGCACGCGCAGTCCAGTGCGGAGAGCCTAGGGTCCGCTGGTGACCAGGTATTATGGCTGACGGCGGCAGGCTACGTTTACGTAGACGAGGGCAAATTCGGTACTGCAGAAGATCTCTACCAGAGGGCTCTCGATTTAGCCACGCAAATCAATAGCAAAGAGGACATCTTAAACGCCCAGATCTCCCTAGCCTTTGTCAGCGTCCTGACCGGCAAGCTCGACCTCGCGCGCCAGTACAGCGAACAAGCTATCGCCTCGGCGCGCGCCGACGGCAACCGGGTCGACGAACTTTATCCTCTATTCACGAAGGGACAGATGGAAGCGCGCCAGGGAAATCCCCAGCGGGCCGAAGCTATCTTCCTCGAAGTCGCCAACGATCCCAAAGTCGATCCCTCTCTCAAATGGGCAGCGCAACACGAACTCGCCAATCTCTACGCCGACCAGCACCAGCCCTCGAAAGCCCAAGCCGCCTACCGCACGACTCTCAGCACGTTTGAAACCGCCCGATCTTCTATTCAGCACGAAGATGTCAAGCTTCCCTTCCTCTCGAACGCCAGCAGCTTGTACGACGACTACGTCCGCTTCCTGTTTTCCGAGAACAAAACCGCCGAGGCCCTCAGCGTCGCCGACCATGCCCGCGCCCGCACCTTGGCTGAAGGCCTCGGCCAGTTGCATAAGGGCGATCCCGTGCTGCCCACCATGCTCGACGCGCAACGCATCGCGCGTCGCGCCGGTGGCCCTATCCTTTATTACTCTTTAGGCGCGAAGCAGTCGCACCTGTGGGTCATCACCTCGCAGAAAACCAGCCTCTTCGAGTTGCCGCCCGCGTCCGAGATCGATGCTGCCGTGCGGCGTTACCGCAAGGTGCTCGAAACTCCCAGGGATCTTGCCGAGTCGCAGAATCCCGACGGTCTTGCGCTTTACCAGATGCTGGTGCAGCCGGCACGTCCTCTGATTGCCCAAAGCGCCAAGGTCTTCATCGTTCCCGACGGCAGCCTGAACGCCCTCAATTTCGAAGCCTTGCTCGCGCCCGATCCCAAGCCGCACTACTGGATCGAAGACGTCACCCTCGCGAACGCCAGTTCCCTTCGCCTGCTCGACCGCGCCGCATCGAGAAATCGTTCGGAAAAACGCAGGCTGCTGCTGGTCGGAAATCCCCTGGCCGCCAGTCCTGAATTCGGAACTTTGCCTCAGGCCGCGTCCGAGATCGCCAACATCGGCAAGCGCTTCCCCGCGACCGACGAGCGCGTGCTCGCCCAGGCCGAAGCCACGCCCGCCGCGTATCTTGCGGGACAACCAGAACAATTCACCTATATCCATTTCGTCGCACATGGCACCGCCAGCCGCCTCAGTCCGCTCGACTCCGCCATTGTTTTATCGAAATCTGGTCCGGCCGACGATTCGTTCCGACTGTACGCGCGTGACATCATTCAGCACCCGCTTCACGCCGACCTGGTTACGATCTCGTCCTGTTACGGTGCCGGCACGCGCGCCTACTCCGGCGAGGGATTGGTCGGACTCTCGTGGGCCTTCCTGCGCGCGGGCGCGCATAACGTCATCGGCGCGCTTTGGGACGTGAGCGATGCCTCCACGCCGAGATTGATGGATGAGATGTATGCCGCCATCGAAAAGGGAAAGCCTCCCGAGGAGGCTTTGCGCATCGCGAAATTGTCTCTCTTGCATTCCGGCGATTCGTTCCGCCGGCCGTTTTACTGGGCGCCCTTCCAGTTCTACACAGGATCGTAAGTTCAGAGGCGCCGCCGTTACAGGAACGCTTCGGCAATCCCGGAAAAGTTTTCAACCCTCCATGAACTCAAGACGCAGCCATGGCTCACTTTCTGGAATTGAAATCTGGCTGCAGTCCTTTAGCACCCAGTTCGCGCCCGCTGCCAAGAGTTCGTTGACCGGGCGCGTTGTCGGAAACGCAATCACTCTCGCGCCTGCTGCCCGCCCTGCCTCAATGCCCGCGGGCGCGTCTTCCACCACTACGCATTCGGCGGCCGGATATCCCAACATGCTGGCAGCTTTTAGATACGGCTCCGGATGCGGCTTGCCGTTGATTATGTCACTCGAGGTGATGAGCTTTTCAGGGATCGTTAGACCCGCCGCCCGCAACCGGACCTCCGCGAGTGGTCGCGTTGACGAGGTCACAATCGTCCACCTCTTCTTGGGCAGACGATTGAGCAGTTCTTGTGCGCCCGGAAGTCGTATGACGCCTTCGAGGTCCTCCATCTCGTTCCGCTCCACAATCCGGTTTTCGGCTTCGTGGTCCGCGTTAGGCAAGTATTCCCGCACCGTGGCGATGCTCGGGCGCCCGTGCGCTTTGGCTACGACTTCTTCCGGCTGGAAACCATGCGCTCGCGCCCACCGCCTCCAAACCCTCGCCACTGCCGGCGTCGAGTCGATGAGCACGCCATCCATATCGAACAGAAGAGCACTGCAACGGATCATGATTTTCTGCCTGCAGGCGAGTCTTGTTCCCGCGCCGGCCTCAGTCTCCATCGTAATACGCACCTGAGACGAGTTTCCGGCCTGTTGCATGCGTTGCCTAAAGTGAATTCCCGATTGCTTGGCGCGCCAACTACGTCAACACTCCGGCTTATAGGAAAGATCGTTGAAGAGGCAGCGGCGATGACATTGTTCGTGATTTTGTTAGTTGGCGCATTTTCACTCGGCGTGAAATTTACCGCTGACCTTGTTCGGACCAGGCCGCGGAAGTGCAGCATTTCTCATCATTTGGGCGTACCGATGGACGCGACCTCCAACTCAGCAAGCGACGAGATGGCGGGACAGCGTCATGAGCCGAATCCGGTGACTAGAATCCGCACGTTGTATTGGTCTGTTCGGTAGGGTACCGTACGCTTCCGGCGAGCGTATGCAGGTGGGGTGCCTTCGAGCAGACGTATGCAAGGAACTGCGCGTTTTTCTACTTGCGTGAATCCTATCTTTTGATCCAATCTTTCAGAGTACGTTTGGGCCTATCATTTGGCTTCAGAAGGCTCCAGGGGTGGCATGCCTTTAGGTTCATCGAATTAGCAGCTACCCAATGCTTGGGTTGAAGTACAGCCCTCAGCTCAGCGAGCAGTCCCAGGCGAAATTTCAGTAGGAGTTTCCATGCCCGCCGAGATCCGAAGGCACGATGCCCCCGCTCCACGTGTTTTTGTTCCGCTTTCGACGGTACCCGTTACTGTTGGCGTCCCGCACGTGCTTCCTCCGTCGCCCGCGGCCTTAGCTCGATCTGGCCAAAGGAAAGCAATCCGATTGCGGTTTGAGAGCGGGGGACTGAAGCGCTTTCCAGTGGATCTGAAAGCCATCTCCTGTCAGTACGGTGCAGCAGATCGGCCTCCGGACGTTGATGAATTCGACGCCTTGCCGCGAGACATCGATGTCGTTCTCTATCCCGCGTGTCCGGTTGAGGATCCCCTTGCACGACTCAGTTTTGGAAAGAACGTAATCCGCTACACACGTAAATTTACCAATTTTGTAGTCGACATTGAGGACAGCTTCGAGACTTACTGGAGTCAGTTCTCCAGCAAGAGCAGATGGGTATTGAAAAGTAAGGCGAAGAAACTCAGTAAATTCTGCGGTGAGGTCAGGTATCGAGAATGTAAGTCAGTTGAAGAAATGGAATGGTTCTACGAGCTCGCCAGAAAAGTTGAACTCGGTTCATTCCAGGAGAAGGTTTTGCAGAACCGTATTCCCGACGACCCCTTGTTTCACAAGGAGATGTTGGAGCTGGCTGCGGATGGGAAGGTTCGTGGATATCTTTTATTAGCGAAGGAGAAGCCGATTGCGTATCTGTATTGCATAGCAACAGCTCAAGTTCTTTTTCATGAGTTGTCTGGTTATGACGCCGTTTTTGGCGCGTACTCTCCCGGGGTTCTCCTGCAACAGTACGCGTTGCAGCAAGTTTTCGGAGAGGGAAGATTTCGGATTTTCGATTTCTCCAGCGGCGGAGGACAGCATAAAGAATTCTTCTCCACCCGCCGCCTCGAGCGTGCCGATGTCTATATCTTTCGTAAGACCTGGCGCAACCTGGCCATCACATCCTTTGTTGCGGGAGTAGGCTTTGTCCTGAGCAAATTGACGGCAGTGGTCGGCCGGGTCGGGCTGGAGGCCCGGCTTCGCCGCATGATCCGATCCGTTCGCCAGTGAGTTGTCTTAGTGAGTCCGCGCGCGTCACGAACGTACCCATACAGTTGACGGGTGCTGACGGGGCGAGGGATAAGAGCTAGCAATCTCCGGGTGGGGCATCGTTTTCACGACGAAACTGCGGTGGGAAAGACGGCGCATCGGGCATCGGCCAATTAAAACAAAAAGGAAATCGTGGTGCCGGGAGGGGGAGTCGAACCCCCAAGGTACCAAGTACCGGCGGATTTTGAGTCCGCTGCGTCTGCCAGTTCCGCCATCCCGGCGCGGGAACGTGGAATGAACGATTGTTAGCTTAATGGAGGGTTGCCGGCTTTGCAACCAGCGGCAGGGACGCTGCGGGTGTGGGCTCGCGGAATCTGCTCGCGAGATTCAAAACTCACTGCGATGGCGCCTCGCAACTTACCGTGCGCGCATCTGTCGATACGCCCAAGGCTCTCCTACGATACCGCCGTTTCCTTCCGTAACTCGTATTTCAGGAGCTTGTAGGAAAGATCGCTGCGCGAGAGGCCTAAGCGGCGAGCCGCTTCCGCCTGGGCTCCACGAGTCGATTGCAGCGTCCGCTCGATCAGAGTCTTCTCTACGGTCGAAAGGAAACCGCGTAAGTCGAAGCTCGGCGGCAAGCTCTCAATCCAGCCAAAGCTCATCACGCCTTCACGCCCGTTATCGCCCGATTCTGCAGCGGCCGAAGCGCCCGCGCGCAGCGGGAAATGCTCCGCGCCAATTTCTTCTCCGGTAGACAGAATGACCGCGCGTTCAATCAGGTTTCGCAGCTCGCGGATGTTTCCCGGGAATTGGTACGCCTGCAATCGCATGAGCGCCTGCGCACTCAGGCGGCGCTTGGGAAGTTTTAGTTCGCGCGCAATCTGTGTCAGGAACAGTTCGCAGAGAGCGTCCACATCCGCGGTACGTTCTCGCAACGGCGGGATGGCGATCGGCACCACCGCTAGGCGGTAGTACAGATCCTCGCGGAACAGACCTTCCTTCACGCGTTGCTCAAGATCGCGATGCGTCGCCGTCAAGACTCGTACATCCACGGTGCGCGTTTTGGCGGAACCGATGCGCATCAGTTGGCCATCGGTCAGAACGCGCAGCAGCTTGGCCTGTGCAGCCGGCGACATCTCCGCCACTTCGTCGAGGAAGAGAGTGCCTTCATGGGCCGCTTCGAACAATCCCAAACGGCTGCGATCCGCGCCCGTGAACGCGCCCCGCTCATGGCCAAAAAGTTCGCTCTCCAGTAAGGTCTCTGTAAAGGCGGCGCAGTTCGCCGCCAGAAAGGGCTTCGACGCGCGTGGGCTGCGGCGGTGGATGGCGCGCGCCACCAGTTCCTTGCCCGTGCCGGTTTCTCCCGTAATCAGCACGGTCGCGGATGTTGGCGCAACCCGAGTAATCTTCTCGCGCACTTCCCGCATGGCCGGCGTGTCGCCGAAAATTTCCGAGGACCCTTCCAGACGCCCCACTTCCGCTTTCAGCAGGCTGTTCTCGCGGACCAGCGTCGTATGATCGCATGCGCGCTGAATGGCTGCCCGCAATACTTCCGGCGTAAAAGGCTTGGCCAGGAAGTCGAAAGCTCCTTTGCGCATGCTATCGACCGCGAGTTCAAGCGTTGCGACTGCGGTCAAGAAAATGACCGCCACATGGGGGTCGATTTCGCGTGCGGCGGCAAGAACATCCAGTCCTTCTCCATCCGGCATTTTCTGATCGGTAAGAATGGCCTCGAATTGATTGCTGCCGATTGCCTGCCGAGCTGCTTCCACTCCGTCCGCATGAAAAACCATGTGCCTGTCCTGCTCCAGATTGGAAGCCAGGATCTTATGCATGTGCGGTTCATCGTCGACAATTAGCACTCTACCCATATTGGTTCCGCTTTCCTTACTCCTGGGACTGCTGGCTGCTGGCGCTCCGCGGCAAAGTGAGTGTGAAGCGGACGGTTTCGGGAGTATTCAACGTAAGCTGCAGCCGGCCTCCGTGCGCGCGCGCAATGTTATGCGCAATGGCCAGCCCCAATCCAGTGCCCGACAACTTGGTTGTGAAGAACGGCTCGAAAATGCTGGGCACGACCGATTCGGAAATCGGCCCATTACCATTCTCCAGATCGATGCGCACATGCTCGCCTTCGTTCTCGGCCCGCAAAACCACCACGTTCTCCGGGGCTGAGGCTCCCACCGCGTTCATCGCCAGGTTCAATAACGCCTGCTGCACCTGGGGAGCATCCATCCACGCGACCACTTCTTCCGGGCCTTCTACGCGGACGTCGACGTGTTGCCGAAGCGCGTGCGCCCGGCAGACACTCGCCACGTAGGCGAGCGTGTCCATCACATTCGCCAGCTGAAATTCGGGCGTCCGCGGCTTCGCGTATGCCAGGAAGTCGTTCGTTAGCCGTTCCAGGCGATCGGCTTCCTTCGCGGCGATATCGAACATCTCTTCGCGTTCGCCTGGCGACAGCGGACTGCGAATCGCAGTTGCCAACGAACTGGAGATCATCGCCACCGGATTCCGGATCTCATGCGCAATGCCAGCCGACAACCGGCCCACGGCAGCCAGCTTCTCCTCCTGCAACAGCCGTTCCCGTGTCTTCGTAAGTTCTAGCAAGTTCTCTGCCAACCCAATTTCCTTGCGCCGCAGGTGATTCACCAGAAACCAGACCAGCACGCCCGTCAGCAGGAAAATCAAGGATGCTGTTCCAGCTTCAAAATACTCATCCAGCTCCACCGGGGAATGGTGTTGGTAGAAGTTCCAGACGACGTAAAACTGCGAGATGCTCGCGGCAACGACCACGAGGAGTGTTTCGAGCAGCGAGCGCCGAAACGATGCCAGTAGGACGGGTACCAGCATCAAGACGTAATAAGGACTATCAATGCGATCGGTCAGCACCCCAAGAACGAGGGCCAGAGCGACATCCCAGACGATCGAAATCGTGGTCAGGGTTCGCAACGCACCGCCATTCAGCGGCTCGGTTCGAGTCTGCATCCAGATCAGTTCCCCCAACTGCAGGAGGAAGCCCGTGCTCAGCAATCCAACCAGTGCCGGTGTGGGAGTTCCGAAGTGCTCGGAAAACAAGGCGTGACCGCAGAGCAGGGCCGCTAGCAATGCGAGGTTCAGCATCGCGAAGGTGGATTCTTGCCAGCGAAACGACTCGAGATCCAGCCCGAGCACAGCAGATTCGGGATACAGATCCAAAACACGCCGGCCGGATTGCTTTGGTGATTGGCTTGGCAGCTGGCCCGTTGTCCTTGAAACAGCTTGATTGCTCGCGTTCGATGTTTCCGCTGGCTTAACCGTGGTGTCCATCCAATTCACTGTGCTCATCGGACGCGTACTGCTCCCTATCCAAAGGACTGCATAACCCGCACGAAAGGCCGACCCACGACTGCGAAAGATAGAGGCAAGCGAATATCCACTTGTGGGACTTGTAAATTACTGAGTTTACAATCAAGAATCGCACAGGCAGCCCATCCGGTGCCGCTCTGTACAAGTTATTGTACTCATGTTTGTACAAGAACTTTGACATCGCGCACGAGCGGGCCTAGTCGAAAGTAGACTCGCATTCAGCGTTCCAGCGGGTAGCGGAAGCAGGTGACCAGGTGATCATTCACCATCCCGACTGCTTGCATGAACGCATAACAAATGGTGGAACCCACGAACGTGAACCCACGCCGCCGGAGATCCTTGCTCATCGCATCGGATTCCGCCGTGCGAGCTGGCACCGAGCGCGACTGTTTCCACGCATTGATGCGGGGCTGACCTCCCACGAATTGCCACAGGTAGCGATCGAGGCTGCCAAATTCGCGCGATATTTTTGATATCGCCTTTGCATTCTGAATCGCAGAGGCAATCTTCAATCGGTTGCGCACAATGCCGGAATCGTTGAGCAATCGAGCCAGTTTTCGCCTGTCAAAACGGGCCACAATTGCGGGATCGAATCCGGCGAAGGCCGCGCGATAGTTCTTGCGCTTGCTCAGGATCGTGTCCCAACTTAATCCGGCCTGCGCCCCTTCCAGCACAAGAAACTCAAACAGCCGATGATCATCGTGTACGGGCACGCCCCACTCAGTATCGTGATAAAGAATTGCGAGCTGGTTGCGTGCCCAGGGGCATCGGATGAGCTCGCGCGCGAGCGGGGTGCCTGCAGGTTTCTCGGTCATTTTTCCCTTAAGGTTACAGATGCCACACTCGTCGGGTGAGACCTGAGTTGGACTCGCACTGGGGCGTATTTCGACTCACGCCCGCAATATCCAAATAGCGGATTCCATGGCCCTTCCGTGCCATAACCAATCGCTTGCTCCTTTTGTAACTTGGAACCTCCCCGGTTCTCTCCTAGAGTCGAAACTGCGGATGAGGCTCAGGTCAAGGTTTTTCGGCCTGCCACGTGCATCTAATCAGTAGGGAACATGGATTGGCTTGATTTGCAGTGAAAATTTTGGAAATGGTGGGAATGAAGTACACGACACACGTATTTTGCATTTCGATTCTGGCGGCGATGTTGGCCGTACAGCCTGCGCTGACGCAGACCGGGCCCGCCGCTTACGTGGCCAATACAGCGAATGCGCTTTCCAGCTCCAATGATGATCCGCAGGATTCGGTTCTCACCATCCGTAAGCGCGTGGACGAGGTAAACGTCCTTTTCATTGCCACCGACAAGCACGGCAAGTTCGTCCGTAACCTTACGCAAAACGATTTCAGTTTTCTCGACGACCACAAACCGGTTCAGTCTATCGTAAATTTCCGTCGCGAAACCGACCTGCCCTTGAAATTGGGTCTGCTCATTGATGTGAGCGGCTCGGTGCACACGCGTTTTGATTTCGAGCAGGATGCGGCGACCAGCTTCATGCAGCACGTCCTGCGCCCGGGATTTGATAAAGCTTTCGTGATGGGCTTCAACAGCACACAGGATCTGGCGCAGGATTTCACGGATAATGTTCCGCTCTTGTCGCGCGGCGTGCACTCTCTGCGCGATGGCGGTGGAACGGCACTTTACGATGCCGTCTATCACGCCTGCCGTGACAAGCTTCTCAAGGAGCAATCGGATCGCCCGCAGCGCAAGGCTCTCATCCTGCTGAGTGATGGCGACGACAATCAGAGCGAATACACACTCGCGCAAGCGGTAGAAATGGCCCAGCGGGCTGAAGTCATTATTTACGCGATCTCGACCGATGACAGCGGTCTCATCCTGCGCGGCGACAAGAATCTCGAAAAACTGGCGACCGCAACTGGCGGGCGCGCCTTCTTCCCCTTCAAGATGAAAGATATTAAGAATTCTTTCGCGGCAATCGAAGACGAGTTGCGCAGCCAGTATGTCGTTTCGTACCATCCCGCCGACTTTGATCCGGACGGCCGTTATCGTACGATCGAAATCAGCGCGCTGAAAAAAGACCTGCAGGTGCGGGCTCGCAAGGGATATTACGCGCCGCGGCAGTAAATCCTTCCCGATAACAAGATCGTAACCGGCAAGTTCTGTGTTCTAGGGAATGCGTTTCTCTCGCCGTACTCCACGGCCGTTCTCCGCGCACTCTGCGTCAATGCTTTCCTCCCACTGAGGACCCTCCACTCCGCCTTTTGCAACAGTAGCGCCGGCATCTTGCCGGCAGTGGCGAGCCGGGGTCCCCGGCAAGCTCGGTTTTGGCTTGCTGGGGTGGGAGCCGGGGTCCCCGGCAAGCCCGGTTTTGGCTTGCTGGGGTGGGAGCGTGTCCCGCGCTCGCAGGCCGGCAGTCGCGCCAGGCGGCCGCCGGGACGGCGGCGCTACAAACTCTAATCCAACTCAAAAGCCACAAACTGCAGCTTCCCCTGGTGTTCTATCTGGAGTGCGACCGAGTCCCTGGACTTCAGCTGCGTGAGAGCGCTGCGCAGATTGTCGACAGTGTCCACGGGGCGATTGTTCACGGCGTGAATAATATCGCCAGTCGTGAGGCCGATATCCGGGCCCAACAGGTCGGCAGCGCGTCCGAGCACGATTACGCCGTTCGGAATTCGCAGATCACCAACCATTGACCGAATTCGATCGTCGATCCCGATCGCCAGAATGGCCAACTGGGGAACGAGGCTGGTTTGCGGGTCCGCAACGTCGAGCAGCTGGTCCATGGCATGCTTTTGCTGTAATACCGGAATTTCCAGCGTCTTCTTCTCTGATTCGCGCAAGATGTCCAGCTTCAAGACCTTGTCCGTTGGGTGCAGGTACAGGGCGCCGACAAATGCCGGCAACGTGTCGACGGGACGATCATCTGCTGCCAGCACTACGTCGCCGATCTTCAGACCGGCGGCCGCCGCAGGTCCGTCTGGTTTCACATCGGAGATCACGACTCCCCAGCTGCGCTTGAGGCCTAGTCCCGCAGCCAATGCTGGAGTAATGGTCTGCGCTCCCGCTTCGATTTCCGAGCGATGCACATGGCCATACTTGCGCAAGCTTTCGTACACGAAGTGCACGATGCGCGCCGGAATTGCGAAGCCAAGGCCCTCGCTGCCGCCGCTTCCCGACAAGATGAAGGTGTTGATGCCCACCACGTGCCCGTCCGTGTCCACGAGCGGACCACCGCTGTTTCCGGGGTTGATGGGTGCATCGGTCTGGATGTAGACCATTCCCTTATTGGGGTCGGGCTGGCGTGCCACCGAGCTGATCACACCCATGGTGATGGTGTTCTGCAAGCCTTCCGGACTTCCCACCGCAAATACCAGTTGCCCCTGTCGAACCCGGCGATTCGTTTCCAGAGGCAGGGCCGGCAATTCCTTCGCGCTGACTTTGAGCAATGCAAGATCGCTCTCCTGATGCACGCCCACAAGCTTAGCCTCGAGAATGCGGCGCTTGCCTTCTGGCTCGAGTGTTCCGCCTGCCACTGCAGGGACGGGAAGGACTACGCGGATTCGGTGCGCACCTTCCACGACGTGTGCGTTGGTCATCACGTAGCCGCTGGGGTCCACCACCACGCCGGACCCGATCGCGCGTTGCCTCGCGATGAGAGCGGTTTCCTGGTGCGCGCTTTCTTCGACAGTGCCGTAACCTGTTACCAGGACCTGCACCACGCCCTGCGAGACCTTCTCCGCCAGCCCCTCCAGAGCTGAATTCAACTGAATGAGGCTGTCAGGTGTGCCGACGGCACGCGCCTCAGCCTGCTCGCTGCGTCTTTCCTCCGCCGTCATTTCGCGAGAGGCAGGAACCCCACCATCCTTTCCATTCTGGGCCCAGCCCGTTGTAAGTGGCAGGATCAGAAGCATTAGCGAGATGACAAACCGCAAAGAAGCAGACGCGCAGCGAAGCTGGACTGGCATAGCGATCTCTCCTCAAGTAACCCTGGCTCTGGATGCTCCCGGAAGCGGTCAAGGTATTGTGCCAGAAAGGGTCAGGGAACGGAGAATGCCCGTCCAGCGGCCATTTTGGGCCGGGAGGGCTCGATGGGGGAATCTACTTCCTACCGTTAACTAATGAGTGATCAGGCTTTTATCAGGGGTAGCATCCGTGATATAACCGCCTCATAGCAGACGATTTCTGCTCCCTCAGGAAATTTGGTAGCGCGCGCCTGTGCCTTTAAACAAGGCCGCAACGGAGGAGGGATTGTGTCCGAAGCACGGACGGGTAAAAGGTTTCCGCTAGAACTGCCGATCAAGATTCATAAGGAAAACGCTCCTGGCGAAGCCAGTGGCATGACGGGCAACCTGAGTGCCGCGGGCGTGTACATCCGCGCGGATGCGTCGCTCGAAATGGGTTCCCCGGTGGAATTTGAGATTACTCTTCCCCCTGAAGTGACCGGTGGCAAAGAAAATGTAGTCATCCAGTGTCGCGGACGGGTTGTCCGCACCGACGAGTCCAGTACCGATCCCGACGGCACCCGCGGGGTAGCCTGCGTGATCGATTCCTATGAGTTCGTTCGCAACTCTTAACCTCGGAGCGGTGTCGAGATGCTCAAGTTAATTCTGGCCGATAATCAGGCTATATTCCGCGCGGGAATCGCTAAAGTTCTGGCGGTGGAAGACGAAATGCGCATCGTGGCGCAGGCGCAAACTCCCGAGCAAATGTTCATGGCGCTGGATAAGTTCCGCGCCGCCGTTCTCGTCGTTGCGGGCGGATTTCAATCCGACTTCAACGCCATCGTGCAGGCAGCGACCAAGAACAAGACCCGCATCGTCGTTCTCGCCGACACCGGCGAAAGCGCGCAACGTTACATGAGCAACGGCGCCCACGGTGTGGTTTACCGCAACGTGACCAGCCCGGCCCTCGTCGATTGCGTGCGCAAAGTCGCGCGCGGCGAAACCTGGGTGCAGGACGTTGCCGTACCCAGCGAGCTGACCGAGAACGATATGGTGGGTCTGCGCGTGCGCGATCGCCTGACTGCCAAAGAGCTGCGCATCGTCGCCTTGATCGTGCAGGGCTATAAGAACAAGGAGATCGCCTCGCAACTCGGCACGACCGAGCAGGTCATCAAGAACTACCTGCGAAACGTCTACGACAAGATCGGCGTCTCCGATCGCCTGGAGTTGGCTCTGTTCACCATCCACCACCGCATTCTGAACGAAGCCGCCGCTGCCACCGCCGCCACAAATCAACCACAGGCGGGCGCGGGCGTGACTTCCTAAACGACAAAATAAGCCCACGGCGAATGCCGTGGGCGCGCCCTCATCATTAACTCTCTCGAAAATTACTTGCATTGCGTTGGTGCCTCAGGTTCGCGTCCGTTCTTTGGCCGCTAACCCGGGCATCCTTACCGCGAGCGGACACGTTCGTGCCGAACTCCGTGGCTCTGTGCTATTGTCTTTGCCATTCCCACGCCAACCCCAGCGCAGCCGGAGAATCTGCCGGCCGCCTCGACCTTGTCATTCCGACGCCGAACGCGGCGGAGGAATCTGCGGCGAAGGAGATCACAATGATGAAGCGATCCACCGTAATGACCCGGCTCACGGTTCTGATTTTCACGGCGCTGCTGTTCACCGCGGCGGGAGCCGCTGCTGGCACCGAAGCCGTTCTAAAACCCACCGAGATTACCAGCAAGATCTTCCCCGAGCAGGTGTTCTTCCGCGGTCAGGTTGCGCCCGTGCAGATGCGCAATACCGGAGGCGTCCGCTTCAGCGACGACGTATTTGTGCTCGCCGGCATGGTCGACAGTTCCGGTTACTCCACCGCCATCCGCCAGAAGTATCAGGCGTATTTGATCAGCGAAGTGCCTCTTGAGATCAGCGGACAAAAGCTGCCGCCGGGAGCCTACGGCATCGGTTTCATATCCGGTGAAAAGTTCGTCGTGATGGACCTCGGCGCCCATGATCTGTTTCAGGTGGATTCCTCCAAGGACAGCGAGATGAAGCGCCCAGTGCCTCTGCAGGTGATAAGCTCCGGCGGCAAGTACCGCCTGTACGCGGGAAGGAGCTTTGTTGAGTTCACTCGCGCACAGTAGATCGGCGTTCAATCCCCCAGGCCCGAACCATTTCGCGTCGGGCCTGCCTGTTTTCCCGCGGTAAAGTAATACGCGTTGTTCCCGGTGCGGAGGTCTTTGCCGTACACGAAACTTACCCCTACGCCGAGCACGCGGATTTTCGTTTGCACGCCCGTATCCCACATCCAGGTGCGGGACCCATGTGTGCCTGAGGGATCGCTGATCTTGCCCGTATCCACAAATGGACTCAGTTTCACCCTAAGCAGGCCGTTGCTGTACACATTCTTGTCGATCTCGTGATTTGCCAGAAAATACCGGCGTCCCAAAGGCGCGCTGCCCTTGCGTCCGTCGCGCGTGCCCACATGGGCGCGCATCCAGAGATCGTTATCCCGCTCCATGCCGAGCATGTACAGTTCATCGAAAGGCAACTGGCCGCTCGTGCCTCCTGCTCGAATGCGCGACTGTACGAAATAGTCGTCATCCTGCGCTTGCGGAAGCCACTTCGTATCGATCGTACCCTGCATTTTCAAAAACGCATGCGCGGGCTGCGACCAGATCCGCGCCAATTGAAGCGAGCCCCCAGCGTCGACTGTCACACGATGCTCCGGAACCTGAAGCAGGGCGTAATGGATTTGCGTCGTTTCTTTCAGCTGGAAACCGCTAAGCAGCAACTGCGCACTTAGGCCCGACCCCAGAACCACGCTTCGATAATCTCGGTGCGAAAATTCGACGCCCGCCGACCATCCCCAGCGACCGCTGTTGAAAGAGTCAATTCGAGCCCCACCCGCCTCTCTGCGCAAGTTCAATGCTCCGAGCAAGGGTGCCGGGCCCACAAATGAATTCCGGATACTCCAATTCTCGTTGCGTAGATCGATCCCCATGCGATATCGCCACTTGGGATTGTTCTCGAGCGGAGCCGAAAGCGTGACAACAGCCCGCCGTTTTTGTGCGTCCCAGCGGAACAGGGAAGTGATGTTGAGCGCAGAGTCGCCGATGTTGTCATACTCGGGATAAATGGTCTGATACGCGACGCCGCTGAATGTGGAGATCAGGGCTTCCCAGACATTCCTGCCCCAGCCATTGCTTTCCTGAAGATTCAGGATTGCATCAAATTGGCCTTCTGGTTTCGCGGCCAGTTGGACCCGTGGCGCAGGAAAAATTTCAAGTCCCGTCAGGCGAACCAGCGTGGTCTCGAGATCCTTCAAACGCATTTCGGATGCCGGTGAAAATGCCACCGCACGATCGAGTAACGCCGGACGGACGCGCAGCGGATGTTCGGGCTGTACCGTCTCAATGTAGGGTTTCCGAACGCGATTCCAATACTTGAGAGCGGCTTCCAGATTCCCTTCGACGAAGTAGATCGTTCCCAGAAAATCGTTGGCGTAATCATCGCGCGGATCGATGCGCAGCGCGCGCCGCATCCAGACCGAGGCCGCCAGGTAATCTTTTTCCTTGAACTCAACCCCGGCCAGTTCGATGGGAAAGCGCTTATCGCCCGGCGCTATCTGGCGGCCCGCCAGAAATGCCTGTCGCGCATCCTCGAACCGTCCACTCTGAGCGAGCGCGCTGCCGTAATAAAACTGCAGATCTGCATCTTTGCCCGGAACCTTTTTGAGTTCCTGCACAATCTCAGGCCAACGATTCTCGCCGGCCAGTTGCTTGATTTTTCGGGAAAGTTCAGGATCGTGATCGGCGGCGTGAGGCCCCTGCGAATGAACCGGGAAAACCGTTGCCAACAGGAAAAAAACAAGCTTTATTGAACGGAAGACGCTTCCCCGGATTGAGGCACCGCCAGCAAGGTCCAATTGCCCGCGCCTTTCCATTCCTTTTCGAAGCTCACCAGGTCCTGCTTTATCAGCTTGCGCTGCGCGGGATCATTCAGCAAGACGAGTCGCTGCTCTGCGTCCCAACCGACCACCACAACAAAATGCAGCGGTGCTCCCGCCCCGGGCTTTAACGCAGCAATCAGCGGGCGTCCTTTTTCAAGATGCTGCCGCAAGTCCTCTTGCCGTCCCGGAAACGCAAACGCTCGGTACCCGTGATCGCGAAAATAGTTTTGCAGATCCGACGCGTAAATGCCGTGCGCGTTTGCAGAATAAAGGGCGACCTGAATTCGCGCCTCATCCGAGTCGCCGCTCGGAGACCGTCCCTGATGCTGTTGCCAGTACTGCATGACCATGGCGATGCTCGCGGCGCCACAAGCATTCCTCTGCTGCTTTATGAAGGGAACATCCAGCCACACCGCGGACCGCTCGGCGCCATACAGACATGCGCCAGCCAACAATGTAATCGCGATGTGGCTGAAGATCCGGCGAAGCATCAAGGTTCCTATCGAACGGCCACGATGATCAGAATCAAGGCGGCAATCGCCACTAGGATGATAATGAGATCGCGATCGCTCAGGGTGCCGGCGGCGAAGTCTGCCTGCGCCTTGCTGGCCCGCGCCGACAATTGCGACAGTTCGCTATCGCTCAGTCGAGATACCGCATCCTTCACCTGATTCGCGTCGATATGCGCGGACTTCAAGGCCTTCTCCGCAGTTGGCGAGGACACGAACTGGCGAATGGTCTCGATGTTTTTCTGTCGTGCCTGGGTGGCGGCAACCACCGCGTTTTGAAGCTCGGCTGGATTGACTACGTGGTTCTGCGCCAGCGTATCTTGCGGGATCATAAACACTACGGCGAGCGTGCTGGCCGTGGCTACACGGACAAACTGCCGCATCAG
>Ga0307478_10000561_pt1 | contig 37504 bp, 37 predicted proteins | sample atmos_gasesECM4C_2_FD_203713 | JGI IMG/M metagenome (GOLD analysis project Ga0307478, IMG submission 203713) | Hardwood forest soil microbial communities from Morgan-Monroe State Forest, Indiana, United States - atmos_gasesECM4C_05 | ecosystem: Environmental > Terrestrial > Soil > Temperate...
CGTTCGCGTGCGGCGCGCGATGCCGCCGCTTGAAGTCCTGCAGGAATGGGAGGCCCGTCAGGAGCGCGTCCGACGGGCCTGGGGTGCGCTGGGCCTTGACGCCCGGATCGAGACCAGTGTCGGCCCTTATCCGCTCCGGTTGGAGGTCTGGCATCTGGCGCGTGAGTACGCAATCCACGCCGATGACATCGAGGTCCCGATGACGCCGCGTGAGCGCCAGGCCCAGTTGCGCTGGCGGGTCGCCTTCGGCCTCTTCGCCGCGCACGAGGAAGGTGACCCGGTCGATGCCGAGGTGGACGGCGACCGCGTCGAACTCCGACACCGCGGCCGGCGATACGACCTCGACTTCGAGACCTTCGTCGCCTACCTGACCAATCGGCCCCAGCAGCTCAAGGATCCAGCCGAGAGGCGACTGTTGCGCCAACTCGGCGCGACGGGATAGGCAGCGATGCCCAAGCAGGAGTTCATCTGCAGCTACTGTGGGCGCCGGGTCTTCGCCGAGCGGGGCCCGCTGACCGCCCTCAAGCTCTCCCGCTCCTGCTTCGAGAAGGCGAAGGCGGCGCAACGGCCCGCGCCGGATCCGAAGCAAAGCCCGCCGCGAAACCCGTCTTCAACCGGCTAAGCTGTGCCGAGATTCCTTAGGGGAGAAAAAGGGGTGACAGGTTGATGAGAACCGGGGCTCGTGGAATCACGATCGCGTTGGCACTCATTTTGGCGGCCTGCGGTGGCACGACCTCGACTGGGAACAGTGGGACGACCTCTTACCAGGGAAAGACCATCCAGCTCGGCGCCATCCTCTCGCTGACAGGCGCCGGAGGCGTCTACGGTCCGAGTTCCAAGAACGGTGCGGACCTGGCCGTCGAGACGATCAACAACTCTGGCGGTGTTCTCGGGGCGAAGATCTCACTCGACACCCGGGACGACGCATCGGACAAGGCCCAGTCAGCGCAGGTGGCCCAGACTCTGATACAGGGAGGGCAGCTGCTCGCGCTCCTCGGCCCAACCCTGTCGAACTCCGCGGTCGCCGTGCACCCGCTGGCGGAAAGCTTCAAGATTCCGATTCTTGCGGTGAGCACGACCGGCATCAACATCGTGCCCGACTGCAACTTCCCGTCCACCGTCCCCTGCAAGTACGTGTTCCGCGACAGCCTCGGCGAGGAGACGGCCATCCCCACCAACATCAAGATCTACGCTGCCAAAGCGCATCCGAGCACCGGTGTCTTGATGGTCGCCAACGATGACAAGTTCTCATCCGACGGCGGAAAGATTGTCCAGAACACCGTGGGACAGTACGGCATCAACCTCGTCGACACGGTCGCGTTCAGCAAGCTCACCGCCGACTTCTCTCCATTCGTGACCAAGGGGCTGCAAAAGAAGCCCGACGTGATGTTCATTACCAGCCTTGGCGGTATCCCGGCCAAGATCATGATCGAGGCTCGCAAGCAGGGCTTCACGGGCCAATTCCTCGGTGGCAACGGCTTCAACACCGCCGTGGTATCGAAGCAAGCCGGCACCGCGGGTGTGGGGGCCGAAAGCGCCAGCGCCTGGTACCTGAACAACACCTTCCCGTCCAATGCTGAGTTCGTGAATGCTTACCGGGCCAAATACAGCAGCGACCCGGACCAATTCGCCGCCCAGGGCTATGCGGCGATCCTGATCCTGGCCGACGCGGCCAAGCGGGCCAACCTCACCTTTACCGATGTCGCGGGCGACCGCACCAAGCTCCGCAACGCGATGGAGACCGTCAATATCCAGACGCCGCTCGGCCCGTTCCAGTTCACCAGCACGCACGACGTCAAGCAAACGGTTTGGGTGATCCTGATGGATGGAAAAGGTGGTTTCAACCTGCTGGCATCAGTAAACCCTAGCTAGAACGCGTTGACCCAACAGGTCCTCAACGCGATCTTTATTGGGTCGATCTACGCGCTGTTCGCCGTCGGTTACACGCTCGTCTTTGGCGTGCTCGACGTGCTCAACCTCGCGCACAGCGCGGTCTTCATGCTGGGCGCGGTCATCACCTACTCGCTCGTGGCGCTGCACGGCCTGCCGTTTCTGCCGGCAGCCGTTATCGCCATTTTTGTCTGCGGCCTGCTTGGCCTGCTGATCGAGTTCGTCGCCCTTCGCCCGCTGCGCCGGCGGAACGCGCCGCCGATTTCGGCTTTGATCTCAACCATCGGGCTGGCGCTGATCTTCGTCGCCATCGTCGAGCAAGCGACGCCTGGCACCTTCTTCAGCTGGCTCTGGCAGGATGGCGCCAACTCGGTACGCTTTCCCGCCGGTACGGTTCCGAACCCGACGTACCACGTCGCAGGGCTCACGATCGAGGGCACCAAGCTCGGCATTCTCATCACCACAGTGCTGCTGATGCTGGTGCTCGGCTACGTCATCCGCTACACCCAGGTTGGCCGAGCCCTGCGCGCCGTCGCCGAGAATCGCCGCGCCGCGACCCTGATGGGCATCAACGTCGACCGCATCTTTGCCTCGACCCTCTTTCTATCTTCGGCGCTCGGCGGCCTTGCCGGCATCCTCTTCGGGCTGGCCATCTCTGACATCAGTCCCTACATCGGGCGCGACCAGGTCGAGCTGAAGGGGCTCGCGGTCATTGTGCTCGGTGGCATGGGCAGCATCCCGGGCGCCGTCATCGGAGGCTACCTTTTGGGCCTGATCGAGGTCTTTGCCCTCGTTCGCTTCAGCGGCAACGTCGAGGCGGGGGTGGCCTTTGCCGCCCTCTTCCTGGTGCTGGTGCTGCGACCACAGGGGATTTTCGGCGCCCGGTTGCGAGAGCGACTCTAAGTGCCGAGCTAGTTCGCCGTGGACTTCTTCATCCAGCTCTTTACCGACCCGGTCGGCTTCTACAACCAGCACGAGCTGTTGATCGCGCAGATTGGGATCAATGCCATCCTCGCGATCGCGATCTTCGTGACCTTCTATTCCGGCCAGCTCACGCTGGCAAACGCCGGCTTCATGGCGATCGGCGCCTACACCACCGTCATCATGAGCCTCTACCTGCCAACGCCCCTTCCGTTGAACATGCTCGTCGGCGCCCTGTTAGCCGGGTTGGTAAGCGTGCTCGTGGGACTCCCGGTGCTCCGCCTGCGGGGTGTCTTCCTCGCGATCGCCACCATCGGCTTTGTCGAGGCGCTCCGCCTTGGCGTCATCCTCAATCTGCCGATCACCGGTGAAGGTCAGGGCCTCCACAATCCGACGGCCGATCCACTGGGCGGCATCGTGCCGATCCTGATATCCCTGCCGATCCTCGCCTACCTCGTGTGGCGGCTCACCAAGTCGCGGCTGGGCCAGGCGTGGTCCGCCATCCGTGAGGACGAGTTGGCCGCCTCGAGCAATGGGATCAACGTCCCCCTCTACAAAATGATCGCGTTCATCATCAGTGCCGTCCTCGCCGGATACGCGGGCGCGCTGGAAACCCACATCAATTTCTTCGTCGACCCCACCGAGTACGGCATCGGCCGCACCATCCAGATCCTGACCTTCGCGGTCGTAGGCGGGACGACCAACGTCTTCGGCCCGATCGTCGGCGCTGTTTTCCTGACCGCGCTGCCCGAGATCGTGCGCATGTTTGCCGCCTATCGCGACGTCGTCAACGGCATCATCCTGATCCTCATCATCATCTTCCGGCCGCAGGGCATCGTCGGCCGTGGCGGTCTCGCCATCATCCGGCCACGCTGGTGGATCCGCTGGAGAACACGTGAGCACGCTGCTACAGCTCACTGACATCCGCCGTGACTTCGGCGGCGTCCACGCCGTCGACGGTGTCTCCCTCGAGATCGAGGAGGGCACCATCTTCGGCCTGATCGGACCCAACGGCGCCGGCAAGACGACGTTGGTCAACGTGGTGACGGGCTACATCCGGTCGCAGGGCGGCAGCATTCGCCTTACGTCTAAAGGTGGCACGGCTGAGGTGGCACGACGCCCACCCCACGCGATCGCAGGCCTCGGCATTGCCCGGACCTTTCAGACGCTTCGTCTCTATCGAAACCTGACCGCCATCGAGAACGTCCTGATCGGCATGCATACCCGACGGCGCGACGACACGCTGCGGCAAATGCTGGCTCTACGGGCGCGAAGGCGCCTGGATGACCGCCGCTTCGGCGAAGCCCGCGGTCTGCTTCAGACCGTCGGCCTGAATCCGGACCTGCACGGGGACCGCCGTGCGTCGACGCTGTCGTACGGTGATCAGCGCCGCGTCGAGGTGGCGCGCGCCCTGGCGCTGAAGCCGAAGCTCCTGATCCTCGACGAACCGGCGGCCGGCATGAACCCCGCCGAAAAAGACCGGGTTCGCGAGTTGATCCAGCAGCTCAACGAGGGTGGTCTTACCGTGTTGCTGATCGATCACGACATGCGATTGGTGATGGGTGTCTGTAAGCGGATCGCGGTGCTCAACTTTGGACGGAAAATTGCCGACGGGTCGCCGGCGTCGGTTTCCGATGACCCCGCCGTCGTGACCGCCTACCTTGGCAGCGCCGCGTCGAAGACTTCCAGCCACGTTCCGGGGTCGGAAGAGATGGACCTTGCCGCCACCTCGAAGCCGGCAGCCTCGGCCGAGCCCGCCGCTCCCCTGCTCGAGGTCCGGGAGCTCGAGGTCGCCTACGGCGCGATCAAGGCGGTCCGAGGTGTGTCCTTTCGTGTCGGCAAGGGGGAAGTCGTCGCCCTCATCGGTGCGAATGGTGCGGGGAAGTCGACCATCCTCAACACACTGTCCGGGGTTCTGCGGCCGCAGGCCGGCATCGCACGATTCGGCGAGATCGATCTCACGACCGCCGCACCCGACAAGATCGTCCGAGCGGGTCTCGCCCAGGTCCCCGAGGGACGCGAGATCCTGGCCCGCCTCACCGTGCGCGAGAACATGGAGTTGGGCGCGTGGGCTCGGCGCGACCGCGGTGCGGCGCATCGCGAAATCGACGACCTGATGAAGCAGTTCCCGATCCTCGGTCAGCGGCACAACCTTCCGGCAGGACAGTTGTCCGGCGGCGAGCAACAGATCCTGGCGATCGCACGCGGCCTGCTGGCGCATCCGAAGCTTTTGCTCCTGGACGAGCCATCGCTGGGGCTCGCGCCGCAAATGGTCGACACCGTCTTCGAGGTCATTAAGAGGATCCACCGCGAGGGCGTCACCATCCTGCTGGTCGAGCAGAACGCGCTCCGCGCGCTCGAAATTGCGGACCGCGCTTACGTCGTCGAGACCGGCCGCATTCTTCTCAGCGGAACCGGCGCGGCGTTACGGCGAAACCCCGAAGTGCAGAAGGCCTATCTCGGCGGCTAGCACTACTCCATTACTCCTCCCCCTCACGGGGGAGGGGATTCTAAATAGCGCGCAGGAGGCGCTCGCGCTGATCGGCGTCGAACCAGGGCGCGTCGCCCGCTTGCGCGTTCTCGGTCGGCCTCCCGGGCGTCTTGGTCGCTGACAGCACGCAGCTGACGCGCGGATCGCTGGCGATCCACTTGAGGATGGCCTGCGCCCAGGTCTTTACACCGAAGGCCTCGATCTTCTTCGGACTGGGCGGGTTGTCGAGGACCCCGTTGCGCAACGGACTGTGGACGAGCACACCCAATCCCAGCGCAGCAGCCAGCGGGAAGACTCGACGCTCCGCCTCGCGGCGGCGCGGGTTGTAGGGAACCTGGATCATGTCGAGCCGGCCGGTGCGCATCACGTCGCACAGGTCGTCGAAGGCGCCCGGATCATAGTGGGTCGCGCCGACCACCAGTACCTTCCCCTCCCCTTTCAGTGCTTCGAGCATTTTGAGTTGCGCCTTCCAATTGACGAGGTTGTGCACCTGGTAAATCTCGACCCGCCTAAACAGCCGGAGGGCAAGTTCGGCCTGTTGCCGCCCTTCGGCTGGGCTGCTCGTCCAGATCTTGGTGGCGATGATCGCCTGATCTCGACGACCGTTCAGCGCCTTGGCCAGCGTGTCCTCGGCTCGCCCGTACATCGGCGATGAATCGAAGAGGTTGATACCGGCGGACAACGCCTCGTCGACGATGGGCGTGCGGTCGCGCGTCGTATCGAAAGTCTGCCAGGTGCCCATTCCGATCACTGGCACCTGCAGCGTCGTGCGGCCGAGCTTACGTCGTTCCAGCGGGCTGCTTGAGGTTGTCGATCGGCACCGGTTCGACCGGGTCGGCCAGCAAGAAGCCGAAGACCTGGGAGTAGAAATACAGTTCGCCTTCGAGCGAGCGCTTGATGTTCTTCGCCATCCGGAAGCCGTGCTGTTCGCCCTCGAAGGCGACGTACGCGACGGGCAACCCTTTCTCTCGCAGGGCCGACACGATCAGCTCGGCCTGGTTCGGTGGCACGATCTTGTCCTCCAGGCCTTGAAAGAGGATGACCGGTGCCGTGATCTTGTCGAGGTAGTGAATCGCGGAGCGCTCTCGATAGATGTGACGCTCCTCCGGCCAGCGGCCGATCAGGCCCTGATCGTACATCGACTCGAACTTGTGGGTGTCGGTGTGAAAGACCTCGAGGTCGCTAATGCCAAAGTGGCTGGCGCCGGCCTTGAAGAAGTGCGTCGAGGTCAGGGCTCGCAGCACGGTGTAGCCGCCCGCACTCCCGCCGGTGATCGCCACTCGGTTGCCATCAGCCCGCCCACGGTCGACCACGTATCGGGCGGCGTTGACGCTGTCGTCGACGTCCACGATTCCCCATTGCCCGTTGAGGCGCTGCCGGTAGTCACGACCGAACCCCGAGCTCCCGCCATAGTTCACCACCAGAAAGGCGAAGCCGCGGGACGTCCAGAACTGATCGCCAAGGTCGAGCGCGTTCGAGACGGATCCGGTTGGTCCGCCATGCACGTAGACGATCAGCGGCGGCAGTTCGCCCGCCGGCGCAGCGTAATCGGGATTCACGGGAGGGTAGAAAAACGCGTGGGCGGTCAGGCCGCCGGTGGTCGGAAACTCGATCGTCTCGGGCACGGAAATGTAGGACGGCGCGACGGGCACGTCGCCGGACCGCCGGATCACCTCGACCCGGGAGGTGTTTAGATCAACGGCGACCAGGGCTGGCATTTGAGTCGGCGAGCCGGCGATCGTGTAGGCCTGACCAGCGTGCGCCTGAATGAAGGGCGAGAACGCCGTGTATGGCGTGTCGACATTTTGCAGGCGCTTGGTCTGCGGGTCGACGGTCACCAGCCTCGCCAGGCCGTTCGACCGCACCTGGCACACGATCCGGCGCGCCGACTCGAAGGCGTAGGTGCTCATCCCGAACTGCCACGAGGTCGTGCCGAGCTCGGCCGGTAGCTGCGCGACGGGCTCGACGACCTCGCCCTGCCAGCGATAGAGGTTCCACCAGTTGGTCCGGTCGGAAACGAAATAGAGGACGCCGTCCCGCGACCAGGTCGGCTGAAAGATCGATTCCCGTTCCCCGCCCGCGACTTTGCGGGCCGCGGTCAGGCTGCCGTCATCGGTGAAGGTGGCTACCCACAGCTCGGTCCCGTCCCACGGCATGTTCGGGTGATTCCATGTGAGCCACGCCAGGTGCGATCCGGTTGGACTGAGCCGCGGGGACGAGTAAAAGTCGTTGCCCTCGATCAGGGTCACGTCCCCACCCTGTCCTCCACCGCCAGCGGGGGAGGGTGAAGTGGGGAGACTGACAATTGTGTTGACGGCCGAGCTCGCGCCAGTGCTGTGGTCTTCGCGAACGGCGATCAGCCGGTTCCGGCCCTCGTCGAGCACCAGGTCGGCGTGGCGGATATCCTTCGCCGGCGTGATCGCCACCGGCGGACGACCCGGATCCTGCCGATAGAGCCGTTGATCCTTGTAGTTCGTAAACCAGACCGTTCCCTGGTGCGCGAGATAGGCCCCGCCGCCGTACTCGTGGACGCGTGTCCGCGCGTTGTACTCAGGAGGCGTGATGTCCTCGATGGCTCCGCCAGCGCGGCGTCGGACGACGACGTTACGGCCGGCTTCGGCCGGGCGTTGCTCGATCCAGTAGAGGTCATCGCCATCGAGCTGGATCTGACTGAGAGCGATGACACCGGCGACGATCGCGTCGGCCGTGATCGGCGAGCGCCACGAGCCGTAGGGGCTGGTTTTCTTCCCTTCCACGCGACAAGGCTACCTGACGCCGCGATCTGAAACGGGGGGCGGCCGTACACTCATTACCGTGCGGATCGAGAGTCCGGCGTTCACCGAGCGCGATATCCGGGGATTCCTGGACGAGCAATTCGACTATGAGCGCCATCGGCTGGCCGACCGCCTCGAGGCAGACTCGGAGCGCCTGGCTAAACTGGCCCCCACCCTGACCCTCCCCCGCGAGCGGGGGAAGGAAGAGAGCCAAGACTGGACCGGGCACGACATCCTCGCCCATATCGCCGTGCTCTCCAAGTTCTATGGGACCGTCGTCTACCGGGTGGGCTCGGGCAAGCTTTCTCAGATCGAGCTGCTCGAGGCGGTCAAGGGCCGTGACCCAGCTGGTGAACAGCTGCGGTCGCTGACGCCGGACCAGCTGCTCGGCATGATCGAGCTCGACCATCAACGGACGATTGCCTACCTCCGCTCGGCTGACGCCACGGCGATGCAGCGGCGTGCCGTGCTGTACGAGGATTTTTCCATGAGCACGGCGGAGATCGCGCAGTTGCCGCTCTGCGCCCACCTGGAGATCCATCTCGACCAGCTCGAACGGGCGCTGCGCCACTGACCCGCTACTTCGAGGACTTCCACGTCGGTGAGGTGATCGACCTGGGCAGTTCGCAGGTGAGTCAGCCGGACATTATCGAGTTTGCGAGCCAGTATGACCCGCAGCCGATGCACCTCGATCCCAATGCGGCGAGCTTCACCATTTATGGTGGCCTGATTGCCAGCGGCTGGCATACCGGTGCGCTGTTCATGCGATTGCTGGTGCGCAACTTGCTGGCGAACACCACCAGCCTCGGATCGCCGGGCATGGAGGAGCTGCGCTGGCCAGCGCCGGTCCGGCCGGGCGACACCCTGACCGCGCGCATCGAGGTGCTGGAAGCACGCGCCTCGAACAGCCGCCCCAACATGGGGATCGTGAAGTGGCGCGGTGAGATGCGCAACCAGGACGGAACGCTCGTCATGGGCGCGATCGGCACCAACTTCTTCAGCCGAAAGCCTTCCTAGTCATGAATGTGCGAGAAGAACACATCCGTCGGGCCGTTGCGGCTCTGCGGCCTCGCCTGGATGAAGACGGCCGCGAAGCCATCGGGTAACCCGTCCAGCCCCATATAGTCGCCGAGAAAAGGTCCGAATCGGACCAGCGGCGCGGATCGAAGGTCGAACGGGCCGGCGGCGCGTTTTTCGGTCCAGTGGAGGCCGCGATCACGCGAGCTGCTGAACCAGACGTCGGTGGTCAGCATGGCACTCTTGGATATGAAGTGCCGAAAGTCGAACCAGAGCAATCCGACGGTGCCGTCGCCGGCGACAGCGAGCGTTGGCAAGAACGCCTCGGCTTTCTGTCGCACCACCACCTGCGGCGCACGCCAGTGGAGTCCCGCATCCTCGGATCGTGCCACCAGGATGCTGGAGAATTCGGTGTGGTTTTCGAACCAGGCTACGTAGAGCGCGTTGCCAGCGGCGGCCGCCGTGATGTCCTGGCCGAAGAAGCGCAGCTGTCCTCCCGTCCCCGGATCGACCGCATTGGTGTATGTGAACTGGGTCGCATCGATTGGTGTCGACCAGGTCTGCCCCTGGTCGGTCGAGCGGATGACGCGGATCTTCACCGGCAACGGCGGCGGGTGCGGCGTTCCAGGCAAGGACGACCCTTCGACGAAGACGTCGATGAGGACGCCCCCCGCGGTCATGAGCAGCTGATTTTCCTGCGCCTCGTCATTCCCGCTGTAAATCGGGCTCGGACTCGACCAGGTGAGGCCCCCGTCGTTCGTCCGCGAAAACATGACCCGGTCGACCGACGGGTCGACGCCGGCCGTCACCTGGTAGGTGACCCATACGACATACGCGGTGCCGGGACGCCTCGGATCGGCGAGGACCGCCTCTTTGTCCGGCTGCTCCGGCGGCGCGGTCGCGCTTTCGAGGACGACGGGGCCGTCCCAGCTGGTGCCATGGTCGCGGGAAACACTGACGATGATGTCGTGCGGCGTGCCGGTCGAAGTCGGCGCCCTCGTCCCCAACGATGCGACATAAACGGTGCCGTCGCTCCCGATCGACACCCACGGATCGCTGGCGTGGACATAGTGACCGCCGTCACAGGTCAGAAGTCCTGGCAGGGGCGATCGGCTCCAGCTCGAGCCGTCGTCGTGGCTCCGCGCGACCGTGATGCCGATTCGATCCGGCGACTGATTTTCGAGCCAGCCGGCCACGAGTTCGCCTGGCTTGCCGGGCTGCGTCGCGACGGAAGGCTCGCCCGGCCTTCGGGTCGACGGCGCCTGTTGCGCGCAGCCGGACGCTAGCTGAACCGACCCGCTGATGATGCTTGGCGCGGGCAGACTCGGCTCGCTCGGTTGCGCGGTGCCGTCACAACCGCCGACCGCGAGCAGGGCCGCCGCCGCAGCCAGCGCAGCTCCGCCGCGAGCATGCGAGCGCATCCACGCATTGTGGCCGGAACGGACGTCAGGCGGTCTGCCGCCAGGTCGGGGGCAACTGGCGACCGGAGCCCGACTGGATGCACGACGCGAGCAGCGCCTCCATGCCCTCGAAGTCGACCGTTTGCGAGAGGTAGACACCCTGGCCCGCATGGCAGCCCATGGCGTTAAGCGCGGCAAGCTGTTCCGACCGCTCGACCCCCTCCGCGATCGTCATCAGGCCCAGGGTGTTCGCGATGCCGATGATGGCGCGAAGGATGGCGCCGTCTGTCAGACCATTTCCGAGCCCATCCACAAACGACCGGTCCATCTTGAGAATGTCGACCGAGAAATCGCGCAGGCGTCCCAGTGAGGAATAGCCAGCACCGAAGTCGTCCAGCGCCAGGCGAAAGCCACGCCGGCGCAGCTCCTGCAATACCTGAGCAGGCTGCTGGCCGTCCGCCATCAAGACGCTCTCGCTCAGCTCGAGGATCAGGGACTGCGGGTCGAGCCCGGCGGCGTCGACGGCGTCCATCACCTCCGAGACCAGCTCCGGCCGCTGCAGCTGCCGGCCGTAGAGGTTGACGCTGATCCCCATCAGCGGCGTGGAGGGATAGCGCACCTGCCAGCGGCGGGCATCACGCGCCGCCTGCTGGATCGCCCAGCGCCCGAGCTCGACGATCATACCGCTCCGCTCCGCGACGCTGATGAAGTCCCGACCGGCCAGCAGGCCACGCACCGGATGGTTCCATCGCAGCAACGCCTCGGCACTGTGGATCGCTCCGGATTCGAGCATCACGACAGGTTGGTAGTCGAGCACGAACTGTTTCTCGGCGAGCGCGCGATGCATATCAGCCTCAAGCTCCATGAGATGGACGGCCGCACCGGCGAGCGAGGGATCGTACTCGACGTAGCGGGCTTTGCCTTTGGATTTAGCGAGGTACATCGCCACATCGGCGTTGCGGATCAGTTCCTCTGCCGCCTCCTGACCAGACACCAGGCCCGCGATCCCGATGCTCGCGTGAATCGCAATCTCCTTTCCGCTGATCCCAAACGGCGGGATGAACTGGCGAGTGATCCGGTCCGCCACACGGGCAGCGATCTGCTCGTCCTCCATGTTCTTGAGAAGCACGGCGAACTCGTCGCCACCGATGCGCGCCACGGTATCACCCGGTCGGAGCGTGGAGGCGATGCGGGCCCCCACCGCCGCCAGGAGCTTGTCACCGATGTCGTGGCCCAGGGTGTCGTTGACGGCCTTGAAGTCGTCGAGGTCGAGGAAGAGCACGGCGACGCGACGTTCGTGGCCACCATCGAGTGCGTGGTCCAGGTGGATCCGGAACGCGGCTCGGTTCGGCAGGTCGGTCAACGGATCGTGGAATGCCTGGTGGCTGAGCTTTTCCTCCAGTACCTTGCGCTCGCTGACATCGCGGGTATTGAGGACGAGCCCGCACACGGCGGGCAGCTCGAGCAGGTTGGTGATCGTGACTTCGGTCGAGCAGTACGAGTCGTCTTTACGCCGAAGCCGGCACTCTAGCGCGAGCGGTGGGCCGGCGATGTTGATCGCCTCATCGATCTTGCGAAGGACCTGAAGCCGGTCGTCTGGGTGAGCCAGGTCTCCGAACGGCATACCGATGAGCTCGCTCTCGGTATACCCAAGGATCCGCTCCACCGAGGCGCTCTGGTAGCGGATCAGCCCATCGCCACCGATCAGCGTGATGACATCGGAAGAGTTCTGAACCAGCGACCGAAAATGCTCCTGGCCTTTGGAAAGCTCGGCGGCATTGATCGCGAGCTGACGGTTGAGCATCTGGTTGTCGCTGAGCGCCAGGAACTGGCGGGCGACGACAAGGGCGATGACCGCCAGCAGGCACCAGAACGTCACCGGTTCCAGCGAACCCAGCCGCACTTTTTCGATAGCGGCCGCCGCCGCCCCAGCCACCACCGGGAGGTAAGGCAACAGGAGGCCAAGCCGGCCTGGTGGACCTTCGGGCTGTCGCCGGAGCGCCGGCGTCGACGCCGCACAGAGTGCGGCGATGGCGATCAGCAAATAGCCGGCCGCCCAGCCAACATCGATCACGCTGCCCGACCCGTACTGATTGGTCGCGGTCAGGTAAGCGAAGCCACTGTCCGCCAGCAGGTTGGCAACCAACCCGCCGGCCAGCAGATACAAGGGCAGACGCGCGGCCCTGGGGGCACGGGCGGCGAAGATCACGATGATGGTGCCGATCAGGACGTCGCCGATCGGATACGCGAGGCTGATCAGGTCGCTGATCAGGCTGCCCGAGCTGGCTCGATACACGGCGTGGAGGACGGTCGACCAGCTGATGATCAGGAGCGAGCCACCGATCATCAGTCCATCGAGGACGGTTCGCGCGAGCGAGGTGACTTTGGAAGGAGCCGCTGGGAACAAGAGCACCCCGGCCACCGCCAGCGGCACCGCGGTCAGGTACCCGAGGTCGGCGAACGATGGGAAGGGAACCTGCTGGCCCTTGATCAGTTCGAAGTACGACCAGAAGACCTCACCGACACCCCAAGAAAACGCGGAGGCGGCGAGCAAGGCCCAAGCGAGGCGCGTGCGCCCGCGATGCCGAAGCGCGGTAAAGACGCACGCTCCGGCGCCGACGAACGCGATGACAAACTCGCCGATGTCGTCGAATCTCTTGGTTGTCGTGATGCCGCCCCAGCCAAACCACAGCCAGGCCCCGAACAACAGGCTGAATGCGGCCCACCCGGTGAGCAGGATCAAGAGGCGGCGATTATTTGCCATTCGTGCCGTTTCGAGCGGCTATAGAGGCAACCTTCCGCCCAGCTAATCCTGAAGGCCCTTGCGCGGTCGTTGATCGACCTGCGACAGGGCCGTTTCCATCCTTTCCCTCCCCCTGCCGATGCCCTCCCCCATTTACGGGGGAGGGCAGGGTCGGGGCTGGTCAGGAGGGGGGTTTAGTTACTTTCCCGCTTCGCCGACGGTGACCTGGAGGTCCTTGAGCTCCCCCGCGCGAACGACCTTGACGGTCTGGTTGGCGCCGACCTTGGCCTTGCGCAGGCCGCTGTACAGGTCCTCGAGGTTGGTCGTCGAGGTGCCGTTCAGTGCGACCAGGGTGTCGCCCTGCATCAGGCCGGCCTTGTCCGCCGGGCTCTGCGGCTCGACGGCGACGATCAGCAGACCAGTGTCCTGCTTTGCCTTGGCCTTGACCGCCTCGGGCAGCGGCTCTTCCTGCGTCCCGATGCCGAGGTAGGGCCGCCGGATCCGTCCATCCGCCTTCAGGCTGGCCACCACGCGCTCGGCCACGTCCATCGCCACCGCGCGACCGTCGCCACGACCGAACACCCAGCTGTTCATGCCGACGGCGCGCCCGTCGACGTCAACCAGCGGCCCGCCACTGAATCCGGGGTAGAGCGGTGCGTTGGTTTGGATCAGGTGCTCGATCTCGCTTCCCCGCCAGCCGCGCCACGAGGACGAAACCGCGCTGATGGTCCCGAAGGTCGCCTTCAGACTGCCGGCACGGCCGATTGCCAGCACGATCTGTCCAGGCTTGAGGTCTTCGACCTTGGCACGCGCCATCGCCGGCGCAGACAAGCCGTCGACCTTCAGCAGCGCCAGGTCGGTCGCCGGGTCGCGCCCGACCAGGGTTGCCTTGGTGCTCTTGTCGTCGACCACCACCTGGATTTCGTCCTCCTGCTCGACCACATGGTTGGCCGTCAGCACGAGGCCGTTGTCCCAGACGATTCCGGTGCCGGCGCGCCCGCGACGAGCGTCGACGCGAACGACGCTCTTGCTCGCCTTCTCGACAAGGTTTGCGATGTCATCCGAAAGATCTTTGAGGGTCGCCATGGTATCTGATTTGCTCCTTTGTGACTCGATACTTCGATAGCTTTCACGCTACGGCTGAAGGTGGTTCGGCAACTTCACCCGAACGGCGAGGCGGCGACCCGGGTATTCGGCCAGGGTCTCCTCTTCCCCTCCCCCTTCCGGCAGGTACATTTGCGGAATGCGGGGGCTGTGGCGGGCAATCGCCTGCTGCGTGCTGGTTGGCGTGTTGGGCGCGTGCCAGGGCCAGCAGTTGGACGTCAACTACGCCACAACTTCGGGTGTTGGCTCGATGACCGCCAGCGCGCTCAAGCTACCGCACGGGCGCTACACCTTTTTCTCGTATGCCGACCCGGCGAACTGTGTGAAAAGCATCGCACTCCTGGACAAAGGCGGGACGGCGATCGTCGACGATGGGTCGCAACGAGCAGCCGCTGGACCGTCCACATCCGTTCTCTCGCAGATGGTGCCGTCCATGGTCCAGCAGGAGCTGTCCTCCGGCTCCTATCGATTGAAAGTCAGCGCCAACGGACCGGGGTGCGCCTGGCACGTTGAACAGATCCTCAACTCCATGCTCAGCAACGAAGCACCGCTGAAGGCCGCGACGCGGACGAAGGCGCCGAACGTCGATGTCAGCCTTGGTAACTCGAGTACGGACTTTCACTTTCAGATCCCTGTTGCCGGCATCTATCACGTGAACTGGATGGTCACACCCTGCGACCATTACTCCGGCGACCTGGTCCGAAGTGGCGGAGGCAGCGAGCACCTTGGCGACGGTGCGGGAGTCGCCGCACCACCCGGCACCGTCCTTGGGCCGCAGGGCCAGGATGGACCGACATTCCTTGGCGCCGGCGACTGGACGGCAAAAGTCACCACACGGTGCTTCTGGCAAATTCAGGTCAGCCCCTGGGTCGGCTCCCTGGGGGGCGGCACCCAGGGCTTCGCGCCCTAAGGCGTCAGCCGTTCGGCCAGGTATTTGACGGCGATCGGGTAGCGGTACTCGATGGCGTCGTGGGTCGCATCGAACAGTTCGAAGAAGACGTCGGTGACTCCAATGTCCGCGAGCGCCTGGCGAAAGCCCTCGGCGCCGAGGTCGAGAAAATACTGGTCGCGCTTACCGGCATCGATGTAGATGGCGCGCATCTTGCGCAGCGCATCGGCGTGGTGCGGCACCATCCGAACCGGATCCCAGCGCAACCAGCGCTCCCAGACTTCCGGGATCATCTGCCCGGTGGTCGTGTTGTAGGGCATACGGACGGTGCCGTCGTCATCGGTGGAATAGCAGGACGCCATACACCAGTCGTTGAGGAGCTCTGCATCCCCCTCTCTGCTGAAGGCCGGCCGGCTGCGGAAGTCCTTCCAGAACTCTTCGAAGGAGCTGTGGTAGTTGTCACGAAGGGTTCGAACCGACTTGCCGAAGGCGTTCGCGTAGGACAGCTCAAAGAGCGCGTCGCCGGCGTGCGTCGCCAGCCCGCCGAAGAGGTCGGGTCGAAGCATTGGCGTGACCATCGCCCCATAGCCGCCGCTCGATTTGCCCATGATGCCGCGGTGGCGCGCCTCCGGTAGCGTGCGGTAGCGGTGATCTACCCACGGAACGATCTCGTTGCAGAGGTAGGTGTGGTACTTGCCGGTTCCCGCTGAGTCGAGGTACTGGCTGCCGCCGATCGAGGTCCAGCAGTCGACATATATAAGGATGCAGGGCGGCGCACCGCCGGCGGCGAATTGGGCGTCGGCGAGCTCGGGAAAGTTGCGCCGAAACGGGTTGCGGTTTCGCCACATGTCGACCTGGCCGGTCAACCCCTGGATGACGTAAATGCTGGGATAGCGGCGCTGCCGGTCGGCATCGTAGCCCGGCGGCAGGTACACCCAGAGCGGCCGCTGGTGCGGATCCTTCAGCGGGTTTCCCTTGAGCGCCTCGCTCTCGAAGAGGTGTTCGTCGTAACGCCCCTTTGGTTCCAAGAACCACGGCGGCGGTTGTGGCACGATGCCACTATAAGGGGTGGCCATCAAACGATGCGATTGGGCGGAGGGGGATCCCTTGCTGCGCGATTACCACGATCGCGAGTGGGGGGTGCCCGCTCATGACGATCGCGTGCTCTTTGAGTTCCTGGTTCTCGAGGGCGCCCAGGCTGGCCTCAGCTGGCTGACGATCTTGCGCAAGCGCGACGCCTATAGAACGGCGTTCAAGGGATTCGATCCGGCGGCGGTCGCCCGATTCAACGACGCCAGTGTCGAGCGCCTCATGGGCCTGAGCGCCATCGTCCGCAACCGACGGAAGATCGAAAGCGCCATCAGGAACGCGCGCGTGGTCCGGTCGATCGCCGCCGAGCAGCGCAGCTTCGATGCGTACGTCTGGTCGTTTGTCGCGGGCCGGCCAAAGCAAAATCGCTGGAGGACGATGGCCGAGCTCCCGGCGAAAACGGCCGAAGCGGAGGCGCTCAGCAAGGACTTGATCGCACGCGGGGCGAACTTCGTGGGACCGACGATTTGCTACTCGTTCATGCAGGCGACCGGGATGGTGAACGACCACCTGGTCAGCTGCTTCCGCTACCGCGAGGTGTAGGAGCCCCCACCCTACCCTCCCCCGCGAGCGGGGGAGGGAATCTTCAAGGCAGCGTGGCCCACCCTACCCTCCCCCGGAGGGGGAGGGAATTTTCAAGGCAGCCCACCCTACCCTCCCCCGCGAGCGGGGGAGGAATTTTCGAGGCAGCCCACCCTGCCCTCCCCCGTGCGGGGGAGGGAATTCTCAACTCAGGACCAGGGCGTAACGGGTTTCGGCTGCAGCTCGCCGTCCACGTAGACGGCGTCGACCTTCTCGTCGTAGAAACTGAGCAGGTTCTCGATCTTCGGGCATTCCGGAATCGGCGCCGGATAGCCCCAGACGATGTCGGTGAATTCCTTCCCATTTACCTTGACGGACCAATAGGAGGCCTTGCCCTTGTACGGGCAGCGAGTCGTGGTGTTGGTGGCCGTCAGCAAATCGAGCCGCACGTCGAGCTTGGGAATGTAATAGCGGGTCGGGAGGCCGGTCTCGAAGAGCAGCCGGGGACGGGTGGTCTCGGCGACAACCTCACCCCCAACGACGATCTTGACGTGACGCGAGCTGTTGAGGACGTCGACACGATGGTACGGGTCCCTTGGGTGCACGAAGACTTCGTCGTCCTCTTCGAACCAGGTATCCATCTTGTCCCAGTAGAAGGCGACATAGTCTTTCAGATCCGCGCGCTCCGGCTCCAGATACCGCCAGGCTGCCTTCTCGGCGACACGGTCACCCACCTTCACGGAGAAGAAGCTGGCCTGGCCCTTGCCCGGATGGTTGCTGGAGTACGTGGTCGGGACCAGTAGCTCGACACGGACGTCCTTGACCGGGAAGTAATAAATCGCGAGGCGCTTGTTCTCGAGCATGAGCATCACGGCACGCGAGTCGGCAACGGTGATGCCTCCGAGCAGGACCCGAACACGCCGGTGGGTGGGTTCGAACAGGATGCCGTTTCCGGCCGGCCGATCCGGTATTTGTGGGATGACCAGATCTTCAAGCGCTTTTGCCATGCTTCCGCCTCCGTTAGTTTCCACTTCGCGTTCGGTCTGAACAACCTGCAAAGAGCGCGAGATGTTCCGTCCAGTCCCCCAACTGATCTCAGTCTTGACAGTATTACCTACATATCCGCTATCATCTTTAATGATGCTGCTTCCGACACGTCCTGAATCGCCAACGGCCGCCTGATGCCGCGCCGCCGTCGCTCCCGCTATATGTTCCACCGCCGGCTCCGGCTGCTGCGCGAGAGTCAGCGCCGGACCAGAGGGCGGCGCGCCCTCATCCTGATCGGGCTGATCGTGTTCCTGCTGCCGTTGATGGCGATTCCGGCCGTCGCGGCGGAAACGATGGGCAACCTCCCGGCGGTCGACGGCCTCTCCGCCAGCGCCCTCCACCAGGACATGCTGATCTTCGATCGCCATGGGAGCCTGATCGCCGACATCGGCGACCACGGCGACCATCGGATCGTGGTGCCGTTGAACACGATCTCGCCGTTCCTCAAGCAGGCCACGGTCGCGATCGAGGACAGGACCTTCTATAAGAACAACGGAATCGATCTCACCGGCATCGCGCGGGCGGCCCTCGCCGATTACTCGCATCACCACATCGCACAAGGTGGAAGCACGATCAGCCAGCAACTCGTGAAGCAGGTCTTCATCGGTCCGAACCCACCGCCCACCATCCAGCGCAAGCTCCGGGAGGCGGTGCTGGCGGTTGACCTCAATAGCCGCTACACAAAGGATCAGATCCTCGAGCTGTACCTCAACACCATCTATTACGGCGCGCAGAGTTATGGAGCCGAGGCGGCGGCGCGAGGCTTCTTCCACACCACCTCGCACAACCTGACGCTGGCGCAGGCTGCCATGCTCGCCGGGTTGCCGCAAGCGCCAACGGACAACAGCCCGCTGATCAACCCGGCCCATGCCAAGCTGCGCCAGGCCGAGGTGCTCGATGCCATGGTGACGCAAAAGATGATCACCGAGGATCAGGCGATCGCCGCCAAGCAGGAGAAGCTGGACTTCTTCTATCCGACCAACCAGTTGCAGGCGCCCCATTTCGTCGATTACGTGCTGCAGGTGCTCGATACGCAGTTCCACATTCGCCCGAGCGATCGCAAGGGCTACCGCGTATACACCACGCTCGACCTCAATCTGCAGCACCTTGCCGAGACCACCGTCGCCAACCAGATCAATGCCAAGGGCGGCTACTACGACTTCCACGACGGCGCCCTGGTGGCGATGGATCCGAAGAACGGCGAGATCCTGGCGATGGTCGGCGGCGCGGACTACTACCGTCCGGGCGGCCAGATCAACATGGCAACGACGACGACCCGCCAGCCGGGGTCCTCGTTCAAGATGTTGACCTACACGGCCGCGATCGAGAGCGGCCGTCTCAGCATGACCAGCCCGATTCTCGACCAGCCCATGGTCTTTCCGCTGGGTGGTGGCACCGACGGCCTCAAGCCCTATGCCCCCCTGAACTACGACAAGAAGTTTCATGGCACCGTCCCCCTCAAAGTCGCGATGGGAAACTCGCTCAACATCCCGGCGATCAAAACCGAGCTGACCATCGGCATTCCCGCGGTCCTGGACACGGCTCGACGAATGGGAATTACGAGCCTCAACAAACCAGACAGCTTTTACGGAATGAGTCTCACCCTGGGCGGCTACGAGGTCTCCCCGCTCGACATGGTGACCGCCGCCTCAACGCTCTCCAACCTCGGGATGCGTCACCGGCCCGCCCCAGTGACCCTCATCCAGGACGGGCTGGGTCGAACGGAATTCAAGTACGACCCCGCCAAGAATGAGTTCCGCGCGGTCAGCCAGCAGGTCGCCTTTATCGTGAACTCGATCATGTCCGACGATCGCAACCGCTGTCTCGAATTCGGTTGCGGCGGCGACCTGACCCTTCCTGGACGTCACGTCGCGGCCAAGACCGGTACCACCCAGGACTTCCGCGACAACTGGACCGTCGGCTTCACGCCGAGCCTCGCGGTGGCGGTGTGGGTGGGCAATCCCGACAACCACCCGCTGGCCAACAACTCCACCGGCATCGTGGGCGCCGCTCCCATCTGGCATCAGTTCATGGTGCAGGCGCTGGCGGGGCACCCCGACGAGTGGTACGGCAAGCCGGCCGGCGTCGACCAGGTTGGCCAGAACTACTACCTCCCCGGCACCCAGTCGCTGCAACCGACGCTCGCCGCCAGCTGGCCGACCTGCCGATTCCGGTCGTTCAACCCCTACACCGTCACGGATGCGCAGTTGACGGTCAACGGACTACCGTGCGTGCTGAGTTACATCCCGCGCGGCGTGTTGCCGGGCCAATAAAACAAAAACCCGGCGGCTGCTACCTGGAGCAGCCGGCCGGGTGTGAAGGGATAGCCGCTTAGGGTCCGCCGCCGCGACGACTGTTGTAGAAGCCGAAGCCGCCGCCGAAGAGACCGAGGATGATCAGGATGATCCCGATCAACGTCCAGCCGAGGATCAGCGCAACAATCCCGAGGACGATCAACAATCCGCCTCCGCCTAAATACACCCTGCACCTCCTTTTCTGAGAATTCCGCTGAGGGACCGTCGCTGACCCCACCATAGAATGCTCGGTCCTCAACTGTGAAGAGCGCGAGTTGCAAATGCAGGTGCGGCCCCCATCCTGCCCTCAACCTCGGGACAGTTCTTGTGTATGATACTGAGTATCAAATGACGCGGGTTATCAAGACGCTGCTGTTCGCCACCCTCCTTTCCACCGTGCTGGCCGCCTGCGGAGCGCCACCGGCGGGCTCCAGTACGGGCAAAACGCTGCAGGTGGTTGCCGGCCAGAACTTCTGGGGCAGCATCGCGACCCAACTCGGCGGCTCGCACGTGACCGTGACCAGCATCGTCAGCAACCCGAATGCGGATCCGCACGACTACGAGAGCAGCACCAAGGACGCCCGGGCCTTCGCCACCGCGGACTACGTCATCCTCAACGGCGCAGGCTACGACGATTGGGCCAGCAAGCTGTTAGCCGGGAACCCAAATCAAAGCCGCAAGGTCTTCACCGTCGCGGCTCTACTGGGCAAGAAGGCGGGCGACAATCCCCACTTTTGGTACAACCCTGACTGGGTCGAGAAGGTCGCGGACAAAATCACGGCCGACTACCAGGCGATCGACCCGGCCGACTCGACCTACTTCAGCGATCAGCGCGCTGCATTCCGAACCGCGCTCAAGCCGTACCACGATCGGATCGCGAAGATTCGCGCGTCATTTCCCGGTGTGGCGGTCGGCGCCACAGAGAGCATCTTCGAGTACATGGCCAGCGCACTGGGCCTCAACCTCGTTTCGCCGCCTGAGTTCATGAAGGCGGTGGCCGAGGGCAACGATCCGCCGGCGCAGACGGTTGCCGAGTTCCACGACCTGATCGCCGGCAAGAAAATCAAGGTGCTGGTCTACAACGTCCAGACTTCCACCAACATCACCGAGGACCTGAAACGGCAAGCGACCAACAATGGCATTCCCGTCGTCGGCGTCTCGGAAACCCTCCAGCCCGTCGATGCGACCTTTCAAGAGTGGCAAGAAGCTCAGCTGCTGACGCTGCAGAACGCACTGAACGCCGAAGCCCTGACACACTAGACGCTGAAATGGCGCCTCCCGCTGCCGGCCCCGTGATCGTGGCAGATGATCTGGCGGCCGCCTATGGCAACCGGCTGATCTGGCAGCACGCCAACTTCACCGTTGACGCGGGCGAGTTCGTCGCGGTGCTTGGCCCCAATGGCAGTGGGAAGTCCACGCTGCTTCGGCTGCTCCTTGGCCTTCTGCCTCCTGCCGCGGGCAGCCTTCAAGTTCTTGGCAAGCGTCCGCATCGAGGCAACGCCGATATCGCCTACGTGCCCCAGCGCCGAAACATCGACCGCGACCTGCCGGTCCGAGGTCGCGACTTCGTACACCTGGGCATCGACGGCAGCCGCTGGGGTGTGGCGCTCGGTCATGCCGCCAGCAACCATCGGCGCGTCGACGAGGCGATCCGATCGGTGGAGGCGCAGGCCTATGCCGATCGCCCCATCGGCCACCTCTCGGGCGGCGAGCAGCAACGCTTGTTGCTGGCCCAGGCGCTCGCGGGCAAACCACAGATGTTGCTTCTGGACGAGCCGCTGGCCAGCCTCGACCTTCGCAACCAGATCGTCATCGCCGAGCTGGTCGCGGAACTGGCCCGAGCGAATCGCCTGACCGTATTGCTCATTGCCCACGACATCAACCCGCTGCTGCCGATCGTCGATCGCGTGCTCTACGTGGCGCATGGAGGGGTGGCGATCGGTAAGCCGGCCGAGGTTATCACGACCGAACAGTTGAGCCGGTTGTACGACGCCCCGATCGAGGTACTACACGACAGCCACGGCCACATGTTCGTGGTCGGCCTGGAGGCGGAGAGCGCGCATCACGATGGTTGATTCCCGTCTGGCAATCACGCCGTACTTCGGCTGGGACCTGGTCCGCGTGGTGCAGGAACTTTTTCACTACACCTTCATGCAGCACGCTTACGAAGCCGGGACCATCGTCGCCGTATCAGCCGGAGTGATTGGCTACTTCGTGGTGCTGCGCAGCCTTTCCTTCGCCGCTCATGCCCTTTCGCACATCGGGTTCGCCGGGGCCACTGGAGGCGTGCTCCTGGGGGGTACGACACTCGCCCTCCCGGGCTTGCTGCTCTTCACCATGTCCGCCGGCGCCGTCATGGGGGCCCTGGGTCAGCGGCTTCGCGGCCGCGACGTGACGATCGGCCTGGTGATGGCGTGGTCACTTGGCCTCGGTCTGCTCTTCACCTACCTCTACCAGGGAGCCGCCAACCTAGCCATCGGGATCCTTTTCGGTCAGATCTTCGGCATCACCAGCCAGGACGTCACCGTGACGGCGGTCGCCGCAGTAGCGACGGTGATCCTGGTGTTGGCGGTCTACCGCCCGCTGCTGTTTGCCACGCTTGACGAGGAGGTCGCCGAAGCCAAGGGGGTGCCGGTGCGCGGTCTCTCCATCGCCTTCATGGTCATCCTGGCAGTCGCCGTCTCGGAGGCGGTCCAGGTGGTCGGAGTGCTCTTGATCTATGCCTTGATCGTGGCCCCCGCCGCAATCGCGGAGCGCTTCACCACCCGCCCGAGTCGGGGGGTCGTTGTCTCGGCCATCCTCGCCGTGCTCTTTACCTGGGCCGGTCTAACGGTCGCCTACTATCTCCCCTACCCCGTCGGGTTCTTCATCACGACGATCGCGTTTTTGAGCTATATCCTCGCGCGGTTAGTTGCCCCCACTCTGGCACTCGGCCGCAAGCGGGAGAGGGAATCCCTTGCTCGCGAGGAGCAGGCCCTGCACTCGCCGTAAAAGTCGAGGGTCGCGTGGTCGACCCGAAAGCCACGTTGGCGAGAAATGGTCTCTGCGAGCGGAGCGACGGCCTCCTCCCCCAGGTCCTCGACGGTCCGACAGGTCGTGCAGATGAGGTGGTGATGATGTCCTGGCTCGCACCAGACATAGGCGGACACGTGCCCTGGCCGCTCAAGGCGTTGAGCCAGGCCGGCGCTCACCAGCGTCTCGAGCGAGCGAAAGACGGTTGCGCGCCCGATATAGGCATGCTTCTTGCGAACCCGCTCGTAGAGTTCCTGCGCTGAGGTCTCTTTCCCGGTCTGCGCCAGCACCGCGGCGATCGCAAGCCGCTGCGGGGTGACCCGAACCCCCGTCTGCTGAAGCGCCGACTGTGTCTCAACCACAACCAAATGATACTGGCAATTCGCCCCCACCCTGCCCTCCCCCGCTCGCGGGGGAGGGTAAATGGTTTCCCGTGCCCTCGCCCGCGAGCGGGGAGGGTAAATGGGTTTCCCGTGGTTGCCGCGTTACTTGACCATGGCCGTCGCCACCGTCGGTGCACGCCCCTCGACCGGTAATGCGGTCTCTGCCGCGGCGCTCGGCTCACTTGCCTTCCCTATCGGCATCTTCGCCTGGCTGCTGGCGCATCCCGCTGCGGATCCGAGCATCGTCGTGCCGGGCCAGCACTTCGTCATCGTCAGCGCCGTTTCCCTGCTGGCGTTCGGGCTGGCAATCTCGCTGGCGATCGCCGCCGTCCAGATCGCCCAGTACCGAGTCCTCTTCCTGTGTCTCGGATTCATTGCGATGGGTGGCATCTTCGCCGTGCACGGCATCGGCACACCTGGAATCATCACGCGCGGCGAGGCCGCCGAATACGGAAGCGCGGTTGTCGGTATTTCCGCCTACCTGAGCCTTTTCGTGCCAGCCTTATTCTTCGCGGCGTCGTACACGCCACTGACCGCGGCCTTCGAGCGCCGTCTGCCGTTCACGCCAGCCGGTTGGCTGATCGTCTTGCTCGGCACAGCGCTGGCCATCTACGCCGTCCTTGCCGTTGCCAGTACCGAGTTGCTGGCTAGCCTGCCTTTCGGTACCCGGCCCTACTCGACCGCGATGGGCGCCACGACGATCGCGCTGCTCCTATTTTCGGCGTGGCGCCAAGCCCGCTCCTACCTGGTGGCCCGGCTACCCCTCCAGGGCATGCTCGTGCTCTCGTTCCTGCTGCTGGTGGAAGCGCAGGTGATCATGATGCTGAGCGAGGTGTGGCGACTCTCCTGGTGGCTGTACCACGTACTGATGCTCGTGAGCGTGGGTCTGGCCGTGTGGTCGCTGGCCATGCAGCGGGCGAAGGGCCTGTCGCTTCGGGATGTGATGGAGGCCACGCTCGAGCTCGAAGTCACGGTCGGCGTCGAGCTAAAACACGCGGAATCGATCGTGGCGCTGGCGGCGGCGGTCGAAGCCAAGGATGAGAACACGCGAGGTCACAACACGCGAGTCGCGGAGCTGGCGGTCCGGATAGGGCGCGCCATGGAATTGCCGACCGACACGCTGCGCACCCTGGCGCGCGCCGGGCTGCTCCACGACGTCGGGAAGATCGGGATTCCGGACGCCGTCCTGAACAAGCCGGGCCCGCTGGACGCGTCCGAGTGGATCGTGATCAAGCGCCATCCCGAGATGGGCCGCGACATTCTGGCACGGGTCCCAAGCCTGCATCGAGAGGCTGCCATCGTGATCGCGCACCACGAGCGCGTCGACGGCAGCGGATATCCCCACGCGCTGCGCGGCGACCAGATTCCGCTCGAGGCGCGCATCCTGGCGGTGGCCGACACCTACGACGTCCTGATATCGAACCGGCCGTACCGCAAGGCGTTCGATCAGGAGCGTGCCCTTCGCATCCTTCGCGAGGAGTCCGGCACGCATCTCTGGGAGCCTGCGGTTCGCGCGCTCATTCGCAGCCTCGATGTGCGCATCGACGGACAGGCCGCCGCTTAGCCGACAAAGACCGCCGAGATATACATTCTTCCGGCGGCGATGGCGGTGCCGATGCCGACCTGGCGAAAATGTGGACCGAGGATGTTGTCGCGGTGTTCGGGCGAGTTCATCCACCAGGCGTCGGCCGACGCAACCGCATCATCGAAGGGGGGCCCGCCAGCCCAAAAGATGTTCTCGCCATCCCAGGTGTAGGGCACGCCGGCGGCCTTGAGCAGCTGGGTCACGGCCATCGCGGTACTGCCCGGACGCACATGGGTCAGCCCGTCCACGGTCATTTGCTGCGCGCGGGTGGCCGCGATCGCGTCGAGCACCCGCGATTCGCTCAACAGGGGCAGGCCCGCGGCCGCCCGATCCCGGTTGAACAGGGCCAAACCGAGATGAGGCAGGGCATCCGGGCCATGCGCCGTCGCGACGCTCGCCGGGTCAAGCCCGTTGGTCAACCGATCCGGCCTGCGGCCGAATCCGATGAGCGGGGCCGAGATGCTTCGCTGCTCGCTGGTGCCAATTCCTGCCACTGCCGTCGTACCGGCACCGGCCTGTGGATCGCCGAGCATGCCGGCGATTAGGGTCAGGCTTCCAATCGCGATCAGCAGCGGCCCGCGAGCTGCGCCCTGCGTCGCGAAGTGCGAATAGTGGATCACGCGCCACCCCTCCGCATAATCTGATAACGATCATATCAGCTTTATGCCCCGAGCTGCGTCGACAGCGACGTCGCTTGCTGGGCATCCCCGAGCCGGGCCACACCGAGCTGGTCGCTGATGGTCGCGGACAGCGAGAAGTGGTCGAGCGGCGTCGCGATCGGGCCGCGAAGCGTCGGCGAGACCACCAGCAGGGCGACCCGGTTGTCTGCGGCGCTCGACTCGTCCCAGGTGATGAAGAGCACTCCGTGGTTCTGCCAGGCCGGGGAGCTCGTGATCTGCGGCACGACTTGCGAGAGCCACCGGTCGGCGGCGCGAACGCCGCAGTCGTGGCCGTCGTTGCAGAGGCCGGGGGTGATCCACGATAGCTGCGGGGTGTCGCCGGCGAGGTCGGTCGCGAGGTCGGTCATCGGCACCACGTTTGCAGGGCACGCGCCACCGTAATAGGCAAAGGGATTGTGCTTCAGCGCGTAGGGATACGGGCTATTGAAGCAATCGCCGGTGAACCCCTCCATGTACGCCTTCCAGGAGATCCCCGCAGTCGTCAGCTGGTCGCCGACCCCGTTGGCCGGGAGCCGATGGTAGCCGTCGTCCCGGACTCCCCACGTCGACCCGGAGGTCATCGCCAAATAATTGGGCAGGCTCGGGCTCGCCACCGAGTGATAGCTCGTCGCCACCGCATACTGCGCGGCGACGCTGGCGATGTACGGCTGCTGCAAGGCCAGCTGGTAGGACGTGTTCTCGAGCACGATTACAAATACGTGCTTTGCCGCCACCGTCGGGCTCGGCGTCGGGGTGGCCGAAGGGGTGGTCGATGAACCGGTGCCGCTGGCCGTCGGCCCTGGGCCCGCTTGACTCACGGGTTGACAGGCGGTCGCCAGCAGGACGGCTGCCAGCAGCGTCCCGATGAGCCGAATTTGCCGCGTGTTGGCGATGCTGCCAACCATGCCACAGCGACATAAAGCAGTTCTGAATCGGGGTTAAGAAGGTGCTAAGAGGTCGAGGTGGGGCGGCCGCCGCGCAATAGCCCGATCGCCGTCACCCCGGTCGCCATCCACTCCGGCGAATCCAGCCACGCCTCGACGCCCCACAGCAGGTAGGCGCTCACCCCGTGGCCGCGGTAGGCGAGCGCGCTCGAGAGCAGGTCGTCGAACGTGAAGCCGGTCGTCCCGACCCATGGTGCGCCCTGCATCTCCGTGACCCAGAGCGAGCGACCGTGACTCTGCGCCTGCCCTTCCCAGTAGTCGAGCGCTTCCTCTTTCCAGGCGATGCGGGTGCTGGCCGTGACTACGCCCAGCGGCGTGGAGTCGGTGACGACGTACAGGTCGAGGCCGAGCGTATCTCCCATCGTCAGCGCCTGCGCCGGATGGCCGGCAGGCTGGGCTCCGGGCAGGTGGGCATAGAGCCAGGCGAGTGGGCTCGCCGCCCGGGCGTCGAGGCTCACGTGGGATGAGTTGAAGGTCGTGACGATCACCTCGTGCACCAGATCGATGGAGCGAAGCAGGTCGACCTCCGAGCGGATCGTCGATGCTGGGATCGCCCCGTTGGTCAGCGTGTTGAGGCTCGCATTGTCGAGGGGCTCATTTTCGACTTGCCAGGCCCGGAGCAATGGCAGCGACGCGTAACGGCGATAGGTCGTCTCCAGGTAGGTGCGGTAGCTTGCGGTCTTCAGCAACTTGTCGAGGGTGTGGACGTTGGTCGTGTTCAGCCAATCGGGCAGGTGGACCTCCGGAAAGACGAGGTTGCGCGCGCCGACGACCAGCACGACCTGCGTATGGCGCGAACCCTTGGTGCTGTTGTGCGCCTCGATAGTCTCGATCAACTGGTCGATCTCGCTGTAGTCGAGCGAGGTCGGCGTCGGTGCGACCGTGCTCCAGTAGATCGGCAGTCGAACCAGGTCCGGCTGAAGCGTCGAGAGCAGCGTCGTCAGCGCCTGGACGGGATCAACCCCGGGAGGGACGGCGGCGGGGCTAAACGAGAAGCCAACCAGCGCGGGGTTCAATGGCAGCGGGGCCGGGTCGACGGTCACGGTTGGGAACGCGGCGGCCGGCACGATCACCGAGGCCAGGGCCGACGCGATGACCGCCGCCAGCCGCTTCAGCACCACGGCCAGCATGTCGCAGCGAGATGAGAACACGCTGAGGATGCGCTCGGATTTGCCCCCTCAGCTGCCGCCGACGTCGCGCTCCCGAAAGATCAGCAGGCTGCTGATCGTGAAGATGGCCAGGTAGAGCAGCAACGTAACCACCCCGCGCCCGGCACCGACAAGTGCCGTGCCCGTGGAGTCCCGGAAGGTTGCTGGGAAGCTGGCGTTGATGGCGTTGCTGTTGACGCCGGGCAGGAATTTGAGCACCTCCTTCACGATCGGTGTGGTGCGAAACAGGCTGCCGAGGAGTGCCTCCACAACGAAGAGATAGACCAGCCCACCGCCAATCGCTGCCGCGGCGCTGCGAAAGGCGACCCCAACGAGCGCCCCGAGCAAGCTCCAGACCGTGAGTTCGAGGACGAGCGCGCCAAACGCTTTCAGCGTCACCTCCCACGATGGCCAGGTGCTGGAGCTGTTGTCGACGGTGACCACGACGTAGGACGAAAGGGCCGTGATCGCGAGCAGCGCCAGGCTGACCAGCACGGTCGAGATCCCGATTCCCAGCAGCTTGCCACCAAGCACGGCCGACCTGGTCGGCTTTTGGATCAGGATCGTTTGCACCGTGAGCCAGCCGTACTCGCTGGCGGTGCTCAATGCACCGAAGATCAGCATGATCGCGGCTCCGATGCTTTCAGCCGCGTTGAGAACGGTTGGCACGTAGTTTTCCGGGAAGAGACGCCGTTTCAGGACGCTCGCCGGTACGGGCCCCTGAATGCTGTGTGGGCTCAGCCTGACCACCAGGTAAAACGTCAGGTAGGAAAGCAGGACGATCCAGGCAAGCAGAATGGCCAACAGGATCCAGTTCGCCCAACGCTTGCGAATCTTCAGGTTCTCGGCGCGCAGGCTCGCGATCATTTTTTTGCTTCGGCCTGTTGGGCCGCGCCAGCCTGGGGGCTTTCGGTCAGTTCCAGGAACACGGCCTCCAGCGACTGCTCGGAGACACGAAGTTCGCTCACGTCGACGCCGTCGGCAACCAGCCGCCGGTTGAGCGACGCGGCCTGCGACGGATCGACGGACAGGACGAACGCATCCTGCACGAGCTTCACCTGGTCCGGTTTGAGGAGCGACTCGAGCAGGCGGCGCGCCTGGTCCAGTGGCGTGGCCCGAATCAGGAGCGTGCGTCCACCGCTGCGGGCGCGCAACTCGTCGACGGTTCCCTCCGCGACCAGCTGCCCTTTGGCGATCACGCCCACACGATCGCAGGTGAGCTCGACCTCATTGAGAAGGTGGCTGGAGAGCAGCACCGTCCGGCCCTCGCGGCGGAGATCCGCGATCAGCGCCCGCATCTCGACGGTTCCTTGCGGATCGAGCCCGCTGGTCGGCTCATCGAGGATGAGCAGATCCGGGTCCTTCAACAGGGCGGCCGCGACGCCGAGGCGCTGCTTCATCCCGGTCGAATAGGTTCGGAACTTGTACCGAGCCCGATCGGTCAGGTCGACCTGCTTCAGCACCGGGTCGATCCGCGATGGGTTGACACTCGCGTAGCGCGCCACGACCCGCAGGTTGTCGCGCCCGGAAAGGTAGGGGTAAAACGCGGGAGTCTCGACCATGGCGCCCATCCGAGCCAGGCTCGAGGGACTGCCCGGAGCGGCGCCCGCCACGATGGCCGTGCCCGAGGTTGGATGCAGCAGCCCCGACAGCATGCGTAACGTCGTCGTCTTCCCGGCACCGTTTGGTCCGAGAAACCCGTAGACCTCGCCGGTTTTGACCAACAGGGTGAGGTCGTTGACGGCCATCACGCCGGTCGAATACCGCTTGCTAAGGCCGTGGGTTTCCACGGCGAGCGTCTGCGCCATCGGCTGCCTCCTCGGCAGCCATCTTAGCTCCCAAGTCGATTCGTCAGCCGTTCGAGTTCATACTCAATCCGTGCGTGGTCACGCCAACGGCGGTTCGCGTTGGAGGCTATCCGACCTGGCATGGGCACTCCCGCGCCTCAGCCGTGCCGGGAACGGTCATGCGGTCGGCGTCCTCAGCGTGTGGATCGGATGGAATCACGTCCTGGAATGGGTCTGGCGACCGCGGTCCGTCCGTCCGGGCGGCATCTTGCGCTACCGGCTCGCCCACCACTGGGGCCGCGGCCTCACGTTGAAGGATGGGACGCGGGTCGCGTTTGGTGATCGAGTCATCGAGCTGCATTTCGACAACGAAACCCTCTACCGGATGGCCGGCACACCCGAATGGAATCCGTGGGAGGTCGTCGAACGGATCGACGCCGACCTCGCCGGGCTGGCGGAACGAGTATCGGCGGGCGGGTTCGCGCAGGTGCGCGCCCTGCACGGGGTCACGCTCTTCGCCTCACCTGGCCCGCGCCTCGGCTTCGAGCTGCATCGGGTGCCGCATAACTCGGCCTGGTCGCTGCAGCGCTTCTATCTGATCTCGCTCCTGCCGATCTATCACCGTGACGGCTGGCGTGAGTTCGACCGCATGCGGCGCGACCGATGGCCGGCCGAGCTCTGGATGAGCGTGAACCAGCTCGTGGGCCGTCGCAGGGTCAGGGGGGTGGCGGCCGCGTCGTGACGAGGCTGTCGATCGGCGAGCAGGTGACGCTGAGCCTGCTGTGGTTCTCGCTCAACTTCGAGACGGCGGCACTCCTGCCGGTGGTCATCCCGACCCAGCTCTTGCTGTTCATCGCGCCCGGAGGCGTCGGCACCGTCCAGCAAGCACTTGCGCTGGGATGGCTATCCGCGATCGGGGCATTGCTCGCCCTTCTGATCCAGCCGTTGACCGGGCTGGTCTCCGACCGGAACACGTCGCGATTTGGACGCAGGCGCCCATACATCCTGCTCGCCGCCGTCATCTATCTCGCGGGGTTGCTGGCCTTGGCCGCGGCGCCGGGATTCGCGGTCTTCGTGATCGGCTTCGTGCTGGCCCAAATCGCGGCGAATGTCGGGACGGCTGCGTACCAGGGACTGCTGCCTGACCGCGTCCCGGCGGGTCAGCGCGGCACCGCTTCTGGATACCTGGGCATGATGACGATCCTGGGAAATGTCGGGAGCCTCGTCGCCGCGGCGGTGCTGCTGGGGAACGTCACCACCGGACCCGGCCTGGCGGCGGCGGTGCGATCGGGAGCGACGCGTTATTACGCGCTCGGCATCGTGGTGCTCGTCGTCGGTGTCCTGGTCACGGTGGTCGGCATCCGGGAAAAATCCATCGGCCATGTCCCCGCCGCCGTCGCGAAGGAGGCCAGGACGGCGCCCTCGTCCAACTTTCTCGAGACGTGGCTGGCCCCGATGCGCCACGACAACTTCCGCTGGGTCTTCTTGACGCGGGCCTCCGTCATGCTCGGGCTGACCGTTTTCTTGACCTATATCGAGTACTACTTCGCCAACGTTGCCCACGTGACAAATTTCGTCCAATCGACGGCAGCGGTGGCGCTGCTGGCATTGGGCGGCGCGGTGGTCGGCGCGCTGACCCTCGGCATGGCATCGGACCGGATTGGCCGCATCAGGATCGTCGCGGCCGCCACCGGCCTGATGGCACTGGCCGCCCTCGCCTTCGTGGTCGCCCCGCATATCCCGTTGTGGCCACTCGGGCTCGTGTTCGGCGCCGGCTACGGCGCCTATACGAGTGTCGACTGGGCGCTGGCGGTCGACAGCCTTCCGGCGCTGGGCGCGGCGGGGAAAGACCTCGGTGTCTGGAGTATTGCCAGCAACTTGCCGGCCGTCCTCGCTCCGCTGGTCGGCGGCCTGGTCATTGGCGGCGCCACGGTAGTCGGGCTCAGCACCGAAGCCGCCTACCGGTCGGTCTTCGCCCTCGCCGCCGGCTTTCTCGCGCTGGGTGCACTCTTTGTCTTCAAGGTGCAGGAAGCTCAGCCACACCGCTTGTCTACTGCAATCAACTGATAGCGCCTGAGGTGGCTTTCGCGATATGGTGAAGTCACCGTTTACCGCCTTCAAAGCTGGAGGATTGCACGTGAGACTAGCGCTACTCCGTCGAATGCGTCCCATGGTGGCGGCCTTCGCCACGATCGGTGCTCTGTTGATCGGCTCGATATCGGGTTCTGCCGGAGGTCCTCTACCGCACGTCGTCAACGGAAAGCACATCCTGTGGAGTGTTGGCGCGCCGACCAACGTCTCCGCGAACAACCTGATCTACCACGGCGGGCTAGTGGAAACCACGCCGGCGGTCTACAACGTCTTTTGGGGCCCGGCCTGGCAGAACGGCTTCTCGTTTAGCGCCGGTGGATTTACCTATACCAACACCACGGTCGAGAACTACCTGGGCGGCTTCTTCGGCAACGTCGGCGGCAGCGCCTTTGCCGGGATCCAGACCCAGTATTGCCAGGGCATCCTGCCAGGATTTTCCTGCGCGGGCGACCCGAGCGCGCAGTTCATCACCAACCCGACCGGCCAGCTGAAGGGCACGTGGGTCGATCCAAGCCCCGTCCCGGCCGACATCACGACCACGGGGCTGGTGTCCAACCTGACCACCGACCCGCTCGAGGCCGAAGCCATCAAGGCCTCGCAATACTTCGGTTACGACGTCAACGCCACCATCAATATCTTCACCGAGCCCGGCCACACGGCAACGCTCTATGGCACGGTCTACTGCGCGTATCACTCCGAGACCAGCCACACGACGGGCCATGGCGTTCGCTATGCCTTCGTTCCGTACGTCCCCGAGCAGGGCGCGGGATGCGGTCAGAACATGGTGAACGCGACCAACGACGCGTTCGGCCACGGCTATCTCGACGGCTACAGCATCGTCGCCGGTCATGAGTACGCGGAGGCGGTCACCGATCCCGGCAACCAGAGCGGCATCCAGGACGGTTGGAATGACGCCACCACCAGCGAGAACGGCGACAAGTGCGCGTGGACCAACCTGCAAAACATCACGCTCGCCGGTCAAGCGTATGCGGCGCAGCCGATGTGGAGCAATGAAGCCAACGCCGGCGCGGGAGGCTGCGTCTACACCCGCTAATTTTGCTAGCGTTCGTCCGCGATGACTCGCGACTTCGGGCTCATCCTTGCCGCCCGGCTGTTACGGGCGTTCGGATTTGGCATGGCGGCCGTGCTTGTCGGCCTCCATCTCGAGCGCCACGGCCTGACGGCCAGTGTCATTGGCCTCGTCCTCAGCATCGGGTTGCTGAGCGCGGCGATCGCCGGCGTCATCGCGGCCACCCTTTCGGCACACATCGGCCGTCGCAACACGCTCGCGCTGGCGGGTTTGCTGATGGCATTTACGGGGATCGACCTGTCGCTCGCGAACTCGCCGCTCCTGCTCAGCCTCGCCGCGGTCACCGGCATGCTGGGCGCCGCGAGCGTCGACCTCGGGCCCTTCGCTTCGATCGAGCAAGCCGCACTCGCTGAATCCGTCGAACCGCGCCGGCGCAACATCGCCTTCGCGCGCTATTCGCTGACGGGCGGGCTCGCCGCCGCCGCGGGTGCCTTGCTCGCGGCAACGGCCACCGATCTCAATCGCGACCGCGTGCTCTTTGCCATCTACGCCGCAATCGGCATCCTCACTGCCGTTCTCGCGCTCTCCCTCTCCCCTCGCGCCGAGGCGCCGGTTCGGGCGGCTGCCCTTTCCGCGGCGCAGATCCGCGCCCTGGCGCCGCTGTCGGCGCTCTTCGCCATCGACGCGCTCGGAGGCGGGCTCGTCGTCAATGCCGTCATCGCCTATTGGCTGCACGTCAGGTTTGGCGCGCCGGCCAACGTGCTCGGCCCCGCCTTCGCCGCGATCGCGGTGATGCAGGCGATCTCTTACGAGGTGTCCGGGCGCCTCGCCAACCGCATCGGCCTGATCCGCACCATGGTGTTCACTCACATCCCGAGCAACATCCTGCTGCTGCTGGTCCCGTTCAGTCCGTCACTCCCCTGGGCAATCGGCCTGCTGCTAGCGCGGTTCAGCCTGTCGCAGATGGACGTTCCAGCCCGCCAGGCGTACGTCGTGTCGATCGTGCCGCCCGCCGAGCGTGCCGGCGCCGTCGCGTTCACAGGGCTCGTCCGTGGGCTCGGCCAGTCCGCCGGGCCCTTGTTCTCGGGTGCGGCCATCCAGGGTGCGTTGCTGGGGCTCCCGTTTTTCGTTGCCGGCGGCCTCAAGCTGGTCTACGACCTCAGTCTCTACGTCGCCTTTCGATCTCGGCCGGCGGAGCACGAAATTAATAACCCCTCCCTTTCTGGGGGAGGGTAGGGTGGGGGCTGCATCAGGTGATCCCGATGCCGTTCTCAGGTCACGGGCGAGCTATAGGTGGGCATGTATATAGGTATGAAAACCATGGAGCGACCGGTCCAGTCCGCGGCGCGCAACATTACGATCCGACGCCTGCCAGCCAGCGGTAATACCGCGCTCGCCGCCTCGGCGTTGATCCAGGCCGCCCTCGGCATCGAGTTCACGCTATCCGGTCTCAACAAGCTCGCCGATCCCAACTTCGTTCGCAACTTCAAGGCGTTCGTTGACGCCAGCCCCGGGACGCAGAACGGCCTGCTCGCCGGACTGATCCACGCGCTCGTCCAGCCGAACATCGCGTTCTTCGCCGGATTGACCAAGTACACCGAACTCGCCCTGGGCATCGTGCTGCTGCTCGGGGCGCTTGAAGTCGGACGTCGCCGCTTTTCAGGGAAACTCGGCATCGAGCATGGCTACGAGGCGCCGGTCGCGCTGGTCGCGGCGCTCGCCGGCCTGGCCGCCGCCGGGCTGTCCCTCACCATCGCACTCTTGATGGGCGAGTCGCTGCCGACGATCACCCCGGGCCGCGCCCTCACCACGGCGATCCCGGTCGAACTCCTGCTCGTCCCGCTGGGCATCGCGGTCGCCTGGATGGAAGCCGGCCGCTTCCGGGTACTGCACCGGACGCACTAGCCGCTATCCTCGATGCGCCATGAGTAAAGGGCGCGTCGAGGCGTTTAGCGACGGCGTTTTCGCTGTGGCGGCCACGCTCCTGATCTTCAACATCCAGCTCGACAAAACTGCGCCGGGTGGGTTGCTTGCCGCGTTGCTGGCAGCCTGGCCGAAATATGCGGCCTATGTGGCCAGCTTTCTCACGATCGGCGTGATGTGGATCAACCACCACAGCCTCTTCGAGCGCATCACACGGATAAACCGCGCGCTGATGTTCCTGAATTTGCTGCTCCTGATGGCGATCGTGTTTCTCCCATTTCCAACGGCCGTGCTCGGGAGCAACATCCTGCTCGCGCGACGCCAATACGGCTGCCAGCCTGTATGGGCTCAACGCGGCCGTGATCGCGGTCTTTTTCAGCGCTGTCTGGACATACGCGCTGACGCACCCCGATCTGTTGGCCCCGAACGTCGACCGCCAGGCGGCGATGCGTAGCTGGCCCCGCTTTACGGTGGGCCTGGTCGGCTACCTCGCGTGCATCCCGCTCGGCCAGGTCAGTCCCATTGCCGTCGTCATCGTTTGCGCCGCTCTCGGCGTCTACTATTTATACGAGCGGCTGCCCGAAACCAGGCGCCAGCCAGCCGGCGTTCGCCCGCAACCCTGACGTGAGCCACGCTACGCCCGACGCGGCGACGCGCTGGAAGGCTGCGCTCGGGTCGTGGGCGATTCCCGATTCGATCCTCGCGCAGGCCCACGAGGATCCCTGGGCTCTCCCGGTGGCGCTGTTCGAAAGCAAGCAGTCCGACATCTCGCTATCGCATCGTCGTGCCCTCGAGTCACTGACGGGAGGAGGCGATCTGCTCGACGTGGGAGCCGGCCTTTGTGCCATGTCACTGCCACTACGGCCTCCGGCACAACGGATTATCGCCGTCGACAACGCGCCCGCCATGCTCGAGAACAGCCCGGCGGACGTCACCATCCTTGGTCGTTGGCCTGACGTCGCAGCTCAGGCGGGACGCGCCACCGTGGTCGTCTGCGGCCACGTCCTCTACAACGTCGCCGATCTCGTGCCGTTCGTCATTGCGCTCAACGACGCCGCAGAGCGGCGCGTGGTGGTCGAAATCACGCGCTCGCATCCGCGGAATCGGTTGCTGGAACGGAAGCTGTGGCAGCATTTCTGGAACCTCGAGCGTCCGCAGGGACCGACCTGGGAGGATGCGGTCGCCGTGATACGCGCGGCCGGCATCGAGCCGAATGTCGAGCTGTGGGAATCGAAGCAACGCGGCGGCTTTCAGAGCCTTGACGAACTGGTCTCCTGGATGCGGCGAACGGTGTGCCTCGACCCCAGCCGGGATGATGAAGTCCGCGCCATCGTCCTCCAGCATGTCGCCGAACGCGACGGACTCTGGCGATTGTCGCCAGAGCCGCGCGCGCTGACGACTCTCTGGTGGGACGTTACTCGTTAGGCTTTTTTCGCCGGGACAAACCGCTTCACGAAGGCCAGCGCCTTATCGGCGACCTCGCGCCAGCCGTGGTCGATGACGAGCGCATGGCCACGATCGGGCATCTCGACGATCTCGGTCACCGCCTCGTTGTGCAGCTGCTGCTGATAGGAGGCGTTTGCGATCGATGGCGGAACCGTGTGGTCCTTTTCGCCGGAAATGATCAAGAGCGGTCCGCGGTCAGGGTTCCTGGTGTCGACCTTTGCCTCGGTCCACGGGTTGAGGTTGGCGGCCGCCGCCTGAAAGAGCGGGACACCGGACGTCGGTACCGAGAAGGTGTCGTACAGCTCCCTGGCCTCATCCTCGCTGACCGCGTTGGCGAAGGCGTAGCGGAACTGGTCGTAGGTGAGCGGAATCGCGCGGTTGCGGTTGAGCGGGTTGCCCAGCACCGGCGATGCGGACTTCAAGGCCGATAGTGGGAGTGGCAACACGCCGCGGAATGGCGCCGGGTCGATAGCAACCGATACGGCCGCAAGGCCACGACCCGCGATGATCTGCGCCAGCAGACCGCCGAAAGAATGTCCGATCACGACCGGCTTTGTTTTGAGCTGCCCGATGACGTCGGCGTAGTGATCGGCCACCTGCGCAATCGTCTTATGCGCAAAGACCTCGGGGTGGGCTTTCGCTTCCTCCACCGTCGGCGGATCATCCGGCCATCCTGGCGTCAGCGGCGCGTAGCCGGCCTCTTCGAAGACGGCGGCCCAGCGGTCCCAGCTGCTTGGCAGCAGCCAGAGACCGTGAATGAAAACGACAGGCGTACGCCCGCTCGCGTTCGCCTGGTCGACCTGGCCCGCCGTAATGCGGGAAACGGTATCGATCATCGGTACCCTCCTCTCTTCTACGACCGGCGGATTGCTTGGGACAACCCTACACGTCCGTCGTCGGAGTTGCAGCGGGCTACGGCGTCTTGGCCGGCCGGAACTGCATGATGACGATGCCCGAGCTGAACCGCTTGGTCTCAGCGAGATCCAGGACCCTCCTGGTGTTGCTCTCGGTGAAGAGACGTTTGCCCTGACCAAGCACGACCGGGTGCACCATGAATCGGTAGAGATCGATCAGGTTCTCCTGCATCAGCGCATTGAAGAGCTGGCCGCTGCCGGAGAGCAGGAGGTCATGGCCGGGCTCTCGCTTGAGCCGGCGAATCTCCTCCGCCAGGTCGCCCTTGACCAACTTCGAACCCGGCCATTCCACCTTGCCCAGCGTCGAGGACACGACGTACTTGGTCATGGTGTTCATCTTTTCGCCGAACTCGCCGGTGCCCTTCATATTCGGCCAGGCGGCCGAGAACCCTTCGTACGTT
>Ga0307478_10000562_pt1 | contig 37477 bp, 39 predicted proteins | sample atmos_gasesECM4C_2_FD_203713 | JGI IMG/M metagenome (GOLD analysis project Ga0307478, IMG submission 203713) | Hardwood forest soil microbial communities from Morgan-Monroe State Forest, Indiana, United States - atmos_gasesECM4C_05 | ecosystem: Environmental > Terrestrial > Soil > Temperate...
CCCTCGGGTCCGGTTATGGCCGCAAGCCTCCGCTCGGTTCTGCCTAGGACGTACGGAACGGCTCCATCTCTGGTCCCTAATTTTAGAATATCAATTCGCATAGGGAAAAAGGGACAGTTTTGCTGGAAATATATTTGCCGCGAGCTGAGAGAGTTGCGCGGAAATTGGCGAGTTTGGGGGCTTGACAGCGAGTGGTCCGCGGTCAGTGGCCGGTGGTCAGCGGGCAGTTTTCGGTTCTCAGCGGGAAGGGAGAGGCGACGGGTGGCGGGCGACAGGGAGGGAAAATCCCCGCCCTCACGCCGCACAGAACGCGACGTTAGAACCGGGCACCCGCCTCTAGTCAGTTGGCAGTTCTCCCTTCTTGGTTCCCGGCGCCTAACGAGGAGTGCGACTTGCACGGTCCTCCTGTCTCGCTGCGCGAGGTCGGGATGACAAAAAAGCGAACGATGCTGCCGACAAAAAAAGAAAGATCCTGGTGACGAGAAAAAAGGGATGATGCTGTGACTAAAAGGGGGGCCGATGTTGTGCCTCAGAAAACGATGTTGCGGCCCAGAAAAATGATGCTGTGACTACGACAGGGTTCGCCGCGCCTTTCTGGATTTCAGGGCGATGGCGGTGACTCGGGCGTTATCGATCTCGATGATTTCGGCTTGGCGGCGCGGGCGACGGTTGTGCTGCGCGCGGTAGAGACGCTGGATGCGGGCGACCGCGCGGTCGACGATTTGTGCGAGGTCGTCGCCGTAATCGGCGGCGCGGTCCTGCCTGAGGCGCTTCCTGGCCTTCTCGGCACAGAACCAGGTGGGTTCGCGGTTGTCTTCCTCGGGCCGCGCGAGGCGGGAAACTTCGCAGAGGTGGGCGTTGATGACGATTTCTACGTCGCGGGCGTGGCGGCGATTGCCGGACTTGACGCGCACGTAGCGGGCGAAGGGGGCTTCTTCGATGCGTCCATGAACGCCAGCTTCCTCGAAAGCTTCGAGCGCGGCAGCTTGTGCGTGGGTCAGGCCAGATTCGACGCTGCCCTTGGGAAACGTCCAGCGGCCACCGCGGGTGCGCACCAGCAGAAATTCGATGCCGTGCTTGCCGAGCCGGTAGCAGATGGCGGCGACCTGCTCCGATCCGCGCAACTGGCGCAGGTGTTCGAGGCGAACGAAGGTCGATGGCGGCTTGAGCGAGCGGCGTGTCTCGATGCCGAAGCGAGAGTCTCCGAGGTTCATGAGGTCAGGGTGCCCGAGCACGCGGGCGTCTGGCTAGAACCCAGCTTGGTTCGGGCTGTGGATGGTGGAGGGGCGGGCGTTCCCGTCCGCCGGACCGGCCCACGCCGCCGACGGAAAAGAGCATCGGCCTCGACGGGCGAGGACCCTTCGGCTTCGCTCAGGGCAGGCTACCGTCGCTCCACTGACAAAGTTTGCTCGATGGGGCGAGGCTCCTTCGGCTTTGCTCAGGGCAGGTTCATTCGGTTCGCCCCAGCGCGCGGGCTGCCGATTCCGCCGACAGAACAGGGTATGAGCGTCGACGGGCGAGGACGCCCGTCGCTCCACCGACGAAGTTTGCTCGATGAGGCGAGGCTCCTTCGGCTGCGCTCAAGGCAGGTTCATTCGGTTCGCCCCAGCGCGCGGGCTGCCCACTCCGCCGACAGAAGAGGGTATGAGCGTCGACGGGCGAGGACCCTTCGGCTTCGCTCAGGGCAGGCTGCCCGTCGCTCCACTGACAAGGTTTGTTCGATGGAACGGGGGATGCTCGTGTCTCCGACGCGGCGCGGACACTGCCTTGCCCCGGATGCTGGAATCTGGCTGCGTACTTGCGCCTGGTTGGGTGGGCACGCCAGAATTTATCAAGGAAATCCAAACCGAGGAACGATCTTGGAGAATCTCTACTGCCTTCGCTGCAACCGGGAGCTGGAGCCCGGGCAGAAATCGGTGGCGATCTATATGTTCGCGCAGACGGCGGGGATCAAGCCGCGATTGAAGTCGGCTTCGCAGCGTATTTGTTTCTGCCCGCAATGCTCGGTGTCGCTGGCGATGGGCCCGCCGCCCGAGGGCGCGCTGAACATTGCGGCCTGGCAGATGATCCGCGACCTGGTGGGAAGCGATCCGGCGCTGAACCAGGCGGCATGGGATTCGCTGCGCGGGATCATCGGCCTGCTGCCGGCGACGGGCACCGACGGCGGAGAGCGGCCAACACGCGCCGGGTATTTTGAGTTCTAGTGGGAGGTGTGGTGGCCTGGGTTCCGGTCAATCAGTGCAATTGCCTAGTTTCGACAATGATCCGTTTGACACTCTGGAAACATGATCCTAAGGTTCCATTGTGAACCACGAATCTAGCCGCTCTGCGGCCCTCAAAGCGACTTCGCTCATTACCATCGCAGTCTGCGTCTTACTCTCCGGCTGTGGTCCGAAGGCGATTTGGTCCGCAGAAGCCCGGTCTCCAGACGGTCGTTGGGTTGCGAGTGCTCGGACTGACCAGTACAGCGGACCGGGGAACGCCGGTCTCTACACCACGGTCGAACTGCGGCGGACCAGCGGCCAGAAGAGTCCCATGGAAATCTTGTTGTTGGATTACCAAGCCGCGTACCCGTCCCAGGCAAATGTGAAGATGATCTGGTTAACTCCATCGCATCTGGAGATGGCGTACACCACACACGCAGATATCGACTTCCAAGCCGTCAAGTGCGCCGGAATCGATATCTCCGTGCGAGAGCTTCCAAGTGGCTCCAGCGACAATCCTGCTCCATAGCTCATAGCTGTCGATAAATCGCGATAGCACTCACAATCCGCCCGCGAACCCTTCACTTCGAAACCACGGAAAATTTGGTGAACGAGCGACAATCGGCGAAAATCGCAAGTTCAATCGAAAGCTTACGGATCGAGCATGATGATAGAAATCGGGCAGGTGGAGGCCATCTTCCGGTATCCGGTGAAGTCCATGGGAGGCGAACGACTTGAGGCCGCCAACCTGGGCTGGCATGGCCTGGAGGGCGACCGGCGGCTGGCGTTGCGGCGCATCGAGGATCGCAGCGGATTTCCGTGGTTAACGGCGACCAAGCTTCCGGAGTTGTTGCTGTTTCGTCCACAACGCCGTGAAGACGGCGATCAGGGAAACATTCCTACGCATATTCGCATGCCGGATGGGAGAGGGACGCCTGTGTTTGGGCAAGAGCTGGCCGCGGAGGTCGGACGCCGGTACGGCGCTCCCGTGGAGATGATGCAGTTGAGACATGGCGTCTTCGATGATGCAAGTATCTCGGTGATCGCGGCCGATACGGGTGCGCGAGATCGGACGCCTCGCGGGGATGAGCTTGGACGTGCGACGATTTCGCCCGAACGTCGTGGTTGATTTGCGGCAACCGGTTGCCTTCCAGGAGGACGAATGGCTGGGCGGTACGCTCTCCTTCGGCGAGGGAAGCGACGCGCCCGCCATCACCGTCACGATGCGAGACGTGCGCTGCTCAATGGTGAATCTTGACCCCGACTCGGCACGGCCAGCGCCAGAAGTACTGAAGGCGATCGTCCGAGTGAACCAGAACAATGCGGGAATTTATGGCACGGTCACTCGCATCGGGCGAGTGTCGGCCGGGCAGACCATGTTCCTCCACGCGGCCACCGAGAGAAGGGAACGCGGGTGATCGAACCTAATATCCGATAGGTATACCACCCGGCGTTGGGTAGGGCGACTCGGGTTACTTCAGGCCTTCGACCAGGTACAGGTCTGACAAGGTTCTGACGTAGCTATAGACATAGCTTTTAGCGTCGGCGGACAACAGGACGCGGCCGATGGTGTCGATGCCGGCGGCGTCGGCGGGTTCGAGGGATTTCCAGAGAGTGCGTTTTCCGGTGGCGAGATCGACGCGAAAGACCTGGGCCGGCACTTGTCCGCGCTGAATCACGTAGAGGGATTGGCTGTCGGCAGACCATCCGGTCGCGGTTTCCCCGGGGAGAGCACCGGGGACGGGCTTCGCCTCTCCGCCGGCAACGGGAAACAGATAGATCTTGCGATCGGGACCGAAGGCGGCCACGAATTCGCCGTTGGGCGATAGAACGACGGAGGACCCGACGCCTTCCACGCTGAAGGCGCGGGCGTGGCCGTCGTCGAGAGACTCAGCGTAGAGACGAAGACCGTGACCGGGCTCGGCTCCATCGAACACGATTTGTTTGCCGTCGGGCAAGAACGCGGCGGCTGAGTGATTCAGGCCATCGCTCTTGAGTTGCTTCATCTCGCCAACGCCCGTGGGATACAGCACCAGCGGAGCGGGGGTTACGTTCAAGCGGGCCAGCGCCCACTTGCCATCGGGGGAGAGCGAAAGGCCGCTGCCTTCTCCCAGGCGGATGGCCGGGGATCCATCGATGTTCCGCAGGTACACAGCGTACTTGGGTCCGCCGCCTTCGCCCGCCTCCTGGAACAGCACCTCTTTGCCGTCGTCCGATAAGCCGCCCGGGACGGACCAGTCGAGCCACGAGAGATCTTTTTCTTTCGGATCGCCGGGCGCGAGGCCAATCATTCCGGCGCGATCGTTGCCGCGGGTCAGCAGAACGTTGCCGTCCTTGCTTACGTCGTGGATGGTGAGTTCGCCGGGGACGCGGGCGAGAGTGCGCACCTTGCCAGACAAGGTCGTGGCATACAGCGAGCGATCGCCACCGGTACGCGTGGCGGTGAACCAGATCTCGGCGCCATCGGGGGACCAGGCCAATCCCTGAACGCTGTCCCAACCATCGGACAACATGGTTTTCTTGCCAACCAGGTCGACGATATTGACGGAGCCGCCATCGTCGCGCGGCTGGGGATGATCGATGAAGGCGATCATGCTGCCGTCGGGCCGGATGCGTGGATTTCCCAGCCATCCGTCGGCGGTGTAGAGCGCCTTGCCCACCGGATACTCGAGCCGTTTCCTGCCATCCACTTCGTGCACGACGGCGAGGGAGGCGCCATCGGGAGACCAGTCGGCCCACTCGACGTTGTCGAGGATTTCGCGGGGCGCTCCACCGACCAGCGGCACGCGCGCCAGAGTGCCGGAGTAGAGGAACGCATCCTGCGTGCGGCTGTTCAGTGCGAGGGCCAACTCGCCGGTCGAGGACACGGCCAGTACATTCGCACCCCGGGGTTCCATTTCCTGCGACTGCGGACTCTCGGGGCGCGTGGTGTAGAGGTTGATGGGGCGGCCTTCCCAGGCGGCGCTGTAGATCACGGTTTTTCCATCGGGAGCGAACCGCGCCGATTCCACGACGCCGCGGCGGAAGGTCAGAGGGTGGTAGGCGGGGAATGCGACTTGCACAGGGCCTTTGAACAGAAAGGCGCCAGCGGCCAAACCGGCCAGTAATGCGAGAGCAGCGGCGATGGCGGCAATGGTGAATGCGCTGCGGCGTGGAACTGTGGAGGTGCGGGCGGGTGCCGACGTTTCGCTCACGATGGGGACGGTCGTGGAGCTTCCGGCGCGAATGCGGGAACTATCAAGGCTGCGCTTGATGCGCTTGAGATCGCCGCGGAGTTCGGCGGCGGTCTGATAACGCATGTCGGGTTCCTTTTCGAGCGACTTGGTGATCAGTTCGTCGAGCCTGGGAGGAATCGCGGGGTTGAGGCTCGACACAGGCGCGGGCATGCGATTCAGGATGGCTTCGAAGATCACTCCATTGCTGGCGCCGGAAAATGCCATCTGCCCGGTGGCCATCTCGTACATGACCGAGCCGAAGGCAAACAGGTCGGTACGGGCATCGAGTTCATCGGCGCGCACCTGCTCGGGGGACATGTAAGCAACCGTGCCGATGGTCGAGCCGGGACTGGTCATGGCGGCGTTGGGGGCTTCGGCGGTGGCGGTGTGCTCGGTGTTCTGGGCGAGCTTGGCGAGGCCGAAGTCGAGCAGCTTGGCCTGGCCGCGCCTGGTCACGAAGATGTTGGCGGGCTTGATGTCGCGATGAATGATGCCCTTGCTGTGCGCGGCATCCAGGGCGTCGGCGATCTCGATGCTGAGCGCGAGCAGCGTCTCGGTATCAAGCGGACGGCCGCCGATGCGGTGCTTCAACGTCTGGCCATCGAGGAACTCCATGGCGATGAAGGCCTGACCGTTGAATTCGTCGATTTCGTAGATGGTGCAGATGTTGGGGTGATTCAGGGCGGAGGCGGATTGGGCTTCGCGCTGGAAGCGGCCGAGGGCCTGGGGATCCCTGGCCACCTCATCGGGCAGGAACTTCAGGGCAACGAAGCGTTTCAGCTTGGTGTCTTCGGCCTTGTAAACAACACCCATCCCGCCACCACCCAGCTTTTCAAGAATGCGGTAGTGCGAGATCGTCTGGCCGATCATGGGCACGGGAATAGTAGTTGGAGGGAATTGGCAAGTCAATGAATCGAACGTGCTGGGGAAGTTGGAGGAAGTGGAGCCGCGAGGGCTTTCGCGGTTCGAACACGGCGCCGGAATCCGGTCAGCGCGAGTAGTGGCGCACCGACAGGGAGATGGGCAGGCCGACGAAGAACCAGTGCTCGATGAACTCGGCGACTTTGTAGATGAGATGTCCGTGGCTTTTGGGAACCAGCGATAGCGGCAGGACGAGGTAATGCATGAAGAGGTACACGAGCGCGCCGAAGATCATTCCAGCAAGGATGGCGTGGCTGGTCAGGAAGGGGAGCTTGCGGCTGGCCAGGTAGTAGACGGTGGCGGCTCCGATGGCGATGACGAAATGGAGAAAGATGCCGAGGATGGCAGTTCGCGTTCCTCCGTCGTAAGAGCCTGGGCCGAGGACGCCGGAAGCGATGGTTTGCGGGACGAGGATTGGCTGCTTTGGCGTGTAGACCACGATGGCGTAGAGCAGGTCGAGCACGCCGACGATCACGCCGCCGACGAAGATTGCGGGCAGAGGGCGCGGGCGTGGGGAAGCGGAAGCGTGCATGGATTTGTCATCGAATAGACGGTTGAGTTGGGGGATGGGAAGCAGTGTGGGCGCGGCGGCGAGGGCCGCTCTCATTCCTTAACCAGATCGCGCGCCGTGATACGAACCTGCAAGAGCGCGGGACGCTGGCGCTACGGCCGCGATACGGGGCAGACGGGCTGCGGTTTGCTTTTAGCCGGCTTGTCTTCCTTCGGCACGAACCAGGCTCAGGAAATCGTCGGGGTGAGCGGCGTAGAGGGTTGCGTCTTCGCGGTCGAGGGCGCCCTGGCGGACGAGGTGTTGCAGCGATTCTTCCTGCGTGATCGAGCCTTTATTTTTGGTCATGGTGATTTCTTGGTGCAGGTGCTGCAGGGCGTTCCGCCGGATGTGCTGGCGGGCGCCATAGCCGATGATCAGCAACTCGGCAACGGGAACGCGGCCACCGAGTTTGCTGGGCAAGAGCACCTGCGTCAGGACGGCGGAGAGCGCCATGGCGAGTTCCTGACGAATGGTGGGCTGGCGTTCGGGCGGGAACGAGTCGGAGATGCGGGCGATGGTGGAGGCGACGTCGGTGGTGTGCAGGGTGGAGAGGACGAGGTGTCCGGTTTCGGCGGCGGCGACTGCGATCCGCATCGTTTCGGGATCACGCATCTCGCCGACGACGAGGATATCGGGAGCTTGCCGGAGGGCGGCGCGCAAGGCGGTGGGGAAGTCGGGGGCATCGACGCCGATTTCGACTTGCTCGACCACGCTGCGCAGGTGGGTGTGCTCGTACTCGATCGGGTCTTCGATGGTGACGATGTGGCGAGCTTCGCGGCGATTGATTTCGTGCACGAGAGCGGCGACGGTGGTGGACTTTCCGGCGCCGGCGGGGCCTCCGATGAGGACGAGTCCGCGGGGCAGGCGGCTGAGAGTTTCGACAGCGGGCGGGAGGTGGAGTTCGTCGAGCGATGGAACGCGTACCGGGAGCGCGCGCACGGCGGCTGCGGCGTTTCCTTTCTCGCGGTGCAGGTTGATGCGGAAGCGGCCGACGCCGGCGACATGGTAGGAAGAGTCGGAGATGCGGTGCTCGCGGTACTGCTCCAGCGCGCGCGGGATGAGAGCGGGCAGGACGGCTTGTTCAATTTCGAGACCAGTGAGGACGGCTTGGTCGATGGCGCGGACTTCGCCTTCGAAGCGAATTGAGGCCGGGACGCCGGCGATGAGGAGCAGGTCGCTGCCTCGTTGCTCGACCAGGGCCGAGAGCCAGCCATCGAGGCGAGGGGCGCCGGAAGAGCGGGGGGCGGGGTCCGGGAATGTGGGGGAGTTTGTAGGGTCGTCCATAGGCTCCTTTTGTCAGCCGCCGCTCAAAAAGAGAAGATATCAAAAAGGATGGGGGACTTTTGGTGAGGGGCTGGGGTTTGACCCCTGTGGATTGGATTCGATCTACGCGGGCAGGAGTGCCCGCGCCACACGGCTAAATCGTTTTAATTGAAAGGGCAAGAAATCCTTGACCTCGGCTGTTTTTGCAATTACATTAGCGCGTTCCGAAGGATCACGCGGTCCCAGCGCTGTCCGTGGTGGATGTGCTCCTGCTTCGAATCCGGGCCTTAACCCAGAAAAAAGCAACTTTCAGGGTAGGTCGAGCATCTATTACGTTGACCCGTGTAATTCCATGTAAACCCATATCAATTCAGGGACTTAGTTCATTTTCTGGGGTCCATCTGTGAGCGGGATGCGCGGGTTGCGGCATCCAAGTAAAAAGGAGAAGTGACGATATGCGTTCGGATCGAGTCTTTGAGGCTTTACATACTTTGCGGAATCGTTATATGCTCTGTCAGCTTGCCTCCAAGGCCACAAGGAAGTTTCACCGGCCTAGTACCCGCATTCAAGAAACCATGAATCAGGTGTTGGACCGGATCGCTGGCGCGGAGCGGCAAGCCGTTCTGACGGAACCGGAAAATTTTGCTGAGGCGCAACGGCGGGCTGCGTAGACAGCCCCGCCTCCTGCCCCGCACGTGCAAGTCTTCCAGCCGCACCCCCCTGTAAATTTCCCGTAGGTGATCAATGACCATCGCTGAACTCAAAGAAAAGAATATTACCGAGTTGACCAAGATCGCCCGATCTCTGGATCTGCCCGGGGCCAGCGGTCTGCGCAAGCAGGATCTGATTTTCAAGATTCTGCAGGCGCAGAGCGAAAAAGAAGGCCACATTTTCGCCGAGGGCGTACTCGAGATACTGCCCGACGGCTATGGCTTTCTCCGCTCGCCGGATTACAACTACCTTCCCGGGCCGGATGACATCTATGTCTCGCCCTCACAGATCCGCAAGTTCGATCTCAAGACTGGCGACACGATCAGTGGCCAGGTGCGTCCTCCGCATGAAGGTGAAAAGTATTTTGCGCTCGTCAAGATTGAGGCGGTCAACTTCGAGTCGCCGGACGAGGCGCGCAACAAGATCCTGTTTGACAACCTGACGCCGCTGTATCCGCAGGAGCGGTTGAAACTGGAGACCACGCGCGACAACGTGAGCGCTCGCGTCATGGACCTGCTGACACCCATCGGCAAAGGGCAGCGCGGCCTGATCGTTTCGCCGCCACGCGCCGGAAAGACGATGTTGCTGCAGAACGTGGCGAACTCGATTACGACAAATCATCCGGAAGTCGTGCTGATCGTGCTGCTGATTGACGAGCGCCCGGAAGAAGTTACCGACATGCAGCGCTCGGTGAAGGGCGAAGTGATCTCGTCGACCTTCGACGAGCCCGCGGCGAGGCACGTGCAAGTCGCGGAAATGGTGATCGAGAAGGCGAAGCGCCTGGTCGAGCACAAGCGCGACGTGGTGATCCTGCTCGATTCGATCACGCGCCTGGCGCGCGCTTACAACACGATCGTTCCGCCCAGCGGTAAGGTGCTGTCGGGCGGCGTCGACTCGAATGCGCTGCAGCGCCCGAAGCGGTTCTTCGGCTCGGCGCGCAACATCGAAGAGGGCGGCTCGCTGACCATCATTGCGACCGCACTGATCGATACCGGATCGCGCATGGATGACGTGATCTTTGAAGAATTCAAAGGCACGGGCAACATGGAAATCATTCTCGACCGCAAATTGGTCGACAAGCGCACCTTCCCGGCCATCGACATCCAGCGCTCGGGCACGCGCAAGGAAGAGCTGCTGATTCCGAAGGAAGACCTGACCCGTATCTGGGTATTGCGCAAGGTGCTGAACCCGCTGAGCCCGGTGGAAGCCATGGAGTTGCTGATTGAGCGCCTGGCCAAGGCGATGACGAACAGCGAGTTCCTGGCAAAGATGAGCCAGTTGTAACTGCGAGAACCAATTTGTGTCGGAGGTGAGAGCGAGGACTGCGGTCCTCGCTTTCTGTTTGGAAGTGCAAGAACCCATCAACCACAGAGGGCACAGAGGAACACAGAGGTTTCCTCACTGGAAATTCCTGGTTTGTCGCTGTGTCCTCTGTGGTTGAGGCCCTTGACTCTATGTCGGTGATCTTCGCATCTGACCGCGCTCGCTGCGGGTTGGTTGCTTGGGAGATGTCTCGGCCTGAACTTATAATAGACTCGGTGTAATCGTTAACTCGGGGGTGTGCGTGGGTACAAAACCGATTTTGCGAGTGGTAGTGGTCGTGATGCTGATGATTGGCGGCGGTGCGTGGGTGCAAGCCCAGAATCCAAAAATGCCACCGATGCCGCAGTTGCCGCAGACGCCGGGTCAAACCTCGCCCGAGGATGAAGCCAAGTCGAAGATGGAGCGCGATATGGCCAAGAAGGCCAACCAGGAACGGGAAGCCGCGCTCAAGCGCGATACCGACAAGTTGCTGAAGCTGGCTACCGAGTTGAAAAACTATGTCGACAAGACGAACGAGAGCGTCCTTTCCCTGGAAGTGGTGAAGAAGGCGGACGAGATCGAGAAGCTGGCGCACAGCGTGAAAGAGAAGATGAAGGCGAACTAGTCCGGTCGTCAGCGGCCCCTAAAAGGGGCTTCGATCCTGGGGCGGTTTCGGTATCGCTAAAGCGATACCCTGATACGAATCCTAGATACGAATCCTACGAAGTCTGGGCTCTGCAACAAGTCAAAACATTCTATTTTTTCTCCATCTTTTTTAGACGGATTTGGGCTTATAACTATAGTTGCAACACGGTTGCAAGTGTAAGGAGCGAGTTCACATGCCGTTGCCACAAAGCGAGACTCCGGGGCGTTTGCAGGCGGAACTGATGTCGCGCGGGCTGCGCATGACCCGACAGCGGCGCACGATTTTGAGCGTGGTGGAGACTGCCAAGCAGCACCTGGATGCGAGCCAGATCCTGCGCAAGGCGCACAAACTCGATCCGCAGATTGACCGGGTCACCGTGTACCGCACACTGAATCTGCTCAAACGCCACGGTTTGGTCGACGAGCTCGACCTGATGCATCTGCAAGGGGAAAAGCACTATTACGAACGACGGCCGCAGCGGGACCACATTCACATGGCTTGCCTGCGCTGCGGCAAGATCACCGAATTCGAAAGCGACCTGTTCGACCGGCTGAAAGGGCAGATCCAGAGGGACTGCCGGTTTCATATCGTGGTGAGCCGGCTGGAGGTCGGGGGGTATTGCGGGCAGTGCCGCAGCGGGGTGTGACAACAGTCATTGGTTCTTTTTAGTTACGCGATTTCGACTCTCTCCAAGGCCTGATTGCGCTGCCACAGCAATACTTTCACCACAGAGGCACAAGAGACACAGAGCAGGACTAAATTCAGGATCGGACCAGGCTTGTTGCAACTAGTTGCAGAAATCCTGAAACAGAAAATCGACCTCGAGGATTGACCCTGAGGCAGGAAGAATCTACGATGAGGTTCGCTTAGAAAATGCAACTCCGTTGCAACTAGCTACCAGGACAATCGTTGAACAAACTCTTTCTTGCGCTGCTTCTTTTGGCTGCGGTCCCTGGCTTCGCCCAGGAAAGCCCGTATTTCGTGACCTACGATCATCACCTGGAAGAACCGGGGAACCTGGAAATCGAGACCTACACCACTTCGGGCATTCCGCGCGCGGGGCAGAATGCTTTCGTCGCGCCGTACATGGAACTGGAGTACGGAGTGACCGGGCGATGGACCTCGGAGCTTTACCTGGAGGGGCAGGGAACGGTTGGCGACAGCGCCGTGTTTACGGGCTGGCGGCTGGAGAACCGGTTCCGGCCGATGAAGCGGGAACATTTCATCAATCCGGTGCTGTACGTGGAATACGAGGACATCAACGAGGCTTCGAAGATTTTGAAGGAGATCGAGGATGGCGGTCCGGACGTGTCGTCGCGAAACTCGGAACTGCAGCCGGTCAAGGATCACGAACTGGAAGTGAAGCTGATTCTGTCGAGCACGGTGCATGACTGGAACATCGCCGGCAATTTCATCACGGCGAAGAATTTTTCGCGTGACGAGGGCTACGAGTTCGGGTATGCGTTCGGGATCGCGCGGCCACTGGCGACGCTGGCTTCGGGGAATGCGTGCCGATTCTGCCGGGAGAATTTCATCGCGGGCATCGAGATTTATGGCGGGCTGGGCAGCACGGTCGACGGATTTGGTCCGCATGACACGGCACACTACGTGGCGCCGGTGGTGTCGTGGCAGATGAGTGATAACGGATCGCTGCGTTTCTCGCCGGGAATTGCATTGACCGGGCAGGGGAGTCCGGTGCTGTTGCGTTTCGGTTACAGCTACGAAATTCGAGGATTTGGCAGTAGACTCGCACGGCTGTTTGGAGGGAAGCCGTGATCTGGCGATGGTTTTTGGCGGCTACGTTGGCGGGTGCGACAGTCGCGGTTGCCGCGCAGAATACGAGTTACGAGCAAGACCGCGGCTGGCAGGCACCGGCGGAGGCCGCGGCGCGGACGAATCCGCTGGCGCGGAAGCCCGAGGCGGCGGCGGGCGGCGAGAAGCTGTTCAAGCGGAACTGCGTGGAGTGTCACGGCGAGGATGGCAGCGGGCTGGTGAAGAAACGCGCAGCCGATTTGCAGCTTCCGCTCGTGCAACAGCAGAGTGATGGAGTGCTGTTCTGGAAGATCACCAACGGCAATACGGATCGAGGGATGCCGTCGTTCAGCCGCTTGCCGGAATTGCAGCGGTGGCAGCTGGTGTTGTATTTGAGGACGTTGAAGCCGGCAGGGAAGTAGCTAGGGCAGCGGTTAGCGCCGCTCTCATTCCTTAACCAGATCGCCGCGCCCTGATACGAATCTGCAGGGCGAGGGCAAGATGCCCTCGCTACAGCCGGCGGGACGCCGGCGCTACGGTCGTTGTCTGGCAGGCTCTAAAGGCTGCGATTTTCTGGACTTGGTGGCGCGCCCTCACCGGACCACTGCTGGCGGCTTTACCAAGGGCGTTCTTTATCATCGGAAGGTTCAGTGTAAGTCGAGCCGTCGCTGAACGTCACCGATACGGCATGAATGCGAAGTTGGGGTTTCACTGCTGTCAGGTTGTCGAATTCGGTGGTTGTGTGCCTGATTTTGGGTCCGGGATGATGCGCCCCACCGACCCGCCGCTTTTCTCCAGGCAAGAGAGATTCGTCCGGCGGGGGGCTGGTCAAATCGATCACGTAGTGGATCAGGGACGATCCCTCTCCGTGGGCGTCCTGCCAGTGGACCTCTACGACCAATTTGGTGATGATTTTGTTGGAAACGTTTGTGGCTTGCATGTGGTCGCCTTCCACCCAGCTTGCCACGGTGTCATCCGGTTTCCGGTCCGCATATAAGGTGGCCGTTCCGCTGAATGTAAGCGGAGAAGTTCGCGCACCGACGTCGGTTATGTCGAAGGTGGCTGTAGGTGCTGGCGAAGGCTGGTCGCACGCCCACAGCAGGCCTGAAATGAGCAACCAGACCGGAAGCACCAATTTGTTTTTCATGGGCAGTACGTCCCGATGCATTGACCCCAAGAAGTTATGATGAAACGGTTTCCGCGTCAAGGAAGCTACGAGTCAAGGAACACCAGTGCCGCACTTCAGCGGCTAAAACCGGTTCTCTTGCGAAGCTTCACGACGCGCCCTTCGACTCCGCTCGGGGCAGGCCGCCGGCGCCACAGTGTTGTGAGGCGCGTCGAACGGAGAAGAATCTGGTGGAGCCGGGGCTCGCTGGGCAGCCGAGGGCGGCTGCCCCTACATACGCGGTTCGCGGTGCTTGTCGGCCCAGCCGGCCCAGGGGATGAAGATCCACATGGTGAGTGCGAACCAGGCCATCGAGTGTGGGTCGGGGGGAGCGCTGGAGAGTGTGGAAGCCCATCCGAACAAGAGCAGCGCCATCAGCGTCCAGAAGGCGTATTGGCCGATGCGATCGCGGGCGCACGTGACCGTCAGGTAGAGCCATATCCCCGCGAAGAAGATCGCGACCTCGAGCACAATTTCTGGGAGCCAGTGGTTCCACAGGCCGAGCCCAACTTTCTGCCCACCTGGCCATAGAGGGAGATCAGGGCGGTGCACCAGGAAGTCGAGCACCCAGTGACTCAGTACGGCGAGGCCGACGACGCTCGCGTCAGCGAACCTGTGGCGAGCGACATAGTAAATTCCACCGACCAGCAACGACCATCCAGCTGCCGTGACTAGACTGTGCGAAATTGGATAGTCGTAGAAATCCAAAGGCGTCATGCGGGTGATCCCGGGCGCGATGCGAACGTGTTCCAGGCCGAGCAGCAGGAAGATGGGCCAGATCAGATCGAGAAATTGGGCGGCGAAGAAAAGGGTTCCGAGGGACGTACGAGGCGCTAGCTTCTTGGCGGCGAGAGCTACGCCGAAGTGGCCGATGAACATGGCTGTACGGTAACACGGCGGAGTTCAAAGCCGCGAGCCACGAGCTGAGAGCTCGAGCAAGTCTTACGATGAGTTTGAGAGCATGGAACGATGAATGCAGGAGTGCCGGTTTGCGGCGCCGACGGGCGAGGACGCCCGTCGCTCCACCGGGCCCAGAGCTCCGGGCTGAATTCAGCCGAGGGCGGCTGTCCCTACGCAAAAAAGCCATCCGGCACGGCGGCCGGATGGCAAGAATGGAAAGGGACAAATTCTAGTCGGCGGCGGCGTGGGCTGCGGCTTTTGGAGCAGGCTGCTCGGCGCCGATGCGCATGCCGTAGAACGAGCGATAGACGAACGAGACTGACACCAGGAAAAACACGAAGGCCAGCAGGTGCGTCAGGCCGGTGCCTTTCTCGGAGAGCGATACGGCCAGCTCGACGGCGAGCAGTCCGAAGAGCGTGGTGAACTTGATGACCGGGTTGAGCGCAACCGAGGATGTGTCTTTGAACGGATCGCCCACGGTGTCGCCGATGACCGTCGCCGCATGCAGTTCGGTGCCTTTCTGTTTCAGTTCGACTTCGACGATTTTTTTGGCGTTATCCCAGGCGCCGCCGGCGTTGGCCATGAAGATCGCCTGGTAGAGGCCGAAGATCGCGATCGAGATCAGGTAGCCGATGAAGAAGAACGGCTCGACGAACGCGAATGCCAGGGTTCCGAAGAACACCGCCAGAAAGATATTGAACATTCCTTTCTGCGCGTAGCGGGTGCAGATCTCGACGACTTTCTTGCTGTCGCTGACCGAGGCCTTCTCAACGCCCTCGAGGCGAATGTTCGCCTTGATGAATTCCACGGCCCGGTAAGCGCCGGTCGAGACGGCCTGCGTGGAGGCGCCGGTGAACCAGTAGATCATGGCTCCGCCGGTGATCAGGCCGAGCACGAAGGGGGCGTGCAGCAACGACAGGTTGTTGACGTTGGAAGTCAGACCGTTGGTGAGCGCCATGATGATGGAGAAGATCATGGTGGTCGCGCCCACGACGGCGGTTCCGATCAGCACGGGCTTGGCGGTGGCTTTGAAGGTGTTGCCGGCCCCATCGTTTTCTTCGAGAAGGTCTTTGGCGCGGGAGAAGTTGACGTCGAAGCCGTAGGTTTTCTTGATGTCCTGCTGGATGTTGGGGACCTGTTCGATCAGCGACAGCTCATAGACGGACTGCGCGTTGTCGGTGACGGGGCCGTAAGAGTCAACGGCGATGGTGACCGGTCCCATGCCGAGGAAGCCGAAGGCAACCAGGCCGAAGGCGAAGACGGCCGAGGCGACCATCAGAGCGGCCAATCCCATGGTGCTGATGTAATAGGCGATCGACATCAGGGCGACCATCGACAAGCCGAGCCAGTACGCGGAAAAGTTGCCCGCGACGAAGCCTGCCAGAATAGCCAGCGACGCGCCACCTTCTTGCGCGGCTGTCACGACCTCGCGCACGTGCCGGGATTCTGTCGACGTGAAGACTTTTACCAACTCTGGAATGACCGCACCGGCCAGAGTGCCGCAGGAAATGATGGAAGCGAGCTTCCACCAGAGAGTGGAATCCCCGGGTTGGGTGGCATCGCCGCCCAAGACCGGAATGATGGCGTAAGAAACGATGTAGGTGAGAATGATCGAGACGATGGAGGTGATCCAGACCAGCGAAGTGAGGGGCGCTTCGAAGTTCATGCGGTCGGCGTTGGCATAGCGGCCTTTGGCGATGGCGCCGTTGATGAAATAGGCAGCCGCGCTGGCGACGAGCATCATGATGCGCATAACGAAGATCCAAACCAGCAGTTGAACCTGGATCGTGGGATTTTTCACGGCAAGCAGGATGAACGTGATGAGGGCGACGCCGGTGACGCCATAGGTTTCGAAGCCGTCGGCGGAGGGTCCGACAGAGTCGCCGGCGTTGTCACCGGTGCAGTCGGCAATCACGCCGGGGTTGCGCGCGTCGTCTTCCTTGATTTTGAAGACAATCTTCATCAGGTCAGAGCCGATGTCGGCGATCTTGGTGAAGATGCCGCCTGCGATGCGCAGCGCAGCCGCGCCGAGCGATTCGCCGATGGCGAAGCCGATGAAGCACGGGCCGGCATAATCCCCGGGAATAAATAAAAGGATGAACAGCATGATGAAGAGTTCGACCGAGATCAGCATCATGCCGATGCTCATGCCGGCTTCGAGAGGAATCTGGTAGATCGGGTAGGGCTTGCCTTTGAGTCCCGCAAACGCAGTGCGCGAGTTGGCGAAGGTGTTCACGCGGATGCCGAACCAGGCGACGCCGTAGCTGCCGGCGATGCCGACCAGGCTGAACAAGAGGATGATCGGGAGCGTGACCGCGACGGATTTGCCCGGAACCGGCGCCAGCCATCCGAAGTAGGCGGCGATGATCACGGCAATAAACGCCCACAATAAGAGGATGAACTTGCCCTGCGTGATGAGGTAGGTCTTGCAGGTTTCGTAAATCAGCTCCGAGATTTCGAGCATGGCGCGGTGGACGGGCAGGTTTTTCAGCTTGGTGTAGATGACGAGGCCGAAGCCGAGCCCGAAAGCGCAGAACAGAAGGCCGATCATCAGGAGCTTGTGCCCGTCCATGCCAAAGATGAAGTTCACTTGCGAGAGATCGGGCAGCTTGAGGGAAGCCTCACCGCTGGCGGATTCCCCGGCGGATTGAGCGAGTGCCGCGATGGGGCATAGCAGAACGAGCGGGAGAGCGACGGCAAATTTACGAATTCGGCGGCCCAAGGACGCGGCGGTAGCCATCCAGGTACGCATAGGGGAGTCCTCCGATATGAAAGCTTCGCGGGATTAGAAAGTGTTTCCGTGCCTTTTGCCGGCAGGCGCGATCACCAGAACGCTCCAGTGAGCGCCGGGTAAGGGCACAGCCGGGGTTCCGAACACGCTTCCACTACAAGGCATGAATAGGAGTGCTGAGCTTGGCCGCGTCGGATTTTTTTGTCTGCGCCGGGAGCGTTCGAAACGAGGCAAACCAGTCCCCGAACGCAGTTCAGCACAAAACAGGCGTTTATAGCATGCCCCGGAAGACAGGTCAAACCCACGAAAGTAGACATGTCTGGCGGCGTCTTTCATGATAAGGAAGGGGGCAAAATTGTGACCAAAGGCTTTGAAGTGAAGAGCGTGTGCGCGATCAGAAAGGAAAGCACGCAAAGGTAATGGTTGCCGCTATTTTCAGCGGCTGGATGCTTTGATATGATGAGCAGTGTTGCATCACCCGGCGGCCGATCGAAGGGCCGGCGGGACACTCCTCAGTAGCTCAATGGCAGAGCATCCGGCTGTTAACCGGAGGGTTGTAGGTTCGAGTCCTACCTGAGGAGCCATTCTTTCAGTAGGTTACCTGAACCCGCAATCACTTCTGCAATCAGTTGAGCCGGATGGCTCAGGGCAAAGCCTGCTACCTTGGCGCTTGCCTGCTCCATCTCGTTCGGGACCACATCCCCGTAGACGTTCAGCGTGGGATCCACGACTATGTGCCTTACGCTGAGATGTACTCTTGGTTGCTGACTGAGCCACACGACAAGGGCCGACTGCCACAGAACTGGCGTCATGACATCAAGGTCAAGTTTCCCGAGTTGTGACTGAGGGCGCACGCCAATGACACTCACTCAATTACTGATTCAGACGGCTGTCACCTTCGTCGCGGCGTCCATCGGTGCGATATTCGGTGCTTTCCTCACACGACGGACTGAGACGTTCAAACATCTTCAGGAATTGCGGTCTACCGCTTACGCAGACTTCCTGCGCGGGTTTGCGAAGGTAGGACGGGCGCAGATGGACACGGCGCGGGATGAGCGTAGCAGACTCGAAGAATTAGAGGGCAGAGTGATCGTCACGGACGCCCGATCTCGGATTGCGATCTACGGCGGGGAGGACGTGGTGCATGCTCTATCCAAGTTCATCTCTCTTGGAACTCAGACGCTCAACCCGGAGGGGATGAAAGCATTCGCCGACTTGTGCGCGATGATGCGGGCTGAGACTGGCCGGGAGAGTGTGTCTGTCGAGGACATCACCAAGGTTCTGTTTAGCTAAACTGCAATTACTTCGCAATCACTTAACGTGAACGACCACTGCTTTCGGTGGTTTTTCGGTGTCATCCGTGCTCTGTAGGTCCTTGCGTTTGCGTTTCACGATACTTTCGAGTCCTACCTGAGGATCCATTCTTTCAGTGGCTTGCCGACCCTCCGCGATCTGTTTGCGATCGGTTTAAGCCTGAGGCAGCGAAAACCCACGATGTTGGCATGTGCCTGAGACTCCTGGTCCGTAAGGACATCGCCGTAAATGTTCATGGTCGTGCGGATGTCCGAATGCCGCATGAGCTTTTGCTGCACAGCAATCGGAGTCCCCACAGCGCCGAGCCATGAGCGGTACGTGTGCCAGAATGCATGCGTGCCTAGCTTGCCGACTTCAGCAGCCTCAGCAGCCCGTTGCAGTTCGCGCCATACGCCGGTGTAGGAGTAGGGCTGTCTATCAATCTTGACGGGACTGGGGAAAATCCAATCCCCATCAGCACCGAACTGCGTCACCTGCTTCCACGATTGCAGCCGTTACAGGAGTTCGCCTGCCACGGTGAGCGATCGGCGGGAGCCATCAGTCTTAACGTCACCCACATGCTGCTCAACAATGCTGCGGGTCATCGCCTTCGTGCACAGAGGGCTTATACGGCCGCTGGCTGGAGAAGTTTATTGCCACTGTGGCATGGTCTCATCGTGCGAGTCGCGATTAAGACAAGTGACGTCCCGACGCCTTCTTGCAATGCGTTTACTGCAATTGACCTGCTTCTTTCAAGGATGTTCTGTGCCCCGATGCCGCACGAGTTCAGTCACTTGTGAGAACGTCAGGTACGCGCCTGTCACGTTGGCATGCCGCTTGCTTTCCCCTCTTTCAGCGGGACCAGAAACCTGGTTTAACGGTTCCTTCTAGTCGTGAAATTGGTAATCGAAGCACGCGCACGTACCGAACTGATCCTCAAGTCGGCGATAACCAGAAGGCCACGGCCCTGGAGGTTCGCGGCAGGAGCACGGAATGTGTGTTTGAGGGGGCGGCCGGCTCAACGTCGAAATAATCAGTGAGTCTGTGGTTGCTTACCCAACACCCAGTTTGAATTCGATTTATTAACGGTTTCGGAATTCATAGACCCAAAGCGATGGTGACATTATGCGAAGCCTCCTTCATTGCTCACGTGTCCACTATGCAGTCATAAATGCGTCCAGCAAAGAGGACAGCCCCGAACCAGTGGTCATTGCTTATCGATCTGAGAATTGCCTGCGCGAGTTCATCGCCGCATCGAGTTTCGTTGGGCTCGGCTTCGCATCCCACAAGGAAGCAATAGCGAACCTAAAACACATTGCATCGGACGCCGCTTCTTCTAAACAAAAGCCTCGAATCACAGCAATGTTCCACCCGACTCATGAGAACGGTGACTTGCCGAGCGGGCACGGCCCGGTGAAGCATCGCAGAATTCCACAAAGCATTATGCAATCCGCTCTTGCGGCAGTCATTGCTTTCTTCTACTCGAAGAACATCGTGTCCGTAATGATTCGCATGGCTTTAGGAGCGTCTTTTTAGTTCTGTGGATCACCGTTGCTTTCAGGAAGATTAGCGGCAAGCGCGCGAAGTCAGAGCGCTTTCAAGAAGCTGGAATGACAAGCCGGAACAAGAAATCACGAATCACCATCGCAGGTAGCCTTCCTGGTACGGTCTGCACGCGGATGCAAGCGAGCCATTTGGTGCAAGGTCTTTGGCGAGACTACGGATTGCTTACCGTGGATGAGCGGAAACAGGCAAAGGTGTTTGTATTGGGTTTATCTCCAATAGACACTGGAGCTTATTTCACAAATAGCTCCGCAATGGGGATGCGCTCGGGGGCTAAAGCCCCAGTGTTTATGGGGCCATTGGCGGTACGCCTGAAGCCGTGCCCTGATTCGAACCTGCGCGGCGAGGGCAAGATGCCCTCCCACCCCAGCAAGCCAAAAACGCTTGCTGGGGACCCCGGCTCGCGACAGCCGGCGGGACCCTTCGGCTTCGCTCAGGGCAGGCTGTCGCACCACAGTCGTTTTTCCGCAGGCGGTGAAGGCGTGCCCTTTCCAAATCATTTATGAGATGGGTTGATGGTTCTGGCCTTCATTCAACCCACGACATGCGGAAAACGAAAGTGAAACATTGATCGAGCAGTATCAGAAGAGTTCCCATGGAAGATGAAAAGATTGATGAACAAGAAATCTGGTCGGCTATTCGATACCTGGACCCTGATGAAAAGGAGAAGGACAAAGAAGCCGCTGCAGTGACCATAATCGCACTATTGGCAATTCTGCTTATCTGTAGCGGCGTTTGGGTTTTACTTTGGCTTCGAGTAATGCGACTGTGACGGGATTCATGAAGGCTGGCAGCGAAGATTACCAGAGATCAATGGCGCCAGGAGGGCGGGGCAACGTTGCGGAGCTCAGTTTTTCTTGATGATAAAGACTGTCTTGTCATCAATCTCGTCTTCTTTTCCAGTTTGGAGCAGATAATCATCTTTACGGACGGCGAATTCGAGCAAAGCATTGCAGATGTCTTTTGCCGACGAAAGGTAGTATTCGCGCATTACTTCTTCGAGTTTGCTACGGTCTTGGGTATCGCTGCCATCGTAAACTCCATCGGTGTAAAGAAAAAGAATGTCTCCGGGACTCATCAATGTAATCTCCGCGACATCAGACGTGCTTGCCCGCTGACGGAATTGCAGCGAATAGTACCGGGTACGGTCCGGATGATCTTCGGGAATCTGCAAGCCCAACGCCAGGAATTGCGCCATCTGACTTTTGCCGATATCCACGAACTTGCGGTACTCGGCCGAAAAAACCAGAGGTGGCGGATGCCCGAAATTCACAAAACGAAAATGACCGTTCGGGCGCAGTTCCCCATAGAGCATGGTGGCGATCTCCCGACCGCTTTCGTCTTCACTTCTGCCCAGCGCATTGCGCGCGGTGACCGATTGCGCCAATCGCAGATTCAACTTCTCGAATAGCTCGAGTGTGGTTTTTCCGCGCCGGTCAAGTTCGGCGAGCATCAATGCATGGAATGTGTCGTGAACTGTTGAGGCAATCTTGGCTGAGATGATGCCGTGCCCCTGAGCGTCTACCAGCAGCACACCGGCTGTGGTGTAAAGCTCCTGCAAGTCTTCGGCGACGCGGATCTGTTCCGAGCTCCTCGCTACCCGGTATTCCGTTTCCATTTCAGATCGGAATCCCGGTCTTGACTTTAACCATTCGACATGATCGTCAACCGAATTACGTGGAGGCCTGCTGCCCCCTAACGGTTCAAGAAACGCTTTCGAGAGTTTTATAGCGCGCTCGATGCGAGCATGGATGTCATAGCGCTGCTGGAAATTTATGTACTCGAAAACATCTCCGCCGACGGTTCCCGCGGGAATGGAATTCCCGTACATCTCGATGCCAGGCAGATGCGGAATAGCCCCTTCAACGGGCATCAGGCGTTTGCGCAGATATTCATCGATTGTGAGCTGACTGTAGCCTGCAGCCGTCGAGGACTCGCGTTGTCGTGGTAGGGTCAACAGGTAAGGATATACCTCACGGTTTCACCAGGTGGATCTTCATCGAACACTACTCCAGTTGCTTTGGCCTGCGTCACATTTATCGGAGCAAGCCGCCGTTCAAGCGGGTGATCACTCGTGTTTCATGCTCATAGCCCAGAGTGGTCAGCGCAGCGGTAGCGAGAGCGAACAAACGGCCGTCTTGCGGGGGCAACCCGAGCCAACGGCATGCCACAATTCGTAGAATGTGTCCGTGCGCAAATAGAAGCGCATCACCAGAACCGGCAAGTACGCGATCAATTACCGCCTGGCCCCTGGTGGCAACCTGCTGAATGCTCTCTCCGCCAGGCACTCCGTCGTTCCATAAGGACCAGCCCGGTCGTTTCTCTTGAATCTCAGCGGTGGTTTTTCCTTCATATTCTCCGTAGTCCCACTCCTGCAGGTTGGGGTCGACAACGGCGACGTCGCCGTAGCCTGCGAGGCGGCAAGTTTCTCGAGCGCGAAGAAGTGGGCTTGTCAGCACAACCCCAAAGCGCTGCCCGCTTAAGAGCTTGCCAATCTCTCGCGCTTGTTGTTCTCCGACAGGGGTTAATGGCAGATCCGTTCTCCCGGTGTGCTGTCCGGAAAGGCTCCATTCGGTTTCACCGTGACGCACCAGCCAGAGCTGGAACGACTTCCGCTCGCGTGTCGACGGTGCCGTGCTGGGGGCCGTCTGAATATCCGGTGTAATGGGTTGCTCGATCACGATTGGGGCGCTCTTAACAAGGGATGTGTGGAACCAAACGTCATCACCTGCCCTCTGAGAATTCAAGACAGAACCACCCAGGTCTGGCGCAGAGGTTCATTCTACCGGATGAACGGGAACACTAGCAGCCTGCGACTGCCTCTGTCGGGCTTGCATCCTGCCGAACTCTGGTGCATACGTCGGAGGCCGCCGTCTGGAAGAGCGAGGCCCTTATCACGTCCTGCCGCAGTAAATAGACAGACACAGCGAAGAGGACCAGATCCTTCATCAGGAACGCCACCTTCTCGGTCATGGCCGGGAATCCGCCGGCCGAAGCGGCCCAGCCATCCGGCATAAACGGAATGATCGTCGTGGTCGAGATGAAAGCGAAACATGAGCCAAGAGCTCCGAGAATCCCCAGTCTCTTGTTCCAATATCCGGCGAACAAGAGCGCAGCAAACAGCCACTCTGAAACTCCGAGGAAGTAGGTTGCTCCCCGAACCCCGAAGACTGGGTACATCCAGAAAAGGAGAGGGCCGTGACCGATGTAGGGGAGTAGAGCCTGGGCCTCATAATCGAACCATTTCTGATAACCAAAGAAGAGAAAAATGATGACCATCGATGCCCGAAGCAAGTGGTAATCGAGATCATTCTTGAGGATACCGAGCCTAATCAATGCTCTTACGAGGAAGGTCACATGTGCTCCTTTGCTTGGCGACTTGAGCCGTCGTCAGTCCTCAGTTTTGTGAGCTTGTCTGTTTCGATCACGTCGGCAATTGATGTGCAACTGCTGTTCCAACGCTTCAAGCATCGGGAGGCGTTCCCTGCATCCGTTGCGCCAGTGGACTCAACATCATGGGAACGGTCGTCCAGGATTTACGATAATGCTCTCAGTGAGCTCATGCTGTGCTCGTTGAGATAGAGACGCCGTGACGCTATTTCGACTGCGCTCGTCTCGAGAGCATGCCGGAAGGGGGCAGTTCTTACATTCTGTGATGGCGCTGATTGGAAGCTCGATTGCTGCTCTTGACGCGTTCGAAACGCAGCATCAGGCACGTCGGTCGTCGAGTAGGAGGTCTTATGGCAATCATCTCGCGAGGTTTTGCCGGTCGACGCAGCGCCGCCGAAGCAAAACTTCCGCCGGGTCAATACCTAACCGCGGATTTTCCGGTACTGTCTGCGGGACCGACACCACACATATCCCTTGATCGCTGGGAATTTACCATCGATGACGGCAGCAAGGTTTTGAAGCGATGGGATTGGAAGTCGTTCCGCGAGTTGCCTACCGAGACCATCACGGTTGATATCCATTGCGTAACGCGATGGTCGAAACTCGATACATCGTGGGAAGGGGTTTCGCTCGATGTTCTGCTAGCAGACGTAAAGTCAGATGTGCCCTACGCAATGTTCCGTTCGTATGGCGACTATACGACGAACCTCCCGCTGAAGGATGTTATGAACAAGCAGGCCTGGATCGCGTTCAAGTACGACGGTGCTGATCTTGAGCCCGAACACGGCGGCCCTGCGCGGCTTCTGGTTCCTCATCTTTATTTGTGGAAGAGCGCGAAATGGGTGAAAGGCATGACGCTGATGCCGCACGACAAACCGGGCTTTTGGGAGAACCTCGGCTATCACATCTACGGTGACCCATGGCAGGAACAGCGGTACTCCGACCAGTGACGTGGCGTAGTGCGACGGTTGTCGGACTGCACGACGAAACAGCGACGGCGCGGACGCTTGCGCTTGCAGTGCGTGATTGGCCGGGTCATGTTGCTGGTCAGCACGTTGACCTGCGACTGACGGCTGCTGACGGATATTCCGCGGTTCGATCCTACTCCATTGCCTCGGCTCCCAGTTCGGATGGGCACATCGAACTCACCATCGAGCGACTGCAGAATGGCGAAGTCTCCCCCTATCTGACGCAGCAGGTTATGGTCGGCGATGAACTGGAAGTGCGGGGACCGATTGGTGGCTGGTTTGTGTGGCATCCCGAACAGACGGGGCCGATTCAGTTAGTGGCAGGCGGTTCCGGTATCGTTCCTCTCATGGCTATGATTCGGTCGCGCATTTCATTAGGCAGCGCCGCACAATTTCGATTGCTGTATTCCGTCAGGGAGCCGGGAGCGGTTTTTTACCGCGATGAGCTACGGGCAGTATCGAATCAAGGCGAGGCAGTAATTGTCACCTACGCATACACACGCGTGACTCCGAAGGATTGGCCTCGACCGGCTGGACGCATCGACGCAGAGCTAGTTGCGAAAGGCACCTGGCCCTCGAACCTTCGGCCGAGCACCTATGTTTGCGGCCCGACATCATTCGTCGAACATACGACCGAACTCCTGATCGCCGCCGGCCACGATCGCGAAAGGATCAGGACAGAGCGCTTTGGCGCAACAGGAGAACGGAAATGAATGCATCTATGAATTATCTTGACGGTAACGCGGCCGCAGGTGAATTGAACAAAATATTCGCGGCGGATATCACGAGCGCCCAGGGACAGTGTGCCAATTGCGGCACAAAGAAACGCTTTGCTGAGGCGCACTTGTACATGCAGTGTCCTGGCCTCGTCGCGCGGTGCGCGCTTTGCGGGCACGTACTCCTGCGATTCGCGAATGTCGAGGGACGCGTCTTCCTCGATCTCCGTGGTATGACGTACTTAACCTTTGACCCAGGGCAGCAAGAGGGGAGCGGCTAGAAATCACGGCTATCCTCTAGTTTAGAAAACATGCCGACTTGTCTAACAAAGGTGATTGCGCTGACAACTCTTCTCAAATTGGCAAATGTGCGTGCGTCAGGCGGCTGAAGGTGAGGAGGCTGTTACCTTGGTCGGTAGGGTGAAACGAAACGTTGCACCACGTTCGGCGTTGGGGGCGGCCCACAAACGGCCACCATAGGACTCGATAATCGTCCGACTGATGGACAGTCCCATGCCGGTGCCGCGCGGCTTGGTGGTGAAAAACGCGTCGAAAATACGCTCGACTTGCTTCACCGGAAGCCCGATACCGCAATCACTCACTGAAATCAGTAATTGGCCATCCTCCGTTGTTTTGGATCTGACGCTTAGTTCGCCGCCTGTATCATTCATCGCCTCAATACCGTTGAGCATGAGATTCATCAAGGCCTGCTGCAACTGCACTCGATCTGCCATGACTGTGGGGAGCCCTTCGGCGAGATCGGCGCGCATCGAAACGGAATGCCGATTTGCCTCGCTGCGCAGCATAACGACCATCTCTCCGATGACCTCGTTTACGTCAACCATCGCCGGTTGTGAAGAACCCTTCTGGTACAGCGAGCGGACACGGTCGATGATGTCGGCTGCACGCTTGGCGTCTCGGACCATTTCCAAGGCAGCTTCCCGCGCCTCGGGCAGATCGGGCTCATCGCGATCAAGTAACCGCACGCACGCTTCCGCGTTGGTTACGGCCGCCCCTATGGGTTGCTTGATTTCGTGTGCGAGCGAAGCTCCTAACTGTCCGACTGTGATTACCCGACTCATGTAGACCAGATCGACTTGAAGCTGGCGCAGCCGCTCACGCTCTTCTTCGGCCAACTTGCGCTCCGTTAGATCGAGTACGAACGCCACGTTCTCGGTCTTTGTCCCTTTGATCGCTGCGGCGGCAACCAGCACAGGCACACGTGTTCCATCGCTACGCAAGTACTCTTTTTCGAAGAGCTCACAGGTACCGTTCGCTTCCAGTTGGGCGACGGCCCGTGTGCTCGCAGCCTGCCACTCGGGTGGTGTCAGCTTCGTCCAGTTGAGACGTCCGCATGCGAGGTCATGCCGCGTGTAGCGAACCATCTGCAGAAAGGCGTCGTTGGCATCGATGACTCGGCCTGCAAGATCCGTTATCAACACACCGACGATGTTGGCATCCACAAGCCGCCTGATCTTTGCTTCGCGTTCCTCCAGGGCGAGTTCAGCTTCTTTAGCCGCGGTAATGTCAGTCACGGCTCCGACGACATCGCTGTCACTAGATGAATTGTAAGCGGCGCGACCTGATACCCGGAGGTACTTCACTCTGCCGTCGGTCATGAGCAAGCGGTGCTCGAAATTAAAATCTGTTCGGTCGAGTGATATTCGCTCGAACGTCGCCTTCACACGAAGTCCATCGTCAGGATGGACGCGCTGCAAAATAAACTCGAGGGTGGGCTTGATCACGGGATCCGCTTCAAATATTCGATACGTTTCCAGCGACCAAAAGATTTCTCCACTAGCGACATCCCAGCCGAAGCTACCGGTATAGCTTAAGCTCTGGGCTATCGCCAGATAGGCTTCGCTCCGGCGGAGCGCCTCTTCGGCACGGCGCAGTTCCGCTCTCTCCCGCGCCTCACGCAGAGCCCGGTTCACCGAGGGCACAAGGCGCGACAGTCGCGTCTTCAAGACGTAATCCGTCGCCCCGATCTTGAGAGCTTCGATCGCCACCTCTTCGCCCATGGTCCCGGAGACAAAGATAAATGGCAGGTCCGGCCGTTCCCACAGTGTGATTTTCAACGCCGACAAGCCATCGAACGAGGGCAACGAGTAATCGGCAAGGATCACGTCGAACCGGCCCTGTTGGAGTGCCGCGCGGAAGCCGGATTCCGTCTCGACGCGAGTCACATCACAGACAAATCCGTCCCACTCGAGCGTGTCTCGCGCCAACTCCGCGTCGGTGATGTCATCTTCCAAATAAAGAACACGCAAAGGACGGCTCATAGCGGCTTCAGCGGTTCCTGATGCTTCCGGGCGGAGGCTCGTTAATGACCGCCCAAAAAACTCCGAGTTCTTTGACCGCATTCACAAACTCATGAAAATCAACCGGCTTTACGACATAAGCATTGACCCCAAGTTGGTAGCTTCTCATCATATCTTTTTCTTCATGGGAGGACGTCAGCACGACTACGGGAATCATCTTCAAGTGCTCGTCGGATCTGACTTGCTTCAATACTTCTAATCCATCGATCTTGGGCAGTTTAAGATCCAGCAGCATAACGGCGGGATTACCGTCGGAGCGAGTGTTAAATTTGCCGCGACGATAGAGGTAATCGAGAGCCTCTTGGCCATCCCGCGTAACCACTACTGCATTGGCAAGGTTATATTCCTCCAGCGCCGTCAGGGTAAGTTCCACGTCTCTTGGGTCGTCCTCAACGATCAAAATGCTTCCCAGTGTGTTCATAGAGTGTTTGCAGCCCTCACTGCTGAATGCTGTGCTTTAGGCAGTGAAAAATAAAAGGTCGCCCCTTGATCAACCACTCCCTCCGCCCGCACCTTTCCTCCGTGGCGGAGGACAATGCGCTGCACGGTTGCCAGGCCTATTCCTGTACCTTCGAACTCGTCAGCCCGATGCAGCCGTTGGAAGACGCCAAACAACTTATTTGCATACTGCATATCAAACCCGGCGCCGTTGTCCCTGACGAACACCTCCAGGTCATCATTGTCTCGATCCGCACAACCAATCTCGATTTCGGCCCGGGTTCGCATCCGTGTGAACTTGACCGCATTGGAAACGAGATTGGCAAGAACCAGCATCAGCATGGAGCGGTCTCCGTAACAGACTGGAAGAGCATCGATTTTCCAGGCAATCTCTCGTCCCTTCGTCTCCTGCTCGATCTCCGAGACGACATCCTGCACAAGTTGGTGCAGGTTCACCAGCGACTTTTTGGTTTCAGCACGCCCAATTCTAGAAAAGGATAGGAGATCGTCAATCAGCCTGCCCATTTTTTTGGCGGAATCGAGGATTGTCTTTATGTACCGCTGACTCTTGTCATCCAGCAGCGAAGCAGCCTGTTTCTGCAGCAGTTCCGAGAACCCAACGACATGCCGAAGTGGCGCGCGCAGGTCGTGGGATACGGAGTACGCAAAAGACTCTAGTTCCTTGTTGGATGACTCAAGTTCCGCAGCCCGGGTGGTGAGTTCCTGGTTCAGTGTACGAATCTCGCCCTCTCGCTGCTTGCGCTGTTCCACCTCAACCTGAAGGCGGTCGCGGGCATCACTAAGATCGTCCTCGATTCGGCGCCGAGCGCCGGCGAACGACGCAATGAGTAACGCCCATGCCGTGAAAAGGAAAAAAGACGGAAGATCTTCGCTGGAAATTGCGAATGAATATATGGGTGGGGAAAACAAATAATCAAAGCAGGCGGCGGATAGCACAAGGGCAAGCACAGAGGGCCCCACTCCTCCATACCAAGTGGCGACGGCGATGGCCAGGTTAAAGGGTGGTGCGATCTCACGGAAGCGGTAGTGCCGAAATACAAGTGCCAGCCCCATCGCGATTGCAACGCAAGCCAGTGAAAAGCTGTAGCGTAGGAAACGTGACCCGGCCATTTTCGACTGCAGGTTCCAGGGTGCCATTACCCCTCCCTGCTGGAATTGTGGTGTTCCGTGAGGCCGATAATTGTAGCGCTCCTTAAGGTCTCCAATCCACCTTTCTCAATGATGAAGTCTGCGATCGGTTCAACCCCTTCGCCGCTTTTCAAATTCGTAAATATAAAGGGTCGCTTGCCGCGCATTCTGAGCGTGTCCGCTTCCATTACGCCAAGATTCGCCCCTACCAGAGGAGCCAGGTCGATCTTGTTGATAATGAGAAGATCGGAGCGCGTAATACCGGGACCGCCCTTGCGAGGGATCTTCTCACCTTCAGCAACGTCAATCACGTAGATCGTCAGGTCCGCCAGTTCGGGGCTGAAAGTTGCCGCCAAGTTATCTCCGCCCGATTCCACAAAGCACAACTCCGCATGCGGGAATTTCTTGTTCATCTCTTCGATGGCGGCGAGGTTCATAGAGGCGTCTTCTCGAATTGCGGTGTGAGGACAGCCTCCGGTTTCGACTCCCATAATGCGCTCGGCCGGCAGTGCCTGCGCACGGGTAAGGATGAGTTGATCCTCCTTGGTGTAGATGTCATTCGTAATCACGTAAATGTCGTAGGTGTCGCGAAGGCGCTTGCACAGGGCTTCAACGAGCGCGGTTTTGCCCGACCCGACAGGGCCGCCGATACCGACACGCAAAGGATGGGCTTGGGAATCGGAACTCGAAGTATCAGTCATGACCGAAACAACCTCGTGTATTGGGTTTCATGAGATGCAGAAGCAAGATCGACCATGAACGCGGCCGAACCCAGATCGTGAATTGTTGCCCGTTCAGCTTGGGCAACCACGGCCAGCACTGCCGGCTCAAGTTCGGCAATAGCAAGCTGCCCATCAGTTTGACCCAGGGGAATCAAGCGAACGCCGGCTGTTACCCAGTTGGCAACATAACTTTGTAGAAACGCGGGCAGGGCCAATGTGGCTGGAATGTCTTGTCTGGCTGCGCGAACTCCGAGGACGACCGAAAAGACCGGCACAATTTTGAGGTCCGAGAGCAATTCTGAAAGACTCTCTAAAAGGGGATCAGGCCACACGCGGCGCAATGTAGCGAGGCAGGCGGTCGCCTGCTGCGAGGTTTCAAGTGCAAATTCCGATGTCCCGCGAAAGGCGGCTGCAAGTTCGGCGATTTCCAGCAACTTTCCGCGGTCGTCATCTATCGCCGAGCGCCAGGACTCAATGAAAAAAATCGCTTCGTTTCGTCCTGAACCGTAGCAGAGATCGGCTTCCAGCCAATCAACAAGGCTTTTGCGATCATGAATATCTCCAGCTTCAACGGCCCATTCGATGCCGTGAGAGTAGCTATAAGAGCCGGTAGGAAACGCTGGCGAAAGCCAGCTTTGCTGCCTCAGGAGCGCGACAGGCGCGAGCTCGTACTGTTCATCACTCATGATCATGCCCATCCTCCCGATGGGGGCGATGATGGCCGTGGCCGGTGTACGCGCCGCCTTCGGGCTGGAAAGGGACCTGCACCCTTGCAAGGTCTGCTCCAAAGCCAAGGAGCATATCCTCGATCACGTGGTCAGGCCGAATGCGAAGAACCTGGTCTCGAATCTCAGTCGGCAAATGCCGATTTCCCAAATGCCACGCAAGGCGCGCCAGCTGGTTGGGATCTTTATGTCTGACTTCGACAATGAGCTCTGCCGCAGCCTGAACCTTGAGCCATCTACCATCTTCGAGTTGCAGGCCATCTCCGTCGGCCATCGCAACCGCTTGGGGAAGGTCGAGCAGGACATCCTCGCCTTGATCTCCAGTCAGACGGATGCGGCGTCGATGCCGAGCGTCGAAATCAAGAGTAAGGGAACCTGCCGCCTTTTCCGTCGGCCAATCCCCGGCGAGTCGATGAACCGAAGCGCGATGAATGGGATCACCGTGAATGGAAGCGTTATGCGCAGTCATAGTCATACTCAGTACATGAAATATCGCTGAGCCATGGCCAATACTTTGGCCGGCTCGCAAGTGAGAAGGCGGCCATCGGCTCGCACTTCGTAGGTTTCGGGGTTTACTTCCATGCGAGGCGTGGCATCATTCAAAATCATGGAGCGCTTGCCGATCTTGCGAGTGTTGGAAACAGGAAGGAGTCTCTTTGCAAGGCCAAGCGCCTCTCTTGTTTGGAGCAGCGCCTGGCTGACAAACGTCACCGAGCTTTCCGTCAAAGAGCGGCCGAACGCACCGAACATGGGCCGGTAGTATTCGGGTTGCGGTGAAGGGATGGAGGCGTTAGGGTCTCCCATGATCGCGGCAGCGATCGTGCCGCTCTTTAACACCATGTCGGGTTTCACCCCGAAAAAGGCTGGATCCCAGATACAAATATCGGCAAGCTTTCCGATTTCAATCGAACCGACATATGTAGAAATCCCTTGAGCGATCGCGGGGTTGATGGTGTATTTCGATACATATCGTCGAGCTCTGAAGTTGTCGTTCTCGCCCTGTTCCTCTGCCAGGTGTCCGAATTGTTTCTTCATTTTGTCGGCGGTCTGCCAGGTTCGGATAATCACTTCACCCACACGGCCCATGGCTTGACTGTCTGAAGACATGATCGAGAGTGCCCCAAGATCCTGCAAAATGTCCTCCGCCGCTATGGTTTCCTTGCGAATCCGGCTCTCCGCGAAGGCGACATCTTCAGGAACTCGCCGATCGAGGTGATGGGTGACCATCACCATATCGAGGGCCTCATCAAGCGTATTCGCAGTGAATGGTCGGGTTGGAGTCGTAGAAGCTGGAATTACGTTTGGTTCGCCGCAGACCTTGATGATGTCCGGAGCGTGTCCGCCACCTGCCCCTTCAGAATGAAAGGTATGAATGGTCCTGCCCTTGAAAGCGGCGATGGTATTTTCGACGAAGCCGCTTTCGTTAAGCGTGTCGGTATGAATTAGAACTTGCACGTCCATGTCCTCTGCGACAGACAAACAACAGTCAATGGCAGAGGGTGTTGTACCCCAGTCTTCGTGAAGCTTTAGGCCGCATGCCCCAGCCTCGATTTGCTCAACGAGACCTGCTGCAGAGCTCGCGTTGCCCTTACCGAAGAAACCGAGGTTCATGGGGAAGGCATCGGCGGCCTGGAGCATCCGCTGAATGTGCCAGGGACCTGGAGTACAGGTGGTTGCGTTCGTCCCTACGGCAGGTCCTGTGCCGCCGCCCATCATTGTGGTCAGGCCTGAATAAAGAGCTTCTTCGATCTGTTGCGGGCAGATGTAGTGAACGTGGGTGTCGATGCCGCCAGCCGTGACAATCTTGCCCTCGCCGGCGATCACTTCAGTTCCGGGTCCGATCACAATCGTGACGTTCGGTTGGACATCCGGATTTCCAGCTTTCCCGATCGTTGCAATCCGGCCGTCTTTGATAGCGATATCTGCCTTCACGATTCCCCAGTGATCGAGAATCAGGGCATTGGTAATTACCGTGTCGACTGCGCCCTCGCTGCGCGAACGCTGGGACTGGCCCATGCCGTCGCGAATCACCTTCCCGCCACCGAATTTCACCTCCTCGCCATAGGTCGTGTAATCCTTCTCCACCTCGATGATGATGTCCGTATCCGCAAGGCGCACTTTGTCACCGACGGTCGGGCCAAACATCTGCGCATAGGCATCACGTTTCATTTGGTTCGGCATTTTCGATTACCTCGCTGGCTCTTTCGGCAATGTTCCCATGACGGCCCGATTGAAGCCGTAGACCCGGCGCTCGCCAACATATGCGACCAGAGAAACTTCGCGAGTCTGGCCGGGTTCAAAGCGCACGGCTGTGCCCGCGGGGATGTCCAGACGGTATCCAAGCACCGCCTTCCGATCAAAGGCGAGAGCGGCGTTGCTCTCGGCGAAGTGGTAATGGCTGCCAACTTGTATCGGCCTGTCGCCCGTGTTTGCGACCTTAATAATGATGGAAGCTCTGTCCTTGTTCAGAACAATGTCGCCAGATGCTGCAAAAATCTCGCCCGGTATCATCTCAGTCATGCCTCAACGAATTGGGTTGTGAATGCTCACGAGTTTGGTGCCATCGGGGAAAGTCGCCTCTACTTGCATCTCGGGTATCATCTCCGAGATGCCTTCCATGACCTGGTCACGCTGGAGGACCTTCCGACTCTCAGACATGAGCTCTGCAACCGACTTACCATCCCGAGCCGCCTCCAATACGAAATCAGTGATCAGAGCAACACTCTCGGGGTAGTTGAGCTTGACACCTCTTCTAAGCCGTTCTCGAGCGACGATGGCTGCAAGTGAGATCATCAGTTTGTCCTTTTCGCGCGACGTGAGGTTCATTAAATTCTCCGTTCTGCAGCAATTTTCAGCACGACCACATTTTCGGAACTCGGAATGGTCCCGGACTGAGTTCTGGCTCAAAGTGCTGGAGAAGGGTGCGCAAAGCAAGCTTCAAATCACAGGACTGTTTCGCGGCAAAGCGGGCGACAATGATTCCACTTACCAACGTCACTGCGCAGTCGCATCCAAGGGCGGAAAGAATCTCGCGCAAAAACTCCACCTTTGTTTCTAGACCCGGCCCGAAATATACAAGGGTTGCAATTGAGTTGAAGTTCGATAACAAGGCTTTCCTGTTCAGATGCAGAAAAATCTCGTCGGTGATCCGAAAGCTGTCCGCCCATATCAGGCGACCGTCTTTCTTCACGCGCCAGGTTTCGAGCACGCTGCCGTCAACCACGATTTCGCCGTGCGCGGCACGCCCCAGCACCAGCCACTCGAGTGCGAGCAACTCTGCTCCAGAAAACAGTTCTATCTCTGTCGTCCGTTGAATACGTGCTCCATTGAAAACGATGGTTTCTTGCGGTAGCCATGCCAGTCGGGCGGACTCGCGCGCCTTCAACCTGGTCGCAACCCGAGCAGGGTCATGTAACGCCCGATAGACCTTCTCGGCCGCCTGTGACGTCACCGCAATCGAGGCGCCCGGAAGCGCGATGACAGAACATTCAAGCCGGTCACCGCCGGCGACACCGCCTCCAGTATTAATTAGGACCGCCTCTTCCACAGGTCGACTTCCAGTTCTTGGGAACATGATCCGAGTGGGAGACCGTTCAAAGACATCTTCGATTCGCGTTCCGTTTTCGGAGCCACTTAGTACGATCCGACCGCATCCGTCCGCCCGCTGCAGATGCTTGTCGGACAGATGCTTCGTACTCGATTCTGCAAGACAAAGATCCAACCGGTCGGCGATATCGGGTGATGACATTACGTGGAGCCTCGGATTGCAGCAACCGCTCTGCCTGGGAAGTGAAGGTACGATGTTACATACCCGAGAATTAGCGGTGTGCCGCATCAACAGCGCTGACTTCTTGTGCATCATCCCACTCACGAATCGGGATCACCAGGTACAGTTCGGTGTGGCCCGCAAGATGGTTGACGTAAGCCTGACCATTCGATCCGTCATGATTCAATGTCTGCATTATCTTTTGATCCAGGCCGATGATCATGATGTGTGGCCCCACGTGGAATTCATTGCCACTTCCCAACGCATACGACTTGTTTGGTACCCAGAAGCCGCCGTACATATATGAAATTCCGACGCTCTGCACGTTGGGCGTGCGGCCAGCCATACTGTCCTTCATGAACTGCAGAAAGACCTGGTCAAAGCAGCCAGGTTCATCATGGGCAGCTTCAGGACGACCCGGAAGACAGGTCCACCCACTAGTGCCGGCCCGGAGAACGCGGAACTCGCCGCCGGGCGAAGACGCCCAGTCGAGCACGGTTGCATTTTGCGTGACAAACTTTGGACCCGCCCGCATCGCGGATGCGATCTTCTCCGCATCAGACTTCGAGGCGCGCGATGCTGGCATTTGAGCGTAGGTGACAGCCGTGATGAATATTAAGAAAGCAACACTCTTCATCGAATTGTCCTTTCTACGGGAGTCCCATGATTTGCCCGTGCGCATAGGGTGATCCGTCCCATGATGCACGCCCCGGTGTCCCAAGCGAACCTCGACGACTTGCTCCACAGGACTGGATGAAAGTTTCTCGTCTTCCTGGACATGCTTACCTCCGCCTAAAGGGCCCCCATTTGGGTCTTTGGAGGGTGCGAAATTCGCGCAACGGGGGCGCCGACTTACGTTTCGCCGGCGGCGATGCCTTGCCAGCAGCGATAGCGCCCCCGCCGAGCGGATCAGAATCCGGCCAGGCCCTCTGGGCTGTTGTAGGGGATGGCGACACTGGTAACCTCCTCCAGCGAGCCATCCGGTTTCGTGGCGTACCCCACCAGCTTCGACGCATTCCCATAGATCTGATAGAGGTATTCACCATCCGGAGAAATCCAGTTGTCGCTTGGCCCACTGCTGACATCTCCACAAAGCCCCCTGAAGGTGCCATCGCCTTCGACAATCGGACATGCGGGATCCTTGGCGACTTTGAGTTCGAGGCCGTCGATGTGGAATGTGGTGATGTGGCTGTACCCGAAAACCGTAGCGTACAAGAACCGGTCATCGGGGGAGACAGATGCCCAGCAAAGTTCAGCGATCTTGCCTCGCTTTGTGTCGATCGGTACGACCTTGCCGACACCAATTCTGCCATCTTCGTCGATTCGGCCCAGGGCCACTCCATCGCCGACGGCATATCCGATGATGAACGTGTCCGGCCGGTTGTGCAGGAACGCGATGTAGAACGGAGAACCGCCACCGCCATCCTGGAATGAGCCTTCGCTGAGCGTGCCATCGGCATTCACGCGGTGGATCACGATGCCATCGGGATCCGGCGCATTCGAAGCGACTGACCGTGGTTTGCCGTCTGGGCCGGGCACCCAAAGAATTGGCGAGCCGTCGGGATATGTGCCCGAGATCGCAATGGGCAAGTCGAACGTGGTGCCGACCAGAAGAAATTTTTCGTCGGGTGAGAGCACACCCATCGTTGGAACACGGTGCGGTTTCTCTGGCGTGTTACACGTGTACTTCTCCATGCGCGGGGTGAGCTTGCCATCACTGGAGACCGACATGATGCGGACATGATCGGGTCCGAACGAGTGCACGACGTAGAGCATGTCCTTCGAGGGCGAGTATGCCAGCGACTTGGCAGTACCGCTTTTCCCCTCGATAGCGTTCCCCGTCGGCTTGTTGTCGATCAGCGTGAGCTTGCCACGGTCACCCACGGCGAAGCTGGAAACCGAATTGTCGCCGCCGTTGGTGGCAAACAGGAACTTGCGATCTGATGAGAGGATGACGCTACCCGCACCTTCAAAAGCGTTGGGCGCGCTCTCCTGGCCGCTGATCGGTTTGAAAGTCCCCGAGCCTGCGCCGCCGGTGGCGACACGCTCGACCTCTGTAAGCGTTCCGTTGGCGGAGCGATGGTAGTGAATGACCGCATTTTTGAGTTCGTTGGTTTGCATGTAGAGATGGCCACCACGGCCATTCATGCCCATCTCTCTTGACATCCCCATCTCTTTCGACATTCCCATATCTTTTGGCATATTTATCTCCTGTTTTTTCCTGTCAAATTGAATTCGATTTGTTGCGTGGCTCAGCCACGCGAATAGAAATCTCACTACCTAGTACCCTGGCTTGTCACGAAGCAACGGATAGAACTGGACCCACGTCATGTCGGTGGCGGCGACATTGGCGATGTGGCATCCGGCACATTCGGACACGGGCTTCTCAGCTGCGGTCTTGTCATACGGCATGGGATGATGCCCAAAAGTGAAGAAGCCCCAGCCGTTTGTCTTTGCAAAACGCTTACTGTCTTTTACTGTCAAGTCGATCCCGTTGTACTGGCCGTTAAAATAGCCCCTGCCAGATGGTTCTGTACGAGAGCCGTCTGGAAAAGTCGGATCAAGAACTCGCGTCAGCTCTTTTACAATGACTGTCCCTTCGGGAAAGGAACCTGTCTTCAGGTATGCATCTACATTTTTTTGCTCGATGTAAACATGATGGTATTCGGGAAAGTTCGCCTTTCCGTTGTTGAGGCCATTCGGTGTTAGCGGAGCCCCCACAAACACCCAGTTGCGAAAACCGGTTGGCAACTCCAACTTGCCATCAGCATCGAAGACGGTGCTCGATTGTTCAGTTTGGGCCGCCACAGGTTTCGCGGCCAGGAGGTACGCGGCTGAGGCAGCCAGTCCCAATCCAACGATGATTAGTAACAGATACTTCTGCATTGCAATTCTCCTTGTGTTCAGAAACGAATTTCTGTAGAGCCTTCTGCTTACTTTGATTTGAGGACCGGGTAACCTTGCACGTACACCCAGTCCGTTGACTGCGCCGGGACATGACAGCCCAGGCAGTCTTTTTTGTAGTTCGTTGCGACCTGCTTATCGGGTGCATCCGCTTTAAAGAGT